>Ga0209541_10006862_pt1 | contig 19282 bp, 17 predicted proteins | sample RifCSPlowO2_01_FD_184027 | JGI IMG/M metagenome (GOLD analysis project Ga0209541, IMG submission 184027) | Groundwater microbial communities from Rifle, Colorado - Rifle CSP2_plank lowO2_0.1 (SPAdes) (version 2) | ecosystem: Environmental > Aquatic > Deep subsurface > Groundwater | place... | reverse complement strand
AGCGGCGGCGGGGCGGCTTCATTCGTCGGGGGTTTCCCGAAAATGCGTTCGGATTTCGTTCAGGGTGTGGAGCCAGTAGAAAACTTAGGCCAGTTTTATAGTACCGCTCGAACGATTTTTATGGAAGATTTGGGCTAGTTTACCTAGTCACACGGGTAGTCACTCGCTCATCGCTCGAATGACTAGGCAGAAAAGCTGAAAGCCCTATTAAACATTACCTTTTAGACAGCACCTACTCGCAAAATCAAAGTCCGACTTCACTCCGCTCCTCGCAAAGCCTCGTCGCTCCGTGAAATGTCGCGGGTTCGCATTTGATCATTGTCTATAGGGGTCCTTTTGATTTTTTTGTGTTAAAATAAAAGCGGACATGAAAGCAAGAATTATTATTGGTTTAATAGTTACCACACTTTCTCTTTTTCATTTTAGTTTTGTGGGAGCCGCAGAAACCGTAGTTTTTTCCGATGATTTTGAATCAGGTTTGGAAAATTGGAACTTGGAAAAGGGTTGGTCAATAATTTCTGAAGATGGAAACCATGTTTTGCAAGGCACTCAACATTCATTTGCCACAGCTTTTCTGGGGGGCACAGTAAATAAACTTGAGCTCAAACTTAAATTAACAAAAGGTAGCATACATCTTAATATCAGAAGCCAATCTGTACCGGGAGGACTTAATCGTTATTTTATTGGTTTGAATCCGGGAGACAGCCGTATATCAAAACAGCTTGGCAATGATTTTTTTACTCTTCAAACCGGAGGAAAAGGAATTTCCTTGAGCGAATGGCATAAAATAAAAATAGAAATCATCGGAAAAAATATAAATGTGTACTCCGACAATAATTTGATTGTTTGGGCTGAAGATAAAGATCTTCTTCAAGAAGGCGACATAAGTCTTGAAACTTTTGAAAATTCAAAAGCTTTGATTGACGATGTAAGAGCAGAAATACTGGTTCCAGAAACTAGAGAAATTAAATCAGTCGATCTTTTCCCGCAAGGCGAGCACCGAGGCGACATTACTATTATGGGAAAAGATTTTTTGGTTCTTGAAAACGGAGAATTTGAACAATTCGGCAATATTTATTTAAAAAACGGCTCTAAACTTATAATTCGTGACTCAACCTTTAAAATAACCCGCTATCAGAAACTTCTCAATCATTGGGGGATTTACTTAGATGATGCGGCTTCGCTAGAGATAGAAAATTCAAAATTAATATCGGGCGAAGATCCGCTATCCTCCGAGGGAACATTATTTGTTATCAATGCCAGAGGTGGGGCGCGCGTAACCATGAAGAATTCGCCGACAAAGATTCATTTGTTTATGATGTATGAAAATGCAAAAGCAGTAGTTGAAAATTCAGAAATCGTTGGCATTCTGGGCGGGATCGTTGCCGCCCATGAAAAAGCGGATTTAAAAGTCGTTAATTCAAAAATTGGAGCAGTTAATTTAGATATTCCCGATGGCGCAACATTTGAGGCCGAGGGTCTTAGCACCGGCTATTTTAAAGATTGGAATCTGAAACGGGACACGAAAAATAGCGGCATCGGTTATAATATCATCCTGCAAAATACCGAACTTGTTCCGGATAAAATTGGACCTGGCCCCTTCGAGCGGGGCTGGCCGGTTTTTATTCATTCGGGGGCCAAAGTCAAAATTAAAGATAGTGAATTAAGAAAAGTGGTTATTAATCTTTTTGATGAGAAAGCAGAATTTTCTAATTTTTATTTAAAAAAACCGTCCAATTTTGATTATCGTGACATTCATCTTGAGAATGTGAAAGTAATGGGCCAGTGGGGGATATTCTTGCACGGTTCTTCAGATGTTACCGTTAGGGATTCTGATGCTTTCTGGACATTTATTTACGATGATTCAAAATTGTCCCTGATTAATACTCATATGGATGAATTTGACCCGAGGAATTTCCGCGGTGAAATGGCATTTGAAAACACCATATGGGATACAGCGGCTGAAATTATTGAGAATAACAACTTCGTAATAAGGGGCGGCTTGGAAATCAGGCCGATTGGCGGATTTTCATGGCAAGATTCTAAGGTCACAAGGATCTACGATGTGATTGGTAAATCCGGAACAGAACTTACCCTGACAAAAGAAAATAAGATTATTTGGTCGGGGGTATTTGATAATAAAGGTAAAGCGTCTTTTTCTTTGAAGTTTGACGACGCCACTTTTAATGATGTCTGGATATTGAAAGATAATTCAGGACATACCCAAGAAATAACTTTTTTTGCCAAGACGCCGGTTGATATTGAACAGAGCTTTATTTCTAAGTTTATTTCAAAAATCAAATATCAAATGCCTTCTGATTTTCCTCCGCTTATAGTTAAACTTATTCCTCCATTAATCATTGTTTCGTTTTTTATAGCCCTGTTTCTTTATTTGAGAAAAAGGCGCAGACAAAAAATGAATTAATGAACTAATTGATAGTTACCATCTAATTAATTCTACCTCTGCTGGGAAAGTGATATTTTTTTCAAATTACTTATTGCGATTGTAGTGTAGGAGCTTATCGGTATGTTCAGTTCATTTCTTCACTGCACTGACGATTGTTTTGACATAATACTTCATTTAATGTATTTTATTTTTAGTATAAATTTCATCTTATTTAATACAGGAGATCACTATGATGAGCATCCGCGTGCATCCATCGACAGTGGAATTTGGTGAGTTGGAGTGTTGCGCTTTGCGGAAAGCCATAGCGGAAAATAATCACCAGCCATTCATTGTGTCATTTATAGCCAGTGTCGGCGCCACAAATCCACCATATCAAGTTAATATTCTTTTCGAGAATTTCCTGAATACCATACGTTTTGTTTTTACACCCAGCCAAATTCATCGATTCTTTTACCTTATTCTTGCTTTAAGGGAAAAAAAGTTCATTGAACGACGCGAAGATGCAACCCTTGATTGCAAGCACTTTGTCAAACAACATCAAGAAGCGCTTGCAAATATATGCGCCAAAATGGCCTATCCCAAACATGATCAAAATTAACTACACAGAGTCTTTCCGTATTTCAACGCCGTCAGAGCTGAAACTCGACGGTGTTTTTTATACTCAAATATGGAGTTGGCAGCAAGGCACACCGTAACCATGCCTCATGATTTTAGTTCAAGCATTGGCATTTCAGAAAATGATAAAATAAAAAGACATGAATAAAAAGACATGACCAAACAATTTTACAAAGACGCATTTGGCTGGGGATTTATTCTTTGGCTCATCGGTTATGCTCTTGGTATGATGCTTTTTGTCTTAGTGCCGATTTATGCAATTGGCTGGATTATTATGCCGATTGGGCTAGTTATAACACTTTGGGTATTGTTTAAAAAAGTTAAAGGCGATTTATTCCGGTATTATATTTTACTCGCAATAATTTGGACGCTGCTGGCTGTTGTTTTTGATTATTTATTTCTTGTCAAAGCGTTTAAACCGGCAGACGGATATTATAAGCTGGATGTATATTTATATTATGCTTTGACTTTTATTCTTCCTTTGCTAGTCGGCTGGCGTAAAAAAATTTAAATTTAGGGCGATGGGGCGTCTGTCTGCCGGTCAGACGGTGGGTTCCATTCTTCAAGGTTTGTTTGGAAACGGGTTGGAATTTCGTTGGGGCATAGAGCTACATTTTACACAACAGCATGACTATGTTATTTTAGTTTTTAGTTCTGTTTTTGCCATAAATCTCTGCGGTATACTAAAGCTAGGTATTTTGGCCCAGCTGCGTCGCAGTGGTTTCAAGATCGACTTAAAAATCAAACAAGGAGGATGTGATGAACGGACAGTATTACTCTGGAGCTGACGTTAGTTTTGTAAAGGTTATCGGCCTTCTTATGAGTTCGCTTGTTATTGCCCTAGGGCATCGGCGTAAACAAAAACCAGAATCACTCGGCCGTTTCTTACTGGCAGTTCTTCGGGATTTCGCTATGTTTTTCTTTGCTATTGTGTCGCGTCGAGTCCGCGTTGTTCTTACAGTCTACGCCTGGTTTCGCTGTGTTGATGACGTAATCGATGGCGACGCTCCCTGTCCAGGCGGGACACCTGAGCAGTATCTCACAAAGAAGAAGTCAGTACTGCAAAAGCTTATCAAAGGCGGCGTATGGGTTTCAGAGGACGATATTATGCTCGCATATGCGCTTACAATGGCCAAGAAAATGGACTTTGACCTTACAGAGGAACTCTCCGATTTGTTCCAACTCATGGCCGATGATTTCAAGCGACGAGTGAGTGGACATCTCTTCTCTGAACGTGAACGTATCGAATATGCAACTGCGCAAGACCGAGCAATTCTCGGCTGTGTCGCGAAGGTATTTAGCGGTTCCGTTATCCAGCTCGCGACTCTTCTTGTCCCTGCGGAAGGGGTTCTAACGCGGATCGACTGGCTGAAAGATTGCCTTTCAGATCTACACAAAGGCATTGTCTATATTTCACAAGAGGACGCACAGAACTTCAATCTTGACTTCGATGCCCTATCGCGTGCGACAAGTTGGTTTGAACTCATGGCTGTGCCCGGCTTTACGGCCTGGTATCGACGAGAGCTAGGTCGTCTAACAAAGTTGTGGGTAGATCTAGAGAGTAAAGCATCACAGGAGTTCTCGATGGTGTTCTCCCAAACGTGGTTAGCCAAGGCGCTAGTTCTCTTCCTTTTTCCGAAGTTCCGGCGGTCGCTTAAAACGGTTTCGGAAAGATCAATTATCGGATTAGATATCAACTCTGCCCACTGAACTATAAAATGACTTAAATATTTCTCGCCTCGCGCGCTGTTTGCACGAGGCGGTTCTATTTTTATACCAAGTTCAAAATTTATAATCTTTTTCAAACATAGTCCAGTTTACAGTTATAAACTTGTCTAATAGCAGAGCCGAATTATTGATGTAATTGACGCAAGATATCTTGATAGGCAATTAAAAGCGGGGTGGGGCAAAAAATAGTATACTGAATATATGTGGGTAAAGTCCAAAAAAGAATACCCAGAAGAAGATGTGATTGAAGAACGGGTAGATCATCTAATTGAACATCGCCTGCCCTGGCTTTTATTTGGGCTTATAGGGGGACTGCTCGCCACTGTAGTTGTCTCGAAATTTGAAGCAATTCTTGCGGCCGATTTGCGTCTGGCTTTTTTTATTCCCATTATTGTTTATTTGAGCGACGCCGTAGGCACGCAGGCCGAAACCATTTATGTGCGGGAGCTTTCCGAAAGGAAAATAAATTTTGCGCAATATATCTTCAAGGAAATTATTATTGGGTTGGGTTTAGGCGTCATCTCCGGGGCAATTTTAGGCGTTTTCGCAAACTATTGGCTTAACTCTTCTGCTATTGGCCTCACGCTAGGACTGACAATGCTTATCAATCTAACTTTGGCGCCTATTTTAGCGGTTTTAATTCCAAGTGTTCTCTATAGAAGGCACACCGATCCGGCCTTGGGTTCCGGGCCGGTTGCCACGATTATTCAGGACTTAATTAGTTTACTTGTTTATTTTTTGGCCGCCAGTATTATTATTTTTTAAACGCGAGTTTATTGTTGCAGTGGATGTATTATGTATAGTTGTGTGATATAATTTATTGCATATAATTATTTTATGGATATTGTTGACATATTAAGTAGCAAGCCTGTGCTAATAGGTCTTCATCTTGGTTTTGCCATTGTTGGCATTGATGCTTTTTTGTGGTTGTTGGGGAAATTGAAAGACGACGGCGGTTCGCAGAAAAGCATGATGGTCACAGCGGCAGTGGGTGTTGTGGCCTTCATTGCAAGCTGGTTTGCCGGTGGCTATTACTATGTCGTTTATTACGGAGTGCTGGTAAAACCAGTAATCAAAAGCGGTGTTGCGCCGTGGGTGCACAATATCGTTATGGAGACCAAAGAGCATATTTTTCTATTCGTTATTCCGCTGGCAATGACCGTATTCTTCATCACCTTGCTCACCAGAGAGGAGATAGAACAGCTTAAGCTTAAACGTGTGACTTTGTGGCTTGCCGGTGCCGTGGCTATGCTAGGACTTCTTATCGGCGCGATGGGATTTATGATCTCGGCTGCGGCCCGCTGGGGAGCAATCAACTGATATATTTTTATGAATATAAATAAACAAAAATTAATCATTTCATCGGCATACGCGGCAATCATAACAATCGTCTTTGTGGTAGTTATTACTATCTGGGCGGAACTTTCGGTGCCGCTAAAAACTTGGCTGGCAAACTTTTCAGGTCATCACTGGACGTCAAAAAGCATTTTTTCCGCGTTACTCTATACTGTTGTGACTATAATACTTTATTGGTTGCCTCAAAAAGAAGTCGATGATTATCTCGCAAGAGCGCTTAATTTTCTTTTGGCGTTTACGGCGCTCGGTACCATTATTATCACGCTATTTTTTACAGGCCATCATTTTAAGATTTTCTAAGCTGTTTTTGGTGGCGTAAAGTCTATATAGAAAGAATCTGGGCGAAACCGAAGTAGAAATGGCAATATGTTATAATAAAAAGTATATAATTAAGTCGTAAAATATAAATTAAAACCTATGAAATCAATAGAAATTCCAGAACCGAAGTTATCCCGCCTTCTTTTCTCGGACACCCGTCTGGCTTGGTTTTGGTTAGTTGTCCGCGTGTATATTGGCTATGATTGGTTTATGGCCGGTTGGGAAAAGTTGGGCAATCCTGCCTGGACGGGCGATATGGCCGGCACGGCAGTTAAGGGTTTCTTGAATGGAGCGTTAAAGAAAGCAACGGGATTGCACCCGGATGTGTCGGGCTGGTACGCCTATTTTATTCAAAATGTCGCCCTACCCAATGCTACGCTATTTTCTTATTTGGTTGTTTTCGGAGAGATTGCCGTCGGTATTGCTTTAATAGTGGGTATCTTCACCGGTATTGCGGCGTTCTTTGGCACATTTATGAATTTGAACTTTCTCTTTGCCGGCACCGTAAGTACCAATCCTATTATGCTTTTACTGCAATTGTTTTTGATTCTGGCGTGGAGAACGGCCGGTTGGATTGGACTCGACCGTTATATTCTGCCGGCCCTTGGCACTCCTTGGCAAGCGGGACAGTTATTTACTAAAAAATAAAATTGGTCGGGTCTCTCTCGGCGCTTATTTCATTTCCGGGTTTGGGGTTGGCTTTAATCTTCGTTTTTAATTTACTAGGCGTTGGTGCTAGCCGTACAGAGATAAATATGCCAAAGAGGTATGGCACTTGGTGACTGGCGTTCGTGATTGACCGATCCATTTTTGTTTGGTATATTTACCTTAGATCATCAATATTAGACTATCGAAGGAGGGAGTATGAACGCACTGGAGCTTGAACGAGCAATTCAGAGACGAATTATCCAGGCGGGAATGAAAAGAATTTTTGAACGGGCATACGCTGTTGCCAAAGCTCTTGTTAAGCCACGCACGGAAGTACATGATTATTGGACTCAAGTAGATCATAGGTTCTCATTTGTAGATGGTGATTTCGTTTTACAGATTTGGAGTTACTTTGGACCTTTTGGAGCTCATTTTCTTTCGGTGTGCAGTAACGAACGTAAGGTTTTCGACGCAGTAAGGGAGATGGGTAAAGTTGAAGTTAAGAAATATATTCCGGGCGAATGGGAAAAATGGCTTAGTATTCAGAAGCTTCGCGCTAGGATTTCACGTCAAGAAGTAGCCGCTAGACGCCTTGCTAGGCGTAAAGCAATGGAAGCAAAGAAAAATCTGAAACCAACCGCAGAACAAATTGAGCGTGCTGCTAATTTTGAAATCAAGTTCTAGCCCTGTAACCGGGGCATTTTTTTTGCCTTTAATGGCAGTCATAATATTGCTTCGTAGCATTCTCTATAATCAGAAAAATCTGGTATAATTCGTTGGTGGAAAAACAATACGTTACTCCCGATAAAATCCCTATTGTTCTACTTATACTTGTGCTTTGCATTTTGAGTATTGGCATTCTTGGCTATGAAAATCGCCGTCTGGAACAGCAAGTGTTTGAACTCACAAACGAATTAGAGGCAACAAAACTAAGTCTGGGAAATAATATAAGCGAGCTTAGGGGAATTATTGCGAGCACTTCCGCCGATCGCGATAGGTTACTCACGGAACTTAATAGCGAAAGAGCTATGGTGCAGGCACTTAGCGGACAAGTTCAGAATATTTCCGGTGACGTGGGCAAGCTTGTGAAGCTTAGCAAAACCGATCCGGAGCTTTTAAAAAAATACTCGAAAGTTTATTTTCTAAACGAAAATTATGTGCCGCCCAAGCTCATTTCGGTAAATACCAAATACACCTATGCCCAAAGTGAACAGTTTTTTGAGGGTAACGCGTGGCCGTTTCTTCAGACGTTACTTGACACGGCTACCTCGAGCGGTATTGATTTAAAGATTGCTTCCGGCTATCGCTCGTTTGATTCGCAAGTCGGTCTAAAATCTTCGTACAAGGTGACGTTCGGTGCTGGCACCGCTAATAGTTTTTCAGCAGATCAGGGATATTCCGAGCATCAGCTCGGCACGGCCGCAGATTTTACCACTTCACTGCTTGGCGCTAACTTCGGAACGCTTGATAAAACCGAGGCGTATAAGTGGCTTACAAATAATGCTTATAAATATGGGTTTATATTGTCGTATCCCAAAAACAACAGTTATTACATATACGAACCGTGGCATTGGCGGTTTGTAGGCAAGGCCCTCGCGCAAAAATTGTATGACGAGCATAAAAATTTTTATGATCTTGACCAACGTGAAATTGACACCCATCTTATATATTTTTTTGATCCGTAAAAATTATGGAAGATGAAATCGCAAAGAGAATCAACCGGGCAATGACGAAGAAAGTTTTTCCCGGTTGCGTGGTTGGCATTGTCTATAAAGACGGCAAAAAAATCATTCTTCCATTCGGCCGCTTCACCTACGACGAAATGTCCAATCTAGTTCAGGAGGATACGATTTACGATGTAGCTTCTGTTACTAAAGCGATTCCAACGGCATCACTGCTTTTAACTCTTATTGACGAGAGCCGCATTAAGCTCAATGACCCGGTTGTAAAATATATGCCTGAATTCGGAAGCTCCGGCGGCAAAGATAAAATTTTAGTTCGGCATCTTTTGACATATACCCTGGATCTTGATTTACCAGCCATGGCCTCATTAAAAGAGAAAACTGCCGATGAAATTATTGATATAGTCTTTAGGGCACCCTTAAAAAGTCAGCCGGGCGAGAAATTTCTTTATACCAACTCAACCGCTGGCTTGATAGGTTTTCTTATTCGTAATGTGACGGGGCGAAATTTGGAGGATCTCTCCGAAGAATTATTTTTTAGGCCGCTTCACATGACAAGAAGCACGTTTAATCCGGAAACTTTTACTAAAAACGAAATAGCTCCTACTGAATTTGATGACTGGCGAGGGAGATTGATTCATGGCGAAGTTCACGACGAGAGTAGTTATATACTAAACAAAAAATTTATTCTTGGCATAGCGGGGCTATTTTCGACAACGCCAGACCTTTTGAAATTTTTAGAGATGCTTTTAAACGATGGTGAGTTTCACGGCCAGCGGTGTTTTTCCGCCTCTATAGTTCGTGAGATGCACACTAACCAACTAGCCGATATCGGGAAAAGCGGCGGACTTGGCTGGGAGTTAAACCAGTCGGAATTCATGGGCAAGTACGCGCCGGAACTTTTTGGAAAAACCGGCTTTACTGGTTGTCTAGTTTTAGTAAATCCAATAAAGGGCATAGGCATGGCGCTCTTGTCTAATAGGATTTATCCGAAAAGAAGCGATTATAAAGCCATCTATGAAGTAAGAAAAGATATCGCGGATATCGTATTTGGAGGTAAAGATTAGCGACTTTTTTGTAAAAGCAGAAGAGCGGGGGTAACATATAACTTATGGAACCGCTCGCCTCAAAAATAAGGCCTAAAAAACTAGAAGATTTTGTCGGCCAAACGCAGCTCGTAGGCAAGGGAAAACCGCTTGAGGTCGCAATCCGCGCGGGCCATATCTTTTCTTTTGTGTTCTGGGGGCCGCCGGGAGTGGGTAAAACTACGCTCGCGAAAATTTACGCTAAAGCCATAAACGGCGAGTTTCATGATCTCTCGGCGGTTTCGGCCGGTAAAGACGAGATACGCAAAATTGTGGAGACACCGAGCTTTATGGGACAGCCCAAAATTTTATTTCTGGACGAGATTCACCGTTTCAATAAAGCCCAGCAGGATTTTCTTCTGCCGTATGTCGAGTCTGGCAAATTGGTTTTAATCGGCGCGACGACCGAGAATCCAAGTTTTGAAATCATCTCGCCGCTACTTTCCCGTCTCCGCGTTTTTACACTGGAGGAACTCTCTGACGAAGAAATGTCAAAGATTATAGATCGGACGAATATGAAAATGAAACGTGACGCTAGGGAGTGGTTGATAAGCATGGCAAACGGCGATGCTCGAGCGGCGATTACTATGCTTGAAAATACGATGAAACTTTACAACAAAATTACAGTAGAAACATTAAAAGACGCGCTTCAGTCAAAATTTCTGCGCTACGATAAGCAAGGTGAAGAGCATTACAACATTATAAGCGCTTTCATTAAGTCCATGCGTGCCTCGAATCCTGACGCCGCTTTATATTATCTGGCACGGATGATCGAGTCGGGAGAAGATCCGAAATTCATCGCGCGCCGTATGGTAATTTTTGCCTCGGAAGATATCGGTTTAGCACTACCCACAGCGCTTGTCGTCGCGAATGATGTTTTTCGAGCCGTCGAAATTATTGGTCTGCCGGAGTGCGCGATTAATTTAGCGCACGGCGTGGCTTATCTCGCTCGATGCCTGAAAAACAAAAGTTCCTATAACGCCTATTTTGCGGCGCTTGAAGATGTGAAAAAATACGGCAACTTGCCCATCCCCATGAATCTTAGGAACGCCCCCACGAAACTAATGAAAGAACTGGGCTACGGTCAGGGTTATGATAAATACACCAAGGAAGATTTATTGCCGGATAAACTCAAGGGCAAAAAATATTTGGATTTTAAAATTCAAGAAAAAAAGTAGAAAACAAGCCACATCGTAGTCAAAGTTTTTTATTTAAGCAAGGCAAGTGTTTCGTACGCCAACTCTCGGAGGGCAAAAAACTTGGTCTTTTGCGGAGCAAAAGCTTTTGCCCAAGAGAGTAGTGCTGTGACTTTTCGCGGGAAAAAGTCGACAGTCGGTGGCGGCAGAAATATTTGCCCTGCTCCCTATGCAGAAAACAATTTTAATGGCATAGTTCGCCTATGGCATCAGAAGAAAATTTTTATGGACTGGGCATAGCGCCTGGTATTTTAGAAGTGCTTGAACGTTTGAATTTTAAAATTCCTACTTCCATTCAGGCAAAATCAATTCCTATCGCAGTACAGGGTAAAGACGTAATGGGCATCGCGCAAACGGGTACTGGTAAAACCATTGCCTTTGGCGTGCCTTTGATCCAAGGCATACTTCAGGGACGCGGCAAGGGACTGGTGGTTTTGCCCACGCGAGAGCTGGCACTTCAGGTGCATGACGTGCTTCAGAAAATAGGCGGATCACTGCACGTAAATTCGGCCGTCATGATCGGCGGAGAATTTATTGGCCGTCAAATACGCGAACTTCAAAAAAATCCGGATATTCTTATTGGCACTCCCGGCAGGATTATTGATCACTTGAATCAAAGAACTCTAAATCTGTCGCGGGTAAAAATATTGGTACTTGACGAGGCGGACAGAATGCTCGATATGGGATTTGCTCCGCAGCTGGCGAAAATTCTTGAAACTGTTCCCAAAGAACGGCAAACAATGCTCTTCTCGGCCACGATGCCGGGACAGATTATGAAAATCGCAACTAGTTATATGAAACTGCCCGTAAGGGTTGAAATTGCGCCGCCCGGAAGCGCTTTAAAAGAAGTTACACAGGAACTTTTTATTGTTCCCAAGGAAGCTAAGTTAAGGTTGCTTGAGAAATTACTTAGCGAGTATCGCGGCTCGGTGCTAGTTTTTGTAAGGACTAAGTTCGGTGTGAAAAAAATTACACATGCTGTACGCACTATAGGCCATACAGTTTCCGAGATTCATTCTAATCGTTCCTTAAGCCAACGCCGCGAAGCGCTCGAGGGTTTCCGTTCGGGGAAATACCGCGTGCTTATCGCGACCGATATTGCCTCGCGCGGCATAGACGTAAAAGGGATTGAGCTAGTCATAAATTACGATTTACCTGCGAATCCCGAAGATTACATTCATCGCATAGGTCGGACAGCTCGCGCCGGCATGACCGGCCACGCCATTGCTTTTGCGACCCCTGATCAAAGGAACGACGTGCGTGACATCGAGCGGCTCATGCGCATCGCTCTGCCACCCTCAAAATTGCCCGAGCTTCCGCCTGCACGAGAGATTCCTTTTATGCAACCAATGCAAAGAGGGTTTACTCCGCGCCGTGAGGGCAGTCACTTTCAACTGCCGTTCCGAACATCGCCACTTGGCAAAGGTCATCGCCACAAGGGTCCATTTAGAGGTGGCGATCGCCGTTTCAGCGGGCGTGGCAGGAGATTTGGGCCGAGGAGTTAATAAGGAGTCTAATAGTCTTATTGCCAGTCATAAAATAGAAGCCCCCAATGGTGCCTAATGTTTGTATTTTATTTTTTATGTAATATTACTATAATTTTGTCAAATTCTGTGGATAAGTACCCATTTGTGGGTCTTTTTTATTTCTTGAATCGCGTTACAATCAAAGTATCGAAGTCGCGCAAGAAAGTCGCAAAAATTTTTTCGCAACTTTCTTGCGTGGCGCGTACATAATTTATGAGTATCATAAAAGCGCCATGTTATAGGCGCGGATATTCTTAAGTCCCGTGTGAAATTTTCAAAAATATTCTAAAAAAATAATCAACAATTAAAATATTTAAAAACATTATGACCATCAAGAAGAAAAAAATTCTGTCTAAAGCTAATCGTTCTCTGAAGGAAAAAACTACTATCGTAAAAAACACCGTTTCTCAATTGGATAAAGAAGTTAACAGTTCATTTTCCGAAAATTCATTAAAGATGCTCCAAAAGCGTTATCTGGCTCGTCGCGCGGATGGAACGCAAGAGACTCCGGCCGATATGATGCGCCGCGTAGCCAAAGCGATTGCGGTAGTCGAAAAAAATTATGGCCATAATGAACAGTTTATCCAAAAAACCGAAAAACAATTTTTTGAGATATTAGCCAGACATGAATATACACCTGCGGGACGCACCATGACGAACGCCGGCGCCGGCACCGCCTTGATCGCTAACTGCATTGTGCTGCCCATACACGACAATATGGAATCAATTTTTGAAACTTTAAAGGACGCGGCGCTTTTGCAACAAGCCGGATCGGGTCTGGGTTTTGATTTTTCGGAACTGCGCCCTGCGATGACCCCGACCAAACGTTCTAATGGATTTTCATCTGGCCCTATTTCATTTTTAAAAGTTTATAACGAATCATTTGGCACTATTAAACAGCAAGGGCGGCACGGCGCGAACATGGCCATGATGCAGATTGATCATCCCGACGTGCTCGATTTTATTCGCGCCAAAGAAGTGGAGGGTGAAATCAGAAATTTTAATATATCGGTAAAGATTACCGATGAGTTTATGAAAAAACTCACGGAGAAGCCAAACGAGCAGTGGTATTGCTCATGGCGCGGCGTAAAAACCAAGCCGCATAAAGTGATTCGAGCGAGAAACGGCGCGGTTATCGGCACGGAGGAAATCGACATAACCGTTCGAGAACTTTTTGATGAAATCGTCGATTATGCTTGGTTAAACGGTGAACCTGGTATTGTCTTTATTGATGAAGTAAATCGCACCAATCCTTTGCCGGGATTAGGCAATATTACATGCTCAAATCCGTGCGGCGAACAATTCTTGCACCCTTATGATAATTGTAACCTTGGCTCTATTAATCTCGCAGTCTTTGTTAGAGGTGGCAGGGTTGATTGGGAGAGATTGCGCTTTGTAACGCGCACGGCGGTGCGTCTTATGGATAACGTAATTGACCTCTTTGATTTTCCCGTTCCCCAGGTAACTGAACTGGCGCTTAAGAATCGGCGCATCGGCTTGGGCATCATGGGTTTTGCCGATATGCTCTATGAGCTTGGCGTGGCCTATAACTCCGGGGAGGGGAATAAAATAGGCGAGAAAGTAATGGGCGTCATCACAAACGAAGCGCACAAGATGTCGCAACTTTTAGCCAAAGAAAAAGGCGCGTTTTCTAATTTATCCCAGAGCATTTTTGCTAAGAAGAAAATTAAAATGAGGAATGCCGCGCTTACGACGGTCGCGCCTACCGGCTCAATCTCAATGATGTTCGACTGCTCAAGCGGTATTGAACCAAACTTCGCGCTTGCCTATATAAAGCAAGATAAAGATGGGCTTCAGTATCCCTATCTTAATCGTTATTTTAACGAAGCCGTAAAAAAATATCACTTCAGCAAAGACAGAGTTGATATGATTAAATCGGAAATTGTGAAAACCGGCAGTATTCATCATCTTGGCGACATTCCAAAAGAATTGCGACAGACGTTTGTGGTGGCCATGGATATTTCTGCCGAGGATCATATGAGGATGCAGGCGGCCTTTCAAAAAAATGTCGATAATTCCATTTCCAAGACGATTAATTTTCCAAATTCTGCGACCAAGGAAGAGGTAAAAGACGGTTTTATTCTTGCCTGGAAATTAAAGTGCAAGAGTGCTACGGTTTATCGCGACGGTAGCCGTAATGTGCAGATTTTAAATCTTGGCACGGGTGAAAATATTATCGCGCCGACTGAAATTTCCGCGAAAGGCGAGGTGCGGAGCGTTTCAAAAGAGGAGGCAAAAGCCGTGATGCAGGAAGAAACTCCCATGAACCTTGAAGTTGACCGAGGTAAACTCGAGCCCAGAAGCCGCCCGGAAGTAATGGCTGGTCGCACATATAAGGTGAAAACCGGTTACGGAAATCTTTATATCACTATTAACAATGACGAATACGGTGCGCCCTTTGAGGTTTTTGCCACTATCGGCAAAAGCGGCGGTTTTTATCAAGAGGTGAGCGAGGGTATTTGCCGGCTGGCGTCCCTCTCGCTTCGTTCCGGTATTAAAGTTGAAGAAATTATTACAAACTTGAAAGGTATTCGCGGTCCGATGCCAGTCTACACCAATAAGGGTCCGGTACTTTCCCTGTCTGATGCAATTGGCCAGATTCTCGAAGAGCACGCTAAAAATAAAGAGGCGTTACTCACGACTGGCCAAACAACCATAGAAGATCGGGTAGGCGTAAAAGTTGGCGACGAGATTAATGAGACTCCTATAGAAACGAATAACAGAGCCAAAAAGAAATCAATAGCCGATATTGGATCAATGCCTGGTTGCCCGGACTGCGGCTCAACGCTTCAAATGAGTGAGGGTTGTATTTCTTGCCGCTCGTGCGGATTTTCAAGATGTGTTTAAAATAGTTTTGACATTTTAGCAGACTTTTTTATTCTGCTTAATCCCATTAGAGAACGCCTCGCTAAACGCGCGGCTTCAGCCGCTTGAGATGGCTTTAGGGTTGACGAAGCCATATTGAATTTGTTACTATTCATGGGAAGTTCGCAGACAGCAGGTATCCACCAAAGGAATAAACCCTGCCGAGAAACAAAACGCATAGCGTTTTGTATTGGTCGACTGCGGCTCGAAAGAGCTGTTTTTGGTTACGAGTGTCAAGAACATCACGTATCATGAAAGAGAAAACCTGACACATGACACTTGAGACATGATATAGAATTATGAAGACAAAAACACAAAAAATTCAGGCAGTGGAGGAGGGGATGGAGGCGATAAAAAAAAGCGAGACTCTAATTTTCGCCGATTTTAGCGGCGTAAGCGTTGAAGAGCTTAAACGTCTTCGTCGCGCGCTTCGGGAAATCGGCGCCAAGTTTTCGGTTATGAAAAAACGCCTGATGCGCGTGATGTTCGAAAAACTCGGACTTGATTTCAATCCCGAGAAGTTTGAAGCGCAGGTAGGCACGGTCTTATCTTTAAAGGGAATTTCGGATGTGGCCGGAGTGGTCTACAAATTCTCAAGAGAAACAGTGGGTGCTAATAAGAAAGAACGTTTTGCTATTTTGGGGGCATATGACATGTCAGCGAAAAAATTCATGGAGGACAGTGAAGTAAAAATGATCGGTCAATTGCCTTCGCGCGAAGTATTACTTGGTCAGCTTTTGGGCACTATCGCGGGACCGATGCGCGCGTTCTTGTACGTGCTAAACAAAAAGTCGAAGAAATAAACTAAACTTATGGAAAAATACAACGAAATAATTTCAAAGCTTGAAGGTTTGACGGTAGTTGAAATCGCGGAGCTCGTAAAAACTTTGGAAGAGAAGTGGGGGATTTCAGCCACGGCACCGGTGGCGGTAGGTGGCGGCGCCGGAGCAGGCGTAGCTGTGGAGGACGAAAAAACTTCATTCAATGTCTTGCTTAAAGCAAGCGGTGATCAGAAAATTAACGTCATCAAAATCATCCGCGAAGTGACTGGCTTGGGACTTAAAGAAGCCAAGGACATTGCCGATGCCGCGCCCAAGGTGGTAAAGGAAGGACTGAAAAAAGAGGATGCGGAAGAGTTGAAGAAAAAATTGGAAGGAGTGGGAGCAACGGTTGAGTTGCAGTAAAGGCTCGCAAACTTTCTCTCGTGAGCAGGCCTCCGAGCGTCAAAATTATCTTCACTCCTTACGCTATTCTCCACCCAATTCGCCTTCGCTCGGGGGCCTGGCTCATAACGCTACTCGTGAAGGAATTTTAAGACGCTCTACGGCAATGCTCACTGCGAAAAAATTCTGCTCGCTGTGTGCAAGAATTTAAAAACATCCGTGATTGAAATCGCGGCTGTTTTTATTTATAATACTTACCGATAAGCAGTCGAAAGGTCGTTATCATTAAAAATAAAATGAAAAAACTTTGGCAAGAATTTAATCCTTCCTTAAAAGAAAAAATGGCTAAAAATCCTCGCCTAACGGTCTTAGGGTTATGGTGGGCCGGGTATTGGAGATTTTATGTTTTGATTACAATAATTAGTGTCGTTGTTTTTGGTGTCTTTTTTGTGTCAGTGTTTATATTAAGTTTTATATTCGCAAAAATATTTTTTTAAGCCCGTGGACTTAAAAAAACATGTTTAGTTTATCCGCTAAACTTTTGCGTCCTTAGCTCAGTTGGTTAGAGCGCTGCATTCACATTGCAGAGGTCGGAGGTCCGAATCCTCCAGGACGCACTACGGCGCAAGGGTGAGGGAAAGAGGTCGCTGACTTGCCCGCCTAAATTTTGCAAAACAAAACTTTGGTGGGTGAAATCCCAGCAATACGCACACTTTAAAAAAGCGGTCCGATGTCCGTTTGACAGGACAGGTCTCTGGTTCAAATCCGGATGTACTCACGAAATGGCTTCCGAAAAACCAAAAAGTACGGTTCTTGTGGATTTCTTTATATTTATATAACTCCGCTTAAACTTACTTTACAAAAAATTCTAGTGATTAAACAAAGTCGTGTGGAATGCGGCTCTTGCTTGTCTCTGCGCTACCGGCAAGCGGCAGCTATGCCTCATTTTTCTCCAATTTTTAGATTTCGCGCGTCCCCTAAAAAATCAAGCATAACAAGCAAGCGGAAATAGCAACACCGGCAGGAATTCACGCCTGGCCGCTTACGATGATGCTAAATTACCCGGAAACGCTGGGTTTACCGTCATTGACAGCAAGAAGCGAAGGTATAGTTTCCGGATATGCTGGGAGTAACGTGCCCTAAAACAGCATTTTCTGGTTTTCCCTCTACTAGTTTTCTAAAAACAGAAACTAGGGGTTAACCGTAATGGTTATTACCCCGGAACCTATCGAGATGCTGTTGCTATCAAAAGCCGTAAGAGCAGCAATAACAGACTGTGGCGTTGCGACCGTAGAGACAAATCTCAAAGAAAGAGCAGTAGTGCTGGGTGGAAGCGTTTGCGTGGTACCGCACCATTCTTCCCCATTACCCGCGATAACCGAAGCAGACGTAATGCAATAGAGAGTGAGTGTATAGCGGTAAACTCCTCCGGCTGCCATATTGAAGTTAACAGTGCCACTCGAAGAAATAGTGAGCGGCGAAGCATTGAATACGAAGGGCGAGGTAAGATTGCCCAATGTTAGATTTACTTCGCTACGGTTATCTTGCTCGTTGGTTTCGTTCACTAAAATAGTGGCATCGGCGCCCACCGAGAAAGCATACGATCCGGCAGGAAATCCGCTAAACTGATGGGTTATAGTTTGTGATGCCCCAGAGGCAAGCGGCCCGACATTGTCATAAACACCGATTGAATAAATCTGACCTGTCTCGACGTTAACGATACCAAATCCCGCCCGCGTTGCCAGTGCGGCAGTCTGGCCAATATTCTTTATTATGTATTTTACCGTAAAGGGCATATTCGCCACCGGCGTGCCGCCAGGAAACCCAATAATTTCCGCCGTTAAATTAGGAGAGTTAGAAGGAGCCCATGTCGGCGATTGGAATGAGTAATTTATTTGTATCCCATAGTCGCCAGTGCATGTACTCGCGGAAGGAGAACCAATACAATTGGTTCCCATAAGTGTGTAACTGTAATAGGTATTCGGCAAAATCCCCGAAAACGTATTGGAACCAGAAAGGCCTGTCTGATATTTCCCGTTCGTGCCGCTACAATTAGCCGTAGCATATGTCTCACCTACGCTAGGCCGCCAAAGGCAGACATAAGAAGCATTCCCCGGGCGAAACCCGTACGCATTCCACGCAATGGTCACCCGCCCCTGTTGCGGGAAAGAAACAGATGAGGTTGGGGCAACTTGTGTGCTCCCGGTAATCGTAAACGTCGCGTTGCTCGAGTCGCAGATATCTGTGCCGGTTTGGCAAACTTGAACGGTGTACGAACCGTCGGGAGCGGTACCACCGGTCCCAGTTCCGAGAACATCCAAATATTTACCCACTGACCAACTGTACGAAGAACCATATACGCTTTTTGCAATCGTATACGGCGAAGGATAATAAGCGGGACATAAATTCGTAGTGCACGGCGGGTAGTAAGGGAGTAATTTGATGTCAAAATATTGCGGCGCTTGAGGCGCGCATGCTGCTCCGACCGGGCATATCGGGATTGGCGTGTTGTCCTGCCATTTGATTGTTTGGGTTGTGTCTTTTGTCCACGTCTCTCCCCCGTTCGGAGAAAAGACGGTGATGGAAGGATCTGACGATCCTGAACCAACGGTTACTTTTGCGGTCGCGGTTATTGCGGCCATCATTATTTCCCTTCCGTCGCCATAAGACGG
>Ga0209541_10006859_pt1 | contig 19290 bp, 18 predicted proteins | sample RifCSPlowO2_01_FD_184027 | JGI IMG/M metagenome (GOLD analysis project Ga0209541, IMG submission 184027) | Groundwater microbial communities from Rifle, Colorado - Rifle CSP2_plank lowO2_0.1 (SPAdes) (version 2) | ecosystem: Environmental > Aquatic > Deep subsurface > Groundwater | place... | reverse complement strand
GCCAACCGGCTTTTTCTGCTCGGAAAGCACTGGGAAGCGCGAGTATCCGCTCCACACTGCCTTGCGGTGAGCGGTTGCCACCATCATTTCCGCGGGCAGGGCGATAACGCGGTTCTTGGGCGTCATCGCCTGCGCCACAGTCCTGTCCTCGAACGCAAGCACGTTCTCAATAAGCTCCTTTTCCCTCTGGGTTATGCTCTTGTGGTGCGCGCCAAGCTTCACCGCTGAGCGCACATCCTCCTCGGAAAACTGCTCTATCGCAGTTGCGCGCGAATACACGCCCGGGATAAGCCGGTTGATGAAGTCGAACAGCAGCACAAGCGGCATGCACAGCCAATAGTATGCCTCTATTGCGGGCGAAAAGAAAAGCATGAAGCGCTCGCCGTTTGAGGTGGCAAAGCTTTTCGGCGCAATGTCCCCGAAGGTGAGGATGAGGAAGGTCATCACGCCTATCGCGATTCCCAGCCCCTGCTCGCCCCATATGCCAAGCGCAACACTGGTGGCTATGGCAGAGGCGGCGATGTTCGCGATATTGTTGCCTATGAGAAGCGCAATGATTACCTTGCGGCGGTGCTCGCGCAGGCGGGCAAGGCTCGCCGCTCCCTTTGCCTTTTTTTCCAAAAGCGCGTGCAGCCGCACCCTTGAAGTGGAAAGGAACGCCACTTCCGCTGCCGCAAAGAACGCAGATGCGCCAAGCAGCACGATAAGCAGGGCTGCCTCTAGATGGACCATAGGGGTAGATGGGGAAAAGGAGGTTAAAAATAGAGCGGGTGGAGCTCCAGTGGAATTTAGCTGCACCCAGTAGTTTCCCCGCAATCAACGCAGACCTGGCAGGTCCCGTTCTGCTTCACTTTCATCGAGCCGCACGCCTCGCACTGCGCGCCCGTGAAGCCCTGCGCGCGGGCGGAACGCGACTTCACATCAAAATCGTCCTCGTCTCGCTCAGTAAGCGATTTCGGCTCCTGCGCAATTAGCTTTACCTGCGCTTTCTGCTCCTCCACGTGCGGCTGGGGAGCAGAAAGACCGTGCGTGTCCCCGTTAGTGCCCTTTATATGCACCAAATCCTGCCTGTTCAAGTACTCGTAGCCAAGCACGCGGAACACATAATCCACAATTGAGGTGGAATTCTTCACAGCCTCATGCCCGGTGACCACGCCAGCGGGCTCAAAGCGCGTGAAGGTGAACGTGTCCACAAACTCCTCCAAAGGCACGCCGTACTGCAAGCCCTTGCTCACCGCGATTGCAAAGCAGTTCAGAAGCGCGCGATACCCCGCGCCCTCCTTGTACATGTCAACGAATATCTCGCCAAGCTGCCCGTCAGGGTATTCGCCGGTCTTCAGGTAAACCTTGTGCCCGCCCACCCTTGCCTCCTGCACAAAGCCGCGCCTCTTGGTCGGCAGCTTCCTCCTGTTAATCCTCCCAAGTATCTTGCTTTGCAGCTGCGCAGGGCCGAATGACTCATCCACATCCTCGCCAAACCCGAGCAGCTGCGCCAATTCATCCTCGTCAACATCAGCAGTGGCATTCAGCGGCTGGCTTAGCTTGCTTCCGTCCCTGTAAAGCGCGTTGCTCTTCAGCATGTGCCTCCACGAAAGAAGGTACGCCTCCTTGATGTCCTCAATGCTCGCGTCGCCGGGCATGTTTATCGTTTTTGAAATCGAGCCCGTGATGAAAGGCTGCGCCGCGGCCATCATCTTTATGTGCCCGACATAGGAGATGAACCTCTTCCCCTTCCTGCCGCACTTGCTGGCGCAGTCGAAAACCGCATAGTTCTCGGGCTTGAGGTGCGGCGCGCCCTCCAATGTCATGGCGCCGCACACATACTCGTTAGCCTCCTCAATGTGCTGCTTCGTGAACCCAATCTTGGAAAGCAGGTCAAACTTCGCGTCGTTCATCTCGGCATCGGAAAAGCCAAGCGAGCGGATGAACTCCTCGCCAAGCACGTGCCTGTTGAATGCGAAGCGGATGTCAAACGCTTTCGGAAGCTGAGCCTCAGCCCTCGCGATTTTCTCGCTGGAAAAGCCGCGCGCGGCCAACGACTCCGCATTCACGAACGGGCAGCCGGACATTGTTCCGTGCCCTGCAGAGTAAAGCTCAATTTCCTTCATCTGCTGCTGCGAATAGCCCATCTTTGCAAGCGCCTTTTTCACCGAGGCATTCACAATCTTGAAGTAGCCTCCGCCAGCGAGCTTCTTGAATTTGACAATCGCGAAGTCCGGTTCAATGCCAGTGGTATCGCAGTCCATCTGCAGGCCAATAGTCCCGGTGGGCGCAATCACGGTGACCTGCGCATTGCGGTAGCCGTGCCTCTCCCCGAGCAAATACGCGCGGTCCCAGCACTCGCGCGCAGACTGCACAAGATAACCCGGGCAGTATTTCTCGTCTATTCCCACGGGCTTCACGGACAATCCTTCATACTCCGACGGCTGTGCGTTATACGCGGCCCTGCGATGGTTCCTAATCACGCGCAGCATGTGCTCGCGGTTCCTCTCATAAGCGGAAAAGGGCTCAAGCTCGCGCGCCATTTCGGCAGAAGTGGCATAGGACTCGCCGCAAAGTATTGCAGTCACCGCACCGCTTATCGCAAGCGCCTCGGGCGACTCGTAAGGCACGCCCATGACCATCAAAAGAGTGCCCAAATTCGCGTACCCAAGGCCAAGCGTCCGGAACTCAAAGCTCTTTTTGGCAATCTCGCGCGCAGGGAACTGCGCCATCAGGACTGAAATCTCAAGCACCATTGTCCAAAGCCGCACCGCGTGCTTGTATGCCTCCACGTTGAATATGCCGGTTCCCTCGTCGTAGAATTTCATGAGGTTCAGCGAAGCCAGGTTGCAGGCAGTGTCATCCAGGAACATGTATTCCGAGCAGGGATTGCTTGCGTTTATCCTGCCGTCCACAGGGCAGGTGTGCCAGTCGTTTATTATGTCGTCGTACTGCACGCCCGGGTCGGCGCAGTTCCAGGCGGCAAAGGCGATTTCATTCCACAAGTCGCGCGCCTTGAGCCGCTTCATCACGCTCCCGTTTGTCCTTGAGACAAGGTTCCACTCCGCGTCGTTCTCAACAGCCCAGATGAACCTGTTTGACAGCCTCACGGAATTGTTCGAATTCTGCCCGCTCACGGTAACATAGGCATCCGACTCGTAGTGCGTGTCGAATATGGGGAAATCAATCTGCGTTTTTCCCTGCTTGGCAAGCGCAAGCGCGCGGAAAACATAATTGAGGGGCACGTTTTTCGAAAGCGCCTTGACCACTGCGAGCTTCACCCGCTCGTTTTTCAGGTCGGTGGAGCGCTCCTCCCCCGCCACCTTCATGATATTATTCAACTGCTTGGAACAGGACTTGCTTCCTGCGACAAGCGCGGCGACTTTCTGCTCCTCCAGCACTTTCCAGTTGATGAATTTTTCGATGTCAGGGTGGTCGACATCCACTATGACCATTTTCGCAGCCCTTCTCGTCGTTCCGCCGGATTTTATTGCCCCAGCCGCACGGTCGTAAATTTTCAGGAAAGACATCAATCCCGACGACTGCCCGCCGCCGGACAGCCTCTCGCCGCCAGCCCTCAGGCAGGAAAAGTTCGTCCCCGTGCCTGAGCCGTACTTGAAAAGCCGCGCCTCGCGCGTGACAAGGTCGAATATGCCGCCCTCATTCACCAAGTCATCGCGGAGAGACTGGATAAAGCACGCATGCGGTTGTGGATGAGTGTATGCATCCTCGGACAATTTCACTTCCCCCGAAGCCGGGTCCACGTAATAATGCCCCTGCGCGCTTCCCCTTATCCCGTAAGAATAAGCCAATCCCGTATTGAACCACTGCGGCGAGTTTGGCGAAGCAAACTGGTTCAAAAGCATGTGCCGAAGCTCGTCCTCAAACGCCTCTGCATCGGCTTTGGAGGCAAAATAGCCGTGCTTCTCGCCCCAATAGCGCCAGCAACCGGCAAGCCTGCCTACAACCTGCCTTGCGGACTTCTCAGGTCCCGTTATCTGCTTTCCATCAGGCCCCTTCAGCGGGTTCCCATTCCTGTCGTACTGCGGCACGCCCGCCTTCCTGAAGTATTTCTGCGCAAGGATATCAGTAGCAACCTGCGACCAGGAGGAGGGCACCTCGACATCATTCATCTCGAATACCACCGAACCGTCAGCGTTCCTGATGACGGATGAGCGCAATTCATATTCCGTCGCATCAAGGGGGTCTATTCCTTCAGTAGTAAAGAGCCTGTTGATTTTCAGCCCGCCCTGCCGGACTTCCTGCTTGCTTACAGTTGCTTCCTCCATATCCCCAACCTAAAATTGCCCGGAAGCAAGCAGAAAACGGGTAATTAGTGCAAAAATGTATGCACATTTTCGCATTTCTTCAAACCCCTGAAAACCACAATATATAGGGTTTCAGGGCGAGTTCAACCACAACCCGTAGTGCTTGCGGCATTTATCAGTAGTCCAGGTTTATAAGCATATTTACGCTGCGAAAAATCATCTTCGTAGCAGTTCCACCTGCAACAAAATCCAGCGCGCCGCACGCGCTGATTAGCGAAAAAAGTGTTGGAAAATGCCCGCAAAAGTCGCGGGAGGAAGCAAAAAGAGGGAAGATAAAACTAGGGGAAAATAAAAAAGAAAGAAGAAAAGAAAAAACTCAGCGTCTTATCGTCATCTTGTGCGGGGTGAAGAGGGTCTTCTTTATCCCAAAGCTGATGGTGTAATCCTTCTTTTTGGATTCGTCCATGCCGAATGCGAACTTGCCATTCACGTTCACTCCAGCTTTGTTGAAGTCGTAGCCCAGCCCCACACCGCCCTTAAATTTCTGGAACACGCCGTTGGGGTCAAGCAGTTTTCCTTTTTCGTCCCTGCTGGCTTTCTCAATAAAGGCGTTCGCGTAGAGAATGTCTTTCTGGTAGACGTTAAACTGTGTTTCCACGCCGACCCCTATTGCATCGTTGCCGGTGTTCTTATTGGTGCCCTGGTTGTATTTGGCAAATACGTTGAGGAACTTCACGAGTTTGGCGTCCATATATATAGTGAATTCGGTCATGCCTCCCTTGGGATGGATGGCGACCTCGCCCGCCACTTCGACGCCTTTAATGCGTATCAGAGCGTCAACCTTGTGTGTGTTGAATGCATTATAGACGGTGTCGATGGATTTGAGCGTAAACGAGCCGCCAACCATTGCGAAAATATCCTCTTTCTGCCAGAAGTGCGCGAAGCCCACTGGTATCATTACCGTTCCATTGATATTCGACTGGCCATCCGGAAGCTTGACGAAATCGCCCACAAGATTGATGCCTATCCCGCCGAAATTGTTTTTCTTCCCAATTTGGAAAGAGACGTTCCCTGCGCTGTTTGTGCTGAGAACCACGCTCTTCTGACCTTTGAAAAGGTCTGACCCGCCGCTGCCATTAACATTTACTTCAGAGTTAAGGCCGATGGGCAAGCCCTTGAGCATGGAAAGGTTGTCACGTATGCTGAGGTCGCCGTGCGACATGCTGTAGAAGGAGCTGTTCTTGCTGTTCTTCTCGAAATTGAACATCTTGCTTATGTCCTGCGCATTCGCATCTGCAGTGTAAATTAGCCCTGCTGCAAGCGGAATGAGCATTTTAGTTCCAACGTTCTTCATATTGATCCCTCCCTATGGCTTCTGTTATAGTTGATGGGGGTATTTAATACTTGTGGTTAGATTCGTAAGTATAGGGGAAAACTAAAAGATATGAAAATCCAGTGGAGCTTCGGCTCTACTGTCTCTTCACAAAATTGTGAAAAGGGAAACGCCGCGCGGGGGCATTATGCGCCTGCTGTTTCCCTTATTTCACTATGACGTGATGCCGCTACCTCGCGTAGAGGCGGCTTGCCTGCCTGGTTGCTGCTGCGCCGCCGTCCTGCGCCTTGCCGTATCCGCGCGCTCCCTGCGAGCCGGCCAGGGCAGCCATCTTCACCTTGGCAATCTGCATTCTCTGGTACGCGTCGTTGGCGGAATTCCCAAGCTCAGTGGTGGAAAGTTTCTGCTCGTCCCTGCCCGAGTGCCCCTGCCCGGAGCCGAAAATCTTCTTCTGCTCCGAGAAGTCCAGCCGCAGCTTGAAGCCGAAGTTGTAGCTGGTCGGCCTGTCGCCATAGGGCTGGGGCTTGAAGTTGTCAATAGCAAGATAGGGCTCGATAACTATGCCGCTGCCGAGCTTCTTAGCGTAGAACAGCTCCATGTGCAGGTTGTTCCCGTTCGCCCCGGCGTCCTTCCACATGGGCATGTTCTGGGTAACATGCTCAAACCCGAACTGGCTGCCAATCGCATAAGTCCTTCCGGCATAGGTCACCTTGAAGTTCAATTTCTCGCTTGAAAGCTGTTCCGAATTCAGGAAATTCTTCTCAATCATGCCCGAGAGCAGCAGGTTCCTGGAGGCAAGGTAGTCAAAGCCGCCGTAAATCCTTTCTATCCCTTTCTTCAGTTTCACGTCGATTCCGAAGCCTGCATTGAGGTCAGGCCTGCTGTAGCCGTAAAACCCGCCCACTCCCAGTATTTTGGTAACGTCGCTGCCGTCGGAGACTATCTTGAGCCCGATGATGTCCGCCCTGCCGTTCTTCCCAATCACAAGCTTGGTGAAAAGCTCTGCCTCGCGCTGGTATTGGTCGTCCTTGGACAAAAGCGTGTGGTATTTCACGCCAAGCGAAAGCGTGCTCCGCCCGATAGCGTCCTCTATCGCATAATTGCCCCTGAAGCTGACTGCCAGCACATCCAGCAGTATGGGCGTGTTGTTGTACGCCAGGTAATTGCCGTAATCGCCCGCGCTTATGTGCTTGGAGACGTCAAGCTCGAGCTTGTCGTTGGAAAACAGCCCCATGCCGTAATCGCCCAGAAGCGAATTCCTGCCCATCTTCGGGTTGAAGTAAAGCGTGGGAGCCATGACTTCCGTCTTCGGGCTTTCCATGTTCGGTCCATCGCCTCCGGTGTTGCTTAATGTCTGCGCATCGGAATTCGCCGCATTGAATGTGAGCATCGCCGCAGTGGCGCCGATTCCAAACCATTTTCCAAACTTGTTCATTTTTCCAATCCTCCTTTTTGCCTCCCTCCCAAGCGGGCGAAAATTCGAGCGCCCGCTTAGTCGGTCCCCCCTTGTCTTCGTTCGTGCGCCGGTTGGTATATAAACTTTGGGATTAACGTGGTTATGCCACAATTTAACACAAAACAACAGGGGCTTTATGGGCAAAAATGAGCATTCCTGCAAAAAAATTGCGGCTGGAAAAAATGCCCCTACGGCGTGAAAATGGGGTGTTTCAGCCGCAGCCCGCCCCCCTTTCCCACGATATGCATTTATATGCCTTTCCCGCCCATAAAATGAACAGAAGTGCCGCGAGGCCGGCGGAAAAAATACCGACCGTCGCGTCAGGGGGCGCGCAACCATACTTTTGCGAGCGTGAGCAGCCAGAAGCAGCAGGGGGCAGTTATGCCAGCAACAATACAAAGGGAAACAAAAGGGAGGGAAGCGGCGCAGTATGCCGCAATGGCAGCGCAAGCGAAGCGGGAGCAGCAGAACAAGTTCGCAAGCCCGGCTTTGGCTTCCACCGGCAAGTTCTACTCCCCAACAGCCACCCCGCTCATTTCCGGCGTATCATACGCAGGCACCACCAGCATCCCCGAGCTCACAGTCGATTACGCAACCGAGGCTGGCCGCAAGCTGCTCTCACAGGCGCCATTTGTGCAGGACCAGGGGCAGCGGAACTGGTACAAGGCAGGCGTGCTGACCATAGTCTGCAATGTCCTCGTCCCGGTAGCAAAAAACCCGCCCCTCGAGCACAAGTACATGGACTTTGGCTACCTCTTGGCGTCCATCCACATGGCGGTCTCCAGGATTTCCAAGAGGGACATCCGCCACATGGCTGACAACGACCTTCTGAACTATATCAAGCACCTCAAATTGGACTGCAACGTTGGCACGCGCCACCTCCTGAAGCTCGTGGCAGGCAGGTTCTACCGCGAAATGCAGGCGAGAAGCAAGCGCACCGGCAGGGACTTCTTCGCAGAAGCAGGCTATTCCAAGCTGAACGAGTCCGAATACAGCGGGAAAACCGACCTGCAGCTTTTCCAGGCGGCCATCAAGTTCATAAAAGAGTTCAACGAGGGGAAAAAGCGCGGCGAGAGGATAGGGACAATCACGGACTTCATGAACGCAAAAGGGACCCCGTTCTGGGAGGACTACCGCCGCCAGCTCAATGCCCTGAAGGAGGACATCGAAAGATTGTCAATCAAGGACAAGCTGGTGCAGCATGGCATTCTTGAGCGCCAGAAGCGCAACCTGTCCGCAATGACCAACAAGGAGCTCATTGCCGAGGGATTGGAGATAATCGGGAAGAACCCCGGCATCAAAACCATAGAGCAGTTCGCAAAGGAGGATGGCTACCTTACAGGCAAGCTTACCGAGCGGCTGGGCATTTCCCTCATGCTCAAGAAGCTCAACCTCACTGAAGCGCAGGCAAAGCCCAAGCTGCAACCTGTGAACGAAACCCCGATATTCGAATTCAGCGAGGGCACGCGCTCTGCAATACTTCCAACTTCAGTTTCAATGCCCGAGCCGGTTTTCAGCCCCGTGCCTTCTTCCCCTGCGCAGAATGAAGACGAAAGGCGCGAGCACATTTACACCGTGATGAAGGTCAACGGGAAGGAGAATGTAGAGGACCTGGCAAAGGATTTCCCCGAACTCGGCAAGGAGGCGGCGGCCCTGGGCCTTATCACCATACTGGAGCAGCGTGCCAAGAATGACAAGAGCTTCCTGCGAAAGCTCGGCAAGCGGTCGCCTGCGGACATGGACCGCAACGGGCTGCTGACTGAACTCGGCAGGATGAAGGTGCAGTCGCTGGAAGAACTGGCGCGCTACAAGCAGTTCGCCGCTGCACTTGGGAAGAACGGCCTGGACTTCACAGCCATAAAGTCAAGGGACGAGCTTTTGGACAACAAGGAACTGTGCGAGGAACTGAACAGCAACGGCGTCCTTTTGATGGTGCTCGGCTGGTTCACGCCAACTGAAAACAATCACAACGGCAAAAAGGGCAACAACGGCAAGGGCAGCATCCTCCAGATGAAGGCCCCAAAAATCAAGCAGCAGAGCAAGGGCAAAAACGGCGGCAAGAACGGCAAGGACAATGGCAACTACCGGCCCACAGGCACGGGCTAAGAAATCTTCTTTAATCTAATCTTCTCTAGCACCAGTAGCAGGTGCAATAAATGAAGAAACCCGAATCCAATTCCTCCAAGGGCACATTCGCCGTAAAGGCGGGGCTAGCACAGATGCTCAAGGGCGGCGTGATAATGGACGTAGTCAACGCGCAGCACGCGGAAATAGCCGAGGAGGCGGGCGCTGTTGCTGTAATGGCGCTTGAGGCGGTCCCCGCAGACATCCGCCGCACAGGCGGCGTCGCCCGCATGGCAGACCCGGCGAAGATAAAGGAAATACAATCTGCCGTATCCATCCCGGTAATGGCAAAGTGCCGCATAGGCCACTTCGTGGAAGCACAGGTGCTCGAAGCGCTGCACGTGGACTACATAGACGAGTCAGAAGTTCTCACTCCCGCTGACATGGAGCACCACATAGACAAGTGGCAGTTCACCATCCCCTTTGTCTGCGGCTGCCGCGACCTGGGGGAAGCGCTCCGCAGGATAACAGAGGGCGCGGCAATGATACGCACAAAAGGCGAGGCAGGCACGGGAAACATCGTGGAGGCAGTGCGCCACATCCGCGCGCTTAACAAGGGGATATCCGACCTCAAGGGAATGGACGCAAAGGAAAGGCTCGCCTCCGCACACGACATGCGCGTTTCCATTTCGCTCGTTGAAAAGGTGCTCGAGCTCGGGCGCCTTCCGGTAGTGAATTTCGCGGCAGGCGGCATAGCCACGCCAGCAGACGCAGCGCTCTGCATGCAGCTTGGCTGCGACGGCGTATTCGTGGGCTCAGGAATATTCAAGTCATCCGACCCGGAGCGCCGCGCACAGGCAATAGTTGACGCAGTGGCGCATTACTCCAACCCTGCAAAAATAGCAAAAGCAAGCGAGGGGCTGGGCAAGCCCATGGACTCGCTTGACATAAACAAGCTGCCGCACGATGAAAGATTATCGCACAGGGGCATCTGATTCTCATGAAAAATTTCGAAGAAATTTTTCAGAATCGCCCGGAGCCAGGGCGAAGGGCGATAAGATGAACAAAATAGGCGTCCTGGCGCTCCAAGGAGGAGTTGACGAGCACATAGCTGCGCTTCTCTCCGCATCGGAAAAGCTCGCCACTCCCATCCGCATAGTGGAAGTCCGCACCCCTGAAGACATGGAATCCCTGGACGGCATAGTCATACCGGGCGGCGAGTCCACCACAATCGCAAAGCTCATGGAGCGCGCAGGCATCTGGAACAAAGTCTCATCTGTGCGCAAGATAATGGGCACGTGCGCAGGCGCCATCCTCCTGGCAAAAAAAGTGCAGGGCGCTGAGCTTTCGCAGCGCTTCCTCGCGCTCATGGACATAGAAATAGAGAGGAACGCATACGGAAGGCAGCTCGATTCCTTCGAGGCGAATATTACAACGGTATTCGGCACCCTTCCCGGGGTGTTCATCCGCGCCCCCCTCATGCACGTTTCCGGAAAGGGCGTGCAGCCCATGGCATTCCACGGCGAGCACGTTGTCGCGGCATACCAGAAGAAACTGGACAGGCACTATCTTGCGCTCACATTCCACCCGGAACTGACTACTACCCGCTTCCACGAGTTCTTCATCAAGCTCTAGCTGTGCCGGGATTTGAGGACATCCTTGACTATCATTCCATTTATTTCAACGCTTTCATTTTTCTCCTTCAAAAAGTTCAATTCGTAGAGAATGTGCAATGATTTGGTGACCTTGTCAGGCAGTTCCCTCAGCGTCCTGACTGTTTTTTCGGTCAGCTCAGCTTTCGAGATTCCCTCCTGCTGCAGAACATTCAGGATTGCCGTGTGGTGTATCTTGCTTGCCATGTGCAGCATCCAAACATTGACTATCTCATACGCCCTTCCCAGTATTTCTTTCCTCTCTCTGGCATAATCGGAAAGCTTCAGAATCGTCCTGTTTTTTCTCATATATGAGCTGTCTTTTACTAGTTTTTCCATCGCAAGATGCAGAAGAATAGGGAGCCCCCCGGTTTCTCTGTAGAGCAATTCCTTCAGTTCTTCAGCTACCTTAACTTTTGGCATGAGCACTTCACCTTCCAGCGGTTCTTTTCTAAAAACTCCCCTGTAGAGCTGCTTCATTGCCTCCTGATTCTCGACAATTGAAAGAACTGCATAGGTGGCTTCTCTGTCAAGTGCAGGAAGAAAAACAGGGGGGCAGTTCTTCTCAAACTGGGAATCCCCAAGAGATATCATCTCCCAGGCAGGAGCATGGATGGCGTACGTCAGCTTAGTATTTTTGAGTGAGGAGTGCACCTCGGCAAGAATTTTTTGGTTCTTAGGATACACGAAAAAATCTGTCATCTCTTCGCAAAAAATAAGCACCTGTTTTCCGTTTTCGCCAGCCACGCCATCAATATTCAAAAGCAACTCCGGCATCTCTTGCTTTGGGTTGATGTCCAATTTGTATTTCGTTATTAGCTTTTCACCTATCTGCGCTCTCAGTCGCTTCCTCTCCTCAGATTCGGATGTTACGACTAATACGCAAACATCTGCTGTTAAGATTTTCTTGTCTTTGTCATTTTCAGAATAGAGCCTGTGAAGCAATGAACTCTTCCCAGACCTCCCAAACCCAACAATAGCGTGGTGCCCAGTTTCTCTAAGCTTTTGCAGCTGGCGCTCTCTTCCAATCGTAATTCCTGTATCACGGTAGTAACCGTATGGATTAAACCTATTCCACATGGGATTATCCTCCCTTCTTAAAATTAGTTATATACTGTGCATAGTCATGTTTTAAAGGGTTATGGCAATTCTAGCGTTTCTCTGATTCTTCAGAAGCAGCACTCCTAAACTTCCTTCCCTCTTGCACAATGGACACAGACAAACCCGATCTTGCACTGCTCCCTGCCGCAGTTGCCCTTGAGGCACATCTTGCACGTCTCTGTCGCGGTCCTTCCGCACACTGCGCACATCCCTGCAATGTTCATGGAAAGCACTTCCGCAGCTAAATTTATAGACTTATTTCAGTATCCCGAAGCCGGACAGCCGCCACCTGTTGCCAAGCCTTCTTGTTATTGCCACCTTGCTCTTCTTCTCGGCGCAAATCGGCCTTTTCAGCTTCAAGAAAACCAAATTCCCCTTGAGCTTGATTATCGCGCCCACGGACGTTGCAGTTCCCGAGGAAACCACGATGGGCTCGCCCATCTTGAGCGCAGGGTTGTCAAACCCGTCGCGCATCAGCAGCTTGTATTCCATCTCAATGTCCGACAGCACAGGCGGCAGCGTCCCCTTCCTCCCAATCAAATTGCCCACAAGATGGTCTGACTTCGCAACAGCAGGGTCCAGGCCTGTTGCAACGCCAATCAATCCGCCGGGCTTTGCTTCCTGAACAGGCGAGCCGCCGGCCATAAGCGCATTCACCTTCAGCACAATGGGCTCAATCACTTCCTTCTCCTTTCCCTTCTTGGCAATGCCCGGAAGCATCTCTATCTCGTCGCCCACCTTTATCGTTCCCTGTATGAGCGAGCCGCCAAGCACCCCTCCTTTCAGTTTTGGTATGTCTGCGCCCGGCTTGTTCACGTCAAAGCTTCGGGCAACATACATCCTGGCAGGGAGCGTCTCATCGTGCTTCGGAGTCGGTATAGTTTTCTCAATCGCTTCCACAAGCTTGTCAATATTCGCATTGTAATTGGCGGAAATCGGCACAATGGGCGCTTTTTCACATGACGAGCCCTTCAGGAATTTCTTTATCTGGTTGTAATTCTCCACGGCCTTTTCCTTTGTCACAAGGTCAACCTTGTTCTGGACAACAACCACATTCTTTATCCCCAAAATATCCAGCACCTGCAGATGCTCCTCTGTCTGCGGCTGCGGGCACTGCTCATTAGCAGCAATCACCAGCACAGCACCGTCCAGTATGCTGCTCGCAGCAATAGTGGTGGTCATGAGTGTTTCATGCCCCGGCGCATCAAGAAAAGAAACGTGCCTTGAGACTTCCCACTTTCCCTTTTCCTTTTCCGCCTGCGGCTGGGGGGCATACGCAGTCCCTTCCTTATTCTTGTAAAAAGTCGTATCGGCATAGCCTATCTTGATGGTAATGCCGCGCTTGAGCTCCTCAGAATGAGTGTCGGTCCATTTCCCGGTCAGCGCGCGCGTCAGGGAGGTTTTCCCGTGGTCCACGTGCCCGACCATTCCTATGTTTACCTCTGCTTGCAATAGAACCACTCGCCAACTCACTTTTCCTTCTCTTCTTTCTTCTCGCCGCCTGCCTTGGGGTAAAGCTCCTCAAGCGGCTTTGCGCCTGCCTGCCCAACTTTCGCATTCACCTGCATTATCTGGTCAGAAATGATGTTGCCGCGCACGTTCCTCTTTGCGCGCCCCCCCTTGCCGCTCCTGCGATAGCCGGTTCCCCCGGAAAGGATCACGCCCACCCTGCGCGGGCCTGATACGTCTCTTCTCATAGGAAAGCCCGCAAGGTCGCTTCCGCCCGTTATCTCAAGCGAGTAGCCCTCTGCGCCGAACTGCCCTCCCTCAAGCGCATCGCCAATCTTCTTGCCGATGATGGCGGATTCCTTGTCCTTTGCCACCTCGACTCCGTAGCTTTTCCCGGACTTTGGGTCTGATATCACGATTTTCATGCCATCACTCCTGTTTGCAGAGAGTAGAATATCTGCGAATGTGGGTTATTCTGCGCATCTCTTTAAAAAACTGCTGACGGCGGGTGCTAGGCCTTCTTCCAGCCTTTCTTGGTGTTCACCGCCATATCCTCGAACCTCACGCCGTAATTGGAAAAGTACGCAGCAGGCTCAATCGCAAGCACTGCCCCTTCCAGCGAATCCTTTGACCTGCCCCACAATCGGGGAAACTCATGCACCTCAAGCCCCACGCCGTGCCCTATGGAGTGTATCATTTTCGGCAAGCCCTCCTTCTTCACGAGCTTTTCCGCAAGCACAGCAACATCCTTTCCCGTTTTGCACCCGTCCAGCCCTTCCAGAATCCCCTCGAACACAGCAACGCATTTCCCGTACGTTTCCTCTTCCTTCATCCTCTTCTTCCTGAAATAGCACCTTGTAAAGTCCGAGCAGTAGCCCTGGTATTCTACCCCAAAATCAACCAGCACGGCATCCCCCAGCCTCTTTTTCGTGGCATGGTGATGGGGAAAAGAGCTGTTCCTCCCGGTTGCAACAATCGGCTCGAATGAAACTTCCGCACCAGCTTTAAGCGCGGCAATTTTCAGCTTCGCAGACAGCTCCTCCTCAGTTTCGCACTCCCACGGGTCAAGCCCGTCCAGTATCCTTCTCGCAATTTTTGCAGCCTCAGCAATCAAAACCAGCTCGGACGCAGACTTTTCCGAGCGCACAGAAAGGATCCTCTCGTCAGCATCCGCAAGCTTCAGCTTCACCTTCCCCTTCAGCGCGCCATGTATTTTCGCGCTCATCTCGGTTGCAGCAACGCCCGCTCTCCCCCTGCCGCAAGCTCTCCGAAGAAGCGGCGCAGCCCCATCCTTCCCGCTCATCTTCACATGATACCTGCTCGTTTCCCTTGCCATCCTGTAGTTCATCCGGTGGCAAATCACAACTCCGCCGCCCTTCTTCAGCACAAGGTACGCGCCATCAGCATCGCATCCGCTGAAATAACAGAAAGACGGCGAAACGCGGCTCGCATCCTCATTGTAAAAAACTGCAGAGGAAAAGTCAGCGCCGGAAAACAGCCGCTTCCTCCTTTCCGCAAGCTCGTCCATGGGACGGCTTTCCGCTTGCGCATTTTTAATCCTGAGCGCCCAGTTCCTTGCATGCGCACAATCCCTTTCAGTAAAAGCATGCTTCCAACATTGCGGGCAATGATGAAGGAATCCTCCCACGAATTCGGCTCTGCATGGGCAAAGCACATCACGTCCGTTTTCGCAAGCGGCGCGCACTGGCAGAATGCGCGCAACTATGCCGCACTTGAAGAAGGCAGGGCAGTGGCAGTGCTCTCATTGCGCCGCGAAGTACAGGCGCTCGTCCTCTATTTCCTCCTCATCGGCAAGAGCTCGCAAGGGAAGGGGATAGGCACCGCAATAATCAAATTCGCAGAAAAGGAGGCAAAGAAAACCGGCGCAGCATTCCTGCGGCTTGATGCATATTCCGGCAAGAAGGCAATCCTATTCTACAAAAAGCTCGGCTTCAAAACAGGCGGTCGCGTCCGCTACTACGAAGAAGCTGGGGACGACCAGGTATTCCTTTACAAAAAAATCAAGTAGCAATCAAATCGGTTTCTGGCTTAGGAATCCGTCGTTAGGGTTCTTTTCAATCGCTTTCCTGTTCCTCATGTAAACAAGATGGTATTCAACATACCCAGCGTTCCAGCCCTTCTCCTTTGCTATTAGGGAAATAATGTCATCCGTGCTTTTGCCTCCCTTGATGAGCTGCAGATATCTCTCCTTTATGGCTCTTCCGTTGTCATGGTAAATCCGGTCGTTGAAGTTCCTTTGATGATGAACCAGCACTGCCAATCCCCCTAATCGCTGTCAATCCTTGGCGCCAGATAGTACACTACCCTGGCAGACTCCACTTCATACTCCACCTTCAGCGGGTGGTTGGACTTCAGGTAAATGGTGATGTTGCCGTTCTCGGGGCACGCGCGGACAATGTCGTCAAGGTACTGGAGCGGAAAGGTGGCGCGCGCGGGCTTGCTCACGTTCATCTCCACTATCTCCTCGCTCGTCTTTTCATTCTCCTCGGTCAAATCAGAAGAGTCGCCGTGCACCTCTATGGAAAATCCGTTCTCGTTCGCCTCAAGCGAAATGTGCGAGCCCACAAGCGCGCAGTCGCGCAGCGACTCCTTGAAGTGCGAGCTTGACACCTTTATCACGGCATCATGCTGCACAGGGGGCTCTTTGCTGGCGCCTGCAGGCATGTCAAGTATTGGCACCTTGAAGCTCCTCTTCCTCTTTCCTCCCACGAACTTGAGCATCAGCTTGTTGTCCGCCTGCGAAATCTCAAGCTTCTCCCCGCCCCTTGTCCTTGAAAGTATCTTGCTGATGCTGTCGAAGTTCAGCCCCACTTTCACCGGAGGGGCAGGCGCATCATACTCCGTGAATGCGGTTTTCGGCATGGAAAATGAAACCATGGCAATCTGCGACGGGTCCATTGCCCTCAGGGACAGCCCTTCCTTTGAAACTTCCAGCTGCCCCTCGTCAATCAAATTCACTATCGCATCAGTCGCATTCTTGTATCGCTTCGCATCGTCAACAATGAACTTGAAAGCCATCCCAATCACACTCCCGACCGAATATTGCCGGGCAATATTTTAAACCTGCTTGCCTCCACCTCTCGCATGGAAGGCACAATGTGCGACGGGCAGCCTAATGCACCGCTTGTGCAACCCCATACCTCCATGTCGCACCTTGTGGGCGCCCTCTACCTCCACGATTCCTACCAGCTCACCTGCCAGTCCAAGGTGGTTTCCATCTCTCAGGGCAAATACGTTGTCCTCGACCAAACCGTATTCTGCCCAAGAGGGGGCGGCCAGCCCTGGGACACTGGGAAAATAGTGAGAGGCGGCGAGGAATTCCCGGTTGTTGCCGTTGTAAAGGCAGATGGCGCCATCTCCCACGAAGTAAGCAAGCCTGGGTTGGCGGCAGGCGATTCAGTCGAGTGCCATGTTGACTGGTTCCGCCGCCACAAGCTCATGCGCATGCACACTGCTGGTCACATACTCGCAGCCATCATGTACACGAAAAACAGCATCCTCATAACAGGCAACCAGATAGACACGGACAAGACGCGCTTTGACTTTTCCATGGAAAACTTCGACAGGGCGGCATTCCAGTCGCTCATAGACGAGGCAAACGCGGCAATAGCGCGCAACCTAGAAGTATCCATTTCCTTCCTCCCACGCGAAGAGGCGCTCAAAATAGAGGGCGCGGTGAAGCTCGCAGTGGCGCTCCCCCCTGAAATAAACGAGCTGCGCATGGTGAAGATAGGCGACGTGGACTACCAGGCAGACGGCGGCACGCACGTTAAAAACACGAGTGAAATAGGGAAAATAGTCTTCTTAGGGGCAGAGAACAAGGGAAAGAACAACAGGCGCATCACTTACGGGCTGGAACCCTGATTAAGCAGGCGCGTATTTCGCATAATACCTGTCGCAGCCGCCCTCGCCTGATATGAATGCGGCAGGGGAAAGGAACAATTTGAAGTAGCCAAGGTACGGTATTGAGAACAGCACCCTCCCCTTGCTCCTCTCTAACTCCACAGGCCTGTTGCCCATCCCATTCGCCTCGTCATAGACCTGTATGTCCAGTATGGGATTGTTGTCCCCTTTTGTAATGAAGTAGGTTTTTCCGTCCCCCTGCAGCTTCAGGTATGCACGGTGGATGATGTCCCCCACCCTCGAATAATACTCATCCTTCTCCGGAGCATAGACAGGTATGTCGTTTGAAATATTCTCGTAGTATCTCTTGCCTTCAGCCTCCACCCAGACAACGCATGGCGCAGATTGCGTCTTTCCCGTCTTCGGGTAAAGGACAGTGCAGGCAGCATAGCCGATGGTCAGCGGGCCATGCTTTTCAGTGAACCTTTCAGGATGCGAAACAAAATCATAGCACGGCGCGCCGGAGTTCTGCGCGCAGTAGGAATAGACTGAGCCTTTTACCGTAGCCACTTTCTCCCCGCTTTCGTAAACAGCAGCGCTTCCGTCCAGCCCGGCAAGCGTCCCGACATCCACAACAGGCGCATCCAGCCTGTCGCCGCTCAAGATGACCATGTCGCCCCTCTGCACATTGGGCAGCATGGAGCAAGAAACAATAGCATTCAGCGGCGAAGAGGTTTGAAGAACCCACCCTGAGCCGAACCACACCGCAAGCGCAAGAAGCAGCGCAAGCGCGGTTTCCTTAATCTCGTTTTTCAGCCCGTGCTGTGCAGTCCCTTTCAAAAACTCAAGCGCAACCACCCACACAATGGCAATGCCTGCGAATATGCCGAATTCCCATGCTCCTGTAAATAGGTAAAGAAGAAAAAGCGCCACGATGAGCACATACACAACATTCTGGCTGGCAAGCGGGCCAAGCTTATCCAGAGTGTCCTTCTTCATCACGCATCAGCCCGCGAAAAACAGTTACTTCTCCTTCCTTGGCTTCTTGGCATCCTTGAGCGCGTCCTTGAACTCGCCTGCCTGTTTCTTCAGCTTCTTCACCGCGGCTTTCACTGCGGAAAGCGGCGAGCCGTCCTTGACCCTGACAACGAGCACCGGGCTTCCGACCTGCGGGTGATCCAGCTTGTAGGCCGCGAACTCAACATCCGGGTCCTCAAGCAGTATCTCAACAAGCGCGTTTGCTATGCCGGCATCCTCGCCCGGAAGCGCAATCTCGATTGATTCCTTGTCGCTTTTCAGCACTTCTATCTCCATAACAATCCCTCGCAACTAGTAGTCTATATCCGCCTTCCTGTAATCCTTTGCAATCTTGCGGTTGTCCTTTGTGCCGCACTCCTGGCACTGCAGTATTCCGCTCTCCACTTTCATCGGGTGGCGGCACTTCGCACAGTACGCCTTTATGGCGCCCAGCTCCTCGGCGTCGGTGGAAAGCCTGAACTCGCCGTTCCTCTGGTCCACAATCTTTGCGCGTATGATATCGCCAATCTTGTACTCGTCCCTGACATTCTTCACGTACCCTTTCCTTATCATGGACGCATGGAGCACCGCATACTCGTCGGTCTCCCCGAACCTGTGCTCGCCAACGCCCACCCGCATGCTCACAAGCGCAATGGGCTCAGAAATATTTTCCACCGCCCCTATGATGACAGTGCCTATGGCAAGGGCGCGAAGCGGCTTGTGCTGCATGACGGCGAGCTTCCTTGCCGATTCCGAGGCTTCGCCGGTGATTGAGGCGTATATCTTCTCCCTGTCCGAAAAGGTGCCCTCGCCTGAGAGGTACTCCTCCTCGGTGCCGATGAAGTCCCCTGGAACCACAAACTTCTTGTCCATAGAAATCGTCAGCAACTTTCCATCGTCATATATTTAAATAGGTTTTGCCAATCACTCTCACCTCAAAGGAGAGGCAGGCAATACTATGGCAGCAAAGAAGAACAAGCTCGTGCTCTGCATAGACAGGGACAACGACCTATACGAGAAGGCGAAGATTAGCGGGCCAATCATAGGCAGGGAGGCTAACCTCGACGCAGCTACCAAGCTTGCGCTTGCCGACCCCACGGAAAC
>Ga0209541_10006858_pt1 | contig 19294 bp, 16 predicted proteins | sample RifCSPlowO2_01_FD_184027 | JGI IMG/M metagenome (GOLD analysis project Ga0209541, IMG submission 184027) | Groundwater microbial communities from Rifle, Colorado - Rifle CSP2_plank lowO2_0.1 (SPAdes) (version 2) | ecosystem: Environmental > Aquatic > Deep subsurface > Groundwater | place... | reverse complement strand
GGGCGTAATAAAGACAAGTGTGGGAACCGATAAAACCGCAGCCGCCCGTTACTAAAACTTTTTTGTTCATATATTTATTAAGGTTATGGAATTTGGCTCAATTTCTACCAACCTTTTTAAAAATGGCGTATTTTTTTTAATTTTTTTATTGGTGGAATTATAATACATTATTTTGTCTTTGAAACGGGTAGTGTAAATCCCGTCATGTTCGTCGTCTATTTCCTCATTTTTAATCTCTTTAGGGCTATAAATGATGCTGATACTGGAAGGAATATTGTTTTTGGGCAATTCTCCTTCCAAAACCAGAAGGTTCTCGTATTTTTGCAAGGCGCCGTCTTTGATCATCGTTTCATCAATCAAATCAAAATCCAAAATATCGCGAAGTTTGGCGCATCGGTTGTACAGAGAAGTTAGAACGTCGGGCTTTAAAATAATGGAAGTATTCGGAAAAAAAACAGCGGTTTTTATGACGGGCTCTCCCGATTCTTTCAAATGATGAAGGTTTTCTTTTAAACCTTCGCCGGCCGGGGTTAATTGCCCCAAGGGAAGATTCGGCCTGATAGAAAAAGGGAAAAGCTCCACGCTGACAAAGTTTAAAGAATAAAGACCTTGGGCGCCGGAAGTTGCCGCGTCAAAAATCCTCATCACGACCCCCTCTTTTGTCTGGCGGATCGGCCCTTCTTCAGTAGTAAAATAGCCCTTGTAGAATTTGGCGGCAGAAGAAACCAGTCTGGTCAGAATAAAACTCTGGGAATAATCATTACTCTGGTTGGTAATCCTGATGCCGGCATTGTATTTTGAGGCGAGTTTGGTTTGCCTGGCGAAATCAGCGCCGGAAATTGGATCGCCGTCTCCTCCCGTTACCAGATAGATTTTTTCTTCCGGGAAAAATTTTCTGGCGGTTTTTAACCAAAACTCGGCCCAGTTCAGCATTGAATCGAGGTACCAGCCGACAAAATCTGAATCTCTTGTCTGAAAACTAGTTTTTCCAAAAGACAAAAATCTTTTATCCGTCGCCCTCAAAATAATTTTCAGCCAACTCTTGATAAAACGCGGAAGCTTGGAAACCGCAGCCATCAGCCAACCGAGAAATTCTTTTCTTCTTTCTTTCCTTAAAAAGGGCGGGCTTTTTTGGGAAGACTTCAAGGATTCTAAAGCGTGTTTATCACCGCACCAAAAACCAAAATGAGTGTGAAAATTTCCGACATAAATGCCGCCGGCCGGATAAATCGCTTCTCCCCAATTTCCGCTGACTCCCAAAAGAATGCTCTCAAGAATCCCCTTCCCACCGTAATGCTCGGAAAATCTCTCTAAAAATGTTTCGATATATTTTGGCAAATAAGGATTCCAAATTGACTGATTGCCAGATTCCATCTGGTGTTCAAGGCATTTGAAAAAAAATGAATCTTCGGATTCCAAAAACCATTCCGGCAGGCTATAGTTCGGCCCTAAAATCAGGAAGGGCACCCATTTTAAATTATGCTTTTTTAATTTTTCAACCAGAATGTCATAGCCAGACCAATCGAATTTCCCCTTTTTTCTTTCCGCGTCTTTCCATAAAACATATGATTCTAAAGAAGTTATTCCGGCTTTTTGACAAGATTCTAAGACATCGTCTTCTAAAAGCCGGGGATGAAGTCCGAAAAGCTGCCACTGCTGGATAATTTCAACATTTTTCATAAAGACAGCAATTTTTACAAGCCAAAGGAATTTTGCCCCGGCTTAAGGCTTTTCTTAGCCCTTTATATTTTGGTCCTCGCCATATTTCTTTAAAGCTTTTTTCAAAAATATTTCCCAGACTGGTTTCTTTCTGAAAATCGCGGCTGCCAGCTTCGTTCCCGGCGCAGCAAGGAATGACGTGGCCGGTAACGAAAATAAAAGGCATTGTCCACTCGCTGCACTTTTTTACCGAGGGTTTTCGAGAAGGAACGTCGGCATTCCAAACGGCTTTTATTCCGTAAGTTTTGGCTTTTTCCGAGGCCAGCTTGATTAATTGCTCCGGTATTTCCGCAAACAAATCCTTGACCTCCTTGAATTCGTGAAGCATTCTGGTGAAATGAACGACTATTTTTTCTCCCTGGCTGATGGAACCGGCCAATTCAATGTATTGAGGAATTTCCGGAAGATTTAATTTATTGACGATAAAATGAAAAGCCAGCTGAGGAAAATAAGCCTTCATTTCTTTTTTGACACGGAAAAATGTTTTTAAATTATCGACGACTTTATTAAAATCGGAGCCGACTCTTATTTTCTCGTAAGTTTCTTTAGTCGAAGCGTCCAAAGAAATGAATATCTTGTCAACGCCTAATTTAATCAATTGCCTGATTTTTCCTTCGTCTAAAAAGCAGAAATTATCGTAAAGCTCGACAAAAACGTCTTTTTCCTTGACATATTCCAGCATTTTCAGAAAATCTTTATTAAGGAAGCTCTCGCCTATGCCCGTTAAACCCAGCCATTTTAATTTGGGAAACTGGTCAACAATGTATTTAAACTGCTCGAAAGTCATGTCGCGGTTTTGTTCTTTCCAGTAAGTATGTTCACACATAATGCATTTTAAATTGCACCTTGTCGTTGTTTCTATTTCCAGGTAAGAAGGATAGGGTTCCAGCCAGTACAACAATTTCAAAACCAAGGGGTTTTTCGTCCCAAAGAAAAGGTTAAAATGAATCAAGTTCCAAGCATACCTCCACCCTTTTTTTCTTAAAAGAAAGATTATTCTTCTGATTTTTCTTATAATAGACATTGATTTTACTTTTGATTTTTCTGTTTTTTGAACAAATTTCTTTTCAGGTAGGGAAAAACGGACGAAAGAATCGTCCGACGGTTAGCCACGTCGCCGTAAACGCACGATTCGCAGAACTTATGCCCGCCTCGCCAAACTTCTTTTCTCGTGTCGGCGTAATTCTTATAGATCTCTTTAAAGCTTTTCCCCAAAGACAAATTTCCCACCGGCCTGTCAAAGTTCCCGCAAGGATAAACGTTGTTATCGGCCCAAATCATAATAACTCTGAAAGGAGCCATGCAGCGCTGGGGCGAAGGCTCTTTCCCTTCCAGTTTTTTTACGAAATTCCATAAGAATTGGGGACTGTTTAAAACAACGCCTGTTTTTAAGGATTCGGCTATTTGCCGTTTTAAAGCCGGGATATCGTATTTATTCAAATTATCGGGGAGATGAGGCTGGGCGGCCAGATCCAGACTGATAGGAATAAAAGTGGCGAAAACTCCCAATTTCTTGGCCAAATGGCAGTAATCCACCATTTCAAGATAGTTATCCGCCTGAATAACAAAATTGATTTTGACGGGGCAGTGTTCTTTGATGATTTTTACGGCTTTAACCGCTTGTTCCCAAGCTCCTTTTATTCCCCGAATTTTATCGTTAGTTTCTGGTTTTGCGCCATCAATCGAAACCTCGCAAAAATCTAAAGGCGGGAAGGGAACTTTGCCTATCAGCCAACCATTGGTGGTCAAACCGCACTTCATCCCCCGCGCCTTGATTTCTTTGACGATTTCCATAAGATCCGGCCGGACAAAGGGTTCTCCTCCCCCCAAATCAATCTCCTCTATGCCAAAATCAGCCATTTCTTTTATCCAGTGTTTAATGACTTCCAAGCTGGGATTTGGCCGATTCTGCTTCCATTTGGGATGGTACCAAAAAGTGCACGACTGGCAGCGAAAAGGACAATCAATGGTTATAATTAAACGGGCGGATTTTGGCCGCTCCAAAGCGGGGCTGATTAAAAATTTCAACGCTCTCTTACCTTTAGAAATTAATTCATTGGACATATTTTTGTCTATTTATTATTGATATGCGACCGTTAAATTTTAACAATATTTTTTGGTCAATTCAAGGTATTTTGCGCCGTGTTCTCTCGAGGGTTCCAGTTCCGATCCTTCGTGCCATTCGTTGAAAGAAGTAACCAGAGCCAGATTTAACTTGGGATCTGCGTATTTTTTAGCTATTTCCCAAAACTTTTTGTAAAAGTCTCCCTCCTCTCTTTCTAGAACCGGCCGGTCAAACCCGTTAAGCTTCCTGTCGTCGTACCCCGGCATGACATTGGGAATAAAACCGATGCCTTGAGATCTGGAGTAACGGGAAAATTTTTGATACAACTTATCAAGGTTGTTTAAAAAATTGTTTGTTCGGGAAGGATGATAAAGATTGTATCCGGTAATGGCGGAAAAATACTTGCTTAAAGAAAAATCCGCTTCGTAGTTTTTTAGATTGAGCCTTCTCAACGCCCGAAAAACAACTTTCAACGTTTCTTTTGGCGGATTCTGCAAGGGAAACAGCAAATTCTTCCAGGAAATCTTTATTCCCGAATAACAAACCGCGTCGGCCACCAGAAAAAGGGAGGGAAGCTTCTCAAAATATTTTTTTATATTCCTGAAAGCCGAAGCGTCGTAAATGATAACCACCGGCTTTCCCCCTATTTTCAGATAATTCTGGCGGGAAAAATAATTTTTCTCCAGATATTCAAAATCTTCCAAAAATTTTTCTCCTTTTGTTCTGCCGGGCGAATAGTCTTGGTCAAAATCGTAGGAAGGAAAAACATTGAACCGATACCTGTTCAAGGCCGGAATGCTGTCGTAGAAAATACAGAACTTGGTTTCCGAACTTCTGGGATTTTTGAGATAAAAATCGCGCAAAGCGATGTCGTCCCAGCTTTCGATGTCGTTCCAATTAACGGCGAAAAAATCTATCTCGGCCAATTTAGCCCAATCGAGGTGCTGGTTGATGACCGACTCTTCCCGGCTGTTGTATTTGCCCAAAATCGGCTCGTTGCAAGCTCCCGAAGTCCGCCAAATGCCTCCTCCCAAAATAGGATAAGTCGGCCTCCCCCACCAAAGGTAATAATAAGCGCCTAAAATTGTTTTATTGCTTTCTGTAAACATAAATTATATTGTTAGCCAACCAAGGAATTTTTTTGGTCAGTCCCATTTTAATTTGGAATATTTTATCGGAAAATTTTGGAAACCGCCGAGATACCATACTCAAAACTGAATCAACAAAGGGATTAAAAATATCGATGCCGATAATTTTTATTATTTTGAAATTGAGCTCTCTTAAAAGTTTTTTCATCTCCCAAACGGCCAAAAGAGAAATATGCTCTTTATTTTTTCGGTTGAACAGCTTGTTGGGCGTAGAAACTACCAAATATCCTCCTTTTTTTACGAGCTTGGACCAATTGCTTATGGCTTCTCCGGGATCGGGCAAATGCTCGATAATTTCTCCGGAAAAAACTGCGTCAAAACAACCTTGAATTTTCGGGTTTTGGGCGTCGTCAACCAAAAAATTGATGTGAGGGCTGGCTTTCTTCGCCTTTTCTATGACAACATCTGAAACGTCAAAGGCGGTTATTTTCGGGCAGTCTTCTTTCGAAAAAATCTCGGAAAACATTGAAAGGCCCGAACCAATATCTAAAATCTCGGTTTCTTTCCAGCAATTCAAAACGTTCGCGAATATCTCTTTTAAAATTTTAATTCTCGAACGATGAAAATTGCCCGGCCAGCCGTGCAGATATTTCTTGGCTCCGTAATGGTCGTTTTCGCTTAATAATTGGTTGTAAAATTCCTGGCTATTCATAAAAATTTTTCTTTAATTTCTTCGTAAATCTTTCGATAGTTATTTATTTTTCCTCCTTGCAGGTCGCCTTCAATCGTGTTTCTCTTGTAAGAAGCCAGAAAGCGGTAATTGATATTATCCAGGTCGCTGGCAGGAGGCCGGCCCAAATCATTTCTAATCTCTTCTTTTAATTCCTCGAATCCCCCTTTAATCTTGCGGCAAAGTGGATGAAAAGAATAGAAAACGTTTCCTAGAACGTAGACGAGCTTTCCCGACAGAGCCGCCTCCAAGCCGATGGTGCTCGTTAAGGTGATGACTCCATTGGAATTTTGGATTAAATTCTTGACGTTTTCGGAAGGAGAAATCAGAACGACGTTCGGAATTCTCTTTAACTCTTTATAAAAATTAATCGGCCTGTCTCCCCTGACCGCCGGATGCTCTTTGACGTACAACTTATAAGGCAAAGGCAGGCAAAAAGCGATGTTTTTTACCGTATTCAGTTGGTCATAGAAATAAGTGGCCAAAACCGACGTTGAAGCCTCGGGCTGAATGTGAAGGGGAAAAAGAAAAAATTTATCTCCTTTTTTCAAATGACAAAAAATATTTCCTTGAAATAACTTTTTTATTTTTATTTTTAAAATCCGGCCGGGGTAGCAAATTCTGTGCCATAGCTGCATTTCGCTGACTGAATCGAATTCTTTGAATTGGCTTCTTTGAGAAATGTATTTTAGCCAATGAGGCAGGCTTTCCATTGATTTTTTAATGTAATCCTTGAAATTTAATCCTTTTCCCGAAAGATTTTGATACTTCATATACGAAGGCAAAAACTTGTGGTTAATAAACTTTTCGACAAAATCCCTGGCGAATCTTTCTTCGTCCTTAGAAACGGAGACTATTTTCTCAAAATCTTTCCGGTATCCAAAATAAGTTGATTCTGAATCATAAACGTCTGTTCTTCCTGGCAGACGGGAAAGAATCAGGCCAAGGTAAGGAATGCGGTATTTTTTGCAAAGATAAAAGGCGACTTCGGAAAAATTACCCGAAGGCGGTTCAAAAATCACCGCATCGGGCCTTTCTTCAGATAGAATGGCATCTAGAAATTGGTATTGCTGAGATATCGTTTCCAAAGAATTTTCAAAACCTTTATTGAAAAACCTGAACCGGTCAAAATCGGGGAAAAACTCTTTCCATGATAAAGAATCAAAGTCTTTTTCATCTTTTTGGAAATTCTCTTTGCACCAATCAACTTTTGACAAAAACCTGGCTTCTTCAGGGAAGCATCTTCGACTAACGTATTCCCCTATCTTACTGTCGGCCAAAACCAGGCAATCGTCTCCTCGTCTAAGAACTTCTTTGGCTAAGCTCCCTAAAAATTCCTTTAACGAAGGTATGTGGCTTGTCAGAAAACACCATTTCATACTTTTTTAAATTTAAAAATTTTAATAAACTCGAGCTCTCTCTTGTTAAATCCCCTGGATAAGATTATCAAAAGGCCGTAAATGACGGCTCCCAAAACAATGGCTAAAATAGTTTTCGATAAGCCCGCCGGATTAAACCAAACAATAAACAAAGACATCAAGGAAGAGGCGAAAACGCTTTTTAGAATGAACCGCCAGTCAATCTTGAATTGAAATTCCCTGGCAGAGAAATACCAGATTAGCCCGAAGCTTAGGAAATAAGAAAAAAGGGTTGTCAGGGCGGCGGCTATTATCCCGAAAATAGGAATGAGAATAAAGTTTAATCCGATATTCAACAGGGCCGAAATAAGCCAAATGGCCCCGCTGATTTTTGTTTTCTTCGTTAAAATCAGAACTTGATTGAAAAAAGCCGTAATGCCGTACAATAAAATGCTTAGAGTGGCAAAAGGAGTAATGTAGTAAGAATTAAAAGCGATTTCTTTGGTGGAAAAAATTGCCAGCAACTGATAAGAAAGAACCGATAACCCGAAGGCCGATGGAATTGCCGCCATTAAGAAATATTTCAAGCAATACTCTAAATAAATTTTAACTTCCTCAATTTGTTTTTGGTCGAAAAGCGAAGATAAAGCGATCGGCATCATAAAAGCCAGGGGATAAATAAAAAATGTCAGAAGATTACCAAGAGTATAAGCCGGGCTATAATATCCGACAAAAAGAACTCCCAAGAAAAAACCAATCAAATATCGGTCGCTGGAGGTGACGACCCAATAGGAAACACTGCTGAGAAGAGTCGGCAAGCTGAAATTCAAATATTCTCTTATTTTTAGAAAAGCCGGAATCTTTACTCCGATTTTTTTGAAAAGAAAAGCTAAAAGAATAAAAAACGTTATTAATCTGATGGCAAAGAGCGCCAGTACCGCGCCCAGCAATCCATAACCTAAAAATACGGCCGAAACAACAAGTCCCAGTTCTCCGAAAATCTTGAAAAGGAAGAAAAAAGCATACTTCCCGATTTCCTGAAAAACCTGGAAAAAGGCGAAAAGAACGGAAATCAAACACTCCAGCAGAATTATCAAAGATAAAATCTGAATCAAGTTTTGAGGAATATCAAGAAATTCAGAAATAGGCTGGCTAAAAAACTTCAGGATTAAAGCGGCGATCGCTCCAAGAATAAAAACTAAAAACAAAACGGAGGAAAACCCTTCCCTTATTTCTTCTTTGTTTTGATTCCCCGACAGGAATCTGACCAAAGCCAAAGGCAATCCCAAGAGAATCAAAGGACTGATCAGGCTCAAAGTGATTCCCAATTGAGTCCAAATTCCGTAGTTTGCCGGACCCAAAAGCTTGGTAATAATCGGCAAAAGAATTATTCTTTCCAAAACAATCAAAAAATTGGTCAAACCGACAATCCCGATATTTTTAGCGAACCTGAAGTAATCGGACATTTTATTTCTTATTTATTATCTTTAGGCTCTCGGTTAAAACCTCGACATATAAAGGATAGAGTTCGTTGTAAATTTCCGATGGCGTCTTCCCTTCAACTTTCAGAAATTTTTCAACGATTACTCCGCCTCGGTCCACTTTTTCAACCATCCAATGAGCTCCGACCGAGGCTTTTTTATTTCCGTCTTTCAACAGCCTTCCGACAGGATCCGCCCCTTTATACTCATAAAGGCAGGGGTGGAGATTAACGCACCTAATCGCCAAAATATCTTTTTTCAAAATCTGCCGTCCGTGGCAGCAAACGAGCAAATCGGGCTTCAGGCGCTTCAAATAGCTGACTAATTTTTTATCGTTTATGTCTCGCGGCTCCCTGATATTAAGATTAAAATTCTTAGCTGTTTTCTCCACCGCCCCGTCAATCGGAATGACGCAAACAACCTTGTGTCTTAAGGACAGCAAAGTCAAAAGAGCAATCATGCCCGCCTGTTTTCCGCCGTAAAAAATTATCTTCATAAAAACTTTCTGATTTTTTTAATTTCTTTTAATTTATCAGAGTGAAGTTTCTTCAATTCTGCCATAGCTTTCTTGATCCATTCCCCTTTGCCGCTTAAACTTTCCTGGCTGCGGTTAAAATAATAAAGGGGCTTTTGAATGTGGCGTCCTCGCCATTTTTCCAAAGTCTTTAACAAAACATCGTATTCGGGCAGTTTTATCTTTTGCCAGAAGCCGATCTTAGCCAAATCTTTTTTTCGGTACATGGTGGCGCAAGCCAATGTCTGAAAAATATTTTTTATTTTGACAATCTTCGTTTTCCCGTTTTTCAACTTTTCGCAATAATCGCAATAAACAAAATCGATCTTCGGGTTTTTCTCTAAAATTTTGGCCATCTCTTTTAAAATATCTTTGCTGAAATAGTCATCGGCGTCCAAAAGGATTATACACCGGCCTTTGGCCATTCTAAACCCCCGATTGGCCGACGGTATGGCTCCTCGATTTTTTTGATTGACCAGCCTGATTTTCTTTCCATATTTTTCCAAAATCTCCCCCGTTTTATCAATCGAGCCGTCGTTAACAACAATGATTTCGTAATCTTTCTTCGGGAAATTCTGACTTAAAGCGCTTTCCACCGCTCTTTTTACGGTCTTTTCCGAATTATAGGCCCGGATAATGACGCTGACTCGCATTTTATTTTCTAATCAAATCAAAACTTAAAGCCGTCCCCCTCTCGATGTTTTTGCCAGCTTTCTTTCCCAAAATTTCCGGCAAGTGTTTTGGGGCCAAACCGTAACCCGGTCGAATGCAACGAACATTCTCTCTGGTAAATGTCTCTCCGGCTTTTACATCTTTAATCACGTACAAAGACCTCCGGAACACCGCGTTTTCCGCTTCTTTTGCCCCGAAACCATATTGAACTTTTCCTATAGACTTCTCTACGGACCTGACCGCCCTAACCAATTCCTTTAATTCCGCCGGCTCCAAAGAAAAACCCGCATCCGCTCCGCCCTCTGCCCTGCTTAGAGTAAAGTGCTTCTCGATTATTGAAGCGCCCAAAGCCACCGAAGCGATAGCCGTATCCGTTCCCAATGTGTGGTCGGACAAGCCGGAAATCACCCCAAATCTTTTTTTAATGTCGGGAATCGTATTCAAATTCATTTCTTCGGGCAAGGCTGGATAAGAAGAAACGCAGTGCAAAACCGCCAGATCCGAAGCTCCGTTTTCTTTCAAAGTTTTCAAGGCTAATTCTATTTCTTCAATAGAGGCCATACCCCGAGAAACAATGACCGGTTTTTTTGTTTCAGCGATTTTCTTCAAAAGCTCTATGTCGACAATCTCAAAAGAGGCCACTTTATAGGCTGACGTTCCAAGTTTTTCCCAAAAATCAACTGCTTTTTCGTCAAACACCGACGAAAAAAGAGGAAGACCAAAGCTTTCAGCCGTCTTTTTTAATTCCGGCTGCCATTCATAGGGAGTATGCGCTTCTTGATATAGACTATAAAGGGAACGACCCGACCACGCCCCTTTGGTCTTTACTATAAATTGTTCCTTCTCGCAATTTATAGTTAGGTCGTCTGGCGTATATGTCTGGGTTTTGATGGCATCGGCTCCGGCCAGATAAGCCGCCTTGATTATTTTCTTGGCTTTTTCTAGGCTTCCCCTGTGGTTGCTGGAAATTTCCGCAACAATAAAAGCTGGCTCTCCTTCTCCTATTTTTTTGTTGCCAATTTTCATATCGGTTTTCTTTTTATTTCTTTATTGATTTCCAATAATTGAGGCTCTTTTTCCAAAACCTCTAAAATATCTTTCATCAAAAATATTTTTTTCTTTGAATATAATCTTTTGTAAACTTCCCTGACAAAATCCAAGTCTCTCTGTCCATCCACGGTCCAGCGCATAAAAAACAAATCTTTGTCGTTTTTCACGTCAGCTTGTTTAAATATTTGGGGATTTCTTCTGATATATAAAGTAACGTGCTCCCGATCGGCTGGTTCAACGGCTTCTTTAAAAGCTCTTTCCAAAATAGCAAAGTTTACCGCTTCCGCATCCATGCCTTTGGGATAGGTTCTGGCTTGAATATTGGAAGTGTAATCAGCTTTGCTTTGCAAATGTTCTTCTATAACTTTGTCTACGATTTCCGGGTCGATTAAGGGACAATCGGAAGTTATTCTGACAATAACGTCAACTTTAAACGTTTTGGCGGTTTCGTAATACCTGGCCAAAACATCGTTCTCGCTGCCCCTAAAATATTTTAGATTATTTTCTTTGGCAAATTGCTCTAAAATGTCGTTTTCTTTGGTGTTGGGAATGGCTAAAATTATCTCGTCTACATTTTTGGCCGGCTTTAATCTTTCTATCATATGCCAAAGCATGGGATGGCCCCCAACATCCATCAACACTTTATCGGGCAATCTCGTTGAACCCATTCTAGCTTGGATAATTGCCGATATCATGCGTTGTTTTTAATTATTTTTTTTACCGTTTCTACCACGTATCTGACTTCCCCGTCGGTCATTTTGGGGAAAAGGGGCAAGGTAATGGCTCTCTCATAATATCTCTTTGCGACGGGGAAATCTTCCGGCCTGGAGCCGTATTTTTTTTGGTAAAATGGCTGCAAATGAATTGGCAGATAATGAACCTGGACTCCCAGTCCTTCTCTTTTCAGCGCTTCAAATATCTTTTTCCGATTGAGTTTTACCTGCAGAGGATAGATGTGCCAGGCGGATTTAACGTAATCTTTCTCAGTCGGCGTAATAATTTCTTTAATATTTTTAAAGGAACGATTATAAATTTTAGCGATTTCTCTTCTTCTTTTAATAAACTTTCCTATTTTCTTTAGCTGGCTTAACCCCAAAGCACATTGAAAATCGGTAATCCTAAAGTTATAGCTTGGATTTTCTATTTCGTAATACCAGCCGCCTTTTTCTGGTTTCTTAATTGCGCCGTGGCTCCGAAAAATTTTTAATTTCTCATAAAAATCTTTATTATTAGTCAGAACCATTCCTCCTTCTCCTGTCGTAATCGTTTTTACGGGGTGAAAACTCAAGGTTGTCAAATCGGCAAATGCCCCGATTCTTTTTCCTTTATATTCCGATCCCAAGGCATGGGCCGCGTCTTCAATAATTAACAAGTTATGCTTTCTGGCTATTCTGATTATCTCGTCGTAATCGCAGGGATGCCCCGCAAAATCAACTGGAGCGATGGCCTTTGTTTTAGAATTTATCTGGCCTTCGATAAATTTAGGATCGATATTCAAAGTGTCGTCTCGAATATCAACAAAAACCGGTTTTCCTCCCAACTGCATCAAAGTATAAGCCGTGGCAGCAAAAGTCATGGGAGTTGTGACAACTTCGTCTCCTTGTTTTATTCCGGCGATCTCATAAGCTGCTTGCAAAGCCGCCGTGCCCGAAGAAACAGCCACGCCGTATTTTACCCCGCAGTATTCAGCCACCGCTTTTTCAAATTCTTCAACTTTTGGGCCTTGAGTTACCCGGTCAGACTTCAAAACTTTGACAACTTCCTTGATGTCTTTTTCGTCTATCCACTGATGGCCGTAGGGTATCAAATGTTCAATTTTTACGCTTCTTCTATTCCCCATTCTAAGTTTTTTAAAAGTTCTTTCATTTGCTCTATGGTTATCCATTGGTTATTGCCGTTGCTGACATATTCAAAATCGCCTTTCAACGGTTTGCCGTTTTGGTGGTTGTCTTTTCTCCAAAAAGAATGTTCGGGTTCAGCAATAAAATAATCATCGAATTCTTTGGCGTGACGGGACTCTTCTTTAGTCAAAAGCGCTTCGTGAAGTTTCTCGCCGGGCCGGATGCCGATAATTTTTATTTTGGCTTCGGGCGCCACCGCTTTAGCCAAGTCCACGACTTTCATGCTGGCAATTTTAGGGATAAAAATTTCTCCGCCTTTCATTAAATCAATGGAATTGATAACAAAACGCGCGCCTTGCTCCAACGTAATCCAGAAACGCGTCATTCTTTCGTCGGTAATGGTGATTTCGCCGTTTTCCTTTTGCTCTTGGAATAAAGGGACCACGCTCCCCGAACTTCCAATGACATTGCCGTAGCGGCAACAGGAAAAAATAGGCCGCTCTCCTCCGGCATAGGAATTCCCCTGAACAAATAACTTCTCGGCCGCCATTTTTGTCGCGCCGTAGAGGTTGACGGGATGGACGGCTTTGTCGGTGGAAATAGCCATGACTTTTTCCACATTATTATTAATAGCGGCGTCAATAACGTTGACCGCGCCGTCAATATTGGTCTTGATGGCTTCGATGGGATTATATTCGCAAATTGGCACATGTTTTAAGGCGGCGGCGTGCACCACAATATCCACCCCGCGAAAGGCCCTTTCCAATCTTTTTTCATCTCTGACGTCGCCAATTAAAAATCGCAATCTGGGATCGTTAAACTTTCTCTCCATTTCCACTTCGGCCAATTCCCGGTTGTCATAAATGCGAATAGCCTTGGGATTATGTTCTCCAAGAACGATCTCGGTAAATTTTTGGCCGAAGGAACCGCACCCGCCAGTTATTAAAATTGTTTTATTGTCAAAATTCATAATCAAGAATTAATTCCAAAGCCTTGCTCTTAAAATACTTTTTTAAAATTTTAGCGTTCGGCGTAATGCAATGGCCGCCGATGCCCCCTTGGGGCGGGTGGAGAACCGGCCTGACGACATTGGATTTGCCCAGTTTCGCATAACCCTCGTTGTATGTTTTATTAAAATCGGTTACGGCTTCTTCAAAATTTACTCCGAATTTATCGCAAATTTTTTTCATTTCGCCGTGCCAAGCAATGCATAATCCGTAGTAAGTGGTATCTAAAATTTTACCGAGTTCGGTAGTCAAAGAAGGAAAAAATAATTTTGTTTTTAAACCAAGGCCTTCAAGATGTTTTTTAGCCAGCCGGCCGGCTTTTTTATTGTCGGCGCCGATATATTTGACGAAAGTTTTGATTCCCTCAAAAAGCTTAGGATGAATTCCCCTGATCGGACTGTGAACAATCATTCCGCCAATTTTTTTCGTCGCGCCCGGAACCACGGTGGAATGGATAATCGTCAACTTCGGCTTTATCTTTTTTATTTCTTTTTTAACAGTTTCTATAAAATTTTCACTCCAAGGAATGCAAACATTCAAAACTTCTGCGCCGCTTAGACCGTCATCGCGGCTTAAATCCTTGATTTTAGGATTTTTATAAAATCTGGCTATGGCTTGACCCACTTCGCCATACCCTAAAATTCCGATTTTATTTTTTACTTTGTTATTGCTTAAAAATCTCTCCAACAACTGGGAACTGGATTGAATTTTCCCGCCCCAGCCGACGTTAAAAAACATTTTACAACCTATTTCCCGGCAAGCTCCCACTTCCGGAACATTGTTTTTAAATCTGTCGCCGCCATTGGCAAAAACGTCCGGTTTTAACTCTTTAAGCTCCCGGCAAACGCTCATGTCTTCGGGATTTTTGCCGTGCCTGGTTGGGATAACTCTACCCACCCATTTTAGAGATTTGATGATTTCCCGGCGCTCTTTCTGGGGAATGAAAACAAATCCTTTCTTTTTCATAAGCCAGTTATCGTTGTTCAAAATAACCACCAGTTCATCGCCCATGGCTTTGGCTTCTTTAAAAAGCCGGGCATGACCAATATGGATTGGGTCAAATCCGCCGGAAACGGCCACCACGATTTTTTTCTTTTTATTTGTCTTTACCATTTTTCAATTGTTTCTTTGGCTTTATCTCTTAATCTTTTATATGATTTGTAGATTTTTGATTCCAGCTTCGGAGAAACCAATCTTAAAATCTCGCTTCCCCAAATGCGATATTGGCCTCCCACTTTATAAGCCTTGATTATCCCTCTTTTCAATAGTCTCTTGATTGTGCTCTCGGAGATTTTTAAAAAATCCCGGGTCTCTTCGGTTGTATAGATTTCGTTTGGTCTGATTTCGGGCATAATAATAGGCTGGTAAAGCCAGCACAGTCTCCAAGTCAATAATAAGACACCTATCAATCGGTGTCAAGAGGTATCAAGACAGATTATTTAGCGACCAATAACCTATTAATTTTGGCCCGAGTGGCTAAACCGACGATGCCGGTTCCTTTTGTCTATGGGGCCTTCTATGGGGTCAGACCTAGGTCTAACCAATTTATCGTGATTTTAAGAGTTGATTGATTTTGGTTCTGGTGGCTTGTCCAACAAAACCAGTTCCCTTCTGAAAGCTAAGAGGCGTTAAAATTTCCGAGGCATATTTTTCCTGGAAACGAATGACCGCTGCTGCAGTTAAACTTCCGAAATTTCCGGTTGCCAGCCCTTCAGGATAGATATCTTGCCCTTGCTTCTTTAAAAAATCTTGCAGACAGCGGACTTCGGCGTTATCGCTCAAGCCAAAATAAAGATTGTTTTTTATTTCCCGGCAAGTATTGTCAATAGGCGAATTCGCTTTTTTAGCCAGCAGTTCCGCTATCTGAAATTGAAGCCTGGCAATCTGTTCCAAAAGATTTTTGATCAATTCGTTGTTCTCCTCTTCTTTGGTTTTCTGGCCGTCGTTGATGATGGAAGCCGTCCATAAGAACTTGTGGTATTGCTCCAGGCCGTTGAACCCGGAAATTTTGCTTTGCAAAGAAGGTATGATGGTCAAAGAAATGTATTTCTTGCCAAAATCCAAAAAATACCTTGTTCCTCTTTGGGAATTCTCCAATTTAAGAAAATCCAGGGAATAGTTTCCTAAAGAATCCTCCAGCAAAATAGGCACTTCAAATTTAGTGTTAGGGTCTCCGATAAATTCCAGCTTCAAGACCCCTTGGCCGCCGATAAACTTATACCAGTTTCCGGCCCAGTTTTTGACGTAATCCGTCAAAGAAAGAGTGCTTTCCCCGGCCGAGGGTAAAAAATTCAACTGGGGAGAAATCCGCAGATATTTCAAGCCTTGGTTCAAATAGCAGAGTTCCAAAGAAAAGTTGCAATTATTGACTAAAACGGCTACCGTCCAATTGGTAAAAATTTTGCCAAAACTGTCTTGATAGCCGTTTTTTTTCAGAGCCTCTTCCAGAGAAGGAATGCCTACTTGGTTGCTGTTCAAAGAATCAACCAAAATTTTTACCCCGTAATGGTCAACCAAATATTGCGTAAAAACGTTTAAAATGCCGTAGTCTACCCCTTCCCCCTTCCATTCGGTCAAAGAATCGTTGGGTTTTTGCAGAAACGTTTTAATTTTTTTCTGGAGGTTGGAATTTGAAAGATCCTGGTCATATCCAAGAAGAGTCGGAGCGTATTCCGATCGAGCCTCGTTGAGCCAGACTTCTTCCGGTACGCCGAGTACGCGCTCTTTTTGATTAAAAGTGATCAAATGCATAAACTCATGAGCCAGCAAGCTCTTGGCAATAAAAGTAGTGACATATTTGGCATTCAGATAAACCATTTCCCTCTCGTTGGAATTGGGCGATTGCAAAATAGAAAATTCGTCGGCCGAATTAAAATAACCGCCCGCCTCCCCCTTGATCTGGGTGAATAAAACCGTAATCTTTTCATCATTGTCAATGCCCGGCTTCCATTCCGAACCGAAGGTCGCTCTCAATTGAGGATAAATGACTTCGTCAAACTCCTGAACTATTTTCTTTAAAGAAACGCTGAAGTCTTTTCTTCCTTCATCGTTCAACGAGTAGTAATAATTGTCTTCAACAAAAAAATACGCCCGCTCGCCTATTTGATGCAAAGAAGCGCTGATTTTCGAACGGCCCAGATAATCGTAAGAAGAGTCAACGTAAAAATCCAAGACCGTTGCCCTGACCAATAGAGGGACGCTGAAAAATATTACAATGACAAAAAATAATTTAACCTTCAGAAACATTTTTCAATTATTCTGAAATTATAACATTATCAAAATCAATCGGCAAATAATTATAAACCGAAAACCGCTCTTTGGGAGCGGTTTTACGGTGCCCACAAGGAAGGCAATTAATAAGTCAGAGTATTTCCGGTTACCGGTAAGTTCAGAGTATTCTTGTTGGCGTTGCCAATCAAGCTGTCATCCCAGAAGAAGTCATCGGTTTCAATGCTGACTGTCAAGTTCAAGCTTTTGCCAGAGGTTATCGCACTGGTATCAGCTTTCAAGACGTAGGTGCTGCTCTGTCCGGCAGCAATAGTGTTATTGCTGGCTGGATAAATCGCAACCAAACCTTGAGTAGCTGTCGAGGTAGCCCCGTCAGCCCAAGACTGCGCTTGGCCGATAACTGTGGTCAAGTCAGTGCTCTTGTAAAGCTTAAAGGACTTATCCCAGATTTGCGAAGTGGCGTTGCTGCCTACGGTGAACCTGATAGCGTTCATTGTCACGTCAAACCCGGTATTGGCGGCTGACACATCGAATCGGAATACTTCTTTGCTGGTTCCGGCTGTTTGCGCGCCAGAAGGCGAAGAACTGTTGAGTGACACTGTCGGTTTGGTGGCATAGAACCACATTTCATTGCTCGCCAAAGAGGTAATACCTGAAGTGCTGTTAATGGAATTGTCTGCCAAATCAGTGCCAGAACTCTTGCCTTTAGCGACAACATAAGTGTCGTCGTTGGCATTGGTGGCATCGCCGATGGATAGAATTAAGGTGCTTCCCTCAATAGCGTTAACGTAATTGTTGACATCAGTTTTTATGGCTAATGTCTTGCTATTGGGATAAGTAATCTCAATTTCCGAACCAGAGGCGAAACTGAACACCACTTTGCCCGACTCGGTGGAACCAATGTAGCTGTCGGCTATCCAGGCGCCGGTGCCATCGTCATACAATGAAACTTTAGCAACGGTGTCGTTAGCTCCGGATACCTTACCCAGAGTTTCAACTCCTCCGTACTTCAAACCAGCTTCCAAGAATGAAGCCAAGCTGCTAGCCGTTGGATTGGTTTCGTTCGGCCAATCAAAGATTTGCAGAGAATGGCTGGAAGTCGGCGAAGCATAGAGAGTGAAGGCTCCGGCTGAGCTGGTGGCTGCTTGAGCAATCAAGCCAGCGACTGCCGAAGTTCCGGAAGCAAAACAGGTGGTCGTCGCCGAGTTGAACATGGCGATGAACTGATCGGTGGTCGTGCCAGTGGTTGTACCGTTCCTGGACACCCAGGGCATATAACAAGTCGTGGTAGCTGCTCCGTTAATAGAGTAGTTGAACCTCAATGACCTGTCAGCCGCTGAAGTGGTGGCCAAAAGATACAAGGCGCTGTCGCCGGTATCAGAAGTCTTGGAAGTAGCTGAAGCCTCGGCGCTGTTAGTGGCGTTAAACACCAACTTGGAAATCAGAATGCTCTCATCGTTGGGAGTAAACTTCCATTTGCCGATAACGTTGGCAAGGCTGTTTTCCAACAACTGGGCTGAAACTGGCTTGGAAACCGAATTAGCCACGGTCAAGCTGCCGGTTGAACCAAAGAGCATGCCGTTGCCTGTTTCTCCAGCGCCAGTAATTGTAATGGTCGTGGAAGTGAGGGCGGTGCCTGATTGGTCTCCGCTGCCCGCCACATCGGCTGTGCCGCTGGCTATTCCAAAGTAGAAATAGACTGCGCCGTCGCCTGTGGTAGTAGTAGAGTCGTTAATATCAGCTTTGATGTCAATGGCTTTAGTGGTTCCCTTGGGAAGTTTCAAGGAGAGGCCGGTAAAGTCAGCGTAGTCATAGTTGGCTGAATCAGTTAAGGTCGGAACGGTTGAACCAATTTGAGTGGAACCGTTAAACAACTTAATGTTGCCAACCATGTTCTTCACGTTCTCGCCGACTAATCCACCGGTCAAACTGCTGGTGGTTGCTTCAGCGTCGCTTAAAGCTGCCCGGCCATTGGCCGCGCTGCTGCTGCTGTTGGTCGCTGGAGAACCGGCAATCTTAATGCTGGTGACAGTAACGTCCTCGCTGGAGCTAGCTGTGAAGTAAAGCGTAGCCAGAGTGACTCCGGCGCTATTCTTAATGTAAGTTTGGCTAGCCGGGGTAGTTGCTCTGGTAATCGCTATTCCAGGAGCTCCTTTGGTCATCAAACTGCCTTTGACTCCTGCCCAGGAAGAGGCGGAAACCGTAATGGTAACCGCTGAATCCTTGCCTTCGGCAGTAACGTCAGATGGCGTTTGAATCCAGGCGTTAATAGTATCGGCATCAGATCCTGTCGGAACATCAGCCATGACCGTTAATGTCTTGGTGGTGTTCTTGGGAACTGTCAAATTGATGCCAAATTGGGCATAACCCGAAGAAATAGTCGGGTCAGTGGCCAATAAGGTAGAACCGTCGTACAGCTTAACATTATTAATGTCAGCTGCGTCAGCCGACGTAGTGGTGGCTGAAGCCGTACCTGTGGCAAAGTAGACATTAAACTGGGACACCTTAATATCTTCTCCGGTCCCAGCTAAATCAAACTTG
>Ga0209541_10006857_pt1 | contig 19297 bp, 10 predicted proteins | sample RifCSPlowO2_01_FD_184027 | JGI IMG/M metagenome (GOLD analysis project Ga0209541, IMG submission 184027) | Groundwater microbial communities from Rifle, Colorado - Rifle CSP2_plank lowO2_0.1 (SPAdes) (version 2) | ecosystem: Environmental > Aquatic > Deep subsurface > Groundwater | place... | reverse complement strand
AGACATATGACGCAGAAGGCATTTAAATAGACAGTATATTTATCCGCTCTTATGAAGGGGGATAAAATAGCTGATTTTTATAAAAAAGAGCCAGTTAAAGCCATAGCTAATAACCTATTATTAGCTTTAACAACTGCTAAAACAAATGACCTTCCACAACTTTTCAAATTACTAGATAGTTTGATATTATCAATAATGCCAAAAAAGTCTATAGCTCTTGTTAGGAATTCTATTAAAACCATTTTTGAAACCCAGGATGCTAGGTTAATGATTTTGCTGTCCCATTTATATCTCGAAAAATGTCTTGAAGAGATAATAAAAAAGAAATTTGAAAGACCTAAAAACATTCTTGAGAATAACTTTAAGCAAAAACTTGATATAATCTACTCACTTGGTTCCATTGACGAAAAAAGCTATCATGATATTTCCGCAATAAATAGAATTAGGAATAAATTTGTTCATAATCTTAATTACACCTTTAAAATAGAGGATTTCAATAATTTTGATGAATTAAAGAAAACACTTAGCATAATAAAAGATAGGCACAAAAAGGCTAGGGCTTTGATTTTAAGATATTTGTTAAAAATAGTCCTCTTAATGGTTCAAATTGATTTGTATAAAAACCATAAATATCTATATCTAGTAAATGTTACGCCAGAGTAATCTTGCACCCAACATTGCGATTTACCGAACTACCTTATTGGTTTCTTTTTTGTATCCTATATTACAACCGCTAACTATTAAGATTAAAATAAAAGCTAAAACAATCATTACTGCTTTATTCATTAAATAAGTAAAAGAAAGATTCTTTATTAGTTTTTCCTATACCTAATAAATTGACCGAAGGATTTTTATACTGGTCTAAGGAAGTTAAATCATATATAAGTAAAAACAAAGCATAAGAGGTGTAAAATCTTAATTAATAAAGTTGGAAAGGCCTATATTGCTATTTCTATCCTGTTTTTGCTTTCTGTTCTATTCATATTTCTTATTCAGCCATTGACACTAGGGCAAAATGAATCAGGAATTTATAATTTTGTAAATGAAAACCCAAATGAGGCTAATCAGACATTAAGTTTAGAACAGAATGAAACTAATGAAGAAAGAAATCCCAATGAAACTATTTTAAATAAAGCAGATGAGCCAACAGAAAACCAAACTGCAGAATTTACAGAAGAAAACCAGACAGCCTTAAGCAATAGCAAAATAAGCAATGAAATAAAGGATGGGAAAAACAAGGTTATAATAAAAGTTAAAGACAAGCAGAAAATAAAAAACATAATATTAGAAAAGAGAGGGAAAGTAGAGGATAATAAAGATGAAAGCTTAATCTTCTCTGAAATAGATTTTGATGATTTAAATTACATCGCTGAAGATGTTGATGTAGAAGAAATATGGCCGGATAGAATAACACAAGCTGTTCTTGATTTTAGTGTTAATCAAATAAAAGCTCCAAGTTTATGGGCTGAAGGATTTAAGGGAGATAGGATTAAGATAGCTGTTTTGGACACTGGAATTAACAAAAATCATCCTATGCTGGAAAATAGTGTTGTATTGGAAAGAGACTTTACTGGAAATAATAATCCTAATGATGGAAATGGGCATGGAACTCATGTTGCTGGAATAATCTCTGGAAGTTCTTTAACAGGACAATATGATGGTGTTGCCCCAAATGCTTTAATTTTAAATGGCAAAATTTTAAATGATCAGGGACAAGGATTTTTATCCTGGTTAATTGATGGTATTGATTGGGCTATTGATCCTGATGGAGATCCTTCAACAGATGATCAAGCTGATGTTATAAGCTTAAGCTTGGGTGCTACTTATTCTGGAGAGCCTGAAGAATTATTGACTGCTCCTGAAATATTAAAAGTTAAGGAAGCTGTTAATAAGGGAATTGTAGTTGTAATTGCTTCTGGAAATTGTGCTTCAGGCTGTGGGAGTTTTTATGGTGTTACAACTCCTGGTATAAGCCCTGATGCAATAACTGTTGGTAGCATAGATGATAATAATGAATGGGCGAGTTTTAGTTCTGGAGATACAATTAGTGCTTATATTAAGCCAGATTTAGTTGCTCCTGGTGTTTCTGTTTGCAGTTCTTTTTTAAGTGATTACGCTTGTTTATCTGGAACATCGATGAGTACTCCTCATGTTGCTGGAAGCATTGCTTTATTATTGAATAAAGATAATAGTTTAAGTCCATTACAAATTAAATCTATATTAGAACAAGGAGCTTTAGATTTAGGAGAAAGTGGTAAAGATGTTAAATACGGCTCTGGATTGATTGATTTAAGCAATGTTAATCTATTTGAGGAAGGTCCTTTAATAGGGGAAAATTATGAATTAGTTATTCCTATTTTTGAGGCTGGTTATTCTGATGATATTATATTTAGATTTAAAGAAGGTAAAGATAAAATTAAAGGCAGTGAAGTCAGGGTTGTTTTAAATTTAGAAGAGATTGGCAATGATTTAATTATTGAAGATACAAAGAAGGTTTCTAAGAATAAATTTGCAGATTTTTCTTTTACTTGGAATCCAAAGCTAATTGGTAAGCATTTGTTAACTATCGATGTTTATGATGGTGATGAAAATATCTTGCATTTAGAGAATGTTGCTTTCGTTGGTGGGGGTTATGTTGATAACACCCTTAGTGCAACTTTAGTTTGGGGTGGGGTATAGATGGTAAATTTTGTAGATTTACTCTCTCAAATTAACTACTTCATGGTTGGTTATATCCTACCACTTATAATTTTCTTAGGTATATTCCCTATTATCTGGATTTTAATAGGACTTCTGCTAAACAGAATAGATAGAAGAAACAAGAGCAAGTTAAATAGAAAAAGACTTATGGTTGGTACTTCTATTGGTTTTATTTTTGGAATACTTGTAGCCTTATTACATAATTATTGTTTATTTGAGTATTGTATTTTAGCACAGTTACTCCCTCCCTACTTTTCTAATTTCTGGCAAGACTACGCGTCTACAATTATCTGGGGATATAATTTTATTCCATCCATTACTTCAGAAAAGGTATTTTGGTTTTATTTCTTATTTTCAATACCTTATGCTATATTTGGTTTTATTATATCAATAATTATTGGTCTAATTAAAAATGAAAAATAAAAAATATATTCTAATGTTAACTGTATTACTACTAATTTTATTTAGTGCAGTAGCTCTTGCTAGAACCCCTACGGGACCACCAGATCCTGCTGAAGTAGAATTGATAGAAAGATGGGACAATCTACCTTTTAAGAATCAAAGATTTAATAAGACTTATGTTGATGAATTAGTTGATAGCGGAACTGTAGATTGGTCTAAATTCAGCGATGCAGAAAAGACTTCATTAAAATGTTTATCCTATAGTGCAAGCACTGTAAATGATTGGTTTAATAATAGACCTATTGATTTATATTTATGTTAAAAAGAGGTATAAAATATGAAGAAGGGCAAGAAAGCGATAAATAACAATCCAGATTTTAGTAAGTATAAGTATTCTATTATTGGACTAATTCTTGGTTTATTAATTATGGTTACAATATCTATTTTAAACAAGTATGAACTTAGTGAAAGAATATTCTTAAGCATTATAGTAATTCTATTATTTTTTTTGGGGAGGTCAATTGATTTAAGAAATATAAAGTTAGGATTGGGTATAATAATATCCATTTTAAGTTTTTATACTATAAGATTTTTCTTTGAAAGAAGTAATATAGAGTATGGAGGACTTATTGGTGCTTTTATTGGCCTTTTTGTAGCAATTATAATTTTTATTATTGCGACGATTTCATCTATACAAGATTATAAATCCAGCCAAAAATGGCTTCTAACGATAGGAATAGGATTTTTAGTCTTAGGAATTTTATTTCCTCCTTTAGTTTTTATAGGTATTGTTATAATCTCCATAATTATGATTAGAGAAGCTTTGAAAAGAAAGGGTGATAAAGATTAGTATAGCAAAAGAGATTAGTAAGAGTATAGTGTTCTTATTTATTATATCTTTCTTGATATTGATTATATCTCCATTTACTTTAGCTATTAGAGAACATGTAGGACAACCAGATTCAAGCGTGGATTTTCTAGTAGATAAATGGGATAGATTAGATCATAAAGATCAACGTTCAGATACTACAAGGGCTAGTTATATTAATAATAATTATAATCCAGCAGACGGTGATTGGAGTATTGTTGATGAAGAAGTGAGTTCAATGTGTCTATCTTATGGAGCAAGTACTACTAATGATTGGTTTAGAGTAGCTAGGGGTATGACCTTAGAACAGTATAATGATTTTGTGAATGGTGAATCTAGAAATGGAACAAATCCTAGAGAATTACAATCAATTTATTATGAAAGAGAAAAGGCACATCCTATTAAATATTTTTTAGTTCCGGGAGGAATATATAGAGATAGAGTAACTAATGAAAGAATACCTTATAGTACAACCGCATATTCTAATATTTTAGTAAATCCTGCTAGGTGGGAAAACAAGAGTGATCCAAATATTGGTAACAATCTTAAACACACTGTTACTACAGAGGAATATTTAGAAGGATTCGAAGTTAAGGAAATAGCTGTAAATGAGTGGAGTTTGAAAAAAGCTTTAGAAAAATATGGAGTTTTATATTCTCATCTAAGAATCTTTGAAATTCCAAGTATTCCTTTTCCCTTACATGCAGTCCCTATAATTGGTTATAAGAACACACCTAGTCAAACAAGTTTACCACAAATTGAATTTTGGATACATGATAGTTATGATGGTGCAGATTATACATCTTTTTCACAGTATAGTGTTGTTGATTATTCCGAAATATTTAGAGCGTGGGCCTTCTACGACCCTCAATGGCCATTCTACCATCACGACTTGAGAAGAACTGGCTTTACATTACTGAAAGGAGATCTAAATAAAAATAGCAAAGATGAAGTTAGCTGGACTTTAGACAGAAATGTAAAAGCTTCTTTTTATGATTTTCCATCCATAGCTGATGTTAATGATGATGGAAAGATGGACATATTAACTTCAACATCAAGGGTTGGCGGAAGAGTTGGTGGAGGACAGCTTCAACTAGAAGGGAAATTTTTTGTTTTAGAGTGCGTAAAAGTAGAAAATAGAAGATGTGTAAAATTTAAAGAAGTGTGGCATGTTGAAGGTGATGGTGTAACCTCTCCAACAGCACCTTCTATTGGTGATTTGGATGGAGATACAAGAAAAGAAATTGTTTTTACTGCACTTCATACTATAAATAATTCAGGAGAAGGAAATGTCTATGCTTTTGATACTAGATTAGAAGGTCTTCTGGATGTAAGAAATAATGCTAAATGGGTATATGATGTTCCTCCAGAATCTGGACAAAGTGTAAAGGGAGAAATAGGTCATACAGCAATAGCAGATATTGATTTAGATGGAAAAAGAGAAGTTATATTTGCAGATGGTGCATCAGGTGTTCCAGCAAGCTTTCAAGCAAGATTATATATCTTAGATCATAATGGAATACCTAAACAAAATTCAGTTGCTCTAGGAACTGGAAGTAAAGGAGGGTCTGTTATAGGAGCAATTTCAATTGCAGACATGAATGGTAATGGCTATCCAGAGATTGTTTTACCAAGCGAATATGGTATTTTAGTTTATGAATATGATCCTAGTGCTGGACAAGTTGAACAACTTTGGAATAATAGTCATGCAGAAGTTAAAGGAGCTGCTGTAATATCGGATGTTGATAATGATAATGAATATGAAATAGTTTATACTACAAGTAACCAAAATTGTAATGTTGCCTCCTGTTCAAATAAATTGTATATTTTAGATGCAAAAACAGGAAATGAAGAGTGTTCTAAAACATTAGATGCTAACCCTTTAGATCATCTTAACGCCGCTCCTTCTGTTGCAAATTTAGATAGTGATGATAAATTAGAAATAGCTATTGTAACAAGCCAATCGGGAGTTGGTAAAATATATACTTATGAACATAATAGTGGTGGAACTTGTTCATCAGAACATTCTTTCCCATCCTCTAACATAGACACAACAAGATCCTTCTCTGATATAGCAGATATAGACGGTGATGGAAATAATGATGTGGTATTCAGTGTTAATAATGGAACTTTATACATTTTAAATGGTGATTTAACTGAAAAATGGCCCCAACCTTATTATCTTGGGGGTCAGATAGCAGGTGCTCCTGCAATAGGAGATATAGATGGCGATGGAGTTGCAGAAATATTGGCTAAAAGATTAACAACTTCTAGTAGTAGTGTAAACAGAGTATTTTCTAATCTAAAAGATTTTGAAGAAAATTATGATCCTTCAATATTCCAATCCTTATCAACAGTAGATGTTGTTATGTCTTTATTTGGAGGAAATAATACACAACCAGAATTAGATTATGTAGATGATGTTTATGTTATAGAAGAAGATTTTGTGAATATAACACCAACAGCAACGGATGCAGATGGAGATAGTTTAATTTATTCATTATCTTCTCCATTAAACAGTTCTAATAACAGATCTGGAATTTGGACACCTGGAACAACAGACAAAGGAGTTTATGAAATTCTTGTTGAAGCTTCTGATGGGAATCTAACAGACTCCAAGTTTATGACTTTAACAGTATATGAAACGGGCACTGAAAAAATAGATACCTTTTCAGATGGAACTAAAGAAAAAAATATAACCTTTACTTCTGCTAATTCAAAAGCAATTAATTTTAATATTACCTTAAACAATCAAACCATAAAAAGATCTGCATTTAAAATCAAAGGAACTCCAATAACTTCAGAAAATAATTCTTTTCAAGAACCAAATTTAACGGTAATTGAATCCAATACCTTAAACAATTCATTCAATATTTCTCTTGCTACTGATAAAAATTTTGATACTTATTATACTGCTGGAGCTGCTACTGGAGCTATTATCGAAATTAAAGGTTTAACCGTACCAGGTAGTCCAGAACATATTGTTTTCCATTTAAAGATGAATATTTATGGGGGAGGTTCTGGAAGATTCGCGGTTTATAATTATAATACTGGAAATTATGAAATAGTAACAAGTGCTATACCCACTTTTAATGGATCCGCTTTAGCTTATTATTTTGATATTTATGAAAATAGTCCTTTATGGACAACAAACAGTACAGCTTTTAGTATGAGAGTTTCAGATGTTGATGATTATATTAACACTGATAAAGTAAGATGGTACTATAGATATTTAGGAAGTTGGGCTTCTCAAGCAATTTATGAAAGCGAAGTTAAATTTGAAGGAAGTATAATCTCTCCTGATGGATTTAAATTAGATGTTGGAAATGATGGTACTATTGATTTCCGAATAGATGGAGAATTACATAACACAATTGCTAAAATAAATAGATTAAATAACAGCAATAAGAATGAGACAATTAGTTTAGATATTAATACAAATAAAACAAGATATATTTCAATACCAAAAGATGCAATCTTACAACATGCTGAATTAACTTTTGGAAATAAAATTACTGAAACACTTTCTTATGAATATAATCTTACATCTTTTACTCCTTTAGATTTAAGTGTTAGGAGGGGGGAGTTTTATAGTGATATTCCAAACGGGGATGGAACAAGGAACATAATTATTAGCTTAGAGCCAATAAACTACTTTGATGGAGCAAGATATGTTCCTATTGATACAAGAATAATGAAGTCTGGTTTAGACTATGAAGTTACAAAAGGGGTTTATCGTGCATACTTTAAAGAATATCCCTCAGCTACAGACACTATTAGAGTAGAAAAAGATGGTTACTTTATTAGTTTACAACCATTAAGTTTAGAATATAATGACGATGCAAATAAGCAAAAGATAAGTGATGTAAAAAAAGTTACTGGAGAGGCTAGTTTTAATAAAATATTATATAGCAATGCATTTGGCGGTCTTATTGGCTTAACTTATGAATATCAAAACGCAGGATTAAAGGAGGAATTAGTGATTCAAAGAAGATCAAGTCTTCCACAATTAAGCACATTATCAAAAGATAAAGCAAATCTAGATTTAGATTTCTTAATCGATTACAGTAATGATTTAGATGTTTATATTAAGGAAGAACTATGGGATGGGACAAATACAAAAACATCCGATACTATTAGATTAAAGAAAGGTAATGAAACTATCTTTATCATAAAAAAACCTTATGCTAAAGATTCAAATTCAGAATCTCACAGAGAATTGCTAGTTTATGAACTTAAAAAAGAATTAGATGGTACGCATATCATAATCAAAACACCTTACAGTTTCTTAGAAAATGCTACTTATCCTGTTAAAGTTGATCCTACTATTGGAATTAAAGTTGGAATAGCAGATGAAAAAACAGGAACAGTAGATGAGGATAATGATGAAAACTGTCTTCTTGAACCAAATTCATATTATCTTGATGCTTCTAGATCTCTAATAACCTTCCCTCTTGATTCACTTCCTTTCCACACTACTGTAAATATTACAGAGGCTAAAGTTTGGTTATATGATCAAACTGACGACATTTCTTCTGCAGAGTGTGGGACTTACTCTCTTGAGATTGCTCGAAAAGAAGATAGTACCTGGTCCTGTAGCGACATGAGTTGGAGTCAAGCAGCTTATAATGATGTTATAGACACAGTTTGTGCATATACTGATAATACCTGGTATGGTTGGAATGTATTTACAACTGCGGCAGGTATTGTAGATATATCAGATGATTTTATGCAAGCTGGATTTTCTAAGTTTTCAGTTATTTTAGCTTTTGTAAATGAAGATTCAAGTCCATCTGGAAATGGGGTTACATTCTCCACAAATGCTTACTTAAATATCACTTACGATCACTTCCCAAATAATCCTCCAGATTTGGTTGGATGTTCAGACGATTACACTTTAAAAAACAGTAATGGATCTAGTGTTCAAGTAGACTTATGGGATTGTTACTATGATGTTGAGACTAATGCATCAGATGCAATATTTGCTGTAGCATCAGAGAGTAATACCGCTTTAATAGACTGTCAGTATGATAATAAAGAATATATCACTTGTGGCGCTCCTGCAACAGGTCAAACAGGATTTTCTGATATTAATATATCTGTAGATGATGGTGATGGTGGTTGGGATTATGATGAAATAAGAATCTATGTAAGGGAACCTGGAAATGTTTCAATATACATAAATGATACAAGAGTATACAAAGGTCTTTACTGGGAATATGTAAACTTAGATCTGTTCTCAGATATAGAAAACTATCTAGATATATGTGAAGAAGATAGCAATGGCTTCTGTGATGTTCCAATAACAATAGGTTCAGAAGATATAGCTATTAATTATACATTAGAATCTATTGATATAAATTATGATTTAAGATGGGTAGACTTTACAAATGCTCTTGAAGATTATTATAATAACACTTGTTCAGAAAGTAATTGTACTATCCCTTTAAACTTCTCTTTAGCTTCTGAAGGAACTTTAAATATAACTGATTTCCAGATATTTCATGTCCAGCCATTTACTGATATAGACCAGCCAACATTTTCAGATGCAACAAGTAGTGATGAACTTGCTCCAAACCAGAATGCAACTATGACAATAACAATACAGGATGAAACATCAGTATCTGGTTATATATTTAGCTGGAATGAGTCTGGCGCTTGGATAAACAATACTTTTGTTAAAGTATCAAATATAACTTTAAATCAGACTTCTATAACAGTAAGTACATCTCAAAATATAACCAACGCCAATATAAATGATACAATAGCCTGGAGATATTATGCAAATGATACAGCTGGTAATGGTTTCTCAAGTTCAGAGATATATACTTTTTTAATTAGAGATCTAGTTCCACCCCAGGTAGATTTAAAATATCCTCTAGGCATTACAATACAAAATTCCTCTTTAATCTCTTGGGTATTCCAAACATTAGATCCAGCTTCCAGAATAACAAATGCTTCTTTATATACTAATGGAACAGATGGGAACTGGAGCAGGAAAGCTGACTTATTATCTGTTATTGAAGGACTAAATCAGACTATTTATTATGATGTTGTAGTTAATGGAACCTTCCTTTGGAACATTTTTGTATGTGATAGCGCTCCTAATAAAAATTGTGGTTTTCACCAAAATAATTGGACAGTTAAAGTTCTTACTAAAGATTTAATTCCTCCAACTTTCTCAAATGCAATTAATGATACTGGAATTGTTAAAAATAATAATATAACCATGAATATAACAATAACAGATAATACTGCAATAGATAATTATACCTTTTCTTGGAATGATACAGGAAGTTGGATTAATGATACTGCAATTAAATTCACTGTTACATCCACCACTACTGCTTGGGATTTAATGAATGAGAGCTTTGAAGATGGGGAGTTTGCTACAAATCCAACTTGGACGATGGTAACTGGCAGTGCATGGCATGTAAATAGTGGAGCTAATGTTAGCCTAACGCCTGCTGATGGTTCTAGTGTATTGCAAAGCAGAGTAGATTCGTCTTCTGGATTAACTGCAGCAATAAGTCCGACTGTTAGCAATGGTGAAATGTCCATAGTATTTGATGCTTGGTTTAATAATTCAGCTGTAAGGAATCTTCAAGTTTTGTTAGAAGATACTGCAGGTGGTTCTTGTGATAATGGCAATGCCGCAATGATAGTCTTTCAGACTTCAGGAAATGTTCAGAGTAATAATCCTGCCTGGACTGATACAGGCTGCAATTACTCTTCTGATGTTTGGGAGAATTGGTTAATAAGTGTAAATAAGCCTGTTAATAAAATGAACATTACTAAAAATGGAGTAAAATGCGCAACCAATCTAGATATATCTTCTGGTTGGAGTGGTACTGATGTGAATCAAATTTGCCTTCAAAATGATAGAACTGGCTCTGCTTCTTCTGATAATTATTATTTAGATGATATTCATGCAGGAAAGAATGTAACAACTGTAGAAACCGGAGGACCGTTACCAACAACATGGTATGCAAACACATCAAAAAAGATAACATCCAATGCTGATTCTATAATATCTTGGAGATATTATGCTTGTGATAGTGCTAAAAATTGTGTTGACTCTGGGTTGTATAACTTTACTGTAGGGTCTCTTGGTAATTTGGTATTTACAACTAAAGACAGTTCCGAAAATAATATATCTTTATTTTATGATAGGGGATCGTTATTATTAAAGGCGACCTGTGAAGTTCAAGCAAATTGCACAATGCCAACAGATGATCAATCTTTCATCATAAAAGACATCTATGGAGAAACAGTATCTTACATAAACTCAACTGGTCACTTATGCATAGAAACAGGAGATTGTTCTGGTAACTCAAACAGCTGTAATCCAAGCAATGACGCTTTCATAATCCAGAATTCATCCGGCAGTAATGTATCTTATATAGACTTTACAGGAAATTTGTGTTTAACTGGAAATTTAATTGAAAATGGTTTATGATCATAAAAATGAGGTGATAGACATGGAAAGAGGTTTAATAAAAAGAGTTTTTGCAGTTCTAATAACATTAGCTTTAGTATCTGTATTTGTATCAGCTTCTGATATAATTGCAAAAGCAGGAGATATGTATGTGGGCGGTAATTTAGGTGTTGGAACGACAAGCCCAGGAAATAAATTAACTGTTGTCAAAGGGTCAGACTCTTTCGGGGTAGACATCTACGGACTGTCAACAGGAAGCTTCCTGAGATTAGGCACTCAGTCAGGCGGAGCGCCTACTATCAATGCTCGTAACAACGCCAACAGCGCTGATGTGGATATGGCTTTACAGCTAAACGGAGGAGAGGTTGGTATTGGAACAGCAAGTCCAAGCAGAAACCTGCATATTGGAGGAGGCACAGCTTCCCCTACACAGACAGCTGGGGGGATTTATGTAAATCCAAGCAATGATAATGTCGAGGTGACATTAGAAAACGGTGCAGGTATAGAAGGAGGCAGTATGGCCCATTCAAATGGAAATTACTATATTGGAACATGGTCAAATCATAATGTAGTTTTAAGGCAGAACAATATAGACAGAGTAGATATAACCTCAGCAAAGGTTGGTGTTGGCGGGGGAACTGGTAATATAGGTGATACGGGAGCAACTCTTGGAATAAGTGGTTATGGCATGTTTGTAAGGGATGCTGCAACGCCTTTCTTTGTGGGGCGGAAAACAAGCGATGGAAACCTTGTAGAATTTTATCAGGATGGAACTCTCGAGGGGGCAATTAGCGTAAGCACAACAACAGTAACTTACGGGCAATTTATGGGAAGCCACCCGTCGCAGATGAAAACAGATGAAGAGCTTCCAGTAGGAACGGTCCTTATTGCGACTGGGGAGATAATACCCTTAAGAAATAAAAAAGCTGGAGACATAGAAAAGTTTCCGATAGTTAAAGCATCGTCGTCAAGAGGGCAGAAAAATGTTTATGGAGTCTGGTTTGCCAAAGATACAGAAAGCCCAAGCAAACAATCTTGGGGCAATTCACAAAAACAGAACATAAAAGTCGCAGCTGTTGGATTATTCGTAATAAGAGTAACTGACACAGCAGGAAACATAGAGAACGGAGATTTGATTCAGGCAAGCCCAATATCAGGAGAAGGAGAGAAGCAGATTAATGAAAATGGAGAATACGAACCCTATTTCATGGATAAAACTATTGCTAAGGCTCTCGTTGATGTAAAATGGGATACAGTATCTATTGATAAAACCTTGGGCTATAAGTGGAAATTAATACCGGCAACGTTGCATGCAGGATAAGAGTATGAAACTTAAAAAAGGATATTGAGAAAATCAAGAATAGTTTACAAAAGATAAGAGGTTTGCGTCTGGTAAGCTATCACTGGAAAACCCAATCTTCCAATGATCCGGTGAATTACGGATTTGTCGCGCAGGAAGTACAAGAAGTATTGCCGAGAGTTGTGGCACGATGATTTGGAAAGATGGATCTGAAAAACTTACTGTTAATCAAACCGATTTAATACCAGATATCGTTGGTGCTATTAAAGAGCTTAAAGCAGAGAATGACGTACTAAAAGCTGAGATTAACACTTTGAAACAAAGAGTAAACGCCTTAGAAGGTAAATAAAGTTAAGTGGGGAGAGATACAAAAATCCATTAGATTATTATAGCTCTAAGAGTAAATTAAATAACAAATTCATGTAGTAACTTAACTATCTCCTAAACAAAAAGTTTATATAAATACTTCATTCTCTCCCGCATTTATGTTAGCTGATAAGGATATGAAGTTAAAGTTTAGAGAACTTGCTTCTAAAAATCCGGAAAAATATTATCCAGTAAAAGCCTTGGAAAAAGAGGGTTTTAAAAGAAAGCAGTGTATAAAATGTAAGATTTTCTTTTGGACAGCCAAGGATTCAGAGGTATGTGGAGATGCCTGTTCCGGAGGGTTTGGGTTTATAGGAGACTCGCCGGCTAAATACAAATTAGATTACATCGGAGTATGGGATAAATTTTCAAAAATATTCAAGAAATTAGGTTACACTCCAATAAAAAGGTATCCTGTTGCAGCAAGATGGAGAGATGATACAGATTTTGTACAGGCATCTATTTACGACTTTCAGCCATATGTAGTTTCTGGAGAAGTTGAGCCGCCGGCAAATCCTTTAACAGTCCCGCAATTCTGCTTAAGATTTAATGATATAGACAATGTGGGGTTAACAGGAGCCCACTATACTGGATTTGTGATGATTGGCCAACATGCTTTTATGCCTCCTAAGGACTATAATCAGGAAAAATACTTCGAGGACATCCACACATGGTTAAAAAAAGGCATTGGAATAAAAAACCAAGAAATAACCTTCCATGAAGATGGTTGGGCTGGCGGCGGCAATGTGGGGCCTTGCATAGAATTCTTCTCAAGGGGTCTAGAATTAGGTAATCAGGTCTACATGACTCATGAACAGACTTCTTCTGGATTAAAGGAGTTAAATCTAAAAGTCCTGGACATGGGAATGGGTCATGAAAGGAATTCATGGTTTACTCAAGGCACATCAACAAGCTATGAAACGACCTTCCCTACTGTAATTAGAAAATTAAAAAAAGAAACTAATATAGAAATAGATAACGAATTAATGAAAAAATTCCTTCCTTATTCTGCTTTTTTAAAAGTAGATGAAGCCGATAATGTAAAAAAAATATGGTTGGATATTGCTGAAAAGCTAAAGATTGATGTGAATGAACTAAGAAGAAAATTATTGCCATTAGCTGCTCTTTATTCTATTGCAGAACACTCAAGATCTTTATTAGTTGCTATAGGAGATTCTGTTCTGCCATCAAATATCGGGGGAGGATATAATCTAAGAGTTATTTTAAGAAGGGCTCTTTCATTCATAACAAAGTATAATTGGGATATAAGTCTCCCAGAACTATGCAAGGAACATGCTAAATACCTAAAACCATTATTCCCAGAACTAAGAGAAAATCTTCCTCAAGTTGAAGAGATTCTAGAGGTTGAAAAAAGGAAGTACTTAAGCACGAAAGAGAAATCAAGGCAGATTATAAAAAATTTACTAGAAAAAGAAATAACAGAAGAGACTTTGTTAAAAGTTTATGATACTCAGGGGATTTCTCCAGAATTAATAAAAGAAGAGGCTGAGAAATTTAATAAAAAGATCCGCATTCCAGATAATTTCTATGCAAAAGTAACTGAGCTACACGAAACCATCCAAAAAGTAGAAGAAGAGAAAAAAGAAATGGGAAAACTCCAAGTAAAGAGGCCTCCAGCAACAGAAATACTATACTACGATGATCCTATTGTAACAAGCTTTAAAGCAAAAGTCATTAACATAATCAATGATAAATTCGTCATCCTAGATAGAACAGCTTTTTATCCAAGGGGAGGAGGGCAAGAGCCTGATACTGGGTTATTGAATAACTCAGAAGTTCTTAATGTATTCAAACAAGGAGATGTCATAATCCATGAATTAAAAGAAAATCCAAAATTCCATGAGTTAGAAGAAATAAATGGGAAGATCAACCTAATAAGAAGAAAGCAGCTTATGCAGCATCATACAGCTACCCACATAATTAATGCTGCGGCAAGAAAAATCTTAGGTCTTCATATTAACCAAGCTGGTGCATTTAAAGGAGAAGATAAGGCAAGAATAGATATTACGCATTACGAAGCCATAACAAAAGAGCAAGAACAAAAAATAGAGGATGAGGCTAACAGGATTATAAAAAGTTCTATAAAAGTAAAAAAAGAGTCTATTTCTAGAAACCTAGCTGAAAAAGAATATGGAATGGCTATATATCAAGGTGGAGTGGTTCCTGGAAAAAACCTTAGGATAATAAACATTGTTGGTGTTGATGTGGAGTGCTGTGGTGGGACCCATGCCAATAATACATCAGAGATTGAACTTATAAAAATATTGAGGTCAACAAAGATATCAGATAGCATAGTAAGAATAGAATTTGTAGCTGGAGAAGCTGCAAGAGAAGAACTAGAAAAATTCCCAACAATCCTAGAACAATTAAGCAAGACCTTAGGCGTAGCACCAACCGAAGTAGTCTCAAGATCAAAAGATTTGTTTGAAAAATGGAAATTAGGCAGAAAGGCAATAAAAAAGAAGCAAAAAATATTCTTAAAAGACTTGCAGTTACCAGCTCCAGGCAAAGATGAGTTGGATGATGAAGCTTCAATTAAGAAGGTGGCTGAAATCTTCGAAACTCAGCCAGAATATATCATTAAAACCGCAGAAAGGTTTATTAAAGAGCTGGAAGAGTATAAATCTCAGCTTTAAGAGGTTATTTATGATTAAGACAATAGAATATACAAAAGATAAAGCAAGAACAATAGATTTCTCAAAAGTAAAACTAGACCATACTCAAGTTGCTCAAAGAACATTCCACTGGAGCGATTTTCTAGACCCTTCTGATGAAGACTTAAGAACCTTGGCAAAAGACTCTGATTTCTTAATGACAGACCTAAAAAAATGTCTGGATGAAAGTGCGAGGTCAAGATTAATTCAGAGGAATAATTATACATTAATCTTATTCAAAGCAATATCAGATGAAAATAAGATAGTAACTGTAGGTTTATTTTTCACAAAAAAATCTTTAGTAACAGTGCATAAAGCCGGAATTAAAGCTCTAGTAAGTATACAAGCATCTACATTATCAGAAAAGCCAATTACTATAATAAAAAGCGGAATTAATTATTTATTGCATCAAATCCTGCAGGAAATAGAGATGGACTACTTTAGACTATTTGATGAGGTCGAGAGGGAGATGGATAAACTTGAAGAGAAGTTATTCAAAAAAACAAGAGCCAATATAATGCATGAAACATTTACTATTAAAAAAATAATGATCTATTCCAAGCAAGCTCTTAATGCTAACAGAGAGACCTTAAATGAATTAGAAAAAGTATTTCAGTCTAATCCAACAGACAAAGAACTTATTCATCATCTATTTAATGAGATAACGCAATTAATAGATGAAAATACCTTATACCACGAAAGGCTAACTGGTGTTATAGATGCTCATTTAACAAAACAGTCCAATGACCTTAATGAAGTAATGAAATCCTTTACAGTTATTGCATCTTTAATCTTGCTGCCTACATTAGTAGCAGGAGCTTACGGAATGAATTTAGTCCTTCCATTAGGAGATCATCCTCAGGGATTCTGGATTTTATTAGGCGTGATGGCTCTGGTTGTAACATTGATGTTCTTATTCTTCAAGAAAAAAGGCTGGGTTTAGTCACTCAATCAATAAAGCTGGTTTTCCAGGTAAGGCTTTCTCACTATTCTTTTTTACCTGAAATTTTAGATTAAATTCTTTTTCAAAAACATCCTTGGCTTGAACAAAAAGCCTGTATTCCTTATCTTGGTCTAATATAACTTGGGGAATCTTGCTAACATCATTAACCAATCTTGGGATTAGTTTTCTTATTTCATCTGCATGCTCTTTAATCATAATTGCTTCAATAACCCCTTTAATATCCCTAGTTTCTTTAACAATTCGCTTAATATTCCTAACCAAATCATACTTCCATTCATCTGCAACAAACAATGTTACTTTCTTTGGCTCTATCTTAATTAATTTTAATAATCTTCTAATATCATTACTGATTATATCAACTAAGTCTTCCGAATATAGTAATTCCTCATCAATCTTACTTTCATCATAACTAGGCCAATCAGCCATACTAACAAATCCTTTATTTCCTAGTTTCTCCCACATCTCTTCAGCTAAATGAGGAGCAAAAGGACTCAGCATTAAAACTAGATTATTCACAGCTTCTTTCTTATTTCCTTCCGCTTTATACAGATAATTAACAAATCCAATTATTTCTACCAACGCTAGATTATATTCAAAATTATCTATGTACTTAGTAACATCTTTTATTGTTTTATTTAACCTGCTTTCAATATTCTTGCTATCTTCACCATCTAACTTATCAAGCAGCCCATATACTCTATTTAAAAATCTAAAAGTTCCTTCTATACCATTATCACTCCAATCTATATCATTGCTTGGTGAAGAGATAAACATCAGAAAAACCCTGGCAGTATCCACACCATATTTCTCTGCTATTTCATCCTGTGTTACTATATTGCCCTTACTTTTAGACATAACAACTCCATCCTTATGCAGCATGCCTTGGTTGAATAACTTAACAAAAGGCTCATCAAAGTCTAACATCTTTAAATCCCTTAAGACTTTAGTAAAAAATCTTGCATAAAGAAGATGCATAACCGCATGTTCCGCCCCGCCTATATATTGATCAACAGGCATCCAATATCTTACTTTTTCTTTATCAAAAGGCCCTTTTTCATAATCAGGACTGCAATATCTCAAGAAATACCAGCTAGAATCAAAAAAAGTATCCATAGTATCTGTTTCTCTTCTAGCTTTTCCGCCACATTTATTGCATTTAGTATTTACAAACAAATCGTGCTTAGCTAAAGGATTTCCTTCTCCAGTAAATTCAACATTTTCTGGTAATAATATTGGCAAGTCCTTTTCATCAACAGGGACAATCCCGCATTTATCACAATAGACTACAGGAATTGGGGTTCCCCAATATCTTTGCCTGGAAATTAACCAGTCTCTTAACTTATACTGGACAGTAATCTTCCCAAATTGCTTGCGCTCTATGAACTTTGATATCTCATCCATAGCATCTTTATTATTTATGCCATCAAACTTTCCAGAATTAATTAAACTCCCATCTTCAACATAAGCTTTAATCATCTTCTCTGAATCTAGATCATAATCTGGGCTGATGACAACCCTGATAGGAATATCATATTTCTTAGCAAATTCAAAATCTCTCTGATCATGGGCAGGAACAGCCATTATAGCCCCAGTGCCATAATCTAATAAAACAAAATTTGCTATGTAAATTGGGATTGCATTGCCAGTCAAAGGATTTATTGCATATCTTCCAATAAATATTCCTTCTTTTTCTTTTCCTTCAGTTCTGGTAAACCTCTCCTCTAAAACAACTTTGTTGATAAGTTCCTTAACATCTTTTTCATGCTTAGTATCTTTAACTAATTCCATAACCTTAGGATGTTCAGGTGCATAAACTAAAAAAGTAACTCCAAATATTGTATCAGGCCTTGTCGTAAATATGGGGATTACATCATCACTATCCATTAACTTAAAATTAATTAAGGTTCCTTTGCTTTTTCCAATCCAGTTCTTCTGCATTGTCTTTATCCTTTCTGGCCACCCTTCTAATGCGTCTATGCTTTTTAGCAACTCCTCTGCATAGTTAGTTATCTTCAAGAACCATTGTTCCAGGTCTTTAATCTCAACACTGCTTTCGCATCTCCAGCACTTCCCACCTACAACCTGCTCATTTGCCAACACAGTTCCACAACTATTACACCAATTAATCGGAGCTTTTTTTCTATAAGCCAGGCCATTCTCCAAAAACTTCAGAAAAAACCATTGATTCCATTTATAATATTCAGGATAACAAGTAGCTATTTCTCTTGTCCAGTCATAACTCTGGCCTAGTAAATTAAGCTGTTCTCTAAACCCTTTTACAATTCCCTGGATATGCTTCTTAGGATGGACTTTAGATTTTATAGCAGCATTTTCAGCAGGTAAACCAAAAGCATCATAACCCATGGGATATAACACATTAAATCCATTCATTCTTTTAAACCTAGAATAAACATCGCCAATAACATAATTTCTGACATGCCCCATGTGCAAGCCAGAGCCGCTTGGATAAGGAAACATCTCTAGATTATAGAATTTAGTTTTATTCTCCTCTTTTACCTCAAATATCTTATTATCCCTCCATTTTTTCTGCCACTTGTTCTCTATATCTTTAAAATTAAGCATA
>Ga0209541_10006855_pt1 | contig 19301 bp, 24 predicted proteins | sample RifCSPlowO2_01_FD_184027 | JGI IMG/M metagenome (GOLD analysis project Ga0209541, IMG submission 184027) | Groundwater microbial communities from Rifle, Colorado - Rifle CSP2_plank lowO2_0.1 (SPAdes) (version 2) | ecosystem: Environmental > Aquatic > Deep subsurface > Groundwater | place... | reverse complement strand
GCCGGTTTCAACAAATTGGAGGCGTCAATCGCGCCCTCCGCGGCTCCCGCCCCTATCAAAGTATGAAGCTCGTCAATAAACAAAATATATCTTCCGGCTACCCGGTTTATCTCCCGCAAAAGAGCTTTAACCCTGTCTTCAAATTCTCCCCGGTATTTGGTGCCAGCCACAACCGCTCCCAAATCCAAAGAAATCAATTCTTTTTCTCTTAAGCTTTCGGGCACCTCCCCTCTGACGATTTTCTGAGCCAAGCCCTCGGCAATGGCGGTTTTTCCCACGCCCGCCTCCCCGATTAAAACCGGGTTGTTTTTGGTTCGGCGGCAAAGAACCTGCATCAATCTTTTGATTTCCTGTTCCCTGCCGATAACCGGATCCAGTTTTCCCTGTCTTGCTAAATTTGTCAGATTGCGGGCGTATTTCTCAACCACCTGATATTTTGATTCGGGTTCAGGGTCCGTGATCCTCTGACCTCCCCTGATTTGAGCTAATTCTTTCAACGCTGTTTCATAATCCAGTTTTCCGAATTCCAAAGTGGCGGCTCCTCCTGCTCCGCCCGGTTGCAAAAAAACGGCTTTGTCTAAAATTTCTTTGGCTCTTGTTTCGCTTGAGAGCAAAGATAAAAACAAATGTTCAACGGAAATAAACTCGTCTCCCATTTTCATGGCTTCTTGCCGCGCCTTTTCAAGAACTTTTGCCATATCCTGGGTCAGGTAAAACTGGCCGAAGGTGGCGGAGGCGGCGGCGCCGGAAATCCTGTTAATCTGCGTATCCGTCCGTTTTTTCATGGCGTCCACGTCAACACCCATTTTTTGCAGCACCGTCAAAACCACCGAACCTTCCTGGTTAAGCAGAGCGAACAATAAATGCAGCGCGTCAATTTGCTGTTGGCCGCGGTCCTGGGCCAGGGTTTGGGCCGACAGAATGGCATCCTGGGCTTTGTTGGTAAAATTGGCTCCGTTGTTCATCATATATTTATTATACAAGTTTAGACGCATAAACGCACCAATCCTTTCCTACATTCTAGAAAATTAGCAGACGCGTGTCAAGAGTGCTAACGCTATTGACAACAACATATTAAGCATGATATAATTAAGGTATAGAACATGGGGTTAAACAAATTGAACGAACCTTAACAAAGGAGCGGACTGTGTCACAAGAAGACACTATTTTTCTTTGCTGTTTGGTGCTGGTGCCAATATCGGCCTTCCTGCTGCGGCATTGGTACAAAAGGCAAAGCGCCACAGCGCTATTCGCCCTGGCTTTTTGCGCCATCGGGTGCGCCGGCCTTTTCTTGGAACGGGAAAAGTCCGCGGAACTGGCTCCGGCAAAACCGGCCAAGCTGGCGAACCGTTCGCGGTGGGAAGTATTGGCATTGGCCAATATCGATGCGGGCGCGGTCGCCATCATCAAAAATGAAAAAACCGGCAAGGTGGCGGCAGTGCAATTTGCCGACGAAAAACCGCCGGAACATTTCCAGGTTTGGCAACGCGGATGGTGGAAATGGCAAACCACCCGCCTCATCCCCATCCACGAAGGAGAAAATTAATGGAAAAAGAGGTTGTTGAATCGGCCGGCAAACTTATGGCAATGACCATTGTCATCTATGCCATACTGCTGATGTATGGCGGCGCCACCGGCCAGGGCGCAAAACCGGCCAACCGGTACGCGGCCTGGCTGGCAACGTGGGTATTCCACATGTTGCTATGGCTGGCCTGGTTGCCGTTCCGGATCGTTTTCAAGGGCGCCGAATGGCTCTTTAAAAAGGCCTTCGGGGCAACTCCGAAAAAAAAGAAAAAGAAGAAAAGCAAAAAAGGAAACTGGTTTTGGTGACCGGTTACCCTGCCTGCCGGCAGGCAGGCAAAAGGCGGGCATACCCATGTCCGCCTTTTTTCATTACTTTTTTATTAAAATATTGATAAAATACGCCTGCCATGCTACAACGGTAATGTGGACAAAGAAGGGCTTTGTCCAGAACAAGGGATTTTTAGGGAGAACGCAGATGGATTTGACCACGAAGATGGCGGTGTATCGGAAAATCGCGGCCGATTCGACGACGTTGGAAGAGGACTTCTACCGGCGCGAAGCATTCGATAATGCTCCGGATCCGGATGCCGCCGCGCGGGAAATCCTGGGAGACAACATTCCCAAAGGCCCGCCACCACCAGAGCCCCGAATCTATCGCTTCCCCCTTCCGCCCGCTTAGTTCTTTTTTTGATTTTTGGCTAACCCCAATTTGCCAAACCACCGGCCTTACGCGCGCGTAAGGCTTTTTTTATGCAATAAAAAAAGCATGTATACGGTAAATACATGCCCCACAATCGATACATTAACGCCAAGCCCTGACCACTTCAAGCATGCGCTTTTTGATGGCATATTCTTTCAGTCTCAGGACTTCTTTCCTCACATTTTTGAGCGCCTCCATGGCAACCAGATTTGAAGTTACTGCTATCTGGCCATCCAGGAAACGCACCATCGCGTCAGCCATGAATTCACCCCCCAGCGCCTCGGAGTTTTCCAGCAAGACTTCACCACTATCGGTCATACTAATACTCCCCACAAAAAGAACTACGGTTACTTACACAGCCGTATGTTATCAAAATTAACAGGCATGTCAACTACCCATTTTTGTCCCCATAAAACCAAAGATATTTTTATATGTTTTTTCACCGAAAAGAATGGGGTAAAAACCCTTTCCGGCAATCAATAACTTTCGTCCCCTTCGCGCATACGATTGGCCTTTTTTAATTAGTACATAATTTTTAATGCCGCCAAGTAGTTTATATCCCTCTGGCCTCGCAACAGTTGAAATAACATTAAAGTAGGTTATTGATATTCTTTCTTGGGGAAATTTCGCATGAATGATTTTTAAATGTGCCAAGAGTTTTTTTATTCCCAGAACCGTTTTTTTAAGTGTTACAATATCTTTATCTTTTCCGTACTCAAACGCAATGCCAACTTTCGCTGCTGAAATAAGGGCATTGCGTTTTGTTGCATTCATGAGTAGTACATACTTTGGCTGAATTACTCCTATGCACTCGCGAGTTCTTTTGTCCAATTTGGTTACTATGATGGCATCTTTTAACCTGCTAGTGGTTGAATGGATATCAATGACCAAATCAGCCGATTTAATGTTTGGCAAAAGCGCATAAGCAAGTTCTTGTTCATGATTGCCACTTTTCTTGCCAGGGAAGGAGCGGTTCAAATCCTGGTCAATATATCTTTTATTTGCATCAAGCGCTTTTTTATTGGCAATTTGTACAGCCAGAATTTCACTGCTAATTTGCAGCTTTTTTATTTCTTCGGCAACTTTCAACCCTATCCGCTCATTGCCATGTGTCATAATATTTAAAATAACTTTCATAATTTTAATATATACTACAAATTGTAAAGCTTTACCAAACGTAGTATATACTCTTCTAATTATATTAATGTAAAAAATAAGGAGTGGTGGTGGCTTCCACTCCTTTTTGGTAGGGTTATTTTTTCAATGTCCCAATGCAGATTTCACCACCTCCTTCTTCGCAAGGGGGGATCATTCTGTCCCACCATTGCTGAAATTGTTCATCATGGTGAACCGGCTTTTTCCCGTACAAAGAACCTTCGTAATGCCGCCGGGAAAAGATGTCACAATGCAGATAATCTGCAACGACGTGCCTTTTCATCATAACGTGGTCAAAGGGCATCTTATTGCCATCCCAGTGCAAAAACCAATTCTTGCAAAGCTTCATGCCTGCAATCCAACAAGAACAGGACTGTGTTCGGAGGGCCAGGTAGAGCACATCAGGTTCGTCAATCCGTGCCTGTCCAACCAGTTTTCCGAACAAGCCCTTTCCCTGGTACTTGCTCCGAAGAATGGCGCCCGAGACATACAGAATGTTGGCATTCAAAACCTTGAAGATGCCAAATCCCACATCATTGCCATCATCCACCACCCGATAGATTAGCTGACCACCCCTCAAATGTTCCTGCACATCTTTTTGCAAAGTAGGAGAGACTTTTTGAGAAAACCCCTCAGCAGTGATTTGCGTGGCAACCGCAAGATCCGGAACTTCCCTGAGAATCTGCATAACACAACCCTTTGTAAAAGAACTATCCAGCATCTCATTTGTGCTGGTGGCCGGGCATTTTTGAAAACATCCAGCCATCAACACAAACAAAAAATCCTCCGCAAAGTCGGGAGGAGTTTTAATGGCTGAATGTAAAATATATTATTTCACGCCAAAACCCGGACTTTGCGAGTGCAAAGCCCACCACCAGCTCAATGAAATAATATATCCGTTCAAGTTCATGAGTTCATACTATCAAAATTAAACCCCATTGTCAACTATCTCTCCCCCAGCACCGCCTCAAGGGTTATTTCTTCGCCGGAGCGCAGGATTTTTACTGTTACCGTATCACCGGGACTGTGCTGCTGGATCATGCCGGCCATGGAGTTGGCTTTGCTAACGCGCCGGCCGTTCAGTTCCAAAATGACATCTTTTTCCTTGATGCCTGCTTTTTCTGCCGCACTGCCCTTGGTGATGGCCGCTTCGCCATTGTCGCCGCGCAGCACCAATGCGCCGTAATCAACCGAAAGCCCATATTTTTCTTTAATTACCTCATCCACCAGCACATACCGCACGCCCAAAAACGCGTAGGTGATTTTGTTATTGGCCAGGATCTGATTGATGTCTTTTTTGGCAATATTAATAGGAATGGCAAAGCCGATGCTTTGCGCGCCCTGCGCCATGGCGGTGTTGACGCCAATCACTTCCCCACGCAAATTGAGCAGCGGCCCGCCCGAATTTCCCGCGTTAATGGCCGCGTCGGTTTGGATGATATTTTCCAATGTTTCAGAAAAACTGCCGGTTTGGCTGGAAGCGCTCACCGTGCGGCCAAGGCCGGAAACCACCCCAACCGAAACCGTATTGGAAAATTCCCCCAAAGCGTTCCCAATGGCAATGGCCCCCTGGCCGATTTTGATGCCATTGGAATCCCCCAAGGTGATAGCCGGAAATTTCACATCACTTTCAACTTTAATAATGGCCAAATCCTGGACCGGGTCCAGCGCCACCACCTTGGCGGCGTATTTTTTGCCATCCTGGGTAAACACCGTGTAATCCGCCTTTTTATCGGAAACCACGTGCTTGTTGGTTACAATCAGCCCGTCTTCGGAAACGATAAAGCCGGAGCCTGAACCCACTTCCTGGTATTTAATTCCGATAAACTCCAGCTCATAGACCGGCAAATTTTTGGAAATGACAATGCTGACCACCGAAGGCGAGGCCGAAGCAACCGTTTCAATGATGGCCTCTTCGTATAAAAGGCGGGGAACATATTCCGTTGGCTGATTGGCAACTTCCGTTTGCAGCGCCATTTTTTGTATTTTTTCCGCTACCAATTCCAACGCATCAAAAATACCGGAAAAAGAAATGGTTTGCATGAAAAAACCCATTACAACCAACAGGGCCGTGGCAAACAGCAATGCCAAAAGCGCATGGTTTTTTAAGAGCTTCTTAAATCCCCAGTTTACTTTTTTTCGATTGATCGGATCAAGTTTGTACATGGGCTTACTTTTTATAGTGGTTAAACTTATAATTGAATATATCAGATTTCACCGGGCCGATGAAGATGGTATGCAGCTCGCATAAAAAATATTTCATGCCGATATTTGCCCAGCCGTCTTTTTTAAAGCGCCGATCAGAAACCAAAATTTCCACAGACCGGATTATCCCAAATTTAGAATTCTTGGCGGCACGCCTTCCCAGATCATGGTCCTCGGCCAGCTTGATATCCTCATCATAACCATTTAGTTTTTCAAAAACTTCTTTTTTCACTAAAATCCCCACCGCTGAATGTGGCAGGATTTTTTCCAAGGCAATAATCATCCTGTTATAAAATACATTCATGAGCAGTGAGGAAATTTTGCTTTTAGGATAAGGATCCAGGCAAAAACTAGCCATATCAATGCCCCGACCGTTGAATTCCAGCATAGACTCATGCAAAAAATCATCCGGTAAAATGGTGTCCGCATCCAGAAAAAATAAGATATCCCCTTTGGCAATTTTAGCCCCATTATTCCTGCCCTTTGCCGGAAGACCGCCTTCAGCAATCCTGCATCCATGCATTTGAGCTATTGGTAATGTTTTATCGCTTGATCCGGCATCGGAAATAATAATTTCGTAATCAGTAAAACGTTGCTTCTTTATTGAATCAAGCAGCCGCGGCAAATATTCTTCTTCGTTGAGTGTTGGTATGATGATGCTTAGCATTTCATGATGCAAATAACATGGCAAGGCCGAAGACGATCAGCGCCATGGCGGCGGTTTTTTGGATTATTATTTTTTTGGAAATTTCTTCTCGGGCGGTTGGCGGCAGGAAGCGAGAAGCTGCCAGCATCAGCACGAATAAAAATACATACTGCAGACCCCGCAATGCATTTATTATAGCCAAATATCCGATTGGCGCCAGGGCTATGGCCAGGCTTTGCAGCAACGTGCCCGCGCCGCCGCAAAACTGCGCGAACAAAAACAGCCGCCCCGTTTTTTTGTCCAGCCCTTCCCGTTTTTCAAAAAGTTGGTAGCGGAAATCCTTTTCAAAAAGCAGCGAAAGCGCGCACAAAGCGGTGGCAATGCTGATCCAGATAAGCCCCTGTAAAAATGGCAAGTGTAAAAAAACCATTTTAAAAAATATGTAACCGCACGCAAACAGCGCGGCGGCAACCAGCGTTGTTGTTAAAAATTCCCTTGTCAGCGAAAATTTTTTTTCAACACTGATCACAAAACTACCCAGCAAGAGCAGGAAAAATGCAACCAGCGCCGGCATGGCAACCGCTTCAAACCCCCAAAACACCCATGTCAGCAGCAAAATCAGGATTGACTGGATGGCGCCAATGGCAGGCATGACGCGCGAAGCTTCAAACTTCTGCATGGCCGAAAACATAAAGTACAGCGCCAAAAAATTGTTGATCGCCGCCAGGGAAATCCATCCCGCGGCTGCGGCCGTTGGCAACGCCATGCCGCCCGCAAATGGCATCAAAAAAACCACCACCAAACCCAGCATGCCAACGTAAAACACGTAAAGCTTGGGTTTTGGGGTGGCGTTTAATACCAGCTTATCGCCAAGCGAAGAGAAGCTGAAAAAAAGATACGCCAAAATGATAATCAGTAACCAAGACATAGTTTATTGGATAAATAACTTCTTGGCTTCGTTCCAAATTTCGGGCTTATCGTGCTTTTCTTTGAGCCAGTACCACCATTCTACTCCCCAAAAGTAAAATGTATCAAGGCCGCTTTGCTTGGCGTATGCAATGTTTTTATTGAATTGGGCTATATTCATGCTTTTTTCCTGTTCTGCCAGCGGCACATTATAAAATACTTTTGAATTCCACGGTTCGGCCTGCAACTCAACGCCAATTACTTTTTTGCCGAAGAGCGCTTCAACCAATTGGGCTTTCACCCAATAACTTGCCGGCGGCAATGGAAATGTAAAATAAAACCCGATGTCTTTTGCAAGATGCACCCATACTTTCCGGTACATGGTCGTGCCAACCACATCCCCAAGGCGAGCAGCACCAAACCACAGCGATTGCTCTCCTGAATCGGAAATAATCACCGGGCGGGAAGGGTCAAGCTTTTTAATAAGCGCCACCTCTTTTTTCAAAAATTCTTTATCATACCAGGGGCATTCCCCAAAAACAAAAAAGGGTTCATTTTCAGCCTGCCAGGCAACGATAACGCCGCTGTCTTTATACCGCAGCACTATTTTTTCAATATATTCAAGCAACTCACTTTGCTGCTCTTCTTTTGAAAGACCCTCTGCCCAAGCCGGAATATGGCATTCAGGCCAACGGCCCGTTTTCATGCCAAGCACATAAATCATGTCCGCCCCGCGCTTCTTTGTTTCCTTAATCTGCCAGTCAATGTCTTTGAAATAAAATTCATCTTTTTTCCCTTCCACCCAGTCCCACTGGGTATGCAGTTTGATGTGCTTTACGCCCAAATCTTCCAAAATGGCAAGATATGTTTCCTTCCAATCAAGCTTCATCGCCTCGGCCTGCATTTGGGAAAAATCCACCCCCCAGGTGATGTTTTCTTGCACTGGCGCCTTGAAAGAAACAAAAAAAATGCAGGCTGCAAGCGACGCGACGGCAATGATAACCAGCAGCACGTTAATGATTTTTTTCATGCGCCGTTGATGATGTTTTCAATATTATACGCCCCCATTTTTTCAACTTCCACAAAGCCTTGCATGGCCACCTCGGCCAAGTCGCCGGCCGCCAGCAAATCAGAAATCCATTCGGCGGTATATTTGGGATTTTCCTGGGCGATTCCGCATCCGATGTGCAAGAGCCAGCGCATGTTAAAATCTTCCTGGGAGCCGATGGGCGGCTCAATGATAATGGGAATGCCAAGTGCCGAATAAAAAGAAAGCTCCGAAGGCTTGGTCATTAAAATATCCGTGGTGCGCAGCGCCTTGTTGAACTTTTCAAAATACTCATTCATGGTGGGGGCGGACAAAACCTGCACCCATCCGCCCAGTTTCAAGCCCGCAAGGTTTTTGGTAAAATAGTGGCGCAATTGTTCTTTGGTGCCGATGGAAATAATGAAACGGAGCTGCTTGGCCCTGATTTTTTCTTTCAGGCTGTTGATAATCGCCAGGGCGATTTCTTTTTGCGCCCCGGCGCCGCCGATGGAAAATAAAATGGTCAGCGGGTGGTTTGGCATTTTCGGCAATCCGCCCACATATTTTTTTATCAACGGGGCGTAGAGCTGCCGGTATTTCCCAAGCGGATCCAAATTAAGCAAACGGTAACCCAAATCCCGCTTCACAATTTCCATGTCCGGGCCGCCGATATTTTCTTTGGGCAGCGGATATCCGGTCAGCATGATATTTTCAGGTTTTACGCCGTATAATTTCAGCCGGTCGCGTGCCCACGTGTTTGGCACAAAATATTTGATGGTGCTTTTTTTCGGATCCAGCGCCACCCATGCCCGCGCAATGTCAGCATCGCAGATAACGCAATACACTTGATTGGGATAGTTGAATTCTTCAGCCATGAACGCGGGCGTAAAAAACGTGGTAATGAACGGCAGCGGGTTTTTACCAAGGAGCACAATCAAACCCCTGCCCCATCCCTTTTTTATGGAAGAAAAGATAAGCTTGCCGGCCAGATTGGCTTTTGACAAATCACGCTTGGGATAATACCCCATGATTTTCTGGAAACTGTCAAAAAATAAAAAAATAAATACCCCCACCAGCGGTATCCGGCGGAAGCGCGAAATAAACTCGTAGGATTTGCGGCTGGTGTCCCAAAGCTGCTTGTCTTTTTTATCAATGCCTTCGTAGTGGTTGGCATTAATTACCCGGCGGTCCGGGGCAAGGCCGCGCAAAGGATAGGCCGTGCGCTGATGCCCATAGCCCATGTCAGCAGCAACTATCCATGCTTTTTTTGGGGGAGTATTCGTGTCCATATTCAATCCATTATACCTTATTTTTAATATCCAAGGAACTTGGGCTTAAGCCACCTGGCCGCGTATCGGACCAAGCAGGCCAAAACCAGGTAGTAAAGCGCCAGCCAAAAGACGGGCATATTCCCAATTGGCATCGCCGCCCATGGCTGGCCGAACCAATCCAGAATTTTCATAAAATACACCAGCACAATCCATGCCGGAATGGAAAGAATAAAACCGATGGACGGCGTGAACATCACCGCAAAAGCCGCCAGGAATCCGAACACCATTAAAAATTCAATCGTGGGGATGACCAGCATGTTGGTAATGGGAGCCACCAGCGAAATGGTTTTAAAGTAATACGCAACCACCGGCAAGGTGCAAATTTGCGCCGCCATGGTCACGGAAAAAATCCCAAGCAAAAACTTGGCGCCTTCGTTTTCTATAAATGAAAATACGCGACTAAAGAGCGGGTTGATATAAATAATTCCCATGGAGGCCAAAAATGAAAGCTGGAAACCCACATCTTGCATCAGAAGCAACGGATTTTGCATCAGCATAACCGCGGCAGCCAGCACCATCACGCGGCCGGAAGCATTTTGCCGGCCCATTTTTTGCGCCAGCAGGAAAACGGTGGCCATGATGGCCGCGCGCACGCCCGATGCCGGCATTCCGGCAATAATGGCGTAGAGCCACACAAACCCGGCCGCCCCGTAAAAAGCCTGTCCGCGCCAAAATCCCAAAAACAATAAAAACGCCATCACGATGTTACTTAATGTAACCACGTTTGAGCCGGAAATGGCGGTTATGTGCGTCAATCCGGTTGAACTGAATTTTTGCTTCAGTTCCGCCGGAAATGTGGTTGAGCCACCCAAGATAATGCCTTTCACAATAAGGCCTTCGGGTGGGGTAAACAGGCTATTGATGGATTTTTCCAATTTTGCCTTAAACGCAAATAATGCTTCATACACCAAGGTCCGCGGGGTATGTTTATGCTTATTAGAAAGCAGCTCTGTTCGCGGGAAATCCATAACCGAATAAATGCCGTCTTTTTGCAAATACTTTTGGTAATCAAAATCTTCAGTTACGGTTGGCGTTTTTAACGTCCCCGTCACCTGCAATGTATCCAAATAACGGTACTGCGGGTAGCGGCCCAGCGTAATTAACACTTTTGAGCCGTTAATATTCATGGTTAGTTTTTGGGTAGTTTCCCGGATATTGGGCTCGCCGGTAATTTGCCCGATGAATGTAATTTTTTCTTGGTTATCACGCAGCGTGCCCAATGGGTCATTGACAATGGCAAATTCCGCCATTTGCAGGCGCGAAATACCCAATACCAAAAAAAGCAGGCAAAACCCGGCAATGGCCGCGAAAGCCCGCCTTTCGTTTTTTACAAAAAAAGAGGCACTGATGCCCGCCAGCGCCACCAATAAAAAACCCCACAATACAATATGGGGAATTTTTACAACATATTCAAGCGCGATACCGGCAACAAATGAAATACAGCAGAAAAAAAGTGCCTTGGACGGGGTCATTGGCTCTCAAGTTCCTTCTTCTCAAGCGCCTTCTGATGGGCTACAATTTTTTTCTCAAAACCACGGTAGGTATTGGCTGCGTAGAGGTCTTCTGGAGTTCCCTTTCCTGTTTCAATAACCACTTCAACGTCTTCTAGGCGGTCATCAATTAACAATTGACTTTTAAATTCTTTAAAATCATTTTCATATTTTTGAATCTCACTTTTCAAAATTTCCTTGGGATTTTTTGCAAGGGCATCTTCATCTGGAATAGCCAAAATAACCTCTTCAACATTAAAGGGTGTTGCCAGTTCCCGGCGCGCTTCTTTTAGCGCTTCTTCATCCCGCTTACTTTCTCCTACCGCTGGCAGAGGGCGGATGTTTATCGTAAGCCCGTCATGATAATCAGTATCTAGAGGTTTTTTATCATTCACCTTTTTTGCGTCCGGATTAATTTTTTCTTGTTTTGGCATATTTTTTAAAATTATATATGCGTGGCGATGACCGTTATTTTTATTTCCCCTTTTTTGAGCGTACTGTCTTTCACCGCCCCGAAAATAATTTGAGCTTTAGGGTCAACATTGACCGTGATCACTTTAGCCGCTTCCTGGATTTCCTGCAATGTGATATCCGCCCCCGAAGCATTGAATAAAATGCCTTTTGAACCTTTGATGGAGAAATCCAATAACGGCGAATTAATGGCTTGTGTTGCCGCCGCCACGGCCCTGCCCTTGCCAACAGCTTTTCCCGTACCAAACAGCGCCTGGCCGGAATTTTTCATAATTGAAACAACCGAGGCAAAATCAATGCTGATAATCCCCGGCGCCAAAATCAAGTCAGTCACACCCTGAACCGCCTGTTTGAGCGTGTCATCGCAAATTTCAAAAGCGTTGGAAACGGTGGTTTTTTCATCAATGATGCCCAGCAGCTTGTCGTTGGAAATAATCAACAGGGAATCCACCCTGCCCTTTAATTCATCAATGGCTTTTTTGGCAATGGCGCGGCGCTGCTCCCCTTCAAAAGAAAATGGCGTGGTCACCGCTGCCACAGTTAAAATACCCATGTTTTTTGCAATTTCAGCAATCACCGGGGCCGCCCCGCTGCCGGTTCCCCCGCCAAGCCCGCACGTGATAAAAACCATATCAACGCCCTTGAGCGCCTCCTGCAATTCTTTTTTATTTTCTTCGGCGGCCGCCCTACCCTGGCTTTCATCCATGCCGGCCCCCAGGCCGCGGGTTGCCTGCTTGCCAATCAGGATTTTGTCTTTGACTTTACAAATGTTCAGCGCCTGGGCATCGGTATTCACCGCTACCAGCCCCACCCCTTCCACCCCGGATTTTGCAATCCGCGCCACAGTATTGGAGCCCGACCCCCCCACCCCCACCACCTTGATTTTCGGATTCATAGTATTTACGGAATAAAGACCCGCAGCATCCTGCGCATTTTAGACCCCCATCCTTTCAAAAAACCCAATGAATTTGCAAGCACACTCTCTTCGCCCTCATCGATTACATTAACCCCTCCAAGAATGAGCCCCGCAACGGTGGCTAGCGCCGGATCGTTTTCCAGGCCCGCTATGCCCTTTGGAACGCCAATATCACAGGGAAGCCCCAGCACTTCTTTTGCCAACTCTTTTATGTGTGGCAATTTAGCGCCTCCTCCGGTCAGTATTACGCCGCCGGGCAAGAGCTCCTGCCTGCCGATTTTTTTAAGTTCCTTTTGCATCAAGTCCAATAATTCTATCACCCGCGGCCCGATAATGTCCACCAGCTGTTTTTTGGTGAATGCCAGGGAATGGGTGCTTTCGAATATCTCGATTTTTTTGGCCGCCGCCCCCTTTTTTTCTTTGTCATTTTTTGCCAGAGTAACGGCACCATGCTGTTTTTTGATTTCCTCGGCAATGGCGACATCTGTTTTAAGCCCGATGGCAATGTCGTTGGTAATATTGGCGGAACCAATGGGAAAAACCGCCATGTGGATCAAGTCCCCCTCGTCAAAAACGGCGAGGCTTGTGGTGGAGTGGCCGATATCAATCACCGCCGCCCCGATTTCTTTTTGCTGGCGGGTCAATACCGCTTCGGCGGCTGCCAGCGGCGAAGGGATGATATCGTCAATTTGCAGCCCGGCATGCAGCACCGCCTGGCTTAAATTGGTAAAATATTGCGCAAAGTAGCATAGCAGTACCACTTTTGCTTCCAGGCGTACGCCGATCAAACCAAGGGGCTGTTTTATTCCCCGCTGCTCGTCAATAATGAATTCGCGCGGGAACACGTCTAAAATTTCCTCGTTGGAAGAGTGGCTGATGGCGCGCGTTGCCTGCAAAACCCGGTCAACATCTTCCTCGGAAATAATATGGTCGGCGCGGGAAACGGAGATAAGCCCGTCGGAAGGCGTGGTGTATAAATGGCTGCCTCCAATGTTTACAAATACGGAATGTATTTTTTTGCCGCAATCGCGCTCCACCCCGGACAAAAGCATGTGGATGTTTTTAGCGGTTTCATCAATGTTATCCACCGCCCCGCGGCGCAAGCCAAATGACGGGATTTGCGCATAATGCAAAACCTCCCAAGCATCCTGGTGCCTTTGGGCCACCAGCGCTTTGATATGGCTTGTCCCCACGTCCAGCCCCGTAACGATTTGGTTTTTGGCCATTAATAAAATTTAAAGTGTAAATATCAAAATGGAAAATGACAATATAAAATGCAAAATCTTTTACGTCCGGTTCATTTTTAATTTTGAACTGTCATTTTCCATTTTGATATTTGCCTTTTACATTCTGGAGAAATAATAGCTCTCCCTATCAACCATCTTCGCTTCTGCTTCTTTGGAAACTTCATGGTCATAGCCCAGATTATGCAACAGTCCATGAATTAATGACCTTGCCATTTCCCTCTTCAGCGATAACGCGCTGCTTTTGGTTGCTTCCTTTATATATGCCGGGCAGATAACCACTTCACCGCATTCGTCTTTAAAATCGGAAACCCGCGCGAAGCTCAACACATCCGTTGGCTTGTCTTTTTTCCGGTAGCGATTATTCAATTTTTGGATTTCTTCCGGCGTAACAAAAGCAACGGATACATTCTCCTTTAATCTATTTTCGCCTTTTAACACCTTTTTTGCAACCCCGGTAAAAAAGGCTTTATCCACAACAAATTTGGTGAGGTTGTTTATTTCTATCATCGGGCATTCTTTACATTATCATACAACAAATACCCGAAAATCACGCCGAAGGGCATGCAGAAAAAAATATTCAGGGCATCAGAGGCGAAGGGAATCCAGCTAGTGACGGCCAACATCATGAAAAATAGGGCGCCCACGCACAAAAACCGGTAACCTACTCCCCACCAATTCCCCGCCACCAATGCGCGGCTGCGCTTGAGCGCTTCCATGCCGGTTAACCCTTCGGCGGCAAAGACGTACAATGCGAAACTAAACCAAACCGCAAATAGTATTCCAGGAACCACTAGCATTAAAAATCCCCCTACTACGATACTATTAGTCAAAAAATAAACCCAGGCAAACGAGCCGGATTTTTGCCACGCAAGCGCAAGCAAGCCGCCGGCATCCATGGTTGGCTGGCGCTCTTTCATGGAAAGGATAAGCGCCAACTGTGTCCAGAGCGTAACGATAACGCCGGCAATGAAAACCGCCAAAAGAACTGCCGCCATGGCGCCAAAAGCCCACGGGTTGGCCATTACCGCGTCCCGGAAACTGTCTCGAAAAAACAGTTTCCCGTACAAACCGCCAATCAGGGCAAACGGCACATTCAGCAATTGGATTCCAGCTAACACGCCAAACCTCTGCTGATAAATGGCAAAACTCTTTTTAAGCAGCCCCGAAACAGGCAACAGTTTTTCCATAAGGCTACGCGCCCAATAATTTTTTCACGATTTTTGAAACTTCGTTGCCGTCAGCCCTGCCTTTTATGTCCGGCTGCAAGGCGGCCATTACCCGGCCCATGTCTTTTATCCCGGCGGCGCCCGTTTTTTCAACGGCTGCCGCGGCCAATGTTTCCAACTCTGCCCCCGACAATTGCGATGGCAAGTATTTTTGCAAAATGGCAATTTCCTTTTTTTCACCGTCAGCCAATTCCGGCCTGCCGCCTTTTTCATAGAGCGCAATGGCATCGCGCCGCTTTTTCACTTCAGAGGCGATAACATCAATCATTTCTTCATCTTGCAACACCGCCTGCTTCAATAATTCTTCTTCGGCCATGCCGGGTTTCTCCTTGGCAAGCGCGTACCGTTTCTCTTTCTCTTTTGCGTCAACCGAAGAAAGCGCCATGCGCAAAACGCCAACAACCTCCTGGTTGGCCTGCTTCATGGCATCTTTGACATCATCTTTTATTTGCTGTTTGATAGCCATGTGATTGTAATGCCAATACGCTAATTACACGCCAATGTCGCGAATATGATTGGCGTCATTGGCGACACCATTTGCGTATTAGTGTTTTATATTCTTATTCTTAATAACTCCTTCCAAAATTCCTTCCAAAAGGCTTTTCTTTCGGCTTATCCAGTTTGTCTTGCTTGATTTTCTCGGCTTTCAAAATCACCCTGCGGATGGCCGAGCGTTTTTTTGCCAAGGCGGATTTGGTCTTTTTCCGGAACTGTTTGCCGCGCACTTGCAGCAAAAGCCCGGATTGCCTGACCGTTTTAGTAAAACGGTGCGCCAGGTTTTGCGAAGTTTCGCGGTCTTTTTTATTCACTTGTACTGCCATATTATTTTTTATTTATTTTATTCCCCATTTCGGTAACGACCTTGTCCAATTTTATTTCACTTTGCTGGCCGCTTTCCATGTCGCGCAGCGTGATGAAATCTTCCAACGCTTCCTTTTGCCCGAAAATGAGCACCCACTTTATCCCCATTTTATCGGCGGCTTTCAGCTGGGCGCGCAGCGAATCTTTCGAAAACGATTCAGCTACCGGTATTTTCGCCTCACGAAATTCCTCAAACAATTTCAAGCTTTTGCGTTTTGCCATCTGGCCGAGCTGCGCCAGGAAAATTTTCGGGGCTTCATTTTTTTTATCGGGTTTGAGTTCTTTGGTCCGCAAAATGCTTAATATCCGGTCCATGCCCCCCGCCGCGCCGAATGCCGGCGTGTCGCGCCCTCCCAGCAATTTCACCAGCCCGTCATACCTTCCCCCGCCAACCAGCGAACTCTTGCTGGTTGTTTCATCGGTTTTATCAATAATCTCAAATACCGTTTTGGTGTAATAATCAAATCCGCGCACCAAATAGGGGTTGAGGGTATAGGGCAACTGGAGCTCGTCCAAAAATTCCAAAACCTGCTTAAAATGGGTGTGGCACGGTTCGCACAGGTGGTCAATAATCTGCGGGGCGCCGGATTTCACCTGAAGGCACTTTTCATCTTTGCAGTCCAAAATGCGAAGCGGATTTTCCTTCAGCCGGCGCTGGCAATCGCCGCACAATGAAGATTTGCGCGACTTGAAATAGCTTGCCAGGATCTTTTTAAAATACGGCCGGCATTCGCTGTCGCCAATGGAGTTGACTTCAATGCAAGCCCCCTTGAACCCAAGCTCCTTTAAAACATCGTAACACATTTGGATAACCTGGCCATCAATTGAAGCTGATCTATCCCCCAGCACTTCAAAATTGAATTGGTGGAATTGGCGGTACCTGCCCGCCTGCGGCCGCTCGTGGCGGAACAGGGGCCCGGTGGTCCAGAGTTTTACCGGCTGAGGCAGGTTATGCATGCCATGTTCAATGTAACTTCTCACCACGCCGGCGGTAAATTCAGGCCGCAAGCAAACCAGCTCGCCCCCTTTGGTGCGGAACGTATACATTTCTTTTTCAACAATGTCGGTTGCCTGGCCGGTGCCTTTTACAAACACTTCCGCCTGCTCAACAATAGGCGTATCAATGCGGCTGAAGCCGTAATAGTTGGAAATGGATTCAACCGCTTTGTTGATTTTTTTCCAGTATGGCTGGTCTGCCGGCAGAATGTCGTGCATCCCCGACAAGCTTTGTAATTTTTGTTTGGTAGTCATTTGGTTCGTTTAGTAAGCCGGCGCGGCGATCAGCGATAATGATTGCAATGGGAAAATGCGGAGCACCGCCCGGCCGATGATATCTTCTTTTGGCAACGCGCCCCACCGGCGCGAATCGTAAGAAAACTGGCGGTTGTCGCCAAGCACAAAATAAGCATCTTCTGCAAGAACGATATGCACGCTCCCTTCTGTTGCCAAACCTTCGGGCAGATACGATTCATCCACGGGGATCTTTTTGCCATCTTTTGAAATTTGCAGCTTTCCATTGGCAACATCAACGGTTTCACCCGGCATGCCCACAATCCTTTTGATAAACCGCTGGCTTTCGTCCAAAGGGTATTTGAGGACCACCACGTCCCCCCGGCGCGGCTCGGTAATGCGGTAGGAAATTTCATCAATGATCAGATAATCGCCGGAATGGAAATTAGGCACCATGCTATCGCCCTTTACGATAAAGGGTTGGAATAAAAAATACCGTATCGGCAGTACAATGATGGCCGCGATAATGATTATTTTAACGAAATCCCAAACAATCAAAAGGTACTTTTTGGCAAGCCTTTTTGCTTCGCCTGTTTCCGGGCTTGGTTGCCCTTCGGTCGCCGGGGTTTGCGGCAGCGGATTGGCCGGTTGTGGTTGGTCCATATAATGCGATTAATGCTCAAATTTTATCATGGTTTTGCGGTTATTGCAAGCGCATGAAAAAAGCTGCGGCACAAGTGCACCGCAGCCATGGGGAAAAGGCGAAAAGCGCTAAAAGACACAGGGGGCGAAGTTTCGCCGCTGCCGGTAGATCACGGCAACGACAGACCGCGGTTCTTTGCGCGCCAAGATGAAGGCGCGCTTGGTCTTGGGTCGCAAGCATTGCTGACGGGATGGCTTGGGGGCCATTCGTGTTTTCCTGGCTTCTTGGGCCAGGAATTCCATTACCACATGCAGGGGAATTTTGAGGTCAAACCTCGTCTTGAAAGCGCGGGACAAGGCAATGCCCCGCCGATCAGACGCCTCGCGAAGGCGCCTATCGGCCTCCAAGAGGAATTGCTTGTGGTGGTACGTCAACTGCTGAATTGACCCGATCGATTTGGACATGAGTTCTCACTCCATTGCATCTTCAGAGAAGATGCATCCATTGAGAAAAAACACTGCCTTTCTCTGCCGACCCCGTTCCCAGAGGATTACATCAGCTTGCCACTCCTCCTTTCAGTAATAAGAAACGAACTAATTTCCAGTTTAATCCAAAATTAATGATTGTCAAGTTGATAAAACCCCAGTTCAACAATCAATTGCAACACCCTGTAGTAAAATACAGGTATGAAAAACAAATTCAAGCAGTTCACTTTGGTCGACCGGATTAACATTCAACTACATTTTCGGGATGGTCTGGGCATTCGTGCCATTGCCAGAAAGTTAAACCGCAGCCCGAGTTCCATCAGCCGGGAGCTTGGCGGACGCCCGTCGCGAGGTATTGGCAAATACCAGGCCTACGGCAACCACCAGCGAAAACTGAAAGGGAGATTGAACAAAAAGTCAGTAAGACTGAAAAATGAATTCATCAAAAACTATGTCGTTGAAAAGATGACCCAGAAGGGCTGGTCGCCAGAACAAATCTCACTGCGCTTGCCCATCGACCATCCTGGCAACACCATTTCCCACGAAGCCATTTACCAATTCGTGTATGCGCAAGTGCGACGTGGCGGAAATGGGCAAATTCGCGATGGCTGCGTGGATTTAAGGCCATATTTGATCCGCAGGCATAAACGGAGGCAGAAAAAGGGCTTCAGGCAAGCGCAAAAGGCTGAAAAGGTAGTTTTACCTTCAATCGAAGACCGGCCGATGATTATCAATGAAAGGAGACGCATCGGAGACTGGGAGGATGACACCATGGTATCGCGTCAAAGTTCGGAGCGCTTAAAAACCATCAATGAGCGGGTATCGGGGGTAGTGTTGATTGGAAAAATGAAGGATGGTACGATTACAGAATCAAACCGAGTGGTGCAAGAACGATTAGGTGCCATCCCCGAAAGCATGAGATTAACCCTCACCCGAGATCGCGGCACAGAAAACTTGGGCTGGCAGGAACTGGAAAAGCAGCTCGGCATCCATTGTTACTTTGCCCGAGCCTACTGCTCGCAAGACCGGGGATCAAACGAAAATACCAATGGACTCATCCGCAGAGACTATCCCAAGAAAACCGACTTTTCAAAAATTTCAGATGATCAAATTCGACAAACCGAGCATCGATTAAATACAACTCCTCGAAAACGACATGGTGGAAAAACACCGTTGGAAATATTATTCGAGCGCACGGGTGTTGCAATTACTTATTGAATTCAGCCATTTTCAGCTGT
>Ga0209541_10006850_pt1 | contig 19309 bp, 15 predicted proteins | sample RifCSPlowO2_01_FD_184027 | JGI IMG/M metagenome (GOLD analysis project Ga0209541, IMG submission 184027) | Groundwater microbial communities from Rifle, Colorado - Rifle CSP2_plank lowO2_0.1 (SPAdes) (version 2) | ecosystem: Environmental > Aquatic > Deep subsurface > Groundwater | place... | reverse complement strand
TTATATTTTCATCATCCATACAGTAAAGAAAGAAGTACTCCTTAATAAACTTTGCTTATTTTATTGTTTAACAATCCCTTAGGGTATGGTGAGACGCTTTCGGCGGATTTCTCATGACTTTCTTTTATCATTGGTTTTTTATTTCCGGACTTAATGAGAAGTATACTGTAATTTCTGGTCGACTTTCTTAAGCTCTCTGGTCTGGGAAATTATTTTCCTCAGTAGCTCTGCTCCAAATATGATCATATGCACTACCAAACCAATGTGGCCATATCCGAACAGGACAAAAAACCAGAGTGCGTTGAAAGGATGTTCTATCCGAAACCATTCAAATATTGCCACCAAATATTTCTTCTTGCTGTAGCGAAACGAATGAATGGGTGAATTAAGCATCTCGGCAACTTCTTTGACATTAGAGATTCCATAAATATAGGGATTAAATGTAAGAAGCTTGGTGTATATAAAAAAAATAGCAGTGAGTACGCCAATTATCAGGTACAGAACCGTGCCAAAATATTTACTCAAGCCTAGTCCCAGACAAATTATCATCAACGGAATGGTAAGGTAGTGTCCAATTTGATCAAAGTAGAGGCCGGCGAAAGATTGAATCCCTTTGAACCGGGCCAAATGCCCATCAACAGCATCAAAGAGAATTACACTTTGGTAGATGGTAAGGCCCAGAAGGATACTTCCATAATCACCACGGAGCATTAAGAAAGGGGCAATTATCTGGATTGTCCCCCAGAAGAGCGTAACCTGGTTAGGGGTTATTGGTGTGTGTGCTATCAGCCAACTTAGTGGCAGAGCGGTTTCTCCTATCAGGCGCTGCCGGAGGCCTAATTTATAATTTCGGCGGGCTTTTCCTTTAAATTCTCCCCAAGGGATTTTCATCGGTTTCGGTTATTGTGGCCCTTTTATATATCTTACTAAACTAGGGTATAGCTATTCCGCCCAGGCTTGGGAAACATTTAAAAAGAGGTTTGATTATAGAGGACTTTGAATTCAATCTAAATAAAGGTTATTCAAAGTCCTCTATAATAAAAGTATGAAAAATTATAATAGAAGTATGAAAAAGCGCCTCTTTACTTTAACTATTATTCTTCTGATAGTTCTTTCCATTGGCCTTCTTGCTTACGAGTATAGATCTCCACTTTACAATAAAGTTATGGGGAGCAACTATCGGCCAATATTAGAGAGAGATATCCAGGATTTACGGGCTAATATTCATATTGTCAAAGGTTACTTTGATTATTCTTGCCATGATGAATATTACGAGAGGGAGCTTAGTGAAATTGAAAGTACTCTTTCTCAACAGTCTTTCGGTTTAGTTAAAGATCTGACTGAAACCAAGAAAAAGGTTTTAATGATCCAGCAGGAATTACTAGACCAATCAGAATTGTGCCAGAATGAAAGCTTGTCCGAGACCATAGTCAATATAACTTTAACTTTAGGTGGGAAAGTTTCCACTCGTACGTTCAACCTTACTGATAGCAACCTCACTAATGAATATCTCGTTATTGAGAACATAGGACCCGTATCGATCCAACCAAATATAGTCATTAATGGAAAAGACTGGAGTTCCTTGCAGTCCATCTTACAATCAGTAATCACCGCAGGTATAACCGATCATCAGAAAGCAGTCGCCATATGGAAATTTGTGCGAGAGGCCCGATATCATTTTCAGAAGCCATTATCTTCTTCTTATCCACTCCCTCCTTTAGCCTTATTTAATTCCTGGGGGTATGCTAATTGCGGAGAAGCTTCGCGAGCAGTGATCGGCCTTTCCAGACTCGCTGGTTTTGAAGCGCGAGAGATTCGCCTGAACCAGCATATTGTTGCGGAGATTTTTTATAATAATGATTGGCATATGCTGGATGCTGATGGAGAAGTTTTATTTTTTGACCAGGAAGGAGATATTCTTAGCGTTGAAGAAATAAAAAACCAGCCATCACTTTTGCTGCAAGTACAAAGCATGATTTATCCCTCAGAGTATTTTGTCCGAGCGTATACCGGAAAAAAAGGCCCGGCTATTTTTAATCCTACTATTAGGGATACTCCTTTTATTTATACCTTGCGGCCAGGAGAGTCCGTCTTATTCCAGAGGGGCAATGAAATGGATTTTTTTTCCGGGGAAAATTATACCCTTCCACCAGATTTCAGTAATGGTTATTTTATCTACAAAACTTCTGTATACAATGGTGAGATTATTGCATTTAATTATCCCTACCCCTTGGTTGGAGGCCAAGTTCAAGGAGATTTCGAAATGGTTTCCTTTTCAACTAACCAATGGCGCTGGACGGAATTAGCTGCTCCTGATTTTTCCAGCTTATTCAATAATGGCCAGGGGCTACCAGATTACTCTTACTTTCTGAAGTTTAAAGGCGAAGGGGAGGCGACTATTACTACTAAAGTACAAATAGCCCCCAAGTCCTTGCCACTCCTAGAACCCTCTGTTTTTAACCAGTTCCAGTTTATTGACCGGCTGCAACAACCCAGGGCTCTCGTTAATGCTACGTTTGGCTTGAAGGCACTCAAAATTGAAAATAAAAATCTTTCTTTAGCGTCAAGTGAAATACATAGATAATTGCGCAAATTATTATGTAATGAGTGCGCAATTATAACTAGTAAATTGTATTACAATAGCAACAATATTACTGCAATTTACTACATCAATAATTATCCTGGGCTCAAGATAGCCGGCCTTAGCACTAATCCGAACAGTGGACAATAACCTTTATAAATGAATAATGGCCGTAATCAATTTTAGGTAGAAACCATGGGGCAATTACTGACTGGAGCGGAAATCCTTATCGCCAGCTTAAAAAAAGAAAAAGTTGAATTTGTCTTTGGCCATCCCGGTGGCGCCATTTTAGATATTTATGATAAACTGATGACGGACGAAAGCGGCATTACTCACATTCTGGTCCGCCATGAGCAGGCGGGGGTGCATATGGCCGAGGGTTATGCTAAATCCACGGGCAGGGTAGGGGTGGTTTTGGTAACGTCCGGACCCGGGGTGACTAATACCGTGACGGGCATCGCTGATGCTTTTAAAGATAATATTCCTATAGTCGTTATCGCTGGACAGGTCCCCACCTCTTTAATTGGCAAAGATGCCTTTCAGGAAATTGATGCGCTGCAGATCACCAAATCCATAACCAAAAAGCAGTGGAGCATCCGCGATGTCACTCAATTGTCAACGATCATTTATGAGGCTTTTCATACTGCCCGGGAAGGAAGACCAGGTCCGGTGCTGATAGAAATCCCTAAGAATATATTAACTTCAAAAGGTGATTTTGAGTATGATACTATTAGGGAACTTGATGACTGGGATACATCTCATTCAGAGAATAAAGAAAATAATATTTCCTTACTGCAACAGGCAGCAGAGATTATTACACTGGCTCGAAAGCCAGTTCTCTGTGTCGGTGGGGGAGTGATTAATTCCAATGCTACTGATGAGCTGAGGAGATTAGCCACGAGCTTCCATATTCCAGTGGCGATGACACTCCATGGACTGGGCGCTTTTCCCGGCAACCATCCACTTTCCTTAGGTATGGTGGGAACATATGGGACCTATCATGCCAATCAGGCCGTCAGCAACTGTGATGTGCTTATCAGTATTGGAGCTAGGCTCGATAATCGAGTTACCAGCGTTGCTTCTTTGTTTTCTCCCCACTCATTTAAGATTCACATTGACATAGATCCGACCATAATCAATAAGAATGTCCCAGCCAACATAGCTATTGTGAGTGATGCAAAAGAGGCTTTGCGCTTGATTCTGGAACAGATTAGCGGAAAACCCCGTCTTCCACAAACTCTGCCTTGGCTTGAGGAGATTACCTGCTGGGTGACAGAATGTCCTCCACGTTACGAGAACGACCAGCACCGCCTGAGAGCGGGAAGAGTTATAGAAGCACTATCTCATTTTACCAAAGGCGAGGCTATTCTTATTACTGATGTTGGCCAGCACCAGATGGTGGTAGCTCAATTTTATCGTTTTATACATCCTCGAAGCCATATCACCAGTGGCGGGCTGGGTACGATGGGATTTGCCCTTCCTGCAGCCATTGGAGCTTCTTTTGGGATTAAAAATAAGCCGATAATTTGTATCATGGGCGACGGAGGGTTTCAGATGAATATGCAGGAGCTTGTTACCGCCTGGGTCCACCAATTACCTATCAAATTTGTGATCATGAACAACCATTCTTTGGGGATGATACGCCAGCTGCAGGATCTTTTCCATCGGGAAGTATATGCTGCTTCTGATTTGCAAAATCCAGATTTTGTTCAATTATTTAGGGGATTTGGCTATCCGGTCTTTTCTGCTGATACTCCTGAGGAGGTGGAAGGAGCCTTACAGCAAGCTTTTGCGATCGACCAAGGGCCGGTGGGAATAGTATTTAATATTGCTAAGGAGGATATGGTTTATCCTTTGGTTCCCGCCACTAAACCATTATCAGAGATGATCGTCGGGACTACCACCCCTGATATGGTTGACCGCTTACGGCAAGATATCATCACTTCCTTGCATAAGCATGGTCTGATCAATTCTCCCAAAGAAGTATTAGCACTGGAGCATATTGATAAAGGCTTCATTAATTATATTTTTTCCATAAGCACCAAAGATAAAAAATTAATAGCTAAGTATGCCGGCGATAGAGCACGTGGCAAACCGTCAGTACGAATAGATCGGAAAAGACTAAAAAATGAATTTGATGCCATTTATCTCTATAAAAAGCTCTGTCAGGGCAACCATTTTCCCGAAACGCTTTTCTTTGACCAGGAGTTCAATTTAATAGTAATGGAAAAAGTTCCTCCGACCTATACTCTTCTTGAGACTGAGCTCCGGGAAGGGCGGGTTACTATTGCTCTAGCAGCAATTCTTGGCGAATTCCTCGCGGAGATGCATAACAGTACCAGAGATGCCACTACGGTAAAAGACACCATTAATAATATTGATATGATTCAGCAGATTAAAATTCCATTTATTTACGATAATATCACCAGCGATCCTCAAGAGATTGAAGTTATAACCACGCTTAAGAATTCTCTACTGACTGATAAGCAATGCCAGGTTCATGGGGATTTCAAGCCCAATAATATATTTGTGAGGGAAAATGATTTCATTCTGATTGATTTTGAGCAGTCCTATTATGGCAATCCCCTCCTCGATTTTGCCTACCTTCCTTCCGCATACATCGTTTTATCTTTCCTTCATCCCGAAAAACAAAGTGCTTATTTTGAGGCGGTAAAGCTTTTCTGGAAAGCCTACAAAAAAAATATTGTATTGCCTACTGATGAGCAGACTGCACTACAGCATCTAGGGGTTATTGTGCTGGCCCGGGTCGATGGCATTATCAAATATGATTTTCTGCAGCAGAATAAGGTAGCTAGTATATTGCGTAAAGTTGCCAAACAGCTGATCCTGAGGCAAATACTTACAATGGATTGGTGTTTGGAAGAGATATCCAAAGAGTGCCGTCATTATCTCTTAGCATCTAACTCATCGCCTTCATCATTCTCAAAAATAGTATGAAATGCATTATCCTGGCCGCCGGAATTGGAAAACGCTTACGACCTTACACACTGGATACACCCAAACCTTTATTAAAAGTTGGTGCTAAATCTCTGCTCCATTATAAAGTAGAAAGCCTTCGCCGGCACGGTTTTCAGGATAAAGATATAGTAGTCGTACTTGGTTATCGCCAGCAACAAATAAAGAAAGATTTTCCCGGGTTAACATTCATCTTTAACCAACATTACTTTACTAGAAATAATCTCTATTCTTTGTGGCTAGCCCGTCAGCACACTACTGAAGGTTTCTTTCTTTTCAATGCCGATACTATCCATAGCCGAGAGATTTTCAGGCGAATGTTCGCTTCTACTTGGGAAAGTGCAATAGCAGTCGATTCTGCCGTGAAAAGTTCTGATGACCTGAGTGCTCTCGTGGATGAAAAGCAGGGTGTTATTCAAGTTGATTTTAACCTTTCTGCTGACCTGATCTTTGGCAAAGCGGCCCAGTTTAGCAGATTTAGCCCAGCAGATTCTAAAGTATTTATGCGTTATGTGCACCAAAGCCTAACCACCCAAGAATTTCAGAAAGGCGCAAATATCCACCCTCCCGAATTATGTTCAGCATTACATCTTTCAGCCATAGATATTAAAGGCTTGCCTTGGTGTGAAGTTGATACTGTAGATGACTTGGCTGAAGCAAGGAGGATGGTTCAGGAAAATGGGAATCTATTTTAATGGTAAAGTGTTTCTAATACTTGGAGCAAGTGGGGGCATCGGGGAAGAGCTCTGTTTACAATTAGCAGAAGACGGCGCTACGTTGCTTCTGGCTGGCAGAAACCAAGAAAAATTAGAAAAATTGTGGCAAAGAATCGGTTCCAAAGCTAAAATTCTGCTTTTAGACCTTACTTCTTTAAGTTCGGTAAAGAAAGCCATCAATGAAGCTTTTTCTATTTTCCCCGAAATTAATTATGTGATTCATACCGCGGGCTATTTTACCCCTTATCGTTTTAACGACATACCTTACGAAGAGAAAAAGCAAGCTTACCTTACTAATATTTATGGCCCTCTTCTCGTGTCTGAAGAAGTCTTAAATCATTGGAGAGGAACTCAGTATTTTAAATCCATCGTGTTTATATCTTCTATCGCTGGAGTAGATGCTTTACCAAAACAAAGGGAGGTTTACGCCTTTTCAAAAAGAATGGCAATTGAACTGTTCAGAAAATATTATTCTCTCTTTGGCGACACCGTCAACTTTTCCTGTTTTTGCCCAGGACCAACGGAAACCACCATGTGGAAAGAAGTATGCACCAAGATTTCTGCGTATGAGAACATCTCACTACCGGAAGTCTGTCAAAGATATGAAGCTGCCGGTGGGTTGATCCTCACGGTGAAAGAAACAGTTGATCATCTCCTCACCCTGCTCTCGGGAGAAAATAATGGGATTCTCTATGCTCCTTTATTGAATATCCGAGAGAAACAGCCGAAAAAGGACACTTTTGAAGAATTAGACCACACTATACTATTAATTGAGAGAGATTTTTCCTCTTAACTAGATTATCACCTCGAAAACCTTCCCAAGCTTCCTTCCCCCAGCCATTTCATATACTTCTCATAATCTTCCACCGTATCAAACTCCAGCCATCCTCGCCGAATAATGATAGGCTTCACTTCCTGTCCGGCATTAATGAGAGCTTGCAGCATGCAGGTCATATACGCTTTTTTAAAAGAGGTTGATCTGAGCCAAGGGTGGTTCAGATGATAATATTGTTGCTTATGTTCATGATACACTTTTTTTAATTTTTGTATTCCCTCTTTAGAAAATTTAATCAATCCGACGTAGCGAACTTTTGCTTCTTCTCTATTACACTGGGTATTTCCCAATTCTACAATTTTACCATCCTTGATGATTAAACTTTCCATATCATCTTCCGGATGATCCATCCGTGAGGACCAATACTCCCAGTAATCTTCATCAACGGTAACGCCAACCTCAACCTTGCTTTCCAGCACTTTTTGGATAATTTGTGGTTCGTAGAGAATATCGGCATAGCATACTATAACTTCCTCGTTGCCATCCATCTCCTGTTCAGCACAGAATAAAGTTTCCACCATGTTGGTTGTAGCATAGTCTGGATTGTGATAATATTTCACCCCCCCCCCTATTCGTATTTTTTCGGCATTATAACCCCTGACGATGGAAATGTCGCTAATACCTGCTTTCCAGAGTGTTTCTACTTGCTGTACGATTAATGGCTTGCCGTTAAATTTCAGCATGCATTTAGGCAAATTTTCAGTGTATTTGCCGAGGCGGGTGCCCAGGCCGGCAGCGAGGATGATGGCTTTCATTTTTTCCAAAAAAACTCCTTCTTCACCAACGCTTCCATCAATATCCTATTGATTTTATCATCGGGGCTTTTTCGTTCCGGATGCCATTGTATTCCCATGATGGGTAGGGAAGGATGATATAACCCTTCAACGATGCCGTGCTCGGCTACGGCAAAAGCATTTAGATAGGGGGAAAGGTTAGAGGTAGTAACTGCTTGGTTATGATAAGAATTTACTGCTATCTCTTTTTTTCCTAGATCAGAAATAATTTTTTCATTAATTATCCTTGTGATATGGTCTTTTCCCGGAACATGATCTAAGGTAATCTCCTCTTTAATATTCTTCACCAGCTTTCCGCCAAAAAACACGTTGATGAATTGCATCCCCCGACAGATGCCGAAAACTGGGAGTTTTCTCTCCATCGCAATTTCCAGCAGCTTTTGTTCCGTCTGATCTCGTCTCGGGGAAATATCCATCCACTCAATATTCTCACCGTATAATTTCGGATCGACATCTTCTCCCCCGGTTAAGATAATACCTTCGATGGGAAATTGATCAAAATAATATCCTGCCTGAGAAAATATATTTGGAATTGCTATAGTTTTAATCCCATAAGATTCTAAATACATAAGATAACTATGTTCTAATACATCCATCGGTGCACCATTTTTATTATACTGCTGCCGCTGTGATATCACTACTAGCATTTCACACCATCCCCAGGGATTATTTTACTTCCCTTGCAGTCAAGCAACACTTTTTTGGCATCTTTGACCTGGTTGAATATAACTTCACCGCAGCCGATGGCCGCCGGCAAGCCGAATTCCGCACAACGGATAGACATATGAGATGCCACCCCACCATATTTAGTGATCAATCCGGCAATATTGCGGGTAAAGATCCAATCGTAGCCCGGATCGCCGTTTTCTAATATCACAATACTTCCTTCCAGGTCCGGAACCAGATGATCATTCGTTTCATTGAGATTAATGATTTTGCTTTCAATTGTTTTCTGGGTGATAAAATTAGGTCTAGCCTGATAATGCTGCACGATATCAAAATCCTGCTCTGAGAATAACAGGGCCGGCAGCACCAACCTGTCCTGAATCTGCCGTTCCTGCTCCTGTTGCTTAATCAGCTTTTTCCATTGTTGGATAGTTTCGGTACTATCACTGGTATTGATTTTGAATATATCATTAATATTAAGCTGAGCTATTTCCTTACGGGTGAAGCCCATACTTTCGCCGGCTTCGGCTAATAATTCCAGTGCCTCGCTTAAATTCTTGGTGAACTCAAATTTAGATAATTCTCTGGCCTGAGTAGCCTGCTCGGTAAAATGGAAAAATTCTTCAGCGGTGCACTTAAAACCTGCTTTTTGAAAGATTGAAGTTATCCTTTCTTTATCTTTCTCGTCAAGGTGGAATTCTTTTTTATTTTCGTCAGCAAGAGTAAGAGTTGATGCTGGCAATAACTGTGGCTTTTGCAATAATTGTGAATTCCGATCGTACCGTAAACTGGTAATGTCATACGTGCCTGGGCGGAGATGATAATAACGAGCCAGAAACTCTTCGGTAGTCGATTGTCCTTGCAGCAGCTTTCGGAAATCGGTGCTAATCTGCGTGGCGATGGTGCTGATAGAATTATAGAATTGGTCATATTGTCCTGAGGTAATTATCCTGGCGGCCACCAAGCTTTTTAAAATAGTTTTTCCAATGAACCCTAGGCGAGCTAAGCGAGAGAACTGAACCGTGCCTTTTTTACGACATTCGTCCAGCAGTATTTTACAATAATTAATCAATTCTTTGGGGGTGTGCTGCTCTTGGGCCGCTTTTTGCTGAATTACCTTCCGGAATTCTTCTAAGCTTTGCACTGCCTGCAGGTCGCCAGCAATATCTGGAATTGAATTTATCAAGAGACTGTTGGTAAGATTCTGCAAGGCATCTTTTAGTTCCTGAATTTCCGGTCCAGAGAAGCCAGCATCAAGCAACTCTTTGCTCCTTTGTTCGAACGACAAATCATAACAGGTGTATAGGATTTCAAATTCCACTTTATCTTGGAGATAAGGGTTATGTTTTAATTTTTGAAGATAAAATGAGAGTAATTTCTTACGGAGAGAATCGCTAATGGTGGCGGGAGTAAAAGAATTAAAAGTGTTGCGGACATTCACATAGGGTTTGTCACCAAATAATTCTACCAGTCTGGCGTGGTTCACATTGTAATATCCTTGTGAGGTTCTCGCTTCGTGCCAAGCGGAATTGGTGATTAAGTAATCATACAGCGAGTAATCCAGTAAGTTGGGCTTATCACCAATGATCTCCGCGGGGTTCCAATCAGGCATGTCTCCAAAATAAGTGGTGTCTCCAGCCAGGTGGGGTTGAGGGGCAGCGATAGCTCGAAATTTTTGTTTTAGTTCAGTTATTTTTGTATGAATAGCTCTATCTAGTTTTTCCTTACTAATATTTGCCGCCAAAGGGCGTACCTGAAAGATAACCACTTCTTTATTTTTAGTTAGTGCCAACTCAATATCTAAAGGGATACTAGGCACTAAAGCTTCAATTTCCTGCACTGCAGTTACGACCGGCTGGATAGCAGGGGGGATTTCCGCTGCCGTATGGGAAATAACCATGCTTTGGTGCTCTCTGCCCGCGGTAACACTGTCGGTGCTGCCCGTGGTGTCATCATAATTGAGGACATAGTAGGGTGCATTGTGATGTAAAGTTCGGGTAAAGACTACTCCGCTGAGCAGGATATCTTCGGTCTGCTTTTGGACCAACACCTGGTTAAAAGAAGTTTCCGCATTCTTTTCTTTATACGATTGGAGAACTTTTTTAATGGCTTCTTCAATCACCTGTTTTTCACAGGGAATATTGAGCTTGCTGGTAAAATGCCCGGCCCAAGACTTGTCAAAAGAATCTTCCGAAATGGCGGAGCTTCTGATAACCACGCGGTGGGGGGAAAATTGTTTTAGAATCGATGAAATGACGCTGGTACGGTCATTTTTCCAGTCGGAGATAGTGAAGCTGTATAAAGGCTCGATTCTTGATTTTTTTAATAGTGGTTGCAATGCTTTTAAAGTATCTGCTTTGGAAGAGATGATAATCTTGTTCCCCCGCAAGGCTTCAGGGTCCAAAGAATCTTTATTTTGGATGTAGGAGGTAAAAGAGGCAATATCCTTAAATTGATTCTTCTGCTCCAGCATATATTGTATTATTTTAAAATTAGAAAGCCGGGCGTAGTACGGATGTTTGATAACTTTTCCATTGATCTTTTTAATGTATTCTGAGCCATGCACATACGTAAGGTCATCACCATGGACTAGGATTATTTCTGCTTCTGGAAATTCTTCATGGATTTTCTGCAGATTTTCGGTGGGATCCCGGCTAGGCTGGACCATCAGACGATCGACACAGTTTATGCTTTGGAGCACCGCCTTTCGTTCCTGAAGATTGCAGACCGGCTTAGCGCGATAGCCTTCGGTGACTTCATCGGTGAAGACACCGACAATAAGGTAATCTGCCAGCGATTTTGCATATTGCAAGGATTGCAGATGCCCATAATGGAATAAGTCGCCGACGACGCCAGCGTACACAATGCGTTTCAGGGAATGCTTCTTTACTTCAACGAGGTCGCCTTCTTTAAGTCCTAAATTGCCCGGAATAGTCACACAGAGCTGATTATTTGACTTATTCTTCCAAACCACCTTTTTCACAAGATTACCTCACTAGTAAGACTAGTGGCTATTTTTAGGGGTATTTAAAGGTAGTGAAAGAGAGATAGAGGTATTTATTTACTTCCTCAGCATATCCGCCAAAAACCCAAACAGCACCGTCTGCAGCCCAAATACCAGCAGGATCATCATCAGGAACAACAGCCCCAGATGCCCTTTAATTCCGGAGGTAAAATGCAAATACACAAAATATAGCCCGATGAGCGTTCCTAACATCAGCCCTACTATCCCCACCCTGCCAAAAAATACCAAAGGCTCATAATCCCGGTAAATCCTGAAGATGTTGATCCAAGCTTTCATAGCATATTGCCAGGGGTTCTTAAATAAGCGGCTTTCCCTCGTTTTTCTGGTGGTAATCGGTATTTCGGTAATCTTGAATCCCTGCTTAGCCGCTTTAATGATCTGCTCCTGAGTATAAGTAAAGGTATTGATATAATTGATATCCCGGGCGACTTCCTGGGTGAAGGCCCTTAATCCAGTCGTGGAGTCAGTAATCTTGACCTTGGTCAGAGAACTCAATACTCTAGAGAAAGCAATATTCCCCAGTCGTTTCAGCACCGGCATATGATCAATTTTGGTCTGGAATCTGCTTCCCAGCACGAGATCATATCCTTCCTCAATTTTATGGATCAATTCCAGAATATGGCGAGGATGATATTGCCCATCCGCGTCAGTATGGATAATGATATCGGCCTGGCACTTCAAGCATTCCCGCATCTCGGCTTTAAACGTTTCGGCTAGGCCCAGGTTTCTTTTGTTGGACACGACCATGGCGCCATGCTCTTTGGCCACGGCCACCGTTTGGTCAGTTGATCCATCATCTAACACTAATAATTTATATTTATATGATGATGGCCGCATCACCGCTTTAATCTCTTCCAAAACTCCGGGCAGAGTTTTTTCTTCATTATAAGCCGGGATAGTGATGATAATATTCTTTGTTTTCATAGTTTTTCCTTTCGTTTTTCTTTCAAAATGTGCCTAACTCCACTACTTTTTTCTCCCGGGCTGAACGCAGCAGATAATTGGCAATCTTCAACACTTGCAGCGCATCTTCTCCCGAAACCGGAGATTTCCTGTTGTGAGCAATACAATCCAGAAAAGCGTCAATTTCCAGCTGCAGGGGCTCTTTCTTCGGGATGATGATCTTTTTCATGTCTCCTTCGGTCACACTTTCCCAATCATTGCGGGAAAAAGATTTGTTTTCGTAGAAATATAACTCTTGATCCAAATAATTCACTCGGAACATTCCTTTCTTGCCGAAGACCTGTAACTGCCGTATTTTAGTCGGTGAGAGATAATTGATGTTCAAGACTGCCAACACCCCATTATTATAATGCACCAGCGCGGTGACGGAATCTTCTGCGTGGGGGTGGAGTTTCTGCTGGGTTTCAGCATAGATCCGGATAGGATTAGCACCGGTGAGATAGCTGATAATGTCTAAATCATGCACGGATAGATCGGTGATGACTCCTACATCCGTTATTCTCGCTGGGAAAGGCCCGATGCGCTGCACATCAATCTTATAGACTTCCCCCAGTTGGCCCTGGCTCAAGCGTTCTTTTAATTCCGTGATGGCCTTATTGAAGCGTTCGATGTGACCAATCATAAGTTTGACGCCATTGCTGTTGGCGCACTTAATGATCTCCTGGGCTTCTGCTGCCGTGGAAGCGATGGGTTTTTCAAGCAAGACATGTTTCTTTTTGTTTAAGGCATAGAGAGCCACTTCTGTATGCAGGCTGGTGGGGACGGCGATCGATACTGCGTCAATATCTTCCCGTTCCAGCATTTCACGGTAATCTGAATACGGCTTAGTGTTATATTGTTTAGCCACTCGCTGCCGATGGTCTGGCACCGGGTCGGCCACTGCTTTCAGTTCCGCCGCATCGCTATGAAAGTAGATCCGGGCATGGTTCTGTCCCATCGAGCCCACTCCGATTACGGCTGTTTTTATCATGGTCCTGTTTTCACCATCATTACTCTTATAAATGTTTAGTTCTTATGTTCACGACATTTGACAAGAGCATTGCTACAGTCATCGGTCCTATCCCTCCTGGAACGGGGGTAAGAAATGATGCTTTTTCTTTCACACTTTCGACATCAACATCTCCTACTACCCCTGTTGCAGTCTTAGTGATGCCAATATCAATAAGTATGGCTCCCGCTGCAATCATATGCTCTTGAATAAAACCAGGGATACCTACTGCACTGATAATAATATCAGCATTTTTAGTGTGCTCAATTAAATTAGCGGTGTATTTATGGCAGATCGTTACCGTTGCCCCCCGATTGAGAAAAAGCATAGCCAAAGGCTTTCCGATCAAAGTACTATGATTGATGATAGTTATCTTTTTTCCCAGAAGTTCTATATTATATTGTTTTAATAATTCCAGTACCCCCGCAGGAGTAGCGGGTACCAAAGTTTCATCCCCGGCAAGAACTTTTCCTAGAGTATAATCCGTAAGTCCGTCAATATCTTTTGATGGTTCGATGGCATTCAAGATGATAACTGGTCGGAGCGGTGCTGGCAAAGGCAACTGCACTATAATCCCATCGACAGTATTATTTAGTTTAACTATGGTTTCCAGGACCTCTGCTTCTGTGACCTCTTCCGGAAAATGGAACAATTCCGCCTGGATTCCTATCTCGGTGCTGCGTTTCTGTTTTATTTTAGTATACAAAAGAGATTCGGGATTGTTGCCGCACACTATAATAGCAATATGAAGTTTTACGCCAGATTTTTTTATTCTTCTTTGTAGTTCTGCAATGATCTTTTCGGCTATTTCTTTTCCCTGGAGTAATTGGACCATAGTTAATATTATAACTGAGGATAAATTGGAAATCGGCGGCATAATTCCAAGACCATTTGCCGAACCTGCTGCTTAACAGCGACATCATTATGATTATGAATTACCTTAGCTATCATCACCCCAATTTTCTGTAATTCCGGTTCTTTCATTCCTCGGGTGGTTACGGCTGGCGTTCCGAGCCGTAGCCCAGAGGGAGTTAAGGGTGAAGCAGGTTCGAAAGGGATAGTATTGGCATTCAGGACTAATCCCCCCTCTTCCAGTGCCACTGCTATTGTTTTTCCCATCCCGGGCTGAGCGACGGTGCTTGTTTTCACTAAATCAATTAAAATAAGATGGTTATCAGTTCCTTTAGATACTAATTGTATCCCTTGTTCCATTAGTGTTTTTGCTAAAACGTGAGCATTTTTGATAATCTGTTGGGCGTATTCATGAAATTCTGGCTGCAGTGCTTCTTGGAAGGCGATCGCTTTAGCTGCAATGGTGTGTTCATGGGGGCCACCTTGCAGTCCGGGAAAAACTGCTTTGTCAATGGCCGTTGCAAATTGAGATTTGCACATAATCATGGCTGAGCGTGGTCCTCGCAAGGTTTTGTGAGTAGTCGTTGTAACTATATCTGTGAATGGGAAAGGAGAAGGATGGGCCTTCCCGGCGATAAGTCCAGCGATATGGGATATGTCTGCCATCGAATATGCTCCCACTTCTTGGGCAATGTCGTCGAAAGCCTTAAAATCAATCGTGCGGGGATAGGCAGTATACCCACTAATGATTAATTTTGGCCTTTCTTGTCGGGCCAGCTGTCGTATAAAATCATAATTTAATAAGCCCGTCTCTTTATCAACCCCATAATGGATAAAAGTGTACCATTTTCCAGAAAAACTTACTGGTGAACCATGTGAGAGATGTCCGCCATGATCTAATTTCATTGCCATAATCTTGTCACCCGGCTTGAGCAAAGCTAAGTATACTGCTAAATTAGCTGGAACTCCCGATAAAGGCTGGACATTAACATGCTCTGCTCCAAATAATTTTTTGGCTCTTTCTATCGCCAGAACTTCTGCTTGATCTATAATCTCATTCCCTTGATAATAACGCCTGCCGGGATATCCTTCAGCATATTTGTTTGCCAATACCGAGCCGCTGGCTGCCAATACTTGCGGACTGGCATAATTTTCAGATGGAATCAATTGCAAGCTGTTCTGTTGCCGTTCTAATTCCAGCTGCATAAGGGTTTGGATTTCTTTATCTTGAATAGTGGGTATCATGGTTTTCCTTCTCTTTTCTGCGTATAAATTTCGCGGAAAATCCGGATGATGGTATCTAATTCTAGTTGCCGCAATCCAGAATGGATCGGGAGGGAAAGCACTTCGTGGGCCATTTGTTCTGCAACCGGGTAGGTTTGATGATTAAATTGTTGATATGCCTTTTGTTTATGTATTGGTAAGGGATAAAATACTGCGGTTCCAATACCTTGTTCTTGGAGCCCGGTGTTTAATTGATCACGGGAACGTCCAAATCCTGATTTTACTCTTAAGGTGTATTGATGGAAAACATGACCCGTATGATTTTCTGGGAGTACTATCCCTGAAATATGGTGTAACTCCTGATTTAAATACTGGGCATTTAGTCTCCGTTGCTGATTGAACGCCGTCAATTTTTGCAATTGTACTATTCCAATCGCCGCAGCAATATCAGTCATACGATAGTTATATCCAACGGTATCATGATAATATTTCTTCTCCGAACCATGATTGATTATCATCCTGGCTCGGTGGGCAATGGAGTCATCATTAGTGGTGATCATGCCCCCTTCTCCGGTAGTCATGTTTTTAGTGGGATAAAATGAGAAGCAGCCGGTTCCAAACGATCCCACTTTTTTCCCTTGGAATTCTGCTCCATGGGCCTGACAGGCGTCTTCGATGATCGCTAAATGGTATTTTTCCGCAATAGCAATAATTTTATCCATCTCTGCGGGAAGCCCGAATAAATGCACTGGTAGAATGGCTTTGGTTTTAGGTGTGATGGCTTTTTCAATGAGATAAGGATTGATATTGAATGTTTTTTCATTGATATCCACAAAAACAGGTGTTGCCCCAGCCATTCTGATCGCATTGGCGGTGGCGATGAAACTAAAAGGGGTGGTTATGACTTCATCTCCGGCAGCAATACCTTGAGCGAGAAGAGCAGCATGTAAAGCCGTAGTGCCGTTGGCAGTGGCAATAGCATATTTGACTCCGATAAAAGCTGCAAACTGTTGTTCAAATTCAGCCACTTTTTTTCCCTGGGCCAGCAGACCGGAATCTAATACCTCTAGAACTGCCTTCTTTTCCTCTTCTCCCAGCCAGGGTTTAGCGATGGGAATCATATCCTCTACGCTTAAATTTTGCTTTATAAAGGTTAAGGAACTGTGATTTAGGAAAGATTTAGGTTTGTTTTCCTCCCATAAACAACCACAGTAAATTCAGGATGATCTTCTTTTTTCTCTACCAGCCATTCTCTTTCATCCCAAGCGGGAAAATAAGTGTCACCTGCATATTCTTTCTTGATAAAAGACAAGTACATTTTATCAGCGAAAGGCATGCTGACGCGGTAAATTTCTGCACCGCCAATGATGAATATGTTCTTCCCATAACTCTTTGCCTTTTTCAAAGCTGATTTTATGCTAATACAGACTTCGGCATCAGGAATAAAATATTTTGACCTGCTAACTACTATATTATGGCGCTCAGGCAGGGCTCTGTTAATCGCTTCGTACGTTTTTCTGCCCATAATCACCGTAGAGTTTCTGGTTAATTTTCTGAATAAGGCTAATTCTACTGGAATAGCCCAGGGCAGCCACCCCTCTTTTCCTATAACTCTGCCTCGCTTAGTCATGGCTGCGATTATAATTATCATTTTAGGTAGAAACATCTACTGGCAATCGGTTTAAATAAATTATGATTGAAGAATCATTATTTTTATAAATAGATAATGCTCTCAAAAAAGAATGAAAAGAGCAGCATTAGAGTACCTTTATGGCTTAGAACGTTTTGGCATCAAGCTGGGTTTAGAAGTAATCACCACTTTGCTAAATACTTTAGGCAATCCTCACCAACAATATAAATCAATTCATATTGCAGGGACCAATGGAAAGGGCAGCACCGCTGCTTTTTTGGCTCAAATATTAATTGAGGCTGGGTATAAAGTTGGTTTGTATACCAGTCCTCATTTAATACAATTTAATGAAAGGATTAAAATAAATGGGAAGGATATTTCAGAATTAGATTTGATAAACCTGATTGCAGTTATTAAAGAGAAAGCAGAGAAGAACAATCTTCAACTAACTTTTTTTGAATTTACAACAGCCTTGGCTTTTTTTTACTTTGCTCAGCAAAAGATTGATGTGGCGGTCGTTGAAACCGGAATGGGAGGAAGATTGGATGTTACCAATGTTATCCAGCCTGAAGTTACTATCATCACTAATATTTCTTTAGATCATCAGCAATATTTAGGGGAAACTAAAGAGGAAATTGCTGCTGAGAAATCAGGAATTATTAAAGATAAAGCGATAGTGGTAACTGTTGAGGAAGATAAAGAAGTTCTCAAAATTATTGAGAAAAAATGTATGGAGAAAAATGCAGGATTATTCCTGAGTGATAAGGCCTGGCCCCAGGAGGCGAGCTTAGAAAGACAAATCTTTACAGTTAAGGGGCAGGAATATACCATTCATTTACTTGGTGAGCATCAATTGCAGAATGCTGCATTAGCTATCAAGGCTGCTTCTCTTTTGGCAGAAAGAGGCTTGCTCATTTCTTCGTACAATATACAAGAAGGCTTTAAAAAAGCGTACTGGCCAGGGCGCTTAGAAATTATTTGTAATGAGCCTTTGGTCTTGGTTGACTGTGCCCATAATCTGGCAGGGATGCAGGAACTGGCCCGGTTTATCCGCTCTTTATCACGGAGAAAAGTTTTGCTTCTGGGGATTGCCGCCGACAAGCAGATCTCCGAAATGGTTTCTGTGATTGCCCCGCTGGTTGAAGAAATTATAATCAGTAAAGGAAATTACAAGCCAGCCGATCCACTGATAATTGCCCTGGAAGCTCGTAAATATGTTACGAAGGTGATCATTGAGCCTGAACCAGAAAAAGCTCTCCTCACTGCACTCTCACGACTACCAACTGGGGCAGTTCTGTTAGTGACTGGCTCGATTTATTTTGTGGGGGAGATTTTAAAATATAGAGGATACTTTCAGTCCGAGTAAGGAATTCCCGCGCTGGTTTTAATTCCTTCTCTCAACCCATATGCTGCTCCCAGATTGCCGGCAAAAGGCTCGTCGAGAACGATAATCGGGATATTTTCATAGGCCTTTCGGGTAAGATGCTGAGGGACTGCAAAGGCTTCCCGAAGTGCCTGCTGATCCAGATGTGGTGCGATAGCCGTGGCAAAGGTTCCTCCGAGATAAAGTGCTTGATCAAATCCGGCAGTACTCGCAAAATTCTGCAGGCAGCGTCCGAAGATTTTGGAGTAGATGCCAAAAGTAGAGGCATGCTTCTCTTTTTCTTCTATAATAGTAGGGGCATCTTTTTGTTCTTCGGTTAAGGCGGCATGGATATAACTTAATCCCCGGGCGGAGAGAAGATGAGTATAGCGCAGTTTCGATACATTACTTAATCCCGCTTTTTCAGCAACTTCATTCAGAAATTCGAATGAAACGAGCTGATCCAAAAGATTCATCGGAATAGCCGCCATCAAGCCTCCGCCATACTCGGGCAGGTAGCATTTTTGGTCACAATGGTACTGGCTTCGCACCAGTTGAAATCCGGTGCCGAGATAGGCTAAAGTTTTAGTATCAGTCAGGTCATTAAAAGCTACAAACTCAATATCTTTGTCTTTGTAACCAGCTTTAAAAACCATCCTTCCTATTCTGCCGAAACCATTGATTGCAACTCTAAGC
>Ga0209541_10006847_pt1 | contig 19311 bp, 20 predicted proteins | sample RifCSPlowO2_01_FD_184027 | JGI IMG/M metagenome (GOLD analysis project Ga0209541, IMG submission 184027) | Groundwater microbial communities from Rifle, Colorado - Rifle CSP2_plank lowO2_0.1 (SPAdes) (version 2) | ecosystem: Environmental > Aquatic > Deep subsurface > Groundwater | place... | reverse complement strand
GAGGCTCTGCCCCCCATCGTTTTAAGACGCGCGCCAGCCGGTCTGATAAGCGAATAATCGAACTCGATGTCGCGGCCGGCGTACCAAGTCTTGAGCCCCAAGGTGAGCGCGTCGCCCCAACCTTCTTTGGAATCTGCAATACTATGTGTCAACGGTTTCTTTTTCGTTTGTTTTTTGATTTGCGGCAGTCGTTCAATATTTTGACTCTCAACCGCAAACCCGACTCCACAACCTTGCATTGAGAGATACATTATTTCAGCAAAGTCTTCAAGTTTTGTCGGAGCAATGAAAGCACAGTTATACGCGCAAGTGTTGCATCGGCGCACCGCCTCTCCCGCAAACTGCATAAGCCGCATCGACGGCATAACTTCTTGCTTGAGAATTGCGTTGCTCAATTCGGCATATTCTTTTTCGGTGAGTTTCTCGCCAACATTCTCTTTCATAAATTCCATATAGCGATTGACGGTCTCAAGCCAAGTTTCTCGCCGATTTTCAGACTCTATCCATTTGGCATACGTGCGCAAATAGACAAACTCACCGAGCGGGTTATCTTTGAAATATTTTTTACTCTCTTCTGTGAGCTTGCGTACATGTTCCGGCACATCACCACGCTTGTCGCGGACACGAGTGCGCTCAGCTCTATAAAGAATATAAGCCTTGGCTGTCGCAGGAAATTTTTGGAGCATCAATTCCGCTTCGACCAAGTCTTGCACCCCCTCAACTGTCGGAATGAAGGATGGTTCATTCTCTTTTTGTGTCAGCAATCTCTTTGAAACAGCTTCTGTAATTTTATCAGACGCACCGACACGAAATTCTCCGGCGGCGAGCATCGCTTTCTCCACTGCACGAGTAATTTTTTTTGCGTCAAAAGGCACAATAGACGCGTCTCGTTTAATAATCGTGGCGAGAGTCAGCTTACGGGTAACAGATTTGTTCTTCACGGCGTATATATTTTAATGCTGATAATTATGATAATTATTTCTCTATTATAGTACGCGGGGACACCTCTGGGAACCTATTTAGAAGAAAAATCTGGGGAAAAGACCATGTCGATTATCTCTCGAACCACGCTACCGTCAATTTTACCCTTTAGTTCTTTCATTATAGTGCCCAAAAAGAGATTTTTTTTAGACAAGTCGGTCATATTAAGTTCAGCTTGTCTAGACCTTACGTACGCCAAAATTTCATCTCTAGACATCTGGGTGGGGAGGTAAGTTTGGAGTATTTCAAGTTCTGATTTCTCCACTTCTGCTAAATCTCTGCGATTACCTTTTTCAAATTGTTCTATAGAATCTTTTCTTTGTTTGACTGCTCGACTTATGACAGAAAGCGCATCAACATCCGAAAGTTCTTCATCCGGTTTCCTTTTATTGCTAATTGCTTCATTAGTAAAGCTTGATAAGAGGCCTCGCAAAACGTTGAGACGTATGGCGTCTTTGGCTTTCATGGCCCCCCTCATTTGTTCTCTGATATCTTGGTGTAGTGACATATATCTATTATAATACAGGAATGAGTAATCTCGTTCTGGTGGTAGTGGGTCTCTTGGTGGTCATCAACGCCATCGCTCTTTTTGTCTTCGCAAAAAGGTTTGGTGGAAAAAAAGATGGAAGTGATGGAGAGGGGATGAAATTACTTTTGACACAGCTCAACGAATTTTCTCGCACTGTCGATCAGAAAATGGCAGAGACAAATAAAATGATGAACGAATCTGTGCGCGTGCAATTCGGCGAGTCGGCCAAACTTATTCGCGAAGTTACGCAAGGTCTAACCAAGCTCGACGAAACAAACAGGCAGGTTATTTCTTTCACCGACCAACTACAATCTCTCCAAGATATTTTGAAGAACCCTAAACAGCGCGGGGTCCTCGGTGAATATTATCTTGAGACTCTGCTGAAAAATGTTTTACCTCCGGGCTCGTACCAGATGCAGTACGCTTTTCCAGACGGCACCATCGTCGATGCGGCGGTCTTCGTTAAAGACAAAATTATTCCCATTGACTCAAAGTTTTCTTTAGAAAATTACAATCGTATCGTCGAAGAAAAAAATGAAGTGGAGAAAGAAAAACTGGAAAAGATCTTTGTGGCCGACCTTAAGATGCGAATTACCGAGACCTCCAAGTATATCCAGCCGAACCAGGGAACAATGGATTTCGCCTTCATGTTTATCCCCCACGAAGCGATATATTACGACCTGATTATAAATAAGATTGGAGCACTTAAGGAGGACTCCGAGACTCTTATCCAGCGCGCCGCTTCCAAGCACCACGTCTTAATAGTCTCACCGACCTCATTCCTCGCCTATCTTCAAACCGTACTTCAGGGCCTCAATGCGCTTCATATTGAGGAAAAGGCGGTAGAGATTATCAAGAGGGTAGAGGAACTCGGCCGACATCTCAAAAGCTACGAAGAATACTACGCCAAGCTCGGCAACTCCCTCTCCACCACCGTAAACCACTATAATTCTGGCTATAAAGAGCTCGGGAAGGTGGATAAAGACGTTTTGCGCATCACCGGCACAGGGGCGGGCTTAGAGCCGTTGACTTTGGACAAACCATCGGTAGAATAAGCAACCTATGGTTAAAACCGAAGCACCAACAGTCCCCAAGAGAACACCAGTAAAAAAGACCCCCATAAAAGCCTCTGGGGCTCTTTATGCGGTGTTCACCACCGGAGGCAAACAATACCGTGTGGTAGTGGGGGATAAGGTCAAAATTGAGAAACTTGGTGACGAGTACAAAGAAGGGGACAAACTCACATTTGACAAAGTGCTTCTGGTAGATGATGGCGCGACAGAGGCTACTATCGGCACGCCGTTTATCAAAGGCGCGGAAGTAAGGGCTACTTTAAATAAAATTGGGCGATACAAGACTATTGATGTCATTAAATACAAACAGAAATCCCGTTATTTTAAAAAATACGGCCACCGCCAACCTTATTTCGAAATCAAGATAGATTCAATCACTTAGTCCTATGCAAAAAGGCGTTTTTGAGAGTTTCCGGGTCGGCGTATTCAAGTTCAGAACCGGTGGAAAGACCTCGACCCAGAGTAGAAAATATCAAGGGGAGCCCTTGATATTTTTGTTTGATAAATTCGGCAGTATTCTCACCGTCAAGGTTGGCGTTCATTGCTAAAATAATTTCCTTAATATTTTTATTTTTCTTAATCCGGATTTCCAGTTCCTTGATTCTGATTCTCTTCTCCGGTTCTTTTTCAAGAATCGGCACCACACCGCCTAAAATAAAATAGTAGCCTTTATAGCTGCCACTCCTTTCTACCGCTTCGAAATCAATGTCCCTCGGCACTATCATAAGCATTGAGTCATCCCTGGTCTCATCGACACAGATCGAGCATGTCCTCGCCCCTTGACTGTGCTCGGGGTAAACGAAAAATCTCATGCATGCTTCGCACTGGATAATTTCTTTTTTGAGATTTTGAATGGCTTTCACCACCTCACCGGAGTAGTCGCCATTTCTGGAAAGTAGAAAGTAAACAAAACGTTTAGCCTGCCTCGGTCCAATGCCGGGAAAACGAGCAAATATCTCTGAAAGTTTATCTATCGAATTCATCCCGTTAGAAGTTTACTAATAATTATACTACTATTATGCGCTGTGCGAGCTGAACTTCTAACGGGATTCATCCGATTAAAGACTTTTGAACTCCTCTTCTGCTTTACCGTAGTTTGAATAATCTATTTCAACAAAAGTATTGAAACGAGTGTGATAGTCAAGGGTCGCGACACCCAAGGGGCCATTGCGATGTTTGGCGATGATAAGTTCCTTTCTCTGGACTTCTTTCATCTTGCCGTTCTCATCGCGAATGTCGTCTTCGTTTGAATGAATAAACATCACCAAGTCAGCATCCTGTTCGATCGAGCCAGAGTCTCGAAGATCGGAGAGCTTGGGTTTGCCGCCACGGGTCTCGACCGCGCGCGAGAGCTGAGAGAGTGCCACGACCGGAATATTAAGCTCGCGGGCAAGGTGTTTGAGCGAGCGGGAGATCTCGGTAACTTGTTGGACCATAGAGTCATTGACGCGCGCGGTCGATGGCGCCATGAGCTGAAGATAATCAACTATCAAAAGTTTGAGCCCTTTTTCAATTTTAAGTTTACGGGCCGCCGAGCGCATTTTCATGACAGTATTGCCGGGCTGGTCGTCAATGTAGATGGGGGTGCGAGAAAGTTCATCAAGCGCATCGCGAATATTTTTGAAAACGTCATCTCGCCAAGTACCCATTTGGGTGCGTATCCCTTTTCTAATGATAGATGAATCGGTGCGTGATTGTGCAGCCACGATACGGTCAACTAACTGGTCGGCGCTCATTTCGAGAGAGAAAATCCCCACGGGGGTTTGGTGGATACTTGCGGTACGTCTAGCGATGTCGAGGGCTAAGGCGGTTTTACCGACGGAAGGACGCGCGGCAATAATGATAAGGTCGGAGTTCTGGAAACCGCCTAAAATATCATCGAGCGACTTGAAGCCGGTCGGCACGCCGCGCAGTTTGTGTTCCTCCGAAGAAAGTTTTTCAAAGCGTTCAAAGGCTTCGTGGAGAAGGGGCAAAAGATCTCTAAAGCGAGCAGAGCCAGCGAAGCGTTCGGTAATGTCAAAAACTTTTTTCTCCGCGTGGTCGAGAATCTCTTCAAGCTCACCCGCTTCGTTGAAGCCAAGGTGTGAGAGAAATTCGGAAGCCTCAATAAGCTGGCGCATCATATACTTCTTCATTACAATTTCGGCGTAATGTTTGGCGTTTGCCGAGGACGGCACAGCGGAGGAAAGTTCGGTCAAGTATGTAGCGCCGCCAACGCGTTCCAGTAGCTCCTTCTCTTTCAGTCTCGAAGAAAGAGAAAGAATGTCTATCGGCTGATGTTTGCCGAAAAGCTCAAGCATCGTCTCGAAAACTGTTTTGTGTTTTTCAAAATAGAAAGAGGCGGGAATAACAATATCAAGCACTTCATAGATAGCGTCTGGACGAAGCATGATGGAACCAAGAAGCGCCATTTCTGCTTCTAGAGAATGTGGCGGAATACGTAAACCGGTTCTTTCGTCGAGAGTTAGTACTTGCATAACATCATGCTACCAGTCTGTCCGTACTTCGCAAAGCTAGAAATTGGTGAGAAATCAGTGTGTAAGATGTGGAGAGGAATTTAGCGTTTGAATATCACGAAAGTATCCCCAGTATCTCTTATCTCAAACCCCTGGTTCTCTATTTTCCCCCTTATCTTGTCTGCTTCTTTGAAATCTTGGTTGTCTTTGGCTAATTTTCTTTTTTTTCCCAAATCTACAATATTTTGCGGTATTTCCAAAAATTCATTATTTTCAAAGTCGAGACCAAGCACTTGGTCGAAATTGAGAAGGGTAGATTGTTTGTCGGCAGGGGAGACGGATTTATCTTTCACTAATTTCCAAACTACACTTAGGGCCTCCGGAGTGTTAAGGTCGTTTTCTATGGCCTCTGAAAATTCTTTTTTGTAATTCTCGCTTATCCTGCCATTCGCGCGAACCTGCCCGTCCAAATCCGGTAGACGGGTTAGACCAGCAAAAACCTCTTTGAGCTTCCGGTAAGCGTTTTCGGCCGCTCCAAGCGCCTCCCAAGAAAAACTGACGGGAGTTCTGTAGTGAGCCATGAGCAAGAAGTAGCGATAGGCCAGGGCACTGAATCCTTTTTCAATAATTTGAGATAGATAAACAACATTGCCTTCTGATTTGGCAACTTTTTCACCAGAAATTTGCAGATGGGCACGATGGAGCCAGTATCTGGCGAAAGGTTCTTTACCCGTAGCCGCTTCGGCTTGTGCAATTTCGTTGTTGTGGTGCACCGGAATATGTTCTATACCACCGGTGTGTATATCAATTTGTTCTCCAAGAATATTGATAATCATGGCCGAACACTCGATGTGCCAACCGGGAAAACCTTGACCCCATTTGCTAGGGAAACCGAGCTCGTTATTGAATTTCCAGAGAGCGAAGTCTCGCTGATTTCTTTTTTCACTGTTCCAACCCACTCTTGATTGAAGACCCGACTGATTGTCGAGTTTAAAGCTTAACCCTTGTAATCCGCCCAATTTACCATAATTAGAGGGCCCCAGCATTGAGACATCAAAATAAATACCATCGCTGGTTTGATAGGTAAAATGTTTTTTCTCAAGAGTCTTGATAAGCTCAATTTGATTCTCCAGATATTGACTGGCGTAGGGGAAGAGTGTACCTTTAGTTTTTATATTCAGTTTTTTGATGTCATCGAGAAATATCTCGCCGTACTTATGAGCGAGAGTCTGCATGTTTTCAAGAGTAGGGGAGAGTCCTTCGTTTCTGAGACCTTTAGTCATCTTGTCTTCCCCCTCATCCGCATCGGATGTTAGATGTCCAAAGTCAGTAATGTTTATTACTTGTTTTACATCTAAATCATGATATTCAAGAGTGCGACGCAGGGTATCGGTAAATACAAACATGGAAAGATTCCCGATATGTTGAATACCGTAGACAGTAGGTCCACAGTTATACATCTTCACTTCGTTAGGCTTAATCGATGTGAATTCTTCAAGTTTACCAGTCAGAGTGTTATAGAGTTTTATAGCCACATGTGTATTATATGATAGAATACCTAAAATGGAATTTTTAAGGAAACATGCCGCTCTTTTAATACTCGGAGCAATTATCGCTGTTAGCTCTTTTAATCTTGGTTTCAACTCCGGAGAGAAAAGTATTTCTACAACAGTAGTTGGGCTAGAAAACATGGCGGAAGATAAACCGGCTGATGTCGATTTTGCGCCCTTCTGGAAAACCTGGAACCTTATCAACGAAAAATACGTGCCTGCCAGTACCACAAACGAAACTATAGACAACCAAGAAAAGGTCTGGGGCGCCATTGAAGGGCTGACCAGAACGCTCGGTGACCCCTACACGGTATTTTTTCCACCTGTAGAATCCAAACTTTTTGAAGCTGATATCCGTGGGAATTTCGAGGGTGTCGGTATGGAAATAGTCGCTCAAGACGGCGCCGTCACGGTCATCGCGCCGTTAAAGAATTCCCCGGCGGCAAAAGCTGGTATTATGACCGGCGACAGGATTGTCAAAATTGATAGCAAGGAAACAGCCAATCTCTCCACCGAGGATGCCGTAGCGCTTATCCGCGGAACAAAGGGTACGCGCGTAACCCTGACCATCTTCAGAGAAGGTAAGAGAGAGCCGTTTGAGATAGGGGTGGTGCGCGACGTTATAGATATTCCGACTATCGATACCAAAGAATTGCCGGGAGGTATTTTCGTCATAGAATTATACAGTTTCTCGGCCCAAGCTCCGAATCTTTTCCGCACGGCCTTGCGAGAATTTATTCTTTCTAAGAACGATAAACTTATCCTTGACCTTCGCAATAACCCAGGGGGATATTTGGAGGCGGCTATAGATATGGCCAGTTGGTTTCTTCCTGCAAGCAAAGTGGTGGTTAGAGAGGATTTCGGTCGAGCTAGAGAGGAGAAAATTTACCGAAGCAAGGGTTACGACATATTCAACGAGAATCTAAAATTCGTGATACTGGTAGATAAGGGCTCCGCTTCGGCCTCTGAAATATTAGCGGGAGCTCTAGCAGAGCATGGTAGAGCTATCCTCGTCGGAGATAAAACTTTCGGTAAAGGCTCTGTTCAGGAACTGGTAGACATCACTTCGGAAACTTCTCTTAAAATTACTATTGCTCGTTGGCTTACTCCAAACGGTCTATCTATTTCCCAGGACGGCATTGAGCCGGAGTTTCTCGTCAAATATAGCGCGAGTGATAGGGAAGCCAAACGCGATCCACAACTTGAAAAAGCAATTGAAATTCTTATGCAATAGTTCGATAAACTCACTACAAGTAATATGAAAGTTATTTTACTCAAAGATATAAAAGGGGTGGGGAAGAAATTTGAAGAAAAGGAGGTTTCTGGTGGATATGCCATGAATTTTCTTTTACCAAAAAATATTGCCCTCATGGCAAATAAAGCAGGAGTAGTAAAAGTAAAACAGCTCAAGGAGCAAAGTGAGGCCAAAAAAGCTGTTGAAGAGCAAAAGATTAATGAAAAGCAATCCAAGCGCTTGGAGAAGCACTTAGAGCTTGAGAAATTTAGGACGGAACAACGCTCATAACTTTCTTTTTAATAACTGTGTTATCGAAATGAACTTTGCGTTTGTAACTAAGAGAAACTAGGCCATCTTTGATTGCAAAAAGGGTGTGGTCTCTACCTATTGAAACATTTTTGCCTGGCAAAACATCAGAGCCGCGCTGGCGCACGAGAATAGACCCGACTTGGGCGAAGCCGCCGGGAGTGATTTTGATACCAAGATACTTTGGGTTGGAATCTCGGCCGTTTTTACTTGTACCTGCTGATTTTTTATGTGCCATAATTAAGCAGTATGAATATATCAGAAATAGTATCCTATGACAAGGAGGGTGAAGTGAGCTCCGCCAGCTGGCGGATTCCGCTGTTCCGGAAACTTTTTCTCTCGTTTGTCATCATCTTAGTAGCTTCGCTCTCTTTCGGCATTGGCCGATTGTCCGTGGTGGGGAACAGAGAACCCATAAAAATCGAGTATGATCCCGCTTTAACAGAACAGTTGTCGACACCGAGTGTCGCGTCGACACTCGGTGTCGACCAAACAGCAAATGTCATAAATGCAGTTGGGAAGGGAAGTGTCGTGGTATCAAAAAATGGATCTAAATATCACTATCCATACTGTTCGAGCGCTAAACAAATTAAAGAAGAGAATAAAATTGTCTTTGCGACGCCCGCGGCCGCCGAGGCCGCCGGCTACACCCTAGCAGCCAACTGTAAACCACGTTAAGTTTCACAATATATGGCTTAATAGAGCCATTCAGTAAATATTTCACCATATAAACTTCTTGACTTCAATAGGTGGGTATGATAGTATGTTAGTAAGTCAGCGAGTGCTGGCTTTTCGTTTAGGAGAGCTCTTACGGTAACGGATACCTAAAATTAGAAGTTTATCCTACTGTTATTTTACAGCTCACGACTATCAGTCTTCTCCTTAGCTTCTCGTCTGGAGCCTTTGCTGTATTGCCCGCGATATCATTGCTCGTAATACCTAAGGCGGGAATGGAGGTACCGGTAGCGCCGGCACCCAAAGAAGTGCGAGCAGAGGACTATCAGCCGATTACAGATTCGAAGAATGTCGAAAAATTCATTAATGATTACTTCGCCGATATTCCCATCCTTACCAAAATTGCGAAGTGTGAGTCACGTTATCGCCATCTCAACTTGAACGGCGACGTGCTAAAGGGAGAGGAGAATATCTACGACAGAGGAGTGATGCAGATTAACATCTTATATCACGCCAGTACTGCAGAGGAACTCGGGTTAAATATCCACAATCTCGATGACAACGTTCGTTACGCGCGTTATCTCTACGAGAAAGAGGGTGCTAAGCCATGGATGTCTTCTTCAGCTTGTTGGGCCAAGTTCAATCAATCTGAAATCGCTAGGAGATAAGTAAACAAACCCCGCCACAAGTGGCGGGGTTTGTTATTGTGGGTATTTTCCAGCCAAGACCTATTTATCATCCAAATCGCGGCCGCCATGGAACTTCTCATGGATATCACGCAAGCGCTTGTTAGTCACGTGCGTGTAAATCTGGGTTGTAGAAACATTCTTGTGTCCTAGAAGCTCCTGCACGCTTCGTAAGTCCGCACCATGAGAGAGAAGGTCTGTAGCATAACTGTGGCGTAGGGTATGAGGTGTGACTTTTTTAGACAACCCGGCCAGGATTGCACATCTCGATATCATTGACTGAACATAGCGAGCTGACAGACGGTTATTATCTTCATCCTTAGACCGAAGATTTATAAAGAGCGGTTTAAATACATCACGTCTAGCCTTGAGATACTTGCGCAACCATTCGGCAGCCCTAGGGGAAATAAAGATTGTCCGCACATGCTTGCCTTTGCCCACAATCGAAAGCTCACGGGTCTTGTTGGGGTTCTTGTCATTGAGAAACGAGAGTTGCTCAACATTAAGTGAGAGAAGTTCTGAAATGCGCATCCCTGACGAGAAAAAGAGTTCCATGATGGCATGGTCACGCAGACCATTTATGGTTGAAATATCAGGAATTCGCAACATCTTCTCAATATCAGGCACCTCGAGAAAAGAAATAGTTTCTTCCGTCTTCTGTTTAGCCAGCTTAACCTTCGAGGAAGGTAGCGACTCAATATCTTGTTCGGCAAAATAATTTAAAAGCGCCCGCAGGGCTATAAGATAATAGTTTTGCGACTTTTTGCCTAAGTACTCGCCACTAGGGGCTTTATATTCGCGAGCCAGATATAAGCGGTAGTCCCAGATATGTTTGGCGATTAATTCATGGGGCTTGAGTTTGGCATTGTCAGTTTTTTTGAGCCAGCCCGTAAAAAGTAGAAGATATTGCCTGTAATTCTTTTGGGTATTATTTGACAACCCTTTTTCTATTTCACAATAATCCAAAAAGGGCAGAACATGTTCGGTAATTGGCAGGGGACTGCGCATATCTATTATTATGCACCTTCGCACAATATATGTAAAACGAACCAACTGGGGATAAGAGCTGGGCTTTTCTAATCCCCCTTCTCATCCAAAAGACTTGACCACCACTTGAAGGTTAAGTTCATCAATAAATAAGCCGGCACATAAATCGGCGCCAATAGAAAAAAAATGATTAATTTAATGGCTTTCATGTGGTCTTAGCGGGTGGGTAGAAGCTCGAATATCCTCTGCCAGATAAATATGACGGGGGTTCTGATATAAGACCAGGTGGTATTTAATACGTCTCGAATATAATTTATGGTACCTCTCCCCTGCTCGGAAGCGGCCGCGTCAAAAATAGACCAATTAAAAAAATATTTAAGCAGGGCCAAGGCGACAATGATTAGTATCAACCAACTGATGAAACCATTATCTTTTTTCATCTTTTTAGTCTATTAGAGAGCTGGAAGATAAGCAAGCGGATTGAGATAGGCCTTAATATCAGAAATCGGGATGAGAATGTTGTGACATCCTGACCCCGTGTCTTTATATTTTTGCGAGGTAAAAGAGCGTATTTCAATTCCTTGCGAAGCAAAGAGTCCTAGATGCAGATGCGGACCTCTGGAATTTCCAGAACCGTACGCTCTTGGATACCCGCCCGAATACCCGATAATTTCACCCTTTTTAACAGTCTGACCCGCCCTGACCAACGAAACGGAAAGGTGAGCGTACACACTTGAAAGTCCGTTGGAATGCCTGATAAAAATCCATCGGCCGAAAGAATAGCATCCTTTTTGGTCATCAGAATTGGCGGTTCCTTCCACCACACCACTCGCGATAGCTGTAACCGGAGTACCTACGGATGCTCTAAAATCTACCCCGCCATGAAATCCGGTTGAGCGCATACCAAACGGACTGGTAATATATATGTTCTCTAATGGCCAGGACAAAATGCCCTTTCGCGGCTCCGGGATAAGTGACAGGTCGAGAGCAATGTTGAGTTCGGACTCCAGACGAAACAGATCTTCTTCAAACTCTTTCTGCCGAGCCAAATTTTCTGCTAGTAACTTTTGATATTCTCCTTCTTTATTTTTGGTCTCAGCGAGGAGCTTTTCTTTTGCCTTTTGGTTCTCTTCGACAACAGCCCTCTGCCCACTCAACTGCCCTTGGAGACCCAACTGCTCCTTCTTCACTTTCTCCTTTTGTTTTTTCTCTTGATTGAGAATTTTGCGGGTCTCCCGCAGAGCATCAATCTCATCTACCAGACGGGTACCTAGGTTTTCAAGCTGACTTCTGTCCCTCCAGATATCAGAAAATTGAGCCGAAGCCAAGAAATCGAAGACGAGCGAACGGGAATCATATTGAGAGAGAGTCTGGAGAGCAAGAGCGATAGCCTTCTCATGAGTGAGAACCTGTCGCTCTTTCTCACCCATAGTATTTTCGAGTGACTGGATAGTCAGATTGGTAGAAGTAATTTTTGACTTGGTGACGTTAATATCTGCAACTAGTTTTTTCTTAGTGGCGTCAAGTGACTTGACCGCGGCGCCGAGAGTCTGGCTCTCTCTGTTCGTGGCCTCAAGCTCTGCTTGGAGCTTTCTCTGCTCTTCAAGGAGAACTTCGCGCTCTCTTCTGACTTGTTCAATCTGTTGTTCTAGTTCACTCGGGCTGGCAGCTTCTAGAAAACTCGGTGTAAGCACAAGAAAAATCAATAAAATAGTGATGATCTTCCACCTCATTGTTTAAGTATAGCAATCGCTCTTTCTAAACGCTTGAGAGATTTTTCCTTACCCAAAATATGTAGGATAGTAAAGGGATCCGGGGAAACATCCAGTCCGGTCAGGGCATAACGTATCGGCCAAAGAACACTCCCCCTCCCTTTCTTTTTAGCATAAGCCATGAGATTACCGGCATCGGCAATGATATGCATTGAATCTTCAAGAAGACGGATAGTTTCTTCTCGTGAGGTTTCTTTCCAAGGAATTTTTTCTACTTCTAACTCTGGTTCTCTAACTAGATACGGCGCTTCCTTTATGCCTTCTATCATTAACTTCTTCTTTTCTGTATCCGGCAGTAATTTTATATGCTGCTTGTTCACCCATTCCAATTTCTTCTCGTCAAAAATCGCGCCGCCTTTATGAATTTGAGAAATACTAAAAGCTTCAACAAGTTCCTTTAGTGTAAATATCTCCTTGTCTGTTCCAGGATTCCAACCCAAGAGCGCTAGATAGTTGAGCAGAGCTTGCGGCAAATATCCCTTTTGCTGATAGTAATCGAGAGAAACTGACTCTCCATGCTTGCGCTTAGAGAGTTTTGACCTGTCGCCTGCGAGAATGAGCGGCAAGTGTACGTATACGGGTCGCGGTGCCCCGATTGCTTCTTGAATCAGTATCTGCCGAGGTGTGTTGGAGATGTGGTCTTCTCCACGGATGACATGGGTGATCCCCGCTTCGAAGTCATCGACCACAACCGCCAAGTGGTAGAGCGGCTCGGCAATATTTTTGGCAACGACGAAATCTCCCAGTTCAGTGGTATCAAATTGAACCCTGCCCCGAACCATGTCGTCAAAAGCAACGACCCTGTTCGGATTCCTGAAACGTAAAACTTCTTTACTTTCCCCCTCGGTCTCTGTGGAAAGATATATTTTATCTTCTTCGATAAGTTTTTGTAGATATTTCTTATATATTTCCGTTCTTTGAGATTGATGCCAGAGCTCCCCATCCCTCTTCAGACCAAGCCATTCTAGACTCTCAAGCATACCTTTCTCATATTCTTTCTTAGAGCGCGCCTTGTCGGTATCCTCAACTCTGACAACAAAGCTTCCGCTATTGTGTTTAGCGAAAAGATAATTAAATAGCGCGGTTCTAACATTGCCGATATGAAGTGGTCCTGTCGGCGAGGGTGGAAAACGGGTGATAACTTTTTGACTCATCCCGTTAGAAGCTAAAGTTTATCAAGCTCTGATAATAAAATTTTTTCATGACTTATATAAGTTGGCTTCTAACGGGACTCATTTTTCTAACTCGTGCCCGAGAGCGATTTTTAGGATTTCTTCAGCCACCAAACGCGCGGCGTTGGGCTTGTAAAACACTTTGGCGGCCGCTTTCATTTTCTCTCGCTCAACTTCGTTTGTTACAAGATGTTCGATTTCTGAAGCTAAAATATTGGGTCTAAGGTTGCCTTCTTCTATCACTTCGGCAGCCCCGGCGCGAGCGTAAGCAAAAGCATTTTGTCTCTGATGATCACCGTTCGATTGGGAAATAGGAATGATGATAGACGGTATCCCCCAGGCCGCGATCTCAAAAATAGTTGAGCCAGCGCGCGAGATTACGACTGACGAGACACCGGCGGCCATGCGCAGAGCTAAGGTGTTAAGATAGTCAAATACTTTGTATCTGTCTTTATGGGGAGAGTCGAAGAGAACCGCTTCTGAAGTCGCTCTAACTTCTACGATATTATTTTTGCCGGTCTGGTGAATGATGGTGTATTTCTCCACCAAATTTTTGAGGCCTTCCAGGACGGTGTCATTGATTTTTTCCGCCCCAAGTGAACCGCCAAGCACCAAGACGGTCGGCACATTTTCTTCAATCCTCAAAAATTCTCTGGCACCGGAGGTAATAGGTTCGGCAATATCTTTACGTATTGGTTGACTCGTATAAGCCACCTTATCAGCAGGAAAATACTTCGCAGCTTCCTTGTAAGAGACGGCGACCCTCGCGGCAAATTTTCCGGCCCACAAGTTGACCCTGCCCGGCACGGTATCTGATTCATGGATAACCACCGGGATACGCAGGAGGCGCGCAGAGAGCAGCACCGGAAAACTGGCATATCCGCCTTTACCAAAAATTACGTCGGGATAAAGTCTGTAGATTTGATAGAGCGAGACCAGAATCCCCCACCCCGTCTTAAATAGATCGAAGAAGTTTAAAATAGAGAAGTAGCGACGAAGCTTGCCTGCACTGTTTTTCTTATAAATAATACCGTTTTCAAAGAGCACACCCGGATTATAAGGGGTAGGAGACATATAAAAAAGTTCCAGTTCGAGGAGTTTCTTCTCCTTTACAAGACTGTTCAGTTCTTCGGCAATGGAGACTATTGGGTAGAAGTGCCCTCCGGAGCCGCCGCCAGTAAATAAGATACGCATTTTATTTATAGTGAGTTTGTCGAACTATGATCCTCGGGTTCTAGAAATAGAGAGGATAATGCCCACTTCAAGAAGAGTGAAGAAAAGGGATGTCCCGCCGTGAGATACGAACGGCAGGGTAATGCCTGACAGTGGGATCACTCCAAGCATGGCGCCGATGTTGACGAATGCTTGGAAGACAATCATTATAACAATTCCGACTACAGTGAGTCTAGCAAAGATATTTGCTGTCTCCGAAGCAATTTTGAGACCTCTGGTGGCAAAAAGAACAAATATCATCAACAAGAAAACAGAGCCCACAAAACCAAATTCTTCAGCCGCCACCGCAAAAACAGAGTCCCCGACCGGCTCGGGAAGATAAGTAAATTTTTGGACACTCTGGCCAAATCCGCGCCCAAAGAGACCGCCCGAGCCGATAGCGATGAGGGACTGTTGAACTTGATAACTTGCTCCTTGAGCATCCACTTGCGGATTAAAGAAAGTGGTAATGCGCTGCATAATGTATGGCTTCGTGTAGGCCAAAAGCGCAAGCCCAATGGCACCGGCAAGCACGATGAGAAAAACGTGACGCCACTTCCCTCCTGCGGCGATAAACATTGCTGTGCCAGCAAGCACAATTAAAATAAGATTATCGGTATCCGGTTGGTTTGAGAGAAGTAGAGCCGAGACAGCAAGGAGAAAGAGAAGCGGCAAAAGCCCCCAGCGGAAGGTTTTCATCTTCTCTTTAACCCCACTAGCCCAAGCCGCGAAGTAGAGAATGAAAGCCAATTTTAATATCTCGGAGGTTTGGAAGGAGAGCCCGCCAAACGCAATCCAGCGTCGAGCTCCGGCGTGCTCAAAACCAATCCCCGGCACCAGTACCAAGATGTTGAGAATAATGGCAACAAGTAAAAGATAAAAAGCGGATTTCTTCCAGATTTTGAAATCCAAACGTGAGACTGTTATCATCGCCACGGTACCCAGAAAAAGTCCAAAAACTGTTTGGGAAAAAGCAATACTTGAATAATTTGAACTCTCCTTGGCCAAAAGGGCAAGTGAAGCCGAGTTAAAAATAAAAAAACCAACCACTATCAAGGTTATGGAGATAACTAAGAACGGTTTATCAACTTTCAATCGGCTGGCCACCGTATTTTTAGGCTGATTCCTTTAAATATTTAATCATTGTGTCTGCGTCAGAGACTAGGAACGGGTCGTCCGGGCAGTTATCAGAGAAACCGGATTCGGCAAAAACTTTTTTTATCTTGCCGTCCACTACATACATACTATATCTCCACGACCTCTCACCAAAACCAAGGTCGTCTTTCTTTACAAGCATGCCCATTCCCTTGGTGAATAGAGCGGAGCCGTCTGGTATCATTTTTACCTTCCTTACACCTAAGTTTTTGGCCCACTGCGACATTACATAGGCATCGTTCACCGAAAGGCAATAAACTTCATCAACTCCGAGCACCTTTAGTTCGTCGTACCGGGTTTCGAATCCCGGAAGGTGCTTTGACGAGCAGGTCGGAGTAAACGCCCCCGGCAGAGAAAACGCGACTACCTTTTTGTTTTTAAAAATTTCGTCAGTAGAAACATCTTGCCAGCGGAACGGATTGTCTCCGCCAACGCTTTCATCGCGGATGCGAGTTTTGAATACTGTCTGTGGCACCATCTTTGGGATATTATCCATAATTTTGATCGTTTTCTAAATTTTTAAAGTTTAATACTTAATGATTATATAACACTTCTAGTGTCCAATAAAATATCACCTCTAGATTTTTTTACGTTTTTATTGCATACTAGCTAATATTATGCTAAGGTATGAGAAGTCTGTTCCTTAAGAAGGAGTTAAGATGGTAAAATTTTCACTGAAACAAGTTGCGAAACTAACTAAACGCGCATGGCGTGTTTATGTTGCTCCACCCAAGGAGACTGGGATATTCTTTGATCCAAAGCAGTTACCAATAATATCAACAATATTTGCAAGTGTTAGGACTGCGTTAGAACCTAAGCAAGTAACTGTTGATAATGCTCGGAAGTTAGCCTATGTGAGTTGTATGAAAGGACATGTGTTGCAAGAATTTTCCTTTGCTGAAAGCACTCTAATTCTGACAAATGAATGGCGCTTCCCTGAGCAGTGTGTGGAATGTGAGTTCTGGAATGACTTGATACTGCTTACTACTACTAATTTCAAGCGAGGAAGCGACCAAAAAAGTCATCTATGGGTGTTTGACCCAGTCACAGGAACCGTTATCTCTAAAATAGACACGCAAGGTGAATGGTCAAAAGTAATCGCTGTGGATAATATTCATCGCATGGCTTTTGTCTCCAACTGGCACAGTAATGATGTATCGGTGATTGACCTTTCCGATATAGCCAATCCCAAGATGGTACAAAAAGTGTCTTGTGATGAAGCACCAAGGGGTCTGGTGTTAAAGACAGACGGAACGTTGATTGCTACCAGTTTCTATGGACGTGGAATATTTACGATCACCAAAAAAAGCGAGAACTATCAGGTAAACAAACGGTCTGCCCCCTTCGACCCAACCGGATATGGCGGTAACATGCGAGATATACTACTCAGTCAGGATATGAAGACTGCATTTGTGTCCAACCTGGGAAGAAATATGGTTCACTGGTATGATGCCGAAAAACTTGAACTTGTGGGGAGTTTACCCACGCCCAGACAACCAAACTCTATGCGTTTCATGAAAACACCAACTCCAATCATAGGCGTATCATGCCGTAAGGACAATCTCGTATTTTTCTTTAACGCAGTAACAAAAAAACCGATAGGTGTCTCAGCTAAAACTGAGAAACTACCTACCGGCCTTACCGCCCTTGAAGATGGTAACTTTATCGTCACCAACTTTGATGGCAACAGTATTGAGCTACACAAGGTCAGATACCGTTAATGACAGAGTACCGTCCACAATTAACATTGGCAGGTTCAATCCATCAAAACTATCGAGAGCTTGCCCAAAGGCTGTAAAATCTTCGGAAGTAAGCCTGTGTTGTCCAGCCTTATATCTTGAGACGACTCTACGACGCGCCTCATTCTCAGAAAGACGGGTCTCTACTATTGCGATCGTGAATGGATAGCTTGCTGTCTCGGGGAGATGATATCCCCTAACATTGATATTTTCTAGAGTAAGTTGAAGTAATTCTAACTTACGCCACGGCTGTTCCCAGATCACTTGACCACCAGCAGCTAATTCTTCGCAAGCTGAGTATAGTAGGAATCGATATATTAGTTTTTTAAGCGGCAAGTCCTTAGGACGAACAAGGCAAAACTCAACAAATTCGGGAGAATTAACTTGTACGAAGTCAGGATTAAGCCGTCTCGCACCTGATAAGTCTGTGAGTCTAAGTAACCCATCAACTAAAGTGCTTTTCCCAGAACCCGGTAGGCCTCGTATAATCATCAGTAGACCTCTACTTAAGCCCATGGTTCACCTCTATTGTTTGTAAAGAACTTTTTCTTTACATAGCTTACCATTTAAATAATTTTTGTTAAACCAAAAAAATCAACTCACCAGAGCGAGAATCACGCCGGTGAAGGCGGAGATGACCGAGACTATCCAGTAGCGCATGACCACCCTTTCTCTCGACCAGCCTAGTGCTTGGAAATGGTGATGGAGTGGAGCAACCCTGAAGACTCGGCGTTTATTGAAAAATTTATATGAGATCATTTGAATAATATCAGAGGCGGAGGTAGCGACTAGCGGTAGAGCAATAATCGGCAAAAGAAGTACCGAATCGGTAAGAAAGGCGACGACCGCGAGAACGACCGTAAGCGCAAGAATCCCGGTTTCGCCCATATAGAAGCGCGCCGGTGGCACATTGAACCACAAAAAAGCCAGGATACCACCGGTGATAGCACCGGAAAGAGCCGAGATATCAAGTTGATTATTGATAAAAGCGATAACGGTAAAGGCGGTGAAGGCGGACGCAAGCACTCCTCCAGAGAGACCGTCAATACCGTCAATCACGGAGGTCGAGAAAGTTGCGAGCATCACCATGATGAAGAAAGGTACGAACCAGAGGCCAAGTTCTAAGCTACCGTTAAACGGAATATGGATGGAGCTGAAATCGAGCTTCAAGTAGAACCATGAGCTGATAACGATACCGATAAGGGTCACCAATATGATTTTAACTTTACGGTAAATGAGCTTGTCTTGGGCATAAGCACCCCGACCGGAGATTTGTAGCATATCGTCGGCAAGTCCGACAAAGGCAGCGAAGAAAAAGGCCCCCAGAGGCACTAGAGTCTGGCTTCTTGAAAAGAAGTTAAGTTTCAGAGTTAGTTCAGACGGAAATATGAGTGAGAGAAAATAAATAACACAAACAGTAAAGAGAACTGACGCCCAAATAATGACTCCGCCAATGCGCGGAGTACTGGTCTCTGATGAGGTGTTATGAATACCGCTGAAAGTTTCGGAGGTGCCCGCTTCCGTTCTCGGTAACTTTTTCCACATTTTATATTTATAGAAATATCTGGTAAAAAATGGTGTAATCGAAATACCGATGAAGAAAGTTAGAACGGTCGGAAAAATGATTTTAAGAATGTCCATTGATGAAAGTATTGTACCAAATATAATTTTAATTGTTGTTTATATACTCCATGACAGCGCTAATCAGGATTTCTGCATCTTCGAATCTACCTTTTTCGGTCGAGCCGAGTATGGAAACAATAATCGGTCTGCCGAGTTCT
>Ga0209541_10006845_pt1 | contig 19319 bp, 17 predicted proteins | sample RifCSPlowO2_01_FD_184027 | JGI IMG/M metagenome (GOLD analysis project Ga0209541, IMG submission 184027) | Groundwater microbial communities from Rifle, Colorado - Rifle CSP2_plank lowO2_0.1 (SPAdes) (version 2) | ecosystem: Environmental > Aquatic > Deep subsurface > Groundwater | place... | reverse complement strand
TGATAAAGGTGGTATGTCGGCTCCCAGAACAGTATTTAAAGATACAGCTTATTGGAATCCTTCTCTGAAAACCGATGAGAATGGAAAAGCTACAGTTACGGTTAAAATGCCTGATAATTTAACTACCTGGGTTATTTCAGACATCGCAAATACTCGGGAAACTCAAGTCGGGCAAAATACAAAGGAAATTGTAGTTACAAAAGATGTTATTGTAAGGCCGATTCTTCCGAATGTGGCGAGAGTGGGAGATAAAATGATGATGTCGGCTCTTGTCCAAAACTTTACTGAAAAGGATTCGGCTTTTGAGGTTTCTTTAAAGGTAGAAAAAAATGGCGCTTTCGGTGAAAATATAGATAATAGCGAAAATGCTGTAATAGAGCTTCCCTTGCGGGGCCAGTTCAACCCTGTTCAAATAAATTCAAATACTACTAAGCAGGTTTACTGGGAGTATGTTCCGGAAAAAGCCAACGAAAAAACCAAACTGACTTTTTCGGCCGTTTCAACAAAAGATAAGGAGGATTCGGATACTATTACAACGGAGCTGCCGGTAAAAAATTTTGGGTATAAAGATAAAATCGCTTCAACTAAATATGACTCGGCTACTTATGAGATTAATATTCCGGACGATGTTAAAGACGAAGAATCAAGCTATCAGTTGTTCTTATCCTCAAGTTTAACCGGGTCGGTTATTTCATCGATGGAATATTTAATTAATTATCCGTATGGATGTATAGAACAAACTACCAGCAGGCTGGTGCCAGTTATTATTGCAAAAAGTAACCCTGATATTTTATCTGAAGCTTTGAAAGATAAAAATGCCGACGATATGATTGATAAAGGTTTGGAAAGACTTAGAGCATTGCAGAATTGGGATGGCGGTTGGAGCTGGTGGAGCTCTTCTATTTCTGATGTAAGTATTACTTCTTATGTAGCGGAATATTTGGTCTTGCTGGATTCAATGAAACCCGGTATTGCTGATGATTTATTAACTTCGTCCAGGATTTATCTGGAAAATGTCCAATCTAATTCAAATCTCGATCCAGTAAGATTTTATGCCTTGTCATTACTTGGCTCCTCAAAAGGGAGAAATTTTGTGAGCTTGAAGAATGAAATGACTCCGGATGTGATTTCTTATGGAGTGATGGCCAATATAAGAAATGGTTATAGAAACAATTCTACAAATGGTGTTGCGTTATTGCTGGGTAAAGCAGTAAAACAGGGAGAAAACTTATTCTGGGAGGGCGGAAATAGGGACAGATTCGGCTCTAAGGACGCATCTACCGGACTTGCGGTTCAAGCTTTGATTATGGCAAATGCCGATAAAGATACCATTTTTAAAGGAGTGAGGTACTTGTCTAATAGCAGAAAATACGACTACTGGTCTAATACATTTGGTACTGTGCAGGTAATGCGGGCACTGGTTGAATATTCAAAACATGTCGGGGAGCAAAATCCGAAATTTGTGTATGAAGTTAAATTGGGAGACAAAGTAATTTCCTCTGGCTACATAACTTCGACAAAACAGAAAATTAGTACCTTGAACCTTGTCGGAATAGGTAAAGGCAGCAATGTGAATTTGAATATTAATAAAGAAGGATCCGGCCAGTTATACTCGACTCTGGTTTTAGACCAGTTTAGAACGAAAGTGGAAATGGCAAAAAGATCTGACGGAATTTCGATAACCAGAGAATATGTGAATAGTAAAGATCCATCATTTTCATTATCTGTAGGAGAAACAGTTAATGTTAATTTAATAATTGAAGGTCTGGCATCCTCGGAAAATTATGGAGTATTAGAAGACCAATTACCTGCGGGTATGGTGCCGATAAATTACAGATTTGACAACGAGAAGAAATCCGAATCATATTTAACAACTCATTACAGCTATTATTATGACTACAGTTATTATATCCGTGAGTACACTCAAAACGGAGTTATCATGTCACTGTACAATGTTCCTTCAGGAAGATACACATATTCTTATAAAGCCCGTGTTGTAAGTGAGGGGGAATTTCTGACTCCCCCGGCGACAATGTCGTTAATGTATTCACCTGAAATAAGTGCTAGGTCAGAAGCGCAGATAATTGCAACCTCAAAAAGCCTGACTATCAGTAAAGGTACTACAACTAAATTTGGTGGTAGACTTGCCGAAATATTCAATGCCAATTACTCACCGGGAAGCCGAGTATTAATAATTTTGTTATTTGTTGTTTTCGGAATTGTGGTAATGACCATTGTATTAGCATGTACTCTGATTATTGTTAAGGGTATCGACGCAAGAAGATTATTTAGAAAGAATTCAAACAAAAAAGAAAGCGTTGAAAGTGCAGAAAACGTCGATGAATCCTCTGGAGATCACTCCACAGGCATTAAAGATATTTAGAATTTAGATAAGTAATGCCCAATATATGTTTTAACGTTGTTTAATATGGATAAATATAAGAAATTAGAGTGGATTTTAAGAATTGCAGTCGCCGGCGAGTTTATAGGTCATGGAGTATTTGGTTTACAGGTTAAGCAAAGCTGGATTCCTTATTTAACATCTGTTGACATTTCTGCGGAAACAGCAATTACCCTTATGCCTGTGATCGGAGCTTTGGATATAACCCTGGCAGTCTTAATACTCTTAAAACCGGTGAGAATAGCCCTGCTTTGGATGACATTTTGGGCATTTGCCACGGCACTTATTCGGCCGATTGCGGGAGAACCTATATGGGATTTTGTGGAACGCTTTGCTAATATCGGTGCTCCTTTGGCTCTTCTATATTTAAGGGGTATACCTAAAAGTTTAAAGGAGTGGTTTAATTAAAATTCCTTTAATATGTTCGCTTCGTCAAATTGGTGGGGGGTATAAGATTTGGACTTATGACCTCTCGGATGTAAGCCGAGCGCTCTAACCGCTGAGCTAACCCCCCTAATTTCAGAAAACTCGGAAGCTTTAAAAAATCGAGCTGTGTGCTCTAAATGCCTATTTTGTATATTACCATATTTTAAAATCCGGATTCGAAGTATGATTGGGGGTCTAAAGATGCTCTATTTGGAAGTTTAAGTTCTCTACTTACTATTTTTTGCCATTTTTCGTCTCCGATTAATTCTGCAATTACCCTTTCCAAATGATAAGCATCTACCGTATGGTCTTTATGTTTTACGTGGGCTCTTGCAAAATACAATTCTTCTGCTACATCTTTAGAGTTTGATGTTCCTGAAGCTGCTGATTTGAATTCTTCAATTGATTTACTGTTACGTAATTTATCCGCAAAATATTCTAACCAGGTATTTTCGTGCATTGCCTTTCCTTTGGGTGTTGTATTTGTGAATTCGCTTCCATCTTCTTTTTCGTATTCCGGCATCTCTCTGGCACTATATAGTTCTATTAATGCGCTGTTTGTTCTCACACGCTGTTCAAAGTATTCTGCCAGTTCTTGTGGGGTAAGTTCATGATCGGATGTCGCGAGATTTAGCTCTGCAACTTCCAGACTTTGTAATTCTGTTGCTGCATAAGCTTCCAAAAACACAGTTGTTTTTTCTTCTGTTACTGCGCCGTTCGACATGCTTGTATAATATCATAAATGTCTAAATTTAAAGAAAAAATAGTCCGGATCGTTAAATTAATACCATCAGGGTATGTTGTAAGCTACGGTCAGGTTGCATTAATGGCGGGGGTTCCCAGAGCCGCCCGGCAAGTCGGCTGGATTCTGCATGATTATTCTGATAAGTACAATTTGCCGTGGTGGAGAGTAATTAATAATGCCGGTAGGATAAGCACGAATTGTTTGGATCACACTGCGCTCATGCAAAAAGAATTTCTAGAGAAAGAAAATATCATTGTAAATAAAGATTTGACTTTAGACATTGAAAAATATAGGTATAGACCGTCGAAAAAAACCTTGAGTGTTTTAGAACTTGATCCGGAATATATTTATATTATTAATCAAAAATATTTATAAGGAAAATCTGTAAATTTTGTCGTCGCCTGCTCTCACATTTCCTCTTCCGTCTGTATTGCTGGTAGTGAACCATATTTCTCCGGCCGGGCTTTCTACAATTTCTCTAATTCGGCCAAAATTAATATTTTTCAGTTTCAAAAACGTTTCAACTTTTTCCGGGTCTTTCTCTGAAAATGAAACCACAAATATTCCTTCTCCTTTAAGACCTCCAAAAAATAATTTATCTTTAAACTGCGGAAATAATTTACCTGAATATATTAATGCGGAAGCAGGAGCAACTGCAGGTGTAAAAACAAGTTTCGGGCTTTCAGTTCCACTTAAGGTTTTTTCGTGTGAAACCAATGGCCATCCGTAGTTTTTTCCTGATTTAATTATATTTATTTCATCTCCTCCTCCTGGTCCGTCAATTCCGCTGGGTCCATGCTCCGTGGATACCATCATGCCGGTTGTTTTATTCCAGTCTATACCTTGGGGATTTCTGTGCCCGTACGAGTAAACAGGTGAGGTTTTGAAAGGATTGTCTTCAGGAATTGATCCGTCGCTCTCTATTCTAAGAATTTTACCGCCTAAATATTCTAAGTTCTGCGCTTGGTCCTTGTTTAAGGCGTCCCCTGTTGTTATATAAAGTTTTCCGTCCGGCCCGAACTTAAGCCTGCACCCGGCGTGGTATTTTGCTGCGGGAATTTTATCAATTAAAACCTTATCGATAGATGCATTTGAGCTATTGTCAATTAAACGTAATACTTTGTCGAACATTTTATTTTCTTCTAAGTAAGCGTAGCAGGTATATAGATATTTATTGTTTTTATAATCAGGATCAACCGTGAGACCCATTAATCCTTCTTCGTCCCCGGTTACAACGTCGTTAATCGTAATTAACGGTTGGGATTTAAGAATTGTATTTTCTAGTACTCTTATGCTTCCGGTTCTTTCTGTGACTAATGTTCTAGTTTCTGAAGTAAATGCTATGCTCCATGGCACATCCAGATTTTTCGCAATTTCCTGAATCTTATAGTCGACCTTAGTCTCTTTCTCCTGGTCTATATCTTGTTCATCATTGGATTCGTTTATTTTTAGAAATGTTTTATCTCCATTTTCACTGAGGAAAAGTTTTGTAATTGATCCGGAGTTTCCCACGTATCTTTCGGCAAATAATACTAAACCCGCCAGCAAAAAAGTAGCTACAGTAACTAAAATAAGTTTAAGGTTTGGTGTGAAATTTATCTTTGGATTAATTTGCATAATAATTGTATTTAAATTATAACCGATTCAGAAACATATTAGTAATATTGACTGACCAATCTGTAATGTATTATTATTTTGGTAAGTGAACGCAGAGTTTGCTTTCTTTTTTTAGGTACTTTGGAGGCTGGTGGATGAAATACGTTTTTGTATCCGGAGGAGTTGTATCGGGTTTAGGTAAAGGAGTTATAACAGCGTCCCTCTCATTTCTTCTCAAATCAAGAGGATTTAAAGTCACCCCGGTAAAAGTTGATATGTATTTTAATGTTGACGCCGGTACTTTGCGTCCGCAGGAGCACGGTGAAGTATTTGTTACACATGACGGTATGGAAACAGATGAAGATTTGGGGCACTACGAGCGATTTGTTCATGAGAATCTTAGGAAGGAAAACTATATTACAGCAGGGCAGGTTTACAGTGAGGTTATACGAAGAGAAAGAGCTTTTGAGTATAGCGGTGAAACTGTGGATGTTATTCCCCACGTGACTGATGAAATAATTAGAAGAATCACACTTGCGGGAGAAGTAAATAAAGCCGAAATTATAGTTATAGAGTATGGTGGTACGGTCGGTGAATATAAAAACGGAATATTTTTTGAAGCCTCCAGGATACTAAAGTTGCGCAGGCCTAAAGATGTTATTCATGTGCACGTTACTTATCTTCCCTATCTTGCTCATATCGGAGAGTTAAAAAGCAAACCGGCTCAAACAAGCGTCCATATTTTAAATGGCTTGGGAATCCAACCCGATATAATTGTTGCAAGAAGCGAAAAACCTATAGATAAAAAAAGAGCTGATAAACTGGCTCTTTTTTGTAATATTCCCTCTAGCAGGTTATTTTCCGCACCGGATTTAGACGCTATATATCAGGTACCACTCCTTTTTCACAAGCCCCAGCATCATTTTGCAACAACTTGCTTAAAATTACTTGGAATGGAAAGCGGAAAACATAAGGAAATGACTTCCTGGCAGGAAATGACCAAAAATGCGGTAAGAAAATGGAAAAACAACGTAAAAATTGCCATAGTAGGCAAGTATTTTGTAACCGGAGATTATTCTCTTATTGATTCATACGTATCGGTAGTAGAAGCTCTTAGGCATGCTTCATGGCAGCAGGGGGTGAATTTGGAATTTGATTGGATTGACAGTGAAAAATTATTAAGAAGCGGAGAAGATATTCTAAAAAAATATAACGGGTTGGTTGTTCCTCAAGGATGGGGATCTAGAGGTACGGAAGGTAAAATAAATGCAATAGAATACGCCCGAAAAAATAAAATGCCATATTTGGGACTTTGTTTCGGAATGCAAATGTCAGTAATAGAGTTCGCCCGAAATGTTTTAAATTTGAAAGGTGCAAATTCTACTGAAGTAGATCCTAATACTAAAAATCCGGTAATCCATATAATGCCAAATCAAAAGGAGTATTTAGCTAAAAAGCAATATGGAGGCACAATAAGGTTGGGTGCATGGCCTTGTGTTATAAATAAAAACTCAAAGTTATTTGATTTATACAAGAGATTTAATGATGATAAAAACTTGCCGTGGTATCAGTTGGACGGACATAAGACAGAATTTAAATTGAAGAACAATGGCGATAAATTAGTATATGAACGACACAGACACAGATATGAATTCAATAATAAGTACAAGGCGGAGTTTGAAAAAAATGGATTCAGTTTTGCCGGGTTGTCACCTGATGGAGAGTTAGTGGAGGCAATAGAATTAAAGGGCCACCCGTTTTTTATCGGGACACAATTCCATCCGGAATATTTAAGCCGGCCGTTAAATCCCCACCCCATATTTTTAGGGTTTGTTGAAGCTTGTAAAGAAAAATGAAAGTTTGATTTAAGGAAAAGTTGGGGATTTAAATTCCTAACTGTGTAGAGCCCAATACTGATTAGAGTTAAATAAACTTTCAAAAGTACCCGCATCGTTCCAGAATCCGTTTAACTCTGACCATTTTAAAGAGTGATCTCTAATATAACTGTTATTTAAATCGGTTACCTCTAGCTCTCCTCTGGTGCTTTTTTTTAGTGTTCTGATTCTGTCGAAAACCGAGTTGTCATAAATATATAAACCTGTGACTGCAAATTTAGATTTGGGTCTCTTAGGCTTTTCTTCTATTTTGATAATATCACCCTTTTTATTAAATATGGGAACTCCGAATCTTTGAGGGTTCTCTACTTTTTTTAAAAACACTTTAGCTCCCGATTTAAACTTCTTAACATCATCCCGAATATTTGCGTCGGTTGTGTTATCGCCAAGTATCACAATAATATTGTTGTCGTCGGCAAAACTTTCCCCGCATGAAATGGCACCGGCTATGCCTAATATTTTTTCGTCCTGAAAAGCAAACTCAACTTTTTTTAAATTGAATTCTTCTCCATTTCTTAACATGTTTATAAAATCACCGGCATGAGGTTCGCTTACAATAATCAAAATTTCGGTAATTCCCGCATTCACTAGGGTTTGAATCGGGTAATAAATCATTGGTTTATTATAAATTGGAAGCAGATGTTTATTTGTTGCTCTGGTTAAAGGATAAAGCCTAGTACCTTTACCACCGGCACATATTATGCCTTTCATATGTTTTTAGTATATCAAGAACATAGATGTGAACTAATTTGTGAGCCCCTAGAGATACTACCTCATAAAAACCTAATTAATGGAGTAGTCAAAACATAATTTAGCACAACCAGAAAGCACCTCGTTTGTTAATATTTTGTCTTCCTGATCATCAGATAGAAATACGAAAATAAAAGGGTTTTTGGAATAAATTATTCCGGCATCGTGTACAGCTTTTTCAAGTGAACCGGTTTTGTTGGCAATCTCTATATCGTTCGGTAATAACAGCGGTATTCTTCTTCTGTCCTGCTGTTGTTTAAGAATTGCAAGTATTTGAGCTGCTCCCGGTATCTCATTGTTGTAAAGTTTCTCAAGTAAAATGGTAATGTCTTGTGCGGTAGTAAAGTTTGGTCCTCTGCCCGCTTTAATCATCATTTTATGTCTAAACGTTGTATTTAATAAGCCGAGTTGATGCATATATTTTTCTACGTTTTCCCATCCAATAATATCCACGATTTCGTTTGTACCGGCGTTATCTGAGATATCCAGCATTAACGTAACTAGATCTAAATAGGTAAACTCATCGTCTTTGTTTAATAATTTAAAAACTCCCGATCCTTCAACTCTATTTTGTTTCAGGGTTAATTTTCCCCTCATTTACTTGTCTGAAAAACTCGCAGGCAATTGGTATTTTAATAACACTTGCCGCCCAAAATTGAAAATCCTGGTTTACTTTAATTTCTTCTTTTGTGTTTAGAAATTTAACCCTTAAGGTTACATCTCCACCGAGTTTTTTTAGCTGAATATCTATTTGTTTATTTAAATTATTTAAAGTCATTGGATAATAGGACGGATAATTTCATTTTTTACTTTTCGGGTACATTAAATCATACATAGCTTTAGCGGCATTTAATCTATCCAAATCCTTTTGTTCATCAGAATCCCGACCAATTCCTTTGTAACGCAGTTTAATTTCGGCATACTTTATTACCAGGTCTATTTTTGCTTCGCGCGCATTAATAACAGCATTATCTGTGATAGTATGCAAGGTGCGTAATAGTTCATCGGCAAGCGCTCGTTGTTCCCCTCCAAGATGGGCATTTGCTTCTAATATTTCTGGTCTAATATCCTTGAGCGATTCGCCTATTGATGGTTCATTCATTAACCATGCAGCCAGTATCTCCTGTTGTGTTAATGCAGTGCGGGAACCGGTCATTAATTCCATAGAATACTTTTTTATCTCGGATAAAGCCTCAGTCATTATATCAAATGTTCCTGGCGTAACTATTTCATCGGGACCTTTAAGATTCTCATCACGATCTAAACCTTCTAAAGCAGCTGGTGGTGTTTTTAGCATAAAATGATTATATACTACTTTTGATTAGTGGACTTTCTTTGATGTTTATAAGAAGTTTGTTTGGAGTACCATTTACCAAAATCCTCCCAGAGTCCATTTCCTTCACTAGCCTTGATGTTTTCAAAATCACATTCCGCGATTGATTTACCTGTTGAAGATAGGGAAATTATGGTATTTGAAGGGATTCCATTTCCTTTAGAAGAATACAATATAGTACCGGGTTTTCTGTGTCTAAAAGTCTTATAACCATTTTTATCTATATATGTAACCACTTCTTCAAGTATAACTTCCCTATTACTTTTTCCTTTCATTAAATTTAAAAAATCTTCTGGATTAAACCATTTGTTCATATAGGACATATATGCCCCTGGATAACCATTTAAAGAAGTTATATACCATGCAGAATCGCAAACTAATAAGGGGCATTTAAGTAACTGAAAAGCTTGCTGTGCTTTACTTAAACTTATTTTTTCAATATCATCCGATTGGATTTCTACAATCTCTGCTAGCTGTTTCTGTTTGAGTTTTATTTTAAAAGGCAGAAGTCTTCTACATGCACTTTTAAATTTATATTGATTTCCGGTAACATAACAGATCATAGATATATTCTAGATCGTTAAGAGTAAAAGTAAAAAATATTATTGACTGTTCATGGTGGGGAGGGTGAGAGTCGAACTCACATAGCCGGTTTTTCAGACCGGTGCCGTGACCACCTTGGCTACCGCCCCACACTAATGAGCTAAGATAACTGCCATATTTTATCAGTTTACTAAGATGATGGCGAGTATTTATACTAATTTGAGGAGTCAATTGAAAGTTTAATTAACTATTACCGTTATCTACTTCCACTTCCTTTTTGCTAATAAGTTCTCGTATTTTGAGTATTAGTACTTCGGGTTCTGACACGTCTTTCATTAGTAAAGATCCACCTCCCATAAATCTTACAATTAAATTACCATAGTTGAATTTTTTGCCGAGCGCTGTCTGATGAACTTCCATTGAAGTCATCCCTTTAAGTTCGTATGAAATGCAGTTCGAACTAAACATTCCTTCACAATCCATAATGGTTTCTGGAGTTATTACATATTCACGTTTGTTCCAGTATTTTTTAGAAAAAACACCGATTATTAAAGCTAAAAGTAGCGCCAAAGTTATTATAAGAAAGAATATAAAGAGGATTACATATACAGATACTACCGGAGTGATTAGAGGAACTATAAGCGAAAATATTATAAGAGCAAGCGAAAGGAAGACTGATAATAGAAAATAAAGGGTACCAGTCTCAACGAGGAGTGCTTTACTTGACTGTTTAATTACTAGCTTATTAGTAGGCACTGATACCACCTACTTTGATTATATGCCGATTTTTAAAACCATCAAATATCGAACTCTCAGATTAGTATGAGATAGAGTATCTCCCATATTTTCCTTATAGTAGTTGTATTAAGCTTTATAGTTCTCGGACTAAATTAGAATTGCGCTTATTTTATATGAAGTTCCTTTACCAACGCATCCATTCCCTTTTTCTTATATATTTCTATTGCGTTATCTGCAGGATTTTTTCGTGATTTGTATCTTTTAATAAATTCATTCAGGTATACTTCCTCTTTGAGTCCCCTACTTTTTAAACCTTTTTCGGAAATAGCTAAAAGATCTTTTACTAATGGGATTACGGATATGTTATTTATCTTCGCTCCGAATCCGTGTCTAAGAGTATCAAATCTCAATTTCTGCCAATCATTATGATTAAATTTACCGTAAAGTTTTTCAGCCTCATCTAAGTTCTCTATAATCCCTAATGCAAGTGCGGGAACGGAAAGTATTGCATTTTGAGGCTGCTGGCCGCTAACTCTGAACTCAATTGTTCCATGAGATGGCGATAATCGGACATTCCACCATGCAAATCCCGCATGAAAGTTAATGTCTGAAGTGCTTGCTTTTAAATCAACAAACTTGCCGCTAACAGTTTCTCCCTTGTTAGTTGAGCCTTTTTTTAAATACTCTCCAAAAGTTCTACAATCTAATATTTTTATGTACTCACCGTTTCTTTTAACCATCAAAGGTCTGAATTCACACAATCTATTAACATAATCATTATAGGAACTGAAAGTATCAGGTATACCGGTTTGGTTAACTCTATTAGACCAGGATTTATCCCAGAATATCTCTCTTACATCAATCCACTCCGTGTCTAATTTACCTGCCCAAATCGGTGCATTTGCCGTTAATACTGTTATTAACGGGGACAAACCATTACAAATATTTACGGCTCTAATAGCTTCATCTTTATATATATCAATGTGGCATTGGTTTGCGGCGCTTGTAGCAAAAACATGTAGATCCACACCCATTTTTTGGTCTATAAACCTATTCATAGAATCCTGTTCAAAAAATATATATCTGCCTTTGTTGGCAATTAGTTTTTTACTTGGTAGGCTTAATGGTTGTACACCATATCCTAATAAATAGCTATTATGAGAATTTAAAAATTGCACAATTATATTTTTTAATAAATTCCAGTGATTTTCGAGTGTTTTTAAATCAATTTCGGGTGTTAATGAAACTTCAATAGTGCAATAACCAACATCCGTACTTATAACGTCATTTTCATAACCGAATCTTCCCTTACTCTCCGAAATATTCTTTTCAGCTGAAACTACTTCATTTGTCCCCTCATCCATGTGTGTTGTCCAGCTAGTTTTCTTTAAATAAGCAAAAAGTGAACGAACAACATTATAATTAATAGCATTTCCGGCTGAAGTTACAGTTGGAAACTCTAATTCCAGTCCTATTCTTCGAAGAGTGCTTTTAGGTTTAGTTTTGAAGTTCTTGCAAAATTCCGATTTTATACTCATATCTACCCTTTTATTAATCGTCTTAATATATATAGGTCGGGTAAATAATCTTGACTTCCTTTTTGACAAAAAACATTTATGTACTAATATATATTGCGTAGTAACAGGTGCTTGAATTTATATGAAAAAAGTCACGAAATGGAACTACAACACAAGAAATGAAGCTGAAAGGGTAATTGCAAGTATTTGTCCTGCTTTAAACGGGTTCTATAAAAACCACGGTTTCTACATAATTCCACATACAAATGAATATTCCAAAAAGGCATTTGGTGTTATTCTACCCAATCTGCCTTACAACAAGTATCCCAGGTTTTGGGAGAAAATTACTCGCTATAACTATTCCCCATTTAATATCAATACAGATGAAAATCTTATTGATTTTGTCGAGCTGGAACTTAAAAAAATAAGTGTTGATGAGCCAAATTATTTTAATTTAAAGCAAGATTGGGACAGGTTCGGTAATTATATCTTAACAAGCTTATACGATTTTTTGGGTCTACCTCCTGATTTTTTAACAGAAATAAATATATACCCCACTCGGTATGGAACTGGTACTTCCTTTAGAGTGGCTAAAAAAATTGAAAATATAGCAAAAATTAATTTAAGAGAAGGTTGCAGTGTACTAAATATAACATCTTCGCTGGTTTCAATATTGTCCCGGCCAAACATAAATCATAATTTGCAGGCAACATGGGAAGAGGCTACAAGTATAACGGATTGGATTATGACTGAATCCACATTTGCTAAAAAACTGTTTGAAATTACCAATTTAAAATACAATTCGATGATTAAGTATACACGTTCATCCTCGCAGCCTAAATTAATTAAAGAATCTGCAGAGTATTGTAAAGTACTTGGGATACCAAGCACTTTTTTTGATTTTAAGGCAACGGGAAATTCAATAATCATAAATGACAAAACCATTGATTTTACACCTAATGAGATGAGGATGTTAAAACTTTTTATTGAAAAAAGAGGATGTATTGTAAAAATACAGGAAATAGCCGATGAATTGTATAAAAATGATAATAACTTTAGCTTATATGCAATATCGAAAAATATTCAAAGAATACGGGACAAATTTGAAGCAAACGGGATTTCCAGTTCATATATACAAAGCTCGTGGGGTGTAGGTTATATGCTGAGACTTTAACCATACCCTAAACCATGACGTTAGCCAGATTTATCAATCAATTTATGACTATTAGGATATTGCTATATAATCTGGAGCGAGAAACGGGACTCGAACCCGCGACCTTCTCCTTGGCAAGGAGACGCTCTAACCAACTGAGCTATTCTCGCATTAAAAAAGGAGTTTATGTCTAGATATTATAATTAAACAGGCTAAAAAGGCAACAATTTAAATCATTATTTAGCGAAGCTACCAGCTTCCCCCACCTCCGCCGCCACCACCGCCTCCTGATGATCCTCCTCCCCCTCCACCGCTGGAGAAACCTCTTGAACTTCGGGTTGCTGACATTGACGCAGATTGTATGCCGGAGCTGAAACTGCTTGAGAACGAGGAAAAAGTTAATGCGTTGAAATAATCGCCTTCATACCAATCAGGATTTCGAAACTCCAAATCAGCGAATCTTTTAACCCATATATCTTCTACTCCGAATGACGTGGCATATGGGAGGAGCTTTTCGAAAAACATTTGGTTTTTAGCCTGAAAGTCCAGTTGCTCGTCCTGTGAGGTTAAAAAGTTCTTTAAGGAGATTGCTTCACTTAGTTTTTCTATACCAAAATCGGTTCTTTTTGCTGATTTTCTCCCAAATATAAAGGCTACGATGGAAGTTAGGAAACTCAGGAAATAAAGAGATATCCCTCCTATAAATGAATATTTTTTATTTATCTTTTCTATGTTTTCGCTTAATAATCCTTTAGAAACCATGGCATTACTCAACTTTTTATTAAAATCCGATATGTTCTTTAAGTAATTTTTATTGTTTTTAAGACTTTTTATACTAACAGTTTCTCCTACAATTGCGTTATTAAATAAAGCCTTTAAAAGAGTAAATTCGTAATCATATAGTTCATTATTATTTTGAAAAGTATTCATGTATACAAAATTAAAATCTTTTTTTCCTTCTTGAACTATTTTAAAAAATCCTCTCTGTGCCAGGTGAATGATAGAAGATGTTAAAAGGGAATTATCAAACTTTTTATTTACCAGGAGGGCTGTTATAGCCGGTGGGTAAGGTTTGTCCGGAGCTTCTTTTGGAGGGGAGAACCATGCTGAGGTAATTTTAGCTTTTTTGGAATTTTTATAATCCTTATACCAATTTAAGAATATTTTTATTGGATAGATAAAGCTCCAGATAAACCAGGCAATTGCTGCTAGGATTAAAGCGAATATTGCAATCTTATCAAAATAGTCTTTCTGTGGCTCCAAAACTGCCACATATCCTTTGGGAAATCCGACTGCGAAGGTTAATCCTTCGTATGGATTTAAAGGTTTTTTTGTTTCGATTAAAAACATATTCGGTTTTTCTTTCACTGAAATACAATTTGAAGCAGAAGAACCTCTTACTCCCGTATAACAATCAATTGTTACATTGTTTTGAATATCTTGAGGAAGAAATATTTTAACACTTGCATGTGTAATTGAAATGCTCCATTCATCACCCGTCGCATTCCAATAAAGCTCGTCGTGGTCGGTAAAATAAGTTAGTGCTCCGGAAACTTTATATTTAATTTGATATAGTTGTTCACCGGTGACATATTTATCCGGATCCCCTATTTTTATATTTACCCTTCCATTAGAATTCGATGTTGTGAATTGATAAGGATTTTTTCGTGTATCGGTAACGTTTAATACATCTATGATCATATTGAATTTTTCTCCGTCAACGTTTGTTTTTTGGTAGGGAATTTCTCTGTAAATTCCATGTTTTTGATTGGGGCCGAAGTCATAGTAAATAGTTTCAGTTACATCTATTGTTCCGTCAGCATTTACAAATATAAGCGTGTTAAAAACATCAATTTTTTCGTATAAAGATTGAGCCGATGTGTTTGATGAGAAAATAGTGGTAGTTAAAGCGATAATTAGGAAGATTACTAAGCATTTTAAATAGATAAATGGGTTGTTTTCTTTCATTTTGTAAAAAAGGATGGCAAATTTCTAAAAACTTTTTGCCATCGTCTTTTGGTGGGCGGGACAGGAGTTGAACCTGCATGGGTTTTACCCCACAACGACCTCAACGTTGCGCGTATACCAATTCCGCCACCCGCCCGTACGCATTTGTGATTTCAGACGTGTAACATTATATCATTTATGCGGAAATTACTCGCAAACTTTGCCTTTGGGACAACAAATCTTCTTACCCAGCGAACTTGTTGTAGCGTACTCTGCTTTGTCACAGCATAGTGTATTACTTTTATCCCAGGAACATTTATCATTTTTTGCGCAAACTTCCTGGGTTTTTAAGTTTATACACTGACTGGTTTTTATAATCTCATCTCTTCTGGAATTTACAAATGAGAGGTAAATTGGGGTTAAAATGATAAGCATGATTATCCCGAATATAATTTGATTTTTATATTGGCCGATTAAATCCCGCATTATTATATTTTAAAGTAAAATCGTGATCTAAGCTATATGGTGCCAGAGGTGGGATTTGAACCCACACTTCCTTACGGAAACTGCCCTCTGAAGACAGCGTGTATACCAGTTTCACCACTCTGGCTCGTAGTATTTAGCTTACTGGTGCAATTATACATTATTACATTCTATTGACAGTATTAAAAATAGTAATAGTATTTAAGATAAGATGATGAAAATTATCACTCCAGGAACTTTCAATTTTGAAAAACTCAAAAAGATAATTATAGTTCTATTAATATTAATTCTTGTTCTGCCATTTTTGGGAAGGTTAAACCCACTTTATACAGTTGAATTTGGCACCGTAGGAGTTGTAAGCAGGTTTGGGCGTATTGAAAGGCTGGCTTCACCCGGCTTAAATTTTAAAATGCCTATAATAGAAAAGATTTATTTTTATAACACTCAAAAAATAATTTATGAAACTGCGGAACAACCTCAAACCAGCCAATTTTATAACAAAGAATCCAGCGGATTTAATTTAAACAGTGCCGTGCAAAAAACAGCTTCAGACTCGGCTGACTTTCCTGTAGATACAACTACAAAAGACGGTCAGCAGGTTAGTATTAGGTTTACTCTAAGATATAGGCTGGATCCGGATAAAGTTTTATGGCTTGCTCAAAATATCGGTACTCAGGACCAAATAGCTACAAGAATAGTCCAGGCGGAATCACGTTCAATTACAAGAAACGTCGCCAGAGAATTCCCGGCTTCCGAACTTTATACAGGTGATGTTTTCAAATATCAACTAAGTGTACAGGAAAGGCTTATCTCAGGATTTGAAAAAAACGGAGTTATTTTAGATGAATTTTTGGTAAGGCAGATCAAATTCAGTGACGGTTATATAGCAGCAGTCGAACAAAAGCAAATTGAACAGGAAAAAGTAAAAACCGAAGAATTTAAAGCGCAGCAGGAAGAATTTATAAAACAACAAAAAATAATTAGGGCAGAAGGAGAAGCAAAAGCGCAGGATATCTTGAGGCAAACTATTGATCCACTTGTATTACAAAAAATGGCTATTGAAAAATGGAATGGGATACTTCCCACTTATTTGGGTGGCGGCTCCGAAGTTCCTTTTATAAACATCAGATAAAGAATTTGTGAGATTGCTAAGACTAATATTATTTATATTTATTTTTTCTCTGGTAATTTTTATTTTTTTAATTTTCTTTTCTCCTCTTACTTTTCTTTTTGCTTTGTCTGAAAGTTCTTTGTTTAAAGTAGTACAACTTGTGTTTTTTATAGTATTAGGGCTTATTGTTGTAGCTGGAATCTGGTTGCTAATTAGATTTAAATTTGGATTAAGAGCGGTTTTCCTGGTACCTTTAACCCTGTTGTTAACGGCTAGTACCGTTTTTTGTTTTTTTGTCATTTACGGTTATTTAATTAGAGAAAACGCCGCATATGAAGTTTCTAAATTTGAGAATGTTATCTACAATGCTCTAGGTAAGAATTCGGCATATAGCAAATTTATAAACTATCAGCTCATACCCGGTAAAAATGGCCGTAAAGGTATATTGAAAGTAACAATGCAATTGAAATTTCCCAAAGAAGGAAAATATGAAGTTGAGGGATTATTAATGCCGTTAAAGGAGAATGTAACGTATGATATAGAGGCAATCAGCCAAAGAATGAATTCTAATGAGTTTATTTGGGATAATACATTTAGAGAATACTCGAAACAAGTAATTATAGCGGACGATAGAAATTTTCATGATCTGACTTTCACTTTTAGTCTGGATGAATATGGTGCGCCGGATTCTTATAAAAATCACGGAATGTCTATCTCCATTATGAGGCAAGATTTAACGGATGTACTGGGGATTCCGGAGGCTTATGTGTATATTGAGAACGAGGGAATTGCTGAAAATCTTGTGGAAATGGATACCTCCTATTTAAATAAAAAGTTTAAAATACCATATTACTTTTTCATTTTTTATTGATTGTTATTATTTTGTGATTTTATAATAGGTGGATTAAATGTATACACCAAGTGAAGCTAACTTATTCTTGAAATCGTTAAAATTAGTATATATAAAAGTGTTAATGCCAAGATCTTTTGCTCCTGTCATCTTATTTTCATCATCGTCAGCATAAACTATTTCATTCGGATTAGCGCCTGTCTTTGTTATTAAAACCTGGTATATTTCTCTTGCAGGTTTCATAAAACCCACTTCGTATGAAAATACTTTTATATCAAAAATATCCAGGAACCCCCACTCGTTATCAAGTTCTCTAACTCTAGTAATAAAATTATTTGAGCATATACATGTTTTGTACCCGGCTTTTTGTACTTTAGTAACATAATCAGCTACTTCATGATTTATATCATAACTTTCTCTCAAACAATCACAGATTCCATCTAAATCGGTTTTTATTTTTAATTCCATTGTTGCGTATTCCCAATATTCTTCTTCGCTCATTTCACCCCTTTTAAACCTTATCATTTCATCTGATTTAGCCAAAACATAACTTATTTTTTCTTCATCGTTGACTTCTTTTGGAAGATGTTTTTTAAAATTTTTAAAGCTGTCAGAGGTAAAATACACGCCGTCCAAATCGAAACAAATTGCTTTTATCATGCGTAGATTCTAGCACACATTTTTATTTACTTTGTGCATAATACATTTTTGAATATAGCGAATCTTTGGCAATTAATTGCGAGTGTTCTCCTTTTTCAATAATTTCTCCATTATCTATTACATATATATAATCAGCCTTTTTAACCGTAGCAAATCTATGCGAAACTATTACAACGGTTTTATCCTTTGAAAACCCTTTAATGTTTGAAAATATTTCTTCTTCGGCTAAGGCGTCTATCGCGCTTGTAGGTTCGTCTAGAATAATGAGTTTTGGTTCTTTATAAAAAACACGCGCTATTGCAATTCTTTGCCACTGGCCCCCGGAGGGGGACACACCGTCTTTTAAATCCCGCGCTAGATATGTGTCATATTTATTAGGGTATTCCTGTATAAATTCATGCGCTTGGGATTTTTTTGCAGCCTCAACTACCTTTTTCAGTGAATATGGTTTGTTTATGTCTCCTACAAATATGTTTTCCCACGCTTTAAAGCCGAATGTTATAAAATTCTGTGACAACACCCCAATTTTTCTGTAGTAATCAGTTAGTGAAAGTTCTTTAATATTTACTCCGTTTATTAATATTTCACCTTCAGTTGGATCGTAAATTCGCAGCATCAGCTTTATTAATGTGGTTTTTCCGGCACCGTTTTTGCCTACCAAGGCGACGTCTTTATTGGTAGAAATAATAATATTTACATTATTTAGAACCTGTTTTTCTGTTCCCGGGTATGTAAAGCATACATTTTTGAATTGAATTTCTATTCCCTTTGACGTGTCCACTTCTTCCTTACCGTCTATAATATCAATTTTAGGGCTGAAATTTAAAAATTTATAAAAGGTTTCAAAAAAGGATCCATCGCTTAATATCGTTGTTGCTTGTTCAAATGCAAAAGTTACAGTGTTTCTCAAATTTTGGAATAAAGACATAATAAAGAAAAATTGTCCAATTGAAACAGACTTGTTAATAAAAAGCAGGAATACGTAATAAAGACCTAGCACAGTAAATACAAACTCCCATAGGCGGGCAAAAAGAGTGAATACCAATCTTTTTCGTTCATTTGTCTCCAATTTGTCTACAAACTTTTTATTAAGACCCAATGCCGTATTTAATAAATATTTGCCGTAGCCAAAAACTGTCATCTCCATAAATTTTGATGGATCATCTGTATA
>Ga0209541_10006842_pt1 | contig 19321 bp, 18 predicted proteins | sample RifCSPlowO2_01_FD_184027 | JGI IMG/M metagenome (GOLD analysis project Ga0209541, IMG submission 184027) | Groundwater microbial communities from Rifle, Colorado - Rifle CSP2_plank lowO2_0.1 (SPAdes) (version 2) | ecosystem: Environmental > Aquatic > Deep subsurface > Groundwater | place... | reverse complement strand
ATTCATCTCAGGTATAAAATCTGTGTCCCCTGCATGATAAACTTTTTTATCATTTAACTCAAAAATATATCCCACCCAATTATTTGCCTTGGGATGAAAGTTCAGCCGCTCTGGTTTAATATTATACGCAGGAACTGTTGAGAATCTAAAACCCTTTACTTCATAGCTTTGATTTGGCTTAACTTCTACTTTTCTATCAGCTGGAATACTGATTCGCGAAAGGATATCCGATGGTGCGATTAATACTGTATCATCTTTTATTATTTTTGCTATGTCCTTGGGAGAAAAATGGTCATAGTGGGCATGGGTTATAAAGATAAGATCTGCTTTTTCAAGCTTTCGTCCACCCAATTCAAAAGGGTCTACGAAATAAATCTTATTTCCCTTCTTATCCTCAAAGAAAAAACTCGCGTGGCCAAGCCAGATAATGTCTTCCATAAGACTATTATATCAATTTAAAGAAGTCCAAGGTGAAATATTTTGGTGAGAAAAGGCACTAGGGTGATGAGCACCTGAAGAACTACTGTAATTCCAATTGAGACAAGCAGAAACTTATTGAGAGAAAACATATCTTTTCCGCGGACCAAAAAGACGATTATAAAGTGCGCAAAGACAAGAAGATTAAAAACTACAGTTCTTGCAAAAACTTCGGACTTAAGCTCAAGTAAATAATAAAAAACGAATATCAAAATCATTGACGTAGTAATTCCAAGTGTTCCGGAAAGAAAAATTCTTCTAAGAGACAAGATATGTTTCTTTGGATCTCGCGGGTTTTCCAAAAGTTCGCGTCCATCTCTTGAATCGCTTGCCAAGGCCAGTGCCGGTAGACCATCTGTCACTATATTTATCCATAAGATTTGCGTGGGAAGAAGCGGTGAGGGGAGACCCAAGATAATACCAAAAAATATAAGAGAGATCTCGGATAGATTTCCCGCAAAAAGATAAGTAATTGATTTTACAATGTTGTTGTAAATAGTTCTCCCTTCCAAAACCGCCTTAACTAACGTTGCAAAACTGTCATTTGTAAGGACTATATCGCTTGCTTCTTTGGCAACATCGGTGCCCTTTTGACCCATCGCAACTCCTACATCTGACTTTTTAAGGGCAAGAGAGTCATTCACGCCATCACCTGTAACCCCCACCACATATCCAAGGCTCATAAATAGCGTCGTAAGTCTTAATTTATCCTCGGGTGTGGTTCTTGCAAATATTCTTGTCTTATCAAGGATCTTTTTTAACTCCTCATCTGATATTTTAGAAAGCTCTTCTCCTGTTACGACGTCCTCATCTTTATCAATAAGGCCCACTTCTTTTGCTATGGTTAAAGCGGTAATTTCGTTATCTCCTGTTACCATAATTGTTCTTATTCCCGCTCGTTTTGCCTTTTCAACCGCGTCCTTTGCCTCAGGACGAGGCGCATCATGAATACCTACAATCCCCAAAAATTCAAGTCCGCTTTCGAGTTTTTCGCGTGAAAGTTTTTCGCTGTCTATGGTTCTGTATCCGAATCCTACGACCCGAAGGCCCTCCCTTGCATATTCCTCAATCATCTTTTCTGCTTTCTCTCTCTTCTTATTTGATATCTTACTTTTTGCCAGTAATGACTCCGGAGCACCTCTTACGAAAACATATTTTCTGCCTTTTTCCTCAAAAACAGTGCTTATGATCTTACTTTCCTGATCGAAAGTGTTTTCCTCAATTATTTTTCCTCCGTTTTTTAATTCCTCCAAGTCCTTAATTTTCTCTTTTGCAAAGAGAAGAACCGCAGCATCGGTTCTGTCTCCTACAACATCAAATTTGCCTTTTTCTTTCGTCTCAACAAGAGATGCGGTATTTCCCAGGACACCTGCCTTAAGCATTTGATGAAGTCTTCCTTTATCTTCGGCCCAATATTTTTTAACTTTCATGACGTTTTGAGTTAATGTCCCTGTTTTATCAACAAGAAGCACCGAAACAGCACCCAGGGTCTCAACTGATGCCATTCTTCTTACGATTGCCTTATTTTTTGCCATCCTTGCCGTGCCAATTGCCAAAGTAATTGTAATAACCGCGGGAAGACTCTCGGGAATTGCGGCTATTGCGATACTTATTGCAAGAAGAATAAGAGGAAAAAGCGAAAGCCCATGGGAAACTCCAATAGGCAGAAGCATTGCGGCAATTATAATGACCCCTACGGTTATAGTTTTCCCGACTCTGTCCAATTGTTTCTGAAGAGGAGTCTTTTCGGTCTTTATCTCTGAGAGTGTTTTAGCGATTTGTCCAAGACGCGAATCTCTTCCTGTCTTTGTAATCCTTATCCTTGCTTTTCCTTTAACAACCAGGGTTCCTGAGAAGACCTCCTCATGAGAGTCTTTTATTACGGGGACTGACTCTCCTGTTATCAAAGACTCGTCAATTTCTAAATTGGAACTGCTTAATATAGCACCATCGGCCGGGATTTTGTCTCCTTCATTTAGAATTACGATATCATCAGGGACTACTTCATCGCTTGGAATTTCTTTTTCCTGCCCATCCCGCAGCACTCTACAGACCGGAGTAAGTAGATTTTTTAACTTTTCAAGCTCTTTCTGAGCTCTATATTCCTGAAGAAAGGAAAGACCGGCCGAAAGAATTATGATTACAATTATCAGCGATCCATCTATAAAGTTTTTGATAAAAAAAGAAAAGGCAGCGGCAAGAAAAAGAATCCCATTTATAAAACTAGGAAACTGGAGAAAAAATAGCTTGACAGGAGAAAAGGCTTGTTCCTGAGGAATAACATTTTTTCCAATTTTTTTTAATTTTTCTTCAACCTCAAATGCGGGCAGTCCTTTCTCCATATATCCAAAATTACAACTTCTAACCTATAACTACTAACTACTGATTAATAACTAATTGCGTTTTCTTGTTTAGGCCGGTACTGCAGAGCCTCTGCAATGTGAACGGGTTTTATTTCTTTTTCTTCCTCAAGATCGGCAATTGTCCGGGCAAGTTTAATAGTTTTATAGTACGAGCGGGCAGACAGGTTCATTCGGACGACCGCAAGCTTTAAAATATCTATAGATTCTTGTGACAGCTTGCAAAATTCCTTGATATCTCGGGTGGACATCTCGGAGTTTGAAGTTATTTTCTTGTTCTTAAATCTTCTTACCTGAATATCTTTTGCTATTTGAATCTTTTTACGGATTTCCTTTGATGTTTTTACCTTGATAGGTTTTTCGTCTGTAAGTTTATCGGTTCTTACAGGTTGAATTTCAAGGTGAATATCTATCCGGTCAAGAAGAGGTCCTGAAACTCTCTTTTGATACTTGATAATTTGAGAGTAACTACATTTGCATTTATTCGACTTATCCCCAAGATATCCACATGGACAGGGATTCTGGGCTGCAACAAGCATAAACTTTGCGGGGAATTTAATTCTTCCTGAGGCGCGGGAAATTGTGATAATTCCATCTTCCATAGGCTGCCTTAAGGCCTCTAAGACATATCGGGGAAATTCCGGAAACTCGTCAAGAAACAGAACCCCTCGGTGGGAAAGGGAGATTTCCCCAGGTTTTGGATATGTTCCTCCTCCGATTAGTCCTACGTGGGAAGTGGTGTGATGGGGGGAGCGGAATGGTCTTTTAACAAGGATAGACTGGCCGTCTAAAAGTCCCGAAATGCTGTAAATTCTTGTTACTTCAAGCGCCTCATCGAAGGTGAGGCGGGGAAGAATTGATGGTAGAGTTCTTGCAAGCATAGTTTTTCCCGAGCCCGGCGGGCCTTTAATCAAGATATTGTGAGAGCCGGCGGCAGCAATTTCAAAAGCTCTTTTTGCCTGCTCCTGTCCCTTCACATCTGCCATGTCAAAATCGAAATAAACGTCTTTTGATAGGGAATTTATATTAATATTTTTTGCGGGTACGATTTCATCTTCTCCTGAGAAATGTTTAAGAAGAGAAATAAGATTGTCAGCAGGATAAATCTTGATACCCGTCAAAATTGAAGCTTCTTTTACATCTTTTTTCGGAATAAAAACTCTTTTGATCTTTCTGCTCTTTGCCATTAAGACCTGCGACAATACGCCGTTGGTATGCCTGAGCCTTCCATCCAAGGCAAGCTCACCTATAAAAAGCGCGTCTGAGATATCCTCTTCAAACTGTCCGTTTGCAAGAAGAATCCCTATTGCAATCGGAAGGTCATACGAAGGTCCTTCTTTGGGAAGATCGGCTGGTGCAAGATTGACTGTTATTCTTTTGGCAGGGAAGTCTGCGCCGGAGTTTTTAATAGCAGAGCGTACTCTTTCTTTTGATTCTTCAACAGCCTTATCGGGAAGGCCTACTATTGTAAAACTCGGCAAGCCTTGGGATGCGATATCTACTTCAACTTCAATAGGAACTGCATCAAGTCCTACAATCGCAGATGAATTCACCTTTGCCAGCATACATTTATCATAGCAAAAATATTATTCTAAATTGCTTAAAGGTATTTATTGGCAAAGACTTTAATTTGATGAAGGACAGGAAGTATTCCTCGTCCCTTTTCAGTTAAGGAGTAAACTACGGAAATTTTATCAATTGTCTCTTTCTTGCTTAAAACAAGTTCTTGAGCTTCAAGCTTTTTAAGCCTTTGCGTAAGAGTGGTAGGACTGATGTTCCCAAGCTCTTTTTCTAATTGAGAAAATCTCTTGTCCTCATCAGAAAGCGCCTGAATAAGCTCAAGCGTCCAAAAGTCTCCTAGTATCTTAAGCTCTCTTTTTGAGCATTTCGTTAAATTCTGCATCGGTATTGACATACTACAAATTTTGTAGTACTATTACTTATGTAGTAATTATACAATATTTGTTTATGTCAGTAAATAACCAATCAAACACACAATTCGATGCTCTTAAAGATATTAGGAGTATTTCAAAAACTACGAAAGCCCTAGAAGAAAAAGGGATAAGGGTAATTATAGTCGATAACGGCAAGGATGCACTCTCCTACATAAAAAAACTTATTCCAAAGGGAGTTTCGGTCACTAATGGTTCTTCAAAGACACTTGATCAAATCGGATTTGTTGATTACCTAAAATCAGGCAAACACGGCTGGGCTAATTTAAAAGAAGAAATTGTTAATGAAAAAGACCCCATAAAACAAGCAAAGTTAAGAAAGCAGGCAGTATTATCCGATTATTACCTAGGAAGCGTTCATGCGCTTATTGAGAATGGAGAATTTATTATAGCTTCTAATACGGGCAGTCAATTGCCGCATATAGTATTTACTTCCCCAAACCTTATTTTTGTCGTAGGCACCCAGAAAATAGTACCTACATTATCTGAGGCATTTAGACGGCTTGAAACTTATGTGATGCTACTTGAGGATAGAAATATGAAAGAAAAATATGGGACTGGAACAAGTCTTAATAAAATTGTTATTTTTAAAGGTGAAAATCCGATGGCGGGAAGAAAGGTTACAATGCTTTTAGTAAAAGAGAAGTTGGGTTTTTAAAGAGGAGGCAAAGAAAAACATACTTGATCTTCTCAAGCACGAAGTAGTGAATAAATAGTAGTCTATTCTCCTCTGTTATAATTGCCTTGTGGAAGAATTGGTTAAAATAGTAGTTTTTGTTCCACCCAACTCTGCCGATAAAGTAAGGCAAGCTATGGGAGACGCCGGGGCAGGGCTTATCGGTAAATACAGTCATTGTACTTTCTCATCAGTAGGATACGGAAGGTATAAACCTTTGGAAGGTGCGAAGCCTGCTATTGGAGAGGTTGGTAGGTTTGAAAAAGTTGAAGAAGAAAGAGTAGAAACAGTTTGCCCAAAAAATAAAGCAAAGAAAGTTATAGGAGCCATAAAAAAAGCCCATCCATATGAAGAAGTTGCTCTAGATATTTATCCGGTAATAAGAGAAGAAGAGTTATAGCCTCTGTTATTCCAACTCAAAATTCCATTCTCTTTGTTTTAAGATAAACTTAATTGCTGGAATACTTTTTTCATCTTTGCGTTGACAAGAAATAAGCTTTTGTGTATAGTAAATTATGGAGCCTCAGAAATCTGTACATTCGACTACGCTCAGTATTCCACGTTCGACTACGCTCAGTGTCCAGACACTTCCCATAGGATTAACATTTGACGACGTCCTTTTGCTCCCTTCTTATTCGGACTTCTCACGCCAAGACATTAATCTGTCTACGCAATTAACCCGAAAAATAAAACTTTCGATTCCTCTAGTATCATCTCCTATGGATACAGTTACAGAGTCAAGGCTCGCAATAGCCCTTGCTAAGATGGGAGGAATTGGAATAATTCACCGAAATCTTAAAGTTGAGGATCAATCAAAGGAAGTCCATAGAGTCAAGGCTAAAAAGTATATTGTCGGTGCTGCTGTAGGGGCAAGTAAAAATTTTGAAAAAAGAGCAGAGGCTCTGGTTAAAGCGGGAGTTGATGTAATCGTTGTCGATTCTGCACACGGGTTTTCAAAAGGTGTTATAGATGCAACAAAATTTCTTAAAAAACGATTTAATAGACTTGAGGTTATTGCAGGAAATGTTTCAACGGCAGAAGGAGCAAAAGCCCTTATTAGAGTTGGAGCCGATGGGCTCAGAGTTGGGATGGGACCGGGAACAATCTGTACGACAAGAATTATATCCGGTATGGGAGTCCCTCAGATAACCGCGCTTATGGAGATATCAAAAATTGCGAAAAAAGAAAAAATACCCATAATCGCAGATGGAGGAATCAAGTATTCGGGGGATATGGTAAAGGCATTGGCAGCCGGAGCTTCGACTTGCATGATGGGAAGCTTTTTTGCATCTACAATTGAATCGCCCGGAAATATCTTTATTTTGAAAAAAGATCAAGTTCCTCAAAGGTTTTTAAGCATTTTTGATAAGAAAACAGTGAAATTTTATTTTAAGGAATACAGAGCTATGGGTTCGGAATCCGCTATGAAAAGAGGTGCAAAAGTGAAATCTGAAGGTGAATTTCATAACAAAGACTATAAAGAAAGAATTTTAATTGCAGAGGGAGTTGCAGGGCTCGTGCCAATTAGAGGGAAGGTCGAGGATTTGGTAAATCAGGCAATAGGCGGAATAAAATCAGGAATGTATTATGCAGGGGCCAGAAGCATTTCCGATCTTTGGAAAGTAAAGTTTATACAGATTACACGAGCGTCCCTTGCCGAAAGCCACCCCCACAGCATTTTGATAACAAACGGCGGAAAGAGTTACCAGTAATAAAAATTACAAATTTAAAATTACAAATTCTAAATAGATCACAATTTCAAAGTTCCAATATTTAAGTTTTTGGATTTTGTTATTAGCTATTATTCGGGATTTGGTGTTTCGAATTTAGGATTTAATTTATGATATTGGTTGTGGACTTCGGTTCGCAAACTGCCCACCTTATACAAAGAAGAGTCAAAGAAATTGGCGCAGAGTCAAAGTTTGTTACTCCGGATAAGGCAATTGCGGAGATTAAAAAAAATAAAAAAATTAAGGGGATAATTCTTTCAGGAGGCCCCTCCTCTGTTTATGCCAAAAATTCTCCGACAATAGACCCTCAGATCTTTTCGTTTGGAATACCTGTTCTGGGTATCTGTTATGGTTTTCAGACAATGGCAAAACTTTTGGGAGGAAGAGTTATTGCGGGGAGAAAGGAATACGGACCGGCAACGCTTAAGTTAAAAGTTATCACCGCCAAGGCGGGATCCCGACTGGAAACTACCAGCGGGAAAAACTTAAAATTAAAAATTATAAAAGATTTGCCAAAATCTTTTGTTGTTTGGATGAGCCATGGGGACGAGATTATAAAGCTCCCGAAGGGATTTGAAGTTATCGGCTCAACAAACCATGTCTCCTTTGCTTTTTCATTTGACAACAAAAGAAAATTATATGGACTGCTGTTTCATCCGGAGGTAGAGCATACACAAAACGGTCAGAAGATTTTAGAAAATTTTCTAAAGATTTGTTCGGTAGGTTTAACAAAGCAAGAAACAAACCCCCCAAAAATAGTTAAAAATATACGGGAAAAAGTCGGGAAATACTCGGTAATTGGAGCAGTCTCCGGGGGTGTTGACTCAACCGTTGCATCAGTTCTAGTGGCAACAGCTATTGGTAAAAATTTTTACCCGGTATATGTCGACAATGGCTTAATGAGAGAAGGAACAAATACGCATTTATCTAAAATTTTTAAACATATTGGCATAAAACTTAATGTTTTAAAAGTTGAGAAAGAAATGCTTAAAAGACTTAAGAAAATTATCGATTCGGAGCAAAAAAGAAAAATCATAGGAAATTTTTACATAGAGCTTTTTGAAAAAGAAATGGAAAAATTAATTAAAAAGGGTAAAAAAATTAAATTTCTTCTGCAGGGCACTATCTACTCGGACGTTATAGAAAGCCAAGGTACAAAACATTCGGATAAAATTAAGAGTCATCACAACGTAGGAGGTTTGCCGAAAAAAATGAGACTTCAGCTTTTGGAACCACTTCGCGAGTTATACAAAGATGAGGTGCGTAAGCTTGGACAAAAACTTGGACTTCCGGAGGAATTTGTAAATATGCAGCCTTTTCCAGGACCGGGACACGCGATAAATATAATGGGAGTAGTTACGCAAAAGCGTCTTGAACAAGTCAGGAAAGCTGACCAAATCGTGGTCGAAGAAATAAAAAAAGCGAGACTTTACGATAAAGTTTTCGAATGTTTTGCAGTTATGACCGGAGCATACAGCACGGCGGTAAAAGGAGATGGGAGATCTTATGCAGAGGTTGTTGCTATTCGCTCGATTGATACAGAGAACTTGATGACTGCAGACTGGACTAAAATCCCATTTGATGTTTTACAAAGAATAGCAAGCAGAATTGTGAATGAAGTTCCTGATATTTCAAGAGTTGTCTATGATGTGACCACTAAGCCTCCCGCAACTGTGAGGTGGGAATAAACTCTTCAATTTCTAAACAATAATTAAAATTTATAACATTTGAACTTCATTAAAAATTAAAAATTGAAAACTTAAAATTTCGCTTCAACGGACAGTATTCGGTTTGTTATAGTTTTAATATTGTTCATTGAGTGATAGAATAAACCTGCTTTTATGGATGAGGTAGCAAGAATAAGGGAAAAAACAGATTTGATAGCCTTAATAAGTGAATTTATTCCTCTTAAAAAAACAGGCAGAAATTTCAAAGCCAATTGCCCCTTTCACAATGAAAAAACTCCTTCTTTTGTAGTTTCTCCCGAAAGGCAAATTTGGCATTGTTTTGGCTGCGGAAAAGGTGGAGATGCCTTCACTTTTCTTATGGAATATGAGAATCTTGAGTTTGTCGAAGCTCTTCGGATTCTTTCCAAAAAGACCGGAATTGAGCTCTCCGAATCTGATTTTGTAAAAAAGGGTGCATCAAAAAAAGAAAAAATATTCAAAATTAATGAACAAGCGGCAGAATTTTATCACTACATTCTGACAAAACATAAAAGCGGCAAGAGAGCCTTAAGTTATCTTACCGAAAAAAGAAAGATAGGCCCGCGTCTTATTGAAACCTTTAAAATAGGATACGCTCCCGCGGATGGAAATTCACTCTCAAAATATTTTCTTGCGAAGAAAAAGCATAAAAACCAGGAACTTCTCGAAGCAGGAATTTCGGCTTTGCGAAATGGCAGAGTGTCTGATTTTTTCAGAAACCGCATAATGTTCCCGATCTCAGATCACAGAGATAATATAGTTGCCTTCTCAGGAAGAGTATTAAATGATGCCATTGCGGAATCAAAATATGTAAACACCAGGGACACTCTTGTTTATCACAAGGGAGGCATGTTTTTCGGCCTTAATATGGCAAAAGATGAGATTAAAGCAAAAGATCAGGTTATTATTGTTGAGGGCGAATTTGATGTGATATCTTCTTTCTCGGAAGGTATCAAAAATACGGTTGCGATAAAAGGGACAGCACTTACGCCCGACCAGGTTGCTTTACTTTCACGATTTACGTCAAAAGTTACCCTTTGCCTTGACAAGGACGAAGCAGGATTCGAGGCTGTAAAAAGAAGTCTTGCGTTTTTGGAGAAAAAAGGGCTTACGACAACAATTGTTGAGCTCGGAGAGTATAAGGATCCGGATGAAGCAATCAGAAAAGATGCAATTTTTTTCAAAAAACAGCTTAAAAGCGATATAGGAGTGTATGATTATTTAATTTCTGTTTTTCTTGAAAAATTTGATAAGGAAACCGCCATGGGAAAGAAAAAAATTGCAGACAATCTCTTACCCTTCTTTTCTTTAATAGACAACGAAATCGTAAAAGAGCATTATCTTAAAAAACTTTCCGCAGAGCTGGATACATCTTTAGATAACTTAAAAATAGAACTTGATAAAACAGCAAAAAAGGAAACAACAGCATCCACCTTTATATCAAAGGCAAAAGACAAAAGGAGCAGGAAAGAAGTTATAGAGGAATATCTCTTGGCTCTTCTTATCCAATTAGATGATAGAAAAGAAGCGATAAAAAAAACATCCGAAATCTTATCGGATTATTCTTTTGAAATACTCGCATATCAGAAAATTTTCGGAGCTCTTAAAACTTTTGCGCTTTCCGAAAAGTCCATAGAAACCGGAGAGCTTATAAAAAGCCTGCCGCAAGAAACAGTACCGGTTTTTGATAAATGTTACCTTATGCCTATCCCAAAATTCGAAAATAACGAAAAATATATAGAGGAGATTTTAAAAGTCGCCAGTGAAGCAAAAACACTTTTTGTTAAAGAAAGGATAAAAGAAGTATCTCAAGCACTTAATAAAAGGCAAAAAGATGGGTTAAATATTGTAGATCTTCAAAAAGAATTAATAACCCTTGTGGACACAATGGGACAGCTTTCCTCAGCTTCAAAAAACTAAAGCCCTGTGTTACAATGTAAAGACGCTTATGAAGCAAAAAACTCCGGATTTTCTAAAAGATATAGTCGATTCAGCAAAAAAGAGGGGATATATTACTCAGGATGAAATACTGGCAATTTTTCCAAAACCCGAAGATCATATAGATGAGTTGGACGATCTTTATTCAAGGCTTTTTAAGCTTGATATTGATGTTTTTGAGTCGGTCGCACAGGAGCAGGACTCAGATAAACCGATAGAAGTTTTAGAAAAAGAGCTTGAGGCTCTCACTGTACTTACGGAGGGAACGATTTCAGATCCTGTGCGGATGTATTTAAAGGAAATTGGACGCATACCGCTTCTTAATTTTGAACAAGAAATTGCCCTGGCAAAAAGAGTTGAAAAAGGGGAAGAAGACGCCAAAAAAACTCTTATAAACTCCAACTTAAGACTTGTTGTCTCAATTGCAAAAAAATATGTAGGCCGCGGCCTAACATTGCTAGATCTAATCCAGGAAGGAAATCAGGGACTAATCCGTGCAGTTGAAAAGTATGATTGGAGACGCGGATTTAAATTCTCAACTTATGCCACATGGTGGATAAGACAATCTATAACCCGCGCTATCGCAGATCAGGCAAGGACCATCCGAATCCCCGTTCATATGGTTGAAAATATTAATAGATTTCTTCGCGCATCAAGGAAACTTATGCAGGAGCTTGGTCGTGAACCAACTCCCGAGGAGGTTGCAAAAGTCTTAGGAATTGATCCTGAGAAGGCAATGGAAATTATAAAAATTTCCCAGGAACCGGCCTCGTTGGAATCTCCTGTCGGGGATGAGGAGGATTCCCGTCTCGGGGACTTTATTCACGATACAACTGCACCCACACTTTTTGACAGTGCATCCCGTGAGCTTCTCAAAGAGCAGGTTGAGCAGGTTTTATCCACACTCTCCGATAGGGAAAGAAGAGTTCTTGAGGAGAGGTTTGGTTTAAAAGACGGAAAACCAAAGACGCTTGAGGAGGTTGGAAAAATGTTTGCGGTAACTAGAGAGAGAATTCGACAAATCGAAGCAAAGGCTCTACGAAAACTCCGCCACCCATCAAGGGGAAATAAATTAAAGGATTATTTGGGCTAATTATTTTTCCACTGATTAATTAATACCCCAGCTTCTTTTTTAGTTTCGCAATATTTTTCTTCCAACACTTCAAAACCCGGTAGCCCATTCTTTTTCATAACTAATTGAGCTTGTACACAAAGAAAGCGATCTTTCTCTTTCCTAATAACAACGAGTAAATAGCCTTCAGAGTTTTTAAGTGCCCACTCCTGGTATTCCGGCCTGTCCCAAGTTTGAAACCATTTCTTCACGAAACTATTATACTATTTTCTGACAAAAACCACTGCGTTGGGGAGGGTGCGGCCTATTAAAATAAATTTTGAAACTTTTTTAATTGTCGACAGAGCGGTGAATGATGGATGAGGCAAGCGTTTGATAGGGAATCCCTTCTTTTACGGCACGGGCTTTAAGTTTCTGTAAATCCTTGCTAGACATTCGGATATTGATATTCTTTGTCTTGTTAAGAGTGTTTCTTGCAACTAGTTGAAAATATTTTTTTCTTTTTCCAATATTGCCTACGCTTTTAAATTCTCCTCTCTCAAAAGCATCAAGAATCTCTTGTTCTTCTTTATCTAAATCGTAGTATTTCATATTTTACCTTTATTAATTAAGTATTTTTTAGTTGCCTTTCTGCTTGGAATTACAGTTTTTAAAAATATTTTTTCTTTATCTTCAACATAAGGCACTAAATACGCATAATTATCTATTTCTATTACAAATATTCTTTGGTTGGGATATTTTTTATTTGGGTGTTTCTCATCTGCTAAAGTTCTGCCTTCAAATAAAGCTGTTACAACCTCTTCAAACGAAATGTCCCTCTCCTTCTTTAATACTTCACTCTTATCTTTATCCCAATCGAAGTGTTTCACTTATAGATTCTATGACAAATGATATGCTTTGTCAATAGTAAGATCATAGGAGTTCAAAGATTACCTGGGTTAATTATTTTTCCACTGATTAATTAATTCCTTAGCTTCTTTTTCAGTTTCGCGATATTTTTCTTCCAATACCTCAAAACCCGGCAGGCCATCGTCTTTCATAACTAATTGAGCTTGTACGCAAAGAAAGCGATTTTTCTCTTTCCTGATAATAACGAGCAGATAGCCTTCAGAGTTTTTAAGTGCCCACTCCTGGTATTCGGGCCTATCCCAAGTTTGGAAACCAGCGTTCCATAATTTAAGCAACTACTTTTTCTACGAAGCCGATGTTTCTCTCCGCCATCTGGAGAGCCGGTTTATGAAGGTTCTCTTCTGAGGTAGACCATGTAAGATTTTCTAAAATTACGGGTTTAATTCCTTCATCAAACAAATCATAGGCCGTTGCCAAAACACAGCAGTCAGTGTCAAATCCGCAAAGATGTACTTCTGAAATATTGCTTTCTTTCAAACCCTTTTTTATCTGAGAAACCTTTAGTGCCGAAAGAATATTTTTATAAAATGTGTTGTTGTCATTGGAAAATTCTTTTAGTTCTTCGCAAATGTCTGTATCCGGAGAACCAGTGCAGTTTTTGAACTCGGAAATCTGCCATAAAGGCGCACTTTTGTCATTCCTAAAAATTGTAAAGTAAATTTGGGAATAATTACCGGAATTATTTTTTAGATACTTTTGAATGTTCTCAACAATAGGTTTGGTTTGCGCATTTAGAAAATACTTCTGGACGTCAATAACGATTAGCGCCTTATTCATCCTTGGATTATATCACTTTCTCACGAAAACCACGGCGTTGGGGAGGTTGCGGCCGGGACCCGCCTTATATCCTCCATGCCAGAGAGCTGTTGATCCGCCCTGATCAAGATTGAGCGCATTATCAATTCCCATGGTTTTAAGTACAATTCCGGCTTCATTGAAAGTCGCGTTATAGACAACCCCAATGTAAACTGTGCTCCCCTTAGTCCCTATAAAAGTTTTGGCACTCTTTCCTCCGATAGCTCCCGTGGGATTTCCTCCTGACACTAGTAAAGTCTGCATTGCAATTACACTATCAACTCCGGTATCCCGTCCCCAGTCCGAAGAGCGGCCGCGGACTCCCATACTGCTTCCTGAGAAATAAACCAGGGGAACACTTGAGTAAACATTGTTATCGGAGTTGACATAAACCTTATTTTTATTCATAAGAAGTGTGTCGAAAGAGTTTACTTTTCCTGCACAACTTGGATAATCCGAAGGGCAAAAATAAGAGCCGTTAATTCCTGCAAAAGCTCCGTTTCTGCCCACGTAGGTCGCCAGCGGGAGGACAGGACAGTTATCGCGGCAGTCGCCATCCGATGCCGTATCCACAAGAACGCGGGTTGAATTAAGATCCGCCGCAACAACAGATACAAGAAATTCTCCTTTTTCCGTTGAGACTTTTTGCTGGGAATATCCGCCTGCCGGCGGAGAATTATTTACGGGGACATTTGCAATTTGCTCGGTTGTTTGTTGGCCTACAGGACCTGCGACCGCCTTAAGACTTTCTTCCTCTTTTTCAATACTTGCGGTTAGGGTTTTAAGATCGCTTGACGCGGAGCCGTAGTTTAAATCTGATAAACTATCCAAGACTTTCGCAAACTGCTTATCCAGCTCCGCAGTCTTGACACTCTGAGCCCGAAGATCGGTTATTCTATTGTATATACCAAGTGATTCTTTATAAGTGATTTCAATATTTTTAATATTCTTTTTTAGCTGCTCATTTACTTTATACTGATCTTCGTTCTTAAGTTTAGTCAATTCACTACTTAAGTTTTTTATCTTTTTCTCAAGATCTGCGTTTTTTGTACTTGCGTCTCTTATTGTAGATTGATAGGAGATTATAAGGAGTATAAAGGACAATACTATTAATATAGTGCCAAAAACAATAGGCAGCTTTGTTTTTATAACAGGGAGGAAAGATGGGGCTTTAAAATTCTTAACCTGCATTAACTCTTTATCCAGTATACAGCCCCGCTTGCCTATTTTCAAATAAAGCAATCAGAAAAGGAAGCGTGTTTGATTTTGCTCTCAAAAAAGAGTATAAAAAATGTAAAATGCCCAATAAAACCAGGAGACATTATAAAAGCGGAGGACAGCTTTTTCTGCAAAAGGGGTATACGAGGCGGGGAAAGTTTGTTAAACCTCATCTTAAGACAAAACCCGACGGAGTCAAATCCAACAACCGCAAAAGCATCTTAGGATTCTAGCCAGGGTTTCATCTTCTGAAGCAGAGTATGGATTTTCCTATTCGGGCATGCTAAAATATCTGAACATAAGTTACATTCCTCTGTAGCTCAGTGGTAGAGCACTCGCCTGTTAAGCGATTGGTCGGAGGTTCGAATCCTCCCGGAGGAGCTAAATTTTCGACGATAAACTCGCGGAATCCTCGCGGGGGAGCTAGGTTCAAAATTGTGACCACTAAAACCCCTTTAATATAACTACAGGTTTCATTTCTTTTCGATTTATGAGATGATTAATTCGTGGATGAAAATATGAATCCAAACAAAGCATTGTGGGAGAAAGGCGACTTTACCAAGATTGCCGCCTTCATGCGTCAATCTGGCGAAGCAGTCGTTAAGTCTCTCGGGATAACGACACCGCTGCGAGTTTTGGACCTCGGCTGCGGAGATGGCACGACAGCAGTCCCCCTAGCCATTTTGGGGGTTGAGGTTGTTGGAATCGACATTGCCAAGAACCTCGTTGACGCCGGGAACAAACGGGCTGCGGAGTTGGGTCTCAACCGACTGACATTTCAAGAGGGAGATGCGTGCAGCCTGCAAGGGGTCAGTGACCATTCGTTTGATTTGACCCTCTCTGTATTCGGCGCCATGTTTGCCCCCAAGCCCTTCGACGTAGCCAAGGAGATGGTCCGGGTCACAAGACCGGGTGGTCGTATCGTGATGTGCAACTGGATCCCAAACGATACAACTTCATTCGTGTCGCAGCTGTTGAAGATAAGCTCATCGTTTATGCCGCCGCCTCCTGAAGGCTTCGTCAGTCCAATGACGTGGGGTGTGGATACTCACATCATCGAACGTTTTGGCCAGGCCAGCGTACCCAAGGAGAAAATATCCATGGTCAAGGACACGTACTCCTTCATATCGCCTGACAAAAGCCCGGCAGAAGTCATCGAGTCCTTTAGACGTTTCTATGGCCCAACAATGAACGCTTTTGAAGCGGCTCAAAAGAGCGGAAAAGTAGAAGAGCTTCACAACCAACTTTTGGAACTGGCGAAAGCGCAAAACAAGAGCGCTGACGGCGGCACTTCAATACCTGCAACCTTTTTGAGAGTGACTGTTAAACTTTGAGTTTATACCTGCTCTCTGTTTTGAATTAAAAGAGTTTACCGTCAAAAAAAACTTGATATCATCACATTGCACGATCGCAAAAACAGATTACTCAACACGCATTGCAGTCGGGATATCATCCCGTAGTCGTCCTCTCAAAAGCTTCTTTATTTCAAACTCTCCAATATGGGGTAAATCCTGAAATGCCTGAATGATGCGGTAAGAATTAGCTTGACTTACTATTATATTGAGTCTAGGCTTGGGGAACAATTTATAAAAACTTACTTATCTTCCGGCATTGCTGCGAAGTCATTTTGAAACTTTTCCATCCACTTTCTAACTGCTTCCGGATTCATATCCATGTGCTGTTTTTTCATAGCATTCATGGCTTCAGTATGCAACTGATCTCCATTAGCAGCCATTTCCATGGCGTGTTTTTGACTATTTTCCATCATTTCTTCAGCAGTTTCACCATGGATAAGCGCATCGCACGGTCCATGTAATTGTTTGCATGTCATTGTTTTCATACAATCACCTCCTATTGTTCTTTAGGAGTTTTTGTGGGAATATCGGTTTCAGTTGGCGCTGGTTTTTTGGCTTTTGTTTTCTTTTTTGCTGGTTTTACATTTTCTACACTTTTTGACGCTTCCTTAACTTGAGGCTTTGCAACAATAATCGGAGCATCCATAGGTTTTTCCGGATTTAGTAATTTTAATATTTTATCAAGCTTGATATTAAGAGCTTCAAACTGTTCTTTGTACTGAGGATAAGATGAACTTCTGTTGTTATTGTCAAAATTTGGTTTTCTTGAACCTCTGTCATAAGTGCTCCTTGAATCGGAATCTCTCATTGTTCTAAAACAGTCTCTGCAATAAACAGGCTTGCTACCTGTTGGCTTAAATGGCACTTCACATTCTTTGCCGCAGTTGCTGCAGGTTGTTTTAAACATCTGTCGATCTGCACCTCTATCGCCAAAACTTTTTCTGCCGAAATCTCTCCCGCCTGATCTGTTATATCTGTTAAAAGCCATGCCGTATTATAACACACACGAAGATACTAAAATAGTGTATAATGGATTTATGGCAAAAAGAGACACAGGGGTTGGGAAAAGGGGAAAAACCCATTCATACAAGACCAAAAAAAGGCTTGAGATAAAACGCCAAATGCTAGCACAAAGAGCCAGTAAACGACATAAATAGTATGCTTAAGGAAAAATTTCTTGGCAGAAATCCCTCCCATTTTGCAATCAATCCAATAGTAAAAACATTCATAGTCTCCGAAGCATTTCTTTGGTCGGCATGGGATTTTGTGATGCCAATCTTTGGCATATTCATAGTAACCAATATTGCAGGAGCAACAATCCAATCTGCTGCGGCAGGATATAGCATTTACCTTATAAATAGGGTTATTTTTGAAATAATAAGCGGGCGGGTTTTACGTGGAAGCTCAGATAGAAAAAAATTCACAATAACAATTTTGGGTATGGCTTGTTTAAGCATTGCTTACGTTGGATTTTCGTTTTCTCAAAATATTATCGCGGTTTTTTCTTTCTATGCCTTGTTGGGGGTTGGCTTAGGCGTTGCATCACCTGCAAAAAATTCTCTTTTTGCTATACATTTAGACAAGAATAAAGAAGCAACGGAATGGAGCCTGGCAGATGCTGTTTCTTTTATATGCATGGCCTTAGCAACAGCGCTTGGAGGTTTTATAGCAACTCAGTATGGATTTTCACCGCTATTTCTTATTGCAGCTATAGTAAATCTTCTTGGAATGATTCCCTACATTCTCTACCTTTTCTCCTAGACTATAGAACTGCCTTAATCCCTTCAGCAAGTCTAGGCATATCTTTTGAAGTAACCGTGCCAAAACAAAGCCTGCCATTATCTAGCAAGTAATAAGGATCCTTTGTGCGTAAACGGGCAACCGCATCTGGATTTCTTGGAAGAACAAGACTAAATAACCCTACCTGCCCATTAACAAAATCAAATTCTCCTCCTAACTTATCTACCAAGATTTTTCGCCTATTCTTAAGCATGGATCTTGGCTCTTTCAAATCCTGTATATATAATTGCAATAATTCTGGATCTTCGTATACTGTTCCCATAAGTTCTTGCCCCGTTGAAGGAGAATTTGAGTACATAGCTCTTGCAATGCCATTCAAATACCTCTGGGGTTTAACTGTATCTTCGGTAGATGGCATTTCCATGAGGAGTAATCCTGCTCTTAAACCATACAACCCTCCGTTTTTAGAGTTTGACAAAGCTATTGCCATCCGTACTCCTTGTTCTCTAAAAACTCTAATACCAAGCGCATCTTCCTCCAGACCCTCCCCCAATCCTAAATACGCAGCATCCCACAAAACAAATCTATCTCCAATTGCTTTTGCGAGCATTTCCCATTCTTCCGCGCTTTTTGGATTATCTCCTGTTGGATTGTGTGTTCGTCCCGCGTGCAAAAGCACAATTGTATTTGGATCAGACTTTTGAATCGCATCTAGATGAGCTTGTAAACCATATTCCATGCCTTGTAAATGAGGATATAAATTTATTTCAAATCCACCAGGCTTAAATATTCCTGTATGATTCGGATATCCTGGATCACTAAGCAAAATTTTAGCGTCAGGATTATTGTCTTTTAAAAGCTCTTTAAACACCCTAAGCGCACCTGTACCTCCCGGTGCCGCTGTTGCAACTAGCCTGCCTTCATCCATCATTTCTCCTGCTGCTTCTTTCCCAAATACAATTCTTGCAGAACCTCTAACATATCCTGGATGAGCATACCATCCTTCTTTAGAAGCAGTTATATATCCGCGATCACCCAAACCTATCCTATTGAAAGCTTTTTCTACTGATGAAGGAAAATAACGCTTACCATCTTCATCAAAAAGCTCTCCGACTGTCGCATCAATGAGACCTTCACGTTTATCCTGTTCTATTAATAACCGCATCGCAAAAATTGCATCAGGCGGAGTAACCGGTATATTACGAAATATTCGTTCTGTAGCCATAAAGAAGTATTATATAATAATTTCCGTTATTGTCAAATATTTGTATGCGTTACAGACATTTTAGACATTACTCCTTTCAGGATTAGGTAATCCATTGGACTTTTTAAGTTATCATGGGCATTGTGTACTCTTTCTGTATTGTAGAATAACAAATAATCAATTAGTTTT
>Ga0209541_10006841_pt1 | contig 19322 bp, 18 predicted proteins | sample RifCSPlowO2_01_FD_184027 | JGI IMG/M metagenome (GOLD analysis project Ga0209541, IMG submission 184027) | Groundwater microbial communities from Rifle, Colorado - Rifle CSP2_plank lowO2_0.1 (SPAdes) (version 2) | ecosystem: Environmental > Aquatic > Deep subsurface > Groundwater | place... | reverse complement strand
CGGCTCAACGTGGGTTGAGCCGTTTATGCTAACTACCAGCTACTACCTACCGTCTACCATTTCAAAGTTACTTATACGATTGACTTCGTCGGAAATGGTGGATCCGGATATGGGGCAGGTCGAACTCTTGCTTGCCTGCCCGCCGTAGTAGACTCGAAGCGGGTGATGGGAATCGAACCCACACTTTAACCTTGGGAAGGTTACGTACTGCCACTATACTACACCCGCTTCCAATCCGCTCTAAGGCGGAGGAAGGACGCTGTACCCGTCTCTTCGGCGGGTCGCCAGGGAGGCGACTACCACTATACGATACCCGCAAAGCAAACTAATTATATCACGGCTCCCCTAACAACAAAAAACTCTGGACAGATAGGTATTTTTTAGCTATATTAACTGTTTGCCATAATCGTAAAAATTCAGGAGGAATTATGCACCATGCTTTGAACTCGGTTAATTTGGATATCCCTCTAGAGCTTGCGGCCCGCGATGGAGCTGCAATAATCAGAAAATTCGTAAACGGTGAATTCCTGAAAAAGGTTCAGGAGGAAGTCGCAAGCGGACCCTTCGAGCGAGCAAATTTGGACACGGACAAGGTTAGCCAGAAATTTGAAAGGTGTGCCTACCTCCGCAAGATTCCCGGCATGCCGCACCTGGAGCACCTCCGGCAGGATGTGGAAAAGATGATCCGCCAGTGTAAAAAGTCCTTCCCTGTTCTGGAAAAATGGCACGCCGTTGACACGGTTGTTCAGAAATACGGCGTCGGCGATTATCTCACGTCCCACCGCGACCTCAAGCGAAACCCTTACCTGATCGTTATCCTGACGATCCAAGGCTATACACGCTTCAACCTGCGGGGTGACACTCGCGATAGTCCTGTACTCAAACAATTTTTTCCGATGCCGTCAGATGCGATCATTCTGCGCGCCAATGGCCTGCTTCCCAGCCTGAAAGACATCGATTGCCGTCCTTTCCATGACGTGCGCGGGAGCGAGGACCGCACCCTGCCGAGGATTTCCGTGACTTTTCGCGACAACCTAGACCCCGATAAACCGATCCCGGGTTTTCGGTACCTAAATCATCACGCGAAGTGAAACGAGCCAAAAAGAACGTCATAGCGCGCAAGTCCCATGGGCTTGCGCGTTTTTCATTTCCAGCGATTCTGAATTGTTACAAATTTCTAAAAAAGTACACCGACTGACGAGAGGAGTAGTCCTCGAAAAACTCGTCGAAAGAATGATCCGCGAAGAAAATTTGCCGCACCTGCAGCTGCGGCGGATTGCTGTCCTCATCACGCGCGGTAACTGTGAATATCCGATACCCGTCAGGGGAAACAACAACTTCACTCACCTCGCCGAGGTCCAGACCAAACACTGCTGTCCCCTCCCACGGCGGCAAATCCGTCTGTTCCCAAAACCCGATATCACCCCCAAGATACTTACTCGCCTCGTCGTCGCTATATTTGGTCGCCGCGTCAGCGAAAGTCATCGTACCCGAAACGATTTGAACACGGGCTTCCTGGGCTTCCTCTGCGGTCTTGCCCCCGTGCTCCAGGAGATAGCGGATCGCAACGAGAGACTTCAAGTAATCCGGTAAGGCGAAATCGTTCATAAATTGATCGGCGGATAAACCAAATTTCTGCAGGTCCCCTCCTCCCGCAATGCTCCGCGTCAAATACTCGGCATACAAGGCGAGCTGGGTGCTCGACACTGTGATTTGATTCCGCGCAGCCAGCTCCCTGACAAGCTCCTCTCGTACCAAATCGGTTAGAAGAACCTGCGAGGAAATCCCGGAGTTCGAACCCCCGACTTGTCTGAGATCCATGACCATATCGGATCGCTCATAAAAATTCCGGAGCGGTACGAATCTGCCGTTCACAATTGCGGCCGGGAGACCGAGCGCGGACGCCAAACCTCGGGAGAACGGATCGTCCAAGTCCCAGTCGTAAATTCCAAAGATCACCATGTTGACACCGAGGGATAATAGGAGAACAAATCCCAAAACCCACCATAGTTGTTTCGAGGCTGAGAGTCCGGTCATTTTACTTCACCTTAGAAGAAAAAAAATAATCCCACCATTGACGGTAATTGGAAACGGCGCTTTCACTTGGAACCGCGCCCATCGGGTCTTGTTCCTCCACAGCTGAAGGAGGAAAAGCAACGGCGAACTCCCCGGGTTTTTGGAGATTTAAAAGCGGCCGAGCTTGCCTTTCCTGATACTCCGGGGTCTCGAGGTAATCAATGAGTTGGGAGAGCTCCTGATTCTTATCGCTATATTTTGCGATCTCCTCATTTAGTGCGCCGATCTCCCGGCTGATGCGATACCGTCGATTCAGTTCCTTGCTGAATAGGTAGCCCATCACCAAAAGCAAGATAACCCCGAAAGTAACAAAACTTTTTGACTTCAGGTAATCGCGGAGCATATGTTATAATCCCCTCATGAGAAACCGGAAACTTCTACGCCAGATCATGATCGTTCTGTCCATTGTGATAATTGTTTCCATGATTTTTTTTACGGTCCTGCCGTTCTTCGGCTAGTTACCGTTTCATAAGCTCGAGGAAGGCGTCCTGGGGTATCTGAACGCGGCCGTGCGCGGTCATGCGTTTCTTCCCCTTTTTTTGTTTTTTGAGAAGCTTCATCTTCCGAGTAACATCGCCGCCGTAGAGCTTTGCCGTAACATCCTTGCGCATGGCAGGTATCGTTTCACGCGCAATGATCTTGCCGCCGATCACTGCTTGTACCGCCACTGGGAACTGCTGCTTCGGCAACAGCTCTTTGAGTTTCTCTACGATCCTGCGCCCCTCCTCAACCGCAACGCTGGAGTGGGAAATAAATGACAAGGCGTCCACCCGATCCGAAGCTACAAGGATATCGACTTTTTTGAGGTCTGCCTCGCGATAATCAATAAATGAATAGTTCATCGAGGCATAGCCTGAGGAAATGCTTTTGAGTTTGTCATAAAAATCGCTGATGATATTGGCAAGGGGGACTTCAAACTGCAGATTCAAGCGGCCGGGCCCCAAGTACGACGTGCCTTTGTACACCCCCCGGCGCGAGGTCACAATTTTCATGACCCCGCCGAGGTACTGCTCCGGAGAGATGACCTCGAGCCTCACCCATGGCTCGGCGATCGCCCGTATCACGCTTGGGTCGGGAAGGTTGACCGGTGAATAAACGATAAGCTTTTCGCCGCTAGTCTTTTCGACCGAATACGCGACCGAAGGCGAGGTGAGAACCAGTTCGAGCCCGAACTCGCGCTGAAGCCGTTCCTGAACGATATCCATGTGCAGCAGTCCTAAAAACCCCGTGCGGAAACCAAAGCCCAGAGCCGGCACGTTCTCGGGTTCGAAAGTGAGCGAAGCATCGCTGAGTTTGAGTTTGTCCATTGAGTCACGAAGAACCGGATAGTCGTCACCCGAGGTCGGAAAAATAGAGGCAAAAACCATTGGTTTAATTACCTGGTATCCTGGCAGCTTCTCCTTGGCTTCGTTTTTTTCTGCTGTCACAGTATCGCCAACGCGCGCGGCGCGCACTTCCCGAAGGTTCGTGACAACATACCCGACCTCGCCACTAGTCAGCTCGTCGTTTCGCTGCATCTCTGGACGAAAATATCCAACTTCTAAAGCCTGCGTTCGGGTATTGCTCCCCATTATCTTTAGAGATTCATTGGTCCGCACGGTGCCGCTGAAAATCCGAACGAACACGACGACCCCGCGGTGCTTGTCGTATTTCGAATCGAAGATGAGGGCCTGCAAGGCCTCCCCGCTGCTGCCGCGCGGGGGCGGAACATGCTCGATGACCGCCGCGAGGATCTGTTCGACATTCTCTCCGGTTTTCGCGGAAACGAAAATTATCTCGTCGTCCCGAAATCCGAGGGCATCCATCATTTCTTGCGCCACCCGCTCGGGATCGGCGTTGGGCAGATCGATCTTGTTCACAACCGGGATGAGCTTCAGCTTCGCGGCCACTGCCATGTTTACGTTTGCCAAGGTCTGCGCCTGTATCCCCTGCGTCGCGTCGACGACCAAAATCGCCCCCTCGCATGCGGCAAGAGAACGGCTCACTTCATAAGTAAAATCGACATGGCCCGGAGTATCGATAAGGTTCAGCTCATAATTCTTGTAGAGCATGCGCACGGGCTGGAGCTTTATGGTAATGCCCCGTTCGCGCTCGAGATCCATCTGGTCCAGGAGCTGCTCCTTCATCTTCCGCTCCTCGACCGTTTTGGTCACCTCCAAAAATCGATCCGCCAAGGTGCTTTTACCATGGTCGATATGAGCTATGATACAAAAGTTTCGAATGTGGTTAGTGTCCATGCTTGCCGTGCTTGCCCCGTAGTGTCTCGAGCTTGTCGAGAGACTACTACTGGGGGTCAATATGCGCGATTATGCAAAAATTTCTGATTTTCGACGTGTCCATTATTTACCCCGTTAGACTGCCGCAGAAGAAATGTTTCGGACCAAAAACGACGTTTATATTCGGTTAATAGACTAAGTAAATAAATGCCGCGAGGTCTAACGGGGTGAAAAAATTATACCATAAAAACAGGAGCGGGGCTGGACATAGTTGTCCGCCCCGCGTAAGTTGTGGTTATTAACCGGCTGGCTCAAGGCCAGTCCCATGATGATGATGGCCGCAGAATTACGCAGCCGTTTGGGTTTGACTCCCGATCGGTGAGGCGATGCGTAATGGACACCCTCAGCTCTCTCGAGCGAAGTCCTAAACTCGACAAACGTGACAGTATCAAAGAAGTCTTCGACTATCGATAGGGCGCTTCCCTTCTTCGCTAATGCGGCATTGATCAGGAGACTTACTTCCTCGAATTTCGAGGATTGTCCGATGATGTTCATGACTGTTCGCAGATGCTTCGCAGCTCGCTCTTGGCTCAAACGCCTCTGCCAAACCTTGGCAAAAAACATAATCAGAAACTTCTTCAGCCTGTCCTTGCTGATTTTCCTTTGGCCTTTCATGTTTCCTCCTGCCCTGAACTTTCACGCTAGTCCGAATCGGGTAAGAAGTCAAGCATAAACGGCTCAACGGCCTGCCCTGAGCGGAAGTCGAAGGGTTGAGCCGTTTCCAAACTGCGGGATTTGGCCCGCGGGCTGCTGCTACCTAAGGTCAGTGAACATATCGATCACCGCCGAGGTCAGCGGACGGGTGAATTTCGTGAACCACGAGCGCAAAACCTGAACGACTTGTTTAGCTTCAGGAAGCACGATGGCGTGCCCGGCTGCAAGATAGGCAAATATGGCCGTGGCCAGGGCGCACGCGGTCTGGATGGCCACCCCGACATACGTCTGCATGTTGACCCAGGGAGCAACAGCGTAAAGCGTTAAAAAAGTCGCTACGGCCATCACTACCGAAGCGATAGCGATCTTGATCGTCCGCAGAAGGATAAAATCGTCTTCAATCCCTTTCAGGCGGCGGTGCAGGAAAAATAGCATTATCGACATGTGCGTCAGAGTGCCCGCTGAAAAAGAAAGCGCGAGTCCGGCCGGACCAAGCCTTGGAGCAAGGACTATGCCTGAAAGGATGATCACTACCGCGCCCAAGAGCCCTGAGAGTACAGGGATCCACGTGTTCTGCATGGCGTAAAAACACCTAGCGAGCAAAGGGACCAGGGCCTGAGCGAACAGGGAAAGCACAAAAAAACCGAGAGCTTGGGCGGTCAGCCTCGTGTCAGCAAAAGTGAACTGCGTGTTCTGCCCGGCTCCAAGGATCAAACGGACGATTTGCGCGCGAAGAAGTAGGGCAAAAACGGAGATCGGTACGATCAGGAATAGTATCTGAACAACAGTCTGGGCAAAAAATGTGCGAAGCCCTTGAAAATTCTTTTTGCTGTAATACTCGGCCATCGTCGGAAAGGCGGCTATGGCAAATGAAACCGCGAACACCCCGAGCGGCACGGTCTCCAAATCGTAAGCGAAATAAAAAACGGCCAGGCTCCCCGCTCCCAAAAAACTGCCGAGGACCGAAGCCATAAGTAAGCTGACCTGTCCGAGTTCGATCCCGAAAACCCTGGGAAGGAACAGCCTCCCGATCTGCCGCACTCCTGGGTGCTGAGGATTCCACGACGCTCCTGGGCGAAATCCTACTCGCACCGCCGCAGGAAACTGGATGAAAAAATGCAGCCCGGCACCGATGATAACACCGTAAGCCACCCCCGCGAGCCCGAAACTCGGGTATAGATAAACGATACCGAAAATTATGGCCAGATTATAAAAGAGCGGGGCTATGGAAGCAAGAAGAAACTTTCTTAAAGAGTGCAGAATACTCGTGAGAACGCTTGACAAACTGAACAGGAGTGGAGAGAGCATAAGCACTCGGGTAAGGGCGGCGGTCTGCTGCTGCGCGGCGGCATCAAAACCAGGGACGATGAGTTTAACCAGAGTCGGCGCAAAGATGACGCCAAGGATGGCCAATATTCCCATGACAAAAGCAGTAATGGTAAAAATGGTGCCGGCAATCTCCAGGGCCTCCTTCTTCCCGCCGCGCCCCATATACTGCACGAAGACGGGAATGAAAGCAACTGAAAGCGTCCCCAAAATCAGGAGGTTAAAAAGCAGGTCTGGCACGCGGAAAGCCGCAATGTAGATATCGGCCTCGGCCCCCGCCCCAAAGCGATTGGCAAAGAACCCCTGACGCGCCGCCCCAAGGATTTTAGAGAGCAGGCTAAGGACGCCGATCAGTATAGTTGCGCGGATGGTACTCATTTCCCAACAACCCCGTAGAAACGGTCTCGATCAACCTTCTCGCTGAGGGAGAGTCTGCCCGCCTCCCTCACGAATTCGTCCGGCACCGTGTAGCCGACTTCGCCGGGTAAATAATTTATGGAGAGGTCAAAATCCAAACCTGGCGCCCCGGGCTGCTTCTGGAAAAGCAGAGAATAAAAACCTGGACGGGGCAATGTTATCTCATAAGTAAGCCGCGCTGTTTTCTGTTCTCCCGGCATCAGCTCCTGCCAATTGGCGAAAAAAGTGTAGCCCGCTTCCTGGCCAACGAACATTCCGGTTTTTTCATCCAGCGCGATGGTCGCGTCCCAGGCCGCGAGATCCGGATCCGTCGACGCGTCCGCGGCAACCGAGGGCAAGAGCTCATGTTCGTCAAACCCTTCCGCGGACAGAAGTGTGGCACTCAAGGGCACGAAAATCCGCATGAAGTTAATGTTTTTGGGAAAAAACTGCTCCTCGTAGCCCTCGTGTGTCCTGGTAATATCGAGATGGATGATCGCGGTTCTGTCGGAAAGGACAGTTACGTCTTTGCGCACTTCTGTTCTGATATCAATATCGGTCTTTCCTCCCCCGACATTGCTGTTATATATGGCGAGATAGTCCCCTTCCGTTCTTTCGATCCCGCCCGTTGCTCCATAGCTAGAAATCTGCTCCTGTAGTGCCGGATCAAGCGAGAACATCATCAAATGTTTTTGTTGTATCCCTTCTCGGAGGACAGTGGACACGCGAAGCCAATCCTGTGGAGCAAGGCTTTGCAGACGATTTAGGAGCTGCGGGGCGAAATCGGCAAGGAATTGCTTGGGTTGATTGAGCACCCGGTCGTAAGCGATGGAGGTGAAATACTGTACTGTATCGCGAAAATTTCCCGCGTTGAGGGTTACCCCGTATTCGCTCATCCCGACCTCGCCGGTTACAGCGAGAAGGCGCTCGAAAAGGTCGGGGGTAAATATAAAAATCCCGTCTGCCACGATGCCGCTTTCTTTTTCGAGAAAATCTAGGATCTTAAGCGAGGCTGTCGGGAAATCAACAAACCAATTACTGTCCCGCATTCCCCAATGGGTTGTGACTTGGCGTTGGAGCGGGCCGGGAGCCGCTATTTTTTCTTTTAATTGTCCGTCGAGATTGTATACGGTTTCGATACGGTTGATACGCAGGGTGCCGTTTTCAAATTCGAGGATACCGTAAGTACCTAGAAATCCGCCCGTCGGCCTGACCTCATTATTGTTCTGGAAAAGCAGCAGATAGGTTTTTTTTTCGCCGCCGAGCAAATTCAGGAGAAAAGTCTGGAAATCGAGTAGTCCCCCGGTGCCATTCTTCGCGCGCTCGAGTGTGGACAGGAAGGAGTTGAAGGAATTACGCGCGTCAACGGGGAACAATTCCCCACGCACACTTGCGAGGGTCGCGTGGGCGGCCGACAATCGCTCGTGGGACTGAACGAAGACCGCTCTGCTCCGGGAGATCCCCTGGTAAAGTTCGGGGCCGCTCGCGTTGCTCTCGAGGTCCCAGGTCAGACGAGTCTCGAGAAATATCTCCAAACCGCTTCTGGCGAGCCTCACGGACTCCAGCAGATTTTGAGAGGCTTCGGAAAACTCACGCGCGTTGATGCCAAGCGGCAGTGTTTGCATGATCGCTTCGAGATCGCTCTGGCTCCGCTCTATCTCGGCCACGACAGATTCCAAATCCGCGGCGCTCGAAGTAATATTCCGCTCCTCCAGACCCGCGAGACCGTCCGTGGCGACTCCGAGTATACGCTTGCCGGCAGGCAATCCCGTTCCAACCAAATTGAGAACAAAAAACACCGCCACCACGCCGACGGCGAATGCTGCAAATACTGGCGAAAACCGCCGCCGTCGCGCTGACACCTCTGCCCTGCGCACCCGATTCCTTAGCTCCCGGAGGCGGTTCTCGATGAGCTCACGGAAATGAACTAGATTTATGCCATCGAGGGAATGCCGGGATCCTAAATTTTGCCTACTCGAAGAAGCCATAAATTCATTATAGACGTTGTCTTGAGATGTTCAACAAAACTCCGGCCGCGGCAAGCGCGACGATAAGCGAAGACCCGCCATAACTGATAAATGGCAAAGTGAGACCGGTAAGCGGCAGTAGGCCAGTGATCGAACCGATATTCACCAGCGACTGCAGGCCGAGCCAAACGGTGATGCCGATGGCGGTGAGTTGGCCGAAACGGTCTGGAGCGTATTTCGCTATTCGTAACCCAGCCCAAACGAACAGCCCGAACAAAAGCACAACTGCCGCAACCCGCAAAAAGCCGAGCTCCTCGGCCATGACCGCGAAAATCGAATCTCCTATGACCTCAGGTAGATAGCTGTATTTCTGACGCGATGCGCCAAAACCATATCCCCACAACCCACCGGACCCAATCGCCAAGAGAGCTTGGTTGATGTGATACCCGATACCTTGCGGGTCAACGGACGGATTGAGAAAAGTTAGGATTCGCGCGCTCCTGTACGGAGCGAGTTTTATAGCAAGCCACAGGGAACCGATTCCGGCTCCGGCAAATACCCCCAGATATGTATATTTAACATCTGCGGCAAAGAATAATAGTAGAACCGCTGCTGACAAAATCGCGGCGGTGCCGATGTCTGGCTGGGCCGCGGTAAGCAGAATAGCCACTCCCGCGACCAAAAGTGGCGGCAGAACTCCGAACCAAAAATTCCCCTCTGCGCCTTTCTTCCGTTCAAACCATGAGGCAAAATAGAAAATTAGGATGAGTTTGGCGAATTCGGATGGTTGAATGAAAAACGAACCTACTTGGAACCAGCTGCGCGCTGCGCCGGGCGCAACGCCTAGAGATGGCACGAGTACCAACGCCAAGCCGGCCAAAATCAAAAACATGAGCGGTCTCGACCAGCGTCTCCAGAAATGGTAATCGATCCGGCTCATAACAAACATCGCGAAAAAGCCGACAGCTGCGAATATCAGCTGGCGGAAAAAATAATAATTATTGTGCCCAAACCGTTCGTATGAAACTACGGCAGAGGCAGAGGAAAGCACGGCAAGTCCAACCAAAGTTAGCGCCGTAACGACGACCGCAAAAAGACGATCAACAGACTGGTCCTGCACTTTTTGTTTTTTCATTTAGGTACTCTATTTGAGGCCTCTGACAGACTCTTTGAAAAGATCCCCTCTCTCCTTGTAATTTTTGAACATGTCGAAGCTCGCCGACGCCGGGGACAAAAGCACAGTGTCACCTCTTCTAGCCACCTCGTTCGCGACTGCGACGATTTCTTTCATGTCTCGAAACGGTCGGTCGACGATCTTTCCAGCAAATCCCGATTTCCTTGCCGCTTTTGCGATGAGCGGTCCGGTCACACCTATAGGCAACAAAGCTGAAATTTTGCTCCTCGCGATGATTTTTCCAAGGTCAGCGTAGTCGGATTTTTTTTCTGAGCCCCCTGCAACCAGAACCACCGGCTCCTCAAAAGCCGATATGGCGGCGATCGTCGTCTCCGGCGTTGTTGCGAAAGAATCATCGTAAAATTTCACTCCCCCGCTCTCTCGTACAAACTCAAGACGGTGTGGGAGCCCCTCAAATTCCGCCACGGCACCGCGGATGACCGCAATATCATTGACGCCAGCGGCTTGCGCCGCGGCAATTGCGGCGGTGATATTTTCGAGGTTGAAACGACCAAGGAGCTTGATCTGCGAAACCGGCATCACTTCCTCCTCACTCCCCTCTCGCGCCAGGTAAATTTTGTCGTCCCGAACAAAGCATCCGGGTTTTACTGAGGACTCGACCGAATTCCAAAGGACCTTGCCGAGTGAAAGTTTGGCGAACCCGCGCGTTACCTCGCTGTCGTAGTTGACCACTGCAAAGTCCTCCTTTTTTTGGTATCTCAATATCGTTTTTTTCGCCTGAACGTATTCTTCGAAACTCTTGTGATGATCCAAGTGCTCAGGTGTGATTTTGAGCACTACCGCGATATGCGGACTGCGCGTCATATCCTGCAGTTGAAAGCTAGAGAGCTCGAGCACGACAATATGGTCAGAGTGAAGTTTTTCGACAAAATCAAACGGATCGAGACCGATATTACCCGCGAGCCAGACTTTTCTCCCCGCTTTTTCCAAAATCCTGGCGAGTAGAGTCGCTGTGGTCCCTTTCCCTTTAGTCCCGGTGACCCCGATGATCGGACAGGGGGAGAGTTCAAAAAACAAACTCGTCTGACTCGTGACTTTGCCTCCGCGACGGATAACCCGCTGAATAGCTTCGGAAAAAAAAGGCAGCCCCGGCGTCCGAAAAATTATCTCGTAACCGTCGAGCTTCTCCACCAGTTCGCTCGGACTGCGCCACTCGTCCACCAAATCAAACTTTATTTTGTGCCGCTTCAGGTGAGCGGCGAGTTTCTGGTTGTTCACACCGAGGCCGACAACAACGATTTTTTTGTTTTGTAGATGCTCGATTTTCATATTTCAGGTGTATCTATCCTACCACAAAACGCCCATTTAGGGCGCTTCCTAGCGATTTTCCAGTTCCTCAGAATCGCAAGATTTGGCCGGCTTGGATGCCCATAAGTTGCCCGCCGCTCACCACCTGGCGTCCGTTCAGTATGACTTCGTCGATGCCCTCCGACTGGATGTATGGGTTCTCGTACGAGGCCCGGCTCCCCACGGCCCGCGGATCTAAGACGACGACGTCCGCATAATTGCCGACTACCAGGGCCCCTCGCTTCTTGATCCCAAGCTTTTCCGCCGGACGGGAGGTGATCTTCTTGATAGCGACAGGCCAGCTCATGAGGTTCTTTTCCCTTACCGCCGCAAGAAACTTCGGCATTGCCCCGAAACAGCGCGGGTGAACTAGAGAACCGTTGAGCGAAGCATACCCGAGGTCGTACCCGGCGCCGTCCGTGGCAATAATAGACAGCGGATGTTTCATGAGTGTTTCTACAATGCTCGAGGAGAGATTGTAATCAAAGACAATAACCTGCGCGTTCGTGACGCTCAAAACATTGAGCAATGCCTCCTCAACGCTGATCTCCTGATTTCGCGCTATTTGTCCAAGAGTTTTTCCCAGAAAGGCTGTAGTTATTTCCGAAGTTGCCACCAAAACCGAATCCAGGTCCTGCGCTTGGTTCTTGAGATAAGTGAGGATGCGTTCCCGACTGCTTCGGTCGCGCAAATTTTTGATGATAGCGTCGCGACCACCCTCATAAGCCCACTTCGGCAGATATGTATAGAGTACTGACCAGGTCGTCGGATAGGGGTAAACATCAAAAACCACATCCACACCGCTTTGATAAGCGCGGTCTACAGCGACAATAGCAAGTTCGAGTTGGGCCCAGTTCTGTTTCCCCTGAATTTTGAAATGCGAAACCTTGAGCCTTGCTTCAGTTGCCTTGGCTAAAGCCACCGCCTCATCGAGAGCCTCGACTACGTGCGCGCCCTCGGAACGAAGGTGAATAGATAGCATTCGCTGGCGTTTCGCTGTCACCTTGGCCAATGCCGAAAGCTCCTGCCCAGAGGCATCTGACTCGTGCGCATAGACGAGGCCGAGTGACAACCCGCCCGCCCCGGCCTGCAAACTTTCATCAAGCATCCGCTGCATTATTTGGACTTCTTCAGGAGTAGCCGGACGGACCTCGTCGCGAAGGAGACCTCGTCGCAGAGTCGAGTGCCCGACCAGGCTCATGACATTGACCCCAAGCGGATAATGAGATAAGGCCTCGAAATATTCGGAAAACTTTAGCCAATTCAGGTTGGCGCCAGAGATACTCCGCCACTTCTGTACAGACTTGAGGGCTTCGGGGCTCACGAGCGGGGCGAGTGACGTACCGCAGTGACCGACGGCAATAGTAGTGATCCCTTGTGTGATAAGGCTCTGCAAAGACGGCGATTCTAAGAGCGTGAGATAAGAGTCCGAGTGATTCTGCGCGTCAATAAACCCAGGTACAACGTACTTGCCCTCGGCGGCGATTTCCTTTCTCGCGGTTGATCCCCGGAGGTTGCCGATTGCCTTTACGGCCGGGCCGTTGATGCCGATATCCGCGCGGATCCCCTCGTTGGAAACTCCGTCTATCACTATCCCATTTTTGATCAGGACGTCGAATGTCATCCCCGTAATACAACTTCGATAGGCGAAACTTGAGTTTCGCCAAGAAGCTCGTTCCTTATCATCAGAAAATTCTCACTGCCTAATATTGTTACGTTGTCTGACGAAGGGGGCCTAATATCGAAGTTGATATACGGGGTCATCTCAGATGTATTAGATTAATCCTACGACTAAGCCTATCGTCGCCATGACCGCCGCAACCACCCAGAACCGCATCGTGACTTTGGCTTCCGGCCACCCCACTGCTTCGAAATGATGGTGGAGCGGGGCGATGCGGAAAATTTTCCGTCCCAAATACTGTTTGCTGAAACGCTGGATGAGCGATGAGGCGGCCTCGATAACGAAAATAAAACCAATGATCGGAAGTAGTAAGACCGAGTTCGTCAAAAAAGCCAGAACTGCGAGGGTGGCGCCGAGCGCAAACGCCCCGGTGTCGCCCATGAAAAACCTGGCTGGAAAAATATTGAACCACAAAAACGCCAACAGTGCCCCGACGATGGTTCCGGCAAAAGCCGCTATCCCCACTTGCTGCTGGACCACGGCAAGACCGAGTATGGCCGTGAAACTTGCGGCGAGGGTTCCGCCCGCAAGCCCGTCGAGTCCGTCGGTGATGTTCACCGCGTTACTCAAAAAAACGACGACGAGGACGAATAATGGTATATACAACCAACCAATATCTACCATTGACGGCAGACCAAAAAGCTCCGCGGCCGGGATCCGAATTTCATCGAAGCCGAGTTTGTAATAAAACCACCAGGCTCCAGACCCGGCTATGGCGAATTGAAACAGAAACTTGATGTTCGTCGTCATCCCGCGCACCAAATTCACTTTTTTTACATTCAGGAGGTCGTCGATAAAACCCAGTATTCCGGAAGCGACGAGTACGAATAACGGAAGCCAGGTTTGCGAGCGCGAGAAATTGAAAAGCAGGGTCACCACCGCGGCAGTGACCCAAATGAGCAGTCCCCCCATAGTTGGCGTACCCTTCTTGTTCCTGTGCATCTTCCGAAATAGCCGGGCTGGTTCGCCGTCCCACGTTCTTTCCCTCAGCTGTTTCACTAGCCGGAATTTGTACAGCAGGTCGGAGAGGATCGGCGTGAGCAAAATCGCCACCAAAAAAGCGATGGTGGTGAGGGAAAAAATTCTTACTAAATTGCTGGTAGTCAGTTCCACCTTGGTATATCAACCCCAGTAGCAGATCCGCCTGCGGCGGTTCGCTGCGGGGCTTTGCTTTGAGAGATTAAGGATAAAGGCCATAATAATTCTAAAAAGCGAAGTGCTAACGAAGCCCGGTACTGAAACTGCGAAGTTTCTAGTACTGGGTTGTATTACGGGGCCCATCGAAACGAGTTAAGCACCCAATTCATGATAACGGACGTCTCCGCCTCGCGATTATCACTGCCGAGGACAATAGAGAAATACTCGTAGCCAGGGTGGCCAGGGTCGTCCGAGAGGATGATGAGGTTCCCTTTTGCTTCAGCAGTATAACCGGTTTTGAGCCCAACGATCTGAGGATATTCCATCATCAACCGATTGGTCGTTAGCAGAGAGTGCCTTACGTGACGGTCCGCTGAATAAACGGTTTCGGACTTTGTAGACACGATTTCTAGAAGCTCAGGATAACGCAGGAATTCCTCTACGAGCAGACTGAGGTCCGCGGCGGTCGAGTAATGATTTGGGGCGTCGAAGCCAACCGGGTTCTCAAATGAAGTATGCTCCATGCCGAGCCTCTCCGCTTCCTTGTTCATCTCGGTAACAAAAACCTCTACGCTTCCTCCGGCGTGCCTCGCCAAAGCCAATGCCGCGTCGTTTGCCGAGGATATGAGCATTGCTTTAAGCAGGTTGCCGACAGAAATTTTCTCCCCTGGCACCAATTCCACCCGATAGGCCGTGGTCTGGGTGTCTTCCCAACTAATCTCAACCAGTTCTTCACTCTGCACGCGGCGGTTAACGACCATGGCGGTCATCAATTTCGTAAGGCTCGCGATCGGCAGGGTTTCTTGGACCTTTTTCTCAAATAGCACATATCCGGACACGGGGTCTTTTACTAGGATAGCGCGCGCGGATAACCCGGATATGGACAGGTCGAGCCCATCAGCCAGCGGTACCGGAGGCCGAGGAGTCACCCGATCAGGAGCAAGGGGCAGCTGCTGGGCAGCGGTCGAGGCGATCGAGGCCCCGCCGACGCGGCCACTGGGCTCCGAGGGGTCGGTCAAACCCAAAAACGCCGCGATTGCCGCCGCGAATACCACCAATAGGAATTTTTTTGTTTCCACAACGAGATATTTTAAAACCCTTTACTAAAATTATCATACCGCTTGAACTTGAAATTGACAAATGCCGAAAAAATCGATACTCTTGACCCAAGAGACCATGGAAACGATCCTCACCAAAGACAATTTCGACTCCGAAGTCATCAAATCTCCGACCCCGGTCCTCGTGGACTTCTGGGCAGAATGGTGTATGCCTTGCCATGCCATCGCGCCAGCCATAGCAGACATCGCAAAAACATATGAGGGCCGACTAAAAGTCGGAAAACTGAACGTGGACGAGAATCCAGACATTGCCCAGAATTTCGGGGTAAACAGTATTCCCAATCTCAAAATTTTCAAGGGGGCAAAAGTTGTCGACGAAATTGTCGGAGTGGTTCCGAAGAGCGAGATCGTCAAGCGTGTCCAGAAACACCTGAACTAAAGTAACTACGAACCCCGTTAAAAATCTCATTTTCTGCGGGCGATTCTGATAACATGAAAACTACTATTAAACGTAAGGATTTCTAACGGGGTGAAATTCGAAGAACTGAAGCACAACGGGAAGCGTTGGATAAACATAACTGAGCCGGACGGGGAAATGGTCAGCTTTCTCAAAGACAACTTTCATTTTCACCCGCTGAACCTCGAGGATATCGTCTCAAAGGTGGGATATCCGAAAGTCGACGCATACCAGGACTACCTCTTCATCATTCTCCAGTTCCCAATTTACGAGAGCGACCGACGCATTTACAGACGGGACGAGTTAGATATCTTCTTGGGTCACGACTACCTCATCACTATAAACAGCGGGGCCCTCACCGCCCTGCAGAACTTCTTCGAGACCTGCAAACTTGATGAACTGGCTAGAGAAAAATTCATGGGGCGCGGCGTGCCTTTGCTCCTCTACGAAATCATGGACTCGATGCACGACTATGTTTTTCCGATCATCAACCAAAAAAACGACCTCATCTTCGCGCTCGAGGAGGAAATCTACGAAACACCAGAGCTAAAGGATATGATCCAAGAGATCATGATCCTGAAGCGCAACATCATCAATATTCGTCGAATTCTGGCCCCGCAACGGCCGGTTATTTTAGAGCTGCAGAACAAGCATCCCGCGTTTATCCCGCAGGAACTCAACATCTACTTTGACGATGTTCTCGATAAAAAGGACAAGATCGTCAACCAGCTCGATACAGCTCTCGATTACGTCGAGGTTCTCGAGCAGACGAATGAGGCGCTCATCAACCGCAGTACAAACAAGGTCATCAAGGTCCTAGCCATTTTTTCGGTCATCCCCCTTCCGCTGCAGATGATCATCAACTACTACGGGATGAATGTCAGCCTGCCTTACCAAAATCAGCCCCACATTCTTCTATACATCAACATCGCCCTCATTGCCACCGGCGCCATCATGGTCGGGATTCTTATCAAGAAACGCTGGCTCTAGATAGCAGGCTGGGCGGATTTAGAAGCGCCGGTATCCAAAGGCGTTTTTTTTATTATCTCCAGAGCTTCTTCAGGAGTGTCAACAACGTCAAAGAGCTCAAACTCGTCGGCCTCAATAGTTTTGTGTTTTTTCACGGCGTTATCTAGGATCCACTCGGCTAGCGGACCCCAGAAATCCCGACCAACCAGAATGACCGGGATGCGCGGATTGATTTTATGAGTTTGCCGTAGTGTCAGCATTTCAAAGGCCTCATCCAGAGTGCCGTAACCGCCTGGAAAAAACACAAAGGCCCGCGCAGAAAAAGCGAGCATGACTTTACGGACAAAGAAAAAATTAAAAGCCATGGACCGCCGGACATAAGTGTTGGTGCGTTGCTCGAAAGGCAGCTGAATATTCAGCCCGATTGACTGTCCTTTGCCCTCTGCGGCACCCCGATTGGCTGCCTCCATTATCCCGGGGCCCCCTCCTGTGACGATCGAATAGCCTTCTTTCACTAGAAGGTGCGCGAGTTTCTGGGCCGCGCGGTAATGCTCGTCCTGCTCGTCAAACCGCGCCGAGCCGAAAAAAGTCACGGTTTTTTTGAACTGCGTAATAAAGTTAAACCCGTCCACGAATTCGGCCATTATCCGGAAAATCCTCCAAGACGGGTTGCGGTCGTAATCAAAGGGTTCGGATGGCTGTGAAGTATAGTCCTCCTCACCTTCCGCGTGATGATTGGAAATGGGCGGCACCCTTCCGTGGAAGTATTCTCTTGGGGTTTGTTTCTTCATAGAACGTATCCTTTAAAAAATTAGATTGCTTCAATCATAACACTATGTCCGCGATTTTCAAAAATTTTTCTCGAGACGGCGGCCCAGCAGCCGCAGGTACCAGGGAAAAAACAAGGCCTCCAGAACCGCTCGCTGTTTAAACTTCGACTTTCCGCTCCCCCGTTCGGTAAACTTAATGGGCACTTCTTTTATTTTCGAACCGAGCCGATACGCGAGATATTTCATCTCTGTCTGATAAGCGTAAGGCTCTCTGACCTCAATATGAGGAAGTACGCCCGCGAGCGCCTCCCGCGTATATACGACGAACCCCCCGGTCAGGTCATAAATCGGAACACCCAGGACCAAACGAGTATAGGCATTGCCGAATGTGCTCACGAACTTCCTCCACCACTCCCAGTTGTCGATTGTTCCACCCTCAACGTATCGCGAGCCAACGACAAGATCGTGGCTGGCTGCATGCTCCAGGAGGCCGGGCAAATCAGCAGGATTATGGGAGAGATCGGCGTCCATCGTAACGATATGATGGATAGTATCGTCAGGGAGGATCCTTGCGAATGCGTCCATGTACGCCGTGGAGAGTCCTTGCCGAGAGTCGCGAAAAACGAGCTTGACCCGCCCGTCATTTCTCGCAAGTTCGTTCACGACCTCTGCGGTCCCGTCGGGAGAGTTGTCGTCCACGACGAAAATCCGCGCCGCAGGATACATCTCGAGAAGCGTCAAAACAAGCTTGCGGATATTTCCGCGTTCATTGTAGGTCGGGATAACTATAGCAAAATTCTGCATAGCCAATTTTTTTATTTTGCGCCTCGCTTCCGAGAGGCACGCCGCGCTCCCTGCTCATCAAAACCGAAATGATGAGCTATCTCGTGCCTTACGGTTGTCCGGACTTGCTCCTTCAATTCGTCAATGCTCTGGCTTATACTTTCCAGGGGGTGCTGGAATATCGAGATCTTATCCGGCAAAGCGAGAGTATAAGAAGGCCCGCGCTTGGTCTGCGGTGTGCCCTCGTAGAGACCGAGCAATAGGGCGCCTCTGGCATTGCCGCGACGCAGCTGCTGCTCGCTGGCCTCGTCCTCGATCACGACTGCCACGTTTTCCATATAGGCCCTTATCCTCGGCGGCAATCCAGCGATCGCTTCCAGGACAAGCCGTTCGAATTCATTTTTCGACACTCTTACCGGCATCGGTTATTTCAGGAGCGCATAAACGAAATAAAATGCGATGGCGACCGTGATGACGAGCTTGTAGATCGTACCGATAACAAAACCAATGAACGTCCCCCAGGCGCTCTTGAAGGCGCGGCGAGGATCAGGATTGGCGAAATATTCCCCGGCAAAGGCGCCGACGAAAGGACCGATGATTATGCCAAGCGGCCCAAACCACAACCCGATAATTGCCCCCGCGAAAGAACCGATAAGGCCGAGACGCGAGGCTTTGTACCCTTTGGCGGCGAGCACTGGGGCAAAAATGTCGACAAGAATTGTGGAAAGCGTTAACACCCCAAGGACCCCGACCACCCACGGCGAGGCGGTCTGAAATCGGTCAGCGATCGCAAACACCAAAAGTCCCGCCATGGCCAAGGGCGGCCCGGGCAGCAGCGGCAGGAGCGCCCCGAGAAATCCTCCGAAGATCAAGAGTCCGGCCAGGATGTCCCAAAAAATTGCGTGCGCCATACTTTGGGATTATAGCAGATAACTCTTTAGAAAACGGCTCAACCTACTGTCGAGCCGTTTTCCTGATGTCGGGAACTATCCGGTCTGACTATTTCTTGATGTTGTTGAAGAGCAGGACGAAGAGTCCTACCGCCAAAAATGCGATGACATTCCAGATAATCAGCCCGGAAATGAACGTCCCTAACGTGAGGATGTTGCTGCCGGTGTCAATCCCCATATGAAGACCGTAGCGCATGAACCCGGGACGAACACCTGGAAAAGACGCCACGCCTGCGTAGCAGATTACGTAGACAACGCTAATCCAGGCGGCGGCGACTTTGAGAAGATGTTGAATGTTAATCATAGTAATCGAGGGAAAATTAATTTTAGAGGACGCGGT
>Ga0209541_10006837_pt1 | contig 19326 bp, 9 predicted proteins | sample RifCSPlowO2_01_FD_184027 | JGI IMG/M metagenome (GOLD analysis project Ga0209541, IMG submission 184027) | Groundwater microbial communities from Rifle, Colorado - Rifle CSP2_plank lowO2_0.1 (SPAdes) (version 2) | ecosystem: Environmental > Aquatic > Deep subsurface > Groundwater | place: Rifle... | reverse complement strand
GGGGTTATTCTGCTGCCGGAACAGCAGGTACTACAGGAGTTTCAGGCGCTGGTGGACAAGGAGGACAAGAGTCTGGAACTCGAGGAACAGGCGGTGCAGGCGCTGCAGGAGGGGCAGGATCAGCAGGAGCACAAGTTACAGCTTCTATTACTGTAACATCAAGAGTTCTTATGGGTTCCGGAGCTGCAAGTGGAGCAAGTGGTGCTGGGGGTGGTGGAGGAAATTTTGCTACAGGTGGAGCTGGAGGGACTGGAGGAGCAGGTGGAGCTGGAGCGGCAGGCGGAGGTATTATCGTACTTCATACAAGTAGTTCAATTACCAATAGCGGAACTGTTGATGTAGGTGGTGGGACTGGTAGTAATGGGAGTATTGGTGTAGCTGGTGACAATGGTACTGGTGGTGCCGCAGGTGGAGGTGGAGCTGGTGGTGCCGCAGGTGGAGGTGGAGCTGGTGGAACAGCATGGCTAAACTCCTCCTCTGTTACTGCAGGAACAATCACCTTAACCGGAGGTAATGGTGGAACTGGAGGAAATGGAGGAGCTGGTGGAATTATGGCTAATCTTGGTGATGGAGGTGGGGGGGCTGGAACAACTGGTGGAGCAGCAGGGGGGGCAGACGCAGTAGCAGGGACCAATGCTGCGCCGGGTGCAGGAGGGGCAGGAGCAGCAGGTCTTTCCGATACCTCAACTACTTCTTCTTTAGCAGGTGCTGGAACAGCTATTGGTGTTTTAACTATCTCAGGTATTACTGTCCCTTCGGGCTTAGGCACTTACGCTCAGACTTATACAGGCACTACCCAGGGTGCTCCCTGGAGCTTAACTGCAAATTCTGTCACCACAACACCTGTAATGAGCTTGTCTGCTACAGGTTTAACCACAGGCAGTGCTTTATCTATTACAACATCAGCTAATGCAAATGCAATTGTTGTTGTTGGCTCAGGAGGTAATGTAGGAATTGGGGCTTCACTTCCTTCTCAAAGATTATCCGTACAAGGTACTGTAGGAATAGGATATACAGGTGCAAACCAACAGCTTGCCTCAGGAACCCTGCTAGCTGTAAATGGTAATGTAGGAATAGGTACAACTACAGCAAACTCTACATTATCTATAGCAGGTAATGCTCATATAGGTTCTTTGTATCAGGGAATCTCTGCTCCAACTAATGGACTATTTGTTGATGGGAATGTAGGAATAGGAGCTACTACTTCTTCTAATTTACTGGATGTCTGGGGTAATGCCAGGATTGCCGGTAATTTAACTGTAGATTCTACGGGTACTTTGGGATCAAGTTTAATTGGATACTTAGGTGTAACTGCTCCAGCATCCGGTCTTGCAGTATCAGGTAATGTAGGAATAGGCACTACTTCTCCATCAGGAGCTCTTCATGTTGTAGGACAATGTGTGGCTAAAGGAACTAGGATCAGGCGCCGTCGCAAAGGCTATGGCGCCCAAGGGAAGGACGACTGGATTGAAGAAGATATTCCTGTTGAAGATATCAGGCCTGATGATGAAATCCTTTCATTAAATGACAAAACAGGACAGTGGGAATGGAATAAAGTTGAGGCAACTATGGATATGGGAATACAGGCAGTATTTAGATTAGAAACAGAGTCAGGAAAATGGATTGAAACAACAGCCAATCATCCGTATTTGGTAAGAGAAGAATTAACGTTTGGAGGAAGACTTTTTGTAGAAAGCAATATAGATCAAAAGACCGGTAATCAGCATAAGAGAATAGGCAATACCCGCTTTAAGAACGAAATCATCAAATTGAAACATAATTACTTATCCTTCTTTCTAAACATGAATGCTAATGATAAAGACATTATAGCCAGCCCATTACAGATTGTCAACAGTACAAGCTTTGAAACAATATCTTTTTCAGGAGCAAATGGGGTAGCGATGGCCAATGCCAACCAACCAGCAGCTAAATTGACTAATAAATCTGATAATATAATCCAAAATACAGGATCTACTCTCACAAACCTTACCATATCACAGAGCAGCAAATGGATCAAGGTTCATCAGCTCAAAATTGGTATGTTTATTGCCACAGCCAATGGATGGGAGAAAATTGTCTCTATACAAAGCACAGGAAGAAAACAAACTTATGATTTACAGATTGCAAATACCCATAATTTCCTGGCCAATAATATTGTTGCCCACAATACATATATATCCGGTAATGTAGGGATAGGATTTAGCTCACCTGATAGGAAGTTACAGATAGCAGGAGATATATCCCCTACATATACTAATATAGGTTCAATCCTTGCCAGTGGTGGTTCACAGCTATCTATTACTGGAGGAACTGCTAATAACATAAATAAAAGGTTAATGTTTGGTTTAGATACTACAAATAATCTTGGGTTTATCCAGGCTGGCCAGACTTTAGGTGTTGGCAATACTGCTGCCCTGCCTTTATGGTTAAACCCTGCAGGAGGTAATGTTGGAATAGGATATACAACAGGTGGGCCTACAGCAAAACTTAATATCCAATCTACTCAAACCAGTGGTGATGTTCTAAATATCTCTGTCCCCTCTGCAACTACCTTAACAGGCACAACCAGAGGCATAAATATTGACCTTTCCACCAATGTCACAGCCACCTCCCAGGATTTGAAAGGATTAAACTTATCCTTAGCAACTGCCAATAATACTACAGGAATAGATATTACTGGCTTTAACGGAATAAACTCTGCAACTGGCATAAATGTTGGTGCAATTGGGGCAGCTACTTCCCCTAATACAGGTGACGGAGCAGACGGAGCAGTTACTTTCTCTACAAATCCTACCAATATTAATACTGCCAATACCATTTCCGGAAGATCATGTGCAGATGGAGGAGATGCTGTGAATTATACCTCTACTGCCAATACTCTTGCTGGAGCTATTACCATTGTCCTCTCCACTACCCCCGCATCAGGCTGTCTGGTGGCAGGAGATGAGGTATTAATCATCAACCTTATGGGAACATCAGGTGATAATAGTAATGTAGGAAAATATGAAACAAAAACAATATCCTCAATTAGTAGTGCAACCTTAACCTTCGCATCAGGCTTAACCAATGGATATGACGGAACAACCCAACAAATCATGGTACAAAGAATACCAAACTATACATCTGTGACTGTTAATACAGGTGTCACTGTTAATGGTACTGCCTTTAATGGGACCAAAGGCGGAGTACTGTTCTTCAGGGCCACAGGCACTGTTACTTTAAGCGGTACAGGTATTATTTCTGCCAGTGGTTTGGGATATAGGGGTGGTGCTGGGGCAACAGGTACTAATGTGGCTACTGGTGGGGAAAGTTATGACGGTGCAGGCACTAGTACTTCCGGATCGAACGGCAACGGGCGAAGTTCTGGCACTTCTGCCGGCTCTGCCGGCACCAGAGGTGGGGGTGGTGGTGGTGCTTATAGTATTGCTTCTGGAGGTGGAGGTGGATATGGAGGTGGAGGTGGAGGTGGAGGGGGAGGTAATGGTCCTGCTGGTGGTACCGGCGGTACCGGCGGTACTACTGGTGATAGTGCTGGTGGTGGAGGTGGCGGAGGCACGGATGGTGGTAGTGCTGCCGGAGCCGGTGGAAATGCAGGCAACCCAGGAAGCGCAGGTAGTAATGGTGGTGATGGTGGCGCTAAGATTGGGGGTGCAGCAGGATCAGGAGCTACTACCGGTGGTGGTGGAGGAGAATGGGGTGGAGGTGGAGGTGGAGGAACATACGGCAGTTCAGGTTTGGCGAATAATATTTATTTAGGCAGCGGTGGTGGAGGTTCAGGCGGAACTACTGGGGATACTGGAGGCACCGGCGCTGATGGCGGTGGGATTATTATTGTTTATGCCAGCACCATCTCACTGACTGGTACTATTTCATCTAATGGTAACGCTGGCTCCAGTGGGTCACCTAGTTACGGTGCTGGTAGTGGTGGAGGATCCGGAGGGAGTATATTGATTAACGCTACTAATTCGATTACTTTGGGAACTAACTTGATTACTGCTACAGGAGGTGCCGGAGGAGCTGGGCTTAATGCTATTGCGGGTGATGGAGGAGCAGGTGGTGTAGGAAGGACTAATGTTGGTAATGCAGGATCAGGTACAACTAATCCAACCTATTCTGCCTTATCTACAACTGCCCCTAATATATATGGTATAGCCCTTTCTACTTTAACAGGTGGAACTTCTGCCAATTATCAGATCACAACAGGGGCTATAACTTCCATTGCTTCTGCTACCAATTACCAGATTAATCTGGGAACTGTTGCAGGAGCTTCTTCTGCCACTTTTGGAGGGATAAATACAGGGGCATTAAGTGGAGCAGGGACTACATCATATGGATTAAACCTGGGAGCAAATACCTCAACAGCCACTACTAATTATGGAATAAATATAGGGGCTATATCTGGTGCAGGGACTACTAATTATGGATTATATGTAGGTTCTGTAACAGGAGCTACCAATAATGTTTCAGCTGTATTTTTAGGAGGAAATGTGGGAATAGGTGCTTCCCTGCCTAATGCTAAATTATCTATTCAGGGTAATTTAGCTGTAGGTTATACTGGGGCAAATCAGGTAATCCCTTCTAATGGTCTGGCAGTATCAGGTAATGTAGGGATAGGTACAACTACAGCAAACTCTACCCTTTCTATAGCAGGAAATGCCCATATAGGTTCTTTGTATCAGGGAATCTCTGCTCCAACTAATGGTTTGTTTGTAGATGGGAATGTAGGAATAGGAGCTACTACATCTTCTAATAAATTAGATGTCTGGGGTAATGCCAGAATTACTGGAACATTAACATTGGATGGGGCATTTAGTAATAATGGAAATATTACTTCTGGTGGATTATTCCTGGCATCAGATGGTACAGCCTCTGCTCCAGGCTATTCATTTACAAATGATACCAATACAGGAATATTAAGGTTGGCCTCTGATACATTAGCTTTCTCAACAGGAGGAAGCAACAGACTAACTATTGATAGCTCTGGTAATGTAGGGATTGGATTTACAACTCCTTCAGCTAAACTTGAGATATCAGGAACTGTTGGTGTTGGACAATCAAATGCTACCCTGCTTCAAATTGCTCAAAATAACGGGGATAATGGGGCCTGGAGAAATGCTGTTAATCTGCCTGAAGCGAGAAGGTACTCCTCTTCAGTTGTAGCAAATGGGTATGTATATGTTATGGGAGGATGTAATGCAGGATGTAGTGCAGACCAATCAACTGTATATTATGCCAAGATGCAATCTAATGGATCTTTAGGGGCATGGAGTACAGCCAGTAACTCACTACCTGGAACTGTAAGAGCTGCATCCTCAGTTGCATATAATGGGTATATCTATTCCATAGCAGGAGTTACTCATCCAGATGTCTGGTATTCCAAGGTAAATTCTGATGGCTCCCCAGGAAAGTGGCTGGTAAGCCCTAATGCATTGCCGATTGCAGCTCAATATAACAACGGTGCTGCTGTAGCTAATGGATATATGTATATTGTGGGAGGATCTGTAGGCACTGGCAAAGACGTATACTATGCAAAAATAAATGCTGATGGATCAAATGGAGTTTGGCAAACAAACGGCAACCAACTGCCTGCTGCAATTTCACAGCTTTCAGCTGTTGTGGCTAACGGCTATCTTTACACTTCCCAGGGGACTTACTTTGGCAAACTAAATGCTGATGGTTCAGTAGGTGCATTTTCTACCACCACCCAGATGTCAGGTAATGGCTGGCCTGTTTCTGTTGTAGCTAATGGATATATATATTCAATAGCTGGGAGTACTACTACAGATGTTGTCTATAATAAGATCAATTCTAATGGGACACTGGGAGCCTCCCAAACCAGTGTTAACCTGCTTCCTGCAGGAAGATCCTTTCATAATGGTGTCATTGCCAATGGGTATATATACATAATAGCTGGAAATGATGGGACCAATGATCAACCAACTGTTTTTTATGCTTCACTTGCCAGAGTATCTATTCAGGGAGATTTAGATTTACTTGGATTATCAGGAGCTAATTTAGGAGATTCTACAGGAGATTTATCATTTGGCTCTATGGGTGGATCAATCTATGCTGGTAATATTATTGGTGTTGGGGCATTAGATATAGGTGGAAATGCCCAGTTTTGGCAAGGGGCTGGATTTATGGGTCCTGTTAATATAGGAATTGGTGCTACAGCTCCATCAAATACCTACACTGTATTTAGTATATCTGGTAACTCTAATTCATCAGGTCCCCTACTTCCTGTATTTAATGTTTTAGCTAATGGTAATGTTGGTATTGGAGTATCAAACCCAACTGCAACTTTGCAAATTGCTTCAAATGCAACTTGTCAGGATTCATCTGCAGCTGCAGATTGTGCTTTAAATGATTATGCTGAACTTTACCCAGCCTCAGAACCAACAGAAAAAGGAGATGTGGTAGTAATTGATCCAAATTCTCAAAATAATAATCCTTTGGTTAAACTATCAACTGATGGTTATCAGGGATCTTTGGTTGGGATTGTTACCTCAAATCCTGCAATTGTAATTGAAGGTGGAGTAATATCTTTGATGAGCAATGATTATAAGCATAATTCTCTAAAGCCAGGTGTGGCTGTTGCTGGAAGAGTACCTGTAAAGATATCTTCTAGCTCAGAAATTATTAAACAGGGAGATTATTTAACATCATCTGATAGGGATTATGGTAAAGCTATGAAGGCTACCCGACCGGGACAAGTTATAGGCAAGGCTATGGAAGATTGGGAACCTAATTCTCCAAAAGATAAGATACTGGCTTTTGTTAATTTGTCCTATGCTGATCCAGGAAACTTCTTTGCTTCCCTATCTTTTGACAATCAGGGTAATTTGATTATCCCAAAGATAAAAACAGGATCAATAATATTAGATCCATATCTTGCTACTGCTTCTGCGTCTTTGCGAGCCGGAGGTCAAGCAATCTCATTTAATTCTGATCCTAATTTTTCATCTATAACTCCAAGCACTCAAACAAATTCAAATAGCTTCAATATCGCAGATAAAATTACATCTCTTGAAGATATATTAGTTTCTCAGGGAGAAAGAATAGCTGAGTTAGAATCGTCAATCGCTGTTCGTGATTCGTTAATAAACGAATCAACTCCATCAGGAGAAATCGCAACAGATTCTGCAATTTTAGCTTCTGATACTAACGAACAACCAATAACGAACAACGAACTAAATCTCACTCCCCCAGACATCCTGCTTAATGCTTCAGGTTCAGCTATTATTGCTAATTTAGAAGTTACATCAGAGGCAACATTTTCTGGAATGTTAGCTGCATATGATCTAAATGTATCAAATTCACTCAAATCTTTGGGTACAACAACCCTGGCATCCACCATCATAGCAGGAGACCTAACAGTTGACGGAACATTATCCTTATCAGGCAATTCCATCAATTCAGTATCCACCCTCTATCTTCAATCTTCTACCCTCGCCGAAGGCCTTGATATCTTTAATGGTAAGGTGACTATAGATAGTTCAGGTAATATCACTACTAAGGGAACAATAATAGCTAAAGAGGTAACAACTGATAAATTGACAATCAATGGTCATCCTGAACTTGATTCAGGATCCAATAATGCCACCTCATCTGCCACGCTTGGCGCCTCCATAGGTACAGGGAAAATTCCTGCCGGGCAAAGAAACTTGATTATTTCTTCTAATCAAGTCGGAGCTAACTCAAAAATATTTATTTCAGCCAATAAACCAGTGCTAATAGCAATCATCAGCAAGGATATTGAAGCTAAAAACTTTACTGTTGAACTTGCTGATCTTCAACTTGAAGATATTACCTTTGATTGGTGGATAGTTCAGACTAATTAAGATAATAACCATTCATAAACTGGAACAATAGAAATTGCTGTATCATTGACAGATACAATATCTTTTTCATCCTCTGTAACAATAAATCCAGTGCTTCCTTTAACTTCTTCCATGGCCTCAACAAGAGCCTGTATTTCTCTTTCGCGCGTTACTTTGTCAACTATGCTTTGAGAAACTTGAATAAAAGTTTTTTTCTTTGGGAGAAAAAAATCAACTTCTCTGTCTTTTTCGGTTTTATAATAATAAACATCTTCATCATTACATCTGCGAAGCTTTAAAAAGACTATGTTTTCTAAAAACTTGCCTTTATCTTCAGAAAAGGAAAAAGCAACAGATTTTGTAAGTCCTGTATCTATACAATAGATTTTTTTGTTTGCTATTTGTTGCTTTTTCACTGAGAAAGCGTAACGATTCACCGCAAAAAGCAACCAACTCATACCTAAATAGTCAATATAGCTAGAAACAGTATTCACACTCCCCAACTGTAATAATTCCTTCATTTTATTGTAGGAAACTAATGCAGAAATATTACTGAGAAGGTAAAATGTCAGTTCTCGAAGTGGTTTCGTATCGGTAAGTTTATACCGTGCCCCAATATCTCTATTAAGAATATCATCGTAGAGTGTTTTATGGATCGGCAGTTCCGGGTATTGTAAAGCTTGGGGTATACCACCCTTATTTAAATATTCAGAAAAGGCCTTCTTTAACTCCCCTTTCTCAACAGTAGTCAGCCGATTCAAATCAGGTAAGGGCAATTGTTTAAACTGTAAATACTCTTCAAAAGAAAATGGAAAAAGCTCAACAGGTATATACCGACCAGTTAATTTTGTGCCCAACTCTTTACTTAAAAGTGATGCATTTGAACCGGTTATATAGAATTTATAGCCCCCTGTTATCATTCTCCCCACAAACCGCTCCCACCCTTCAATATTTTGAACCTCATCAAGCAAAAGGATCTTTTGATTACCAAAGAGTTCTATAAGCAGTTCATGCAGTTTGACAAAATCAGAAACAGTAAAAGTTAAAAACCGCTCATCTTCAAAATTGACATAGAAATACTCACCGTCGGGATAGAAAGCATGAGCCAATTGAGCTAACAGAGTTGACTTCCCTGCCCTACGAAGACCAGAAATAACCACTGGAAAAGGTGAATCTTTATAAGCAGTAATTTCAGTAAGTTTAGCTCTTGTTGTACCTAAATCTTTATGTAAGAGTTCTTTTCGTTGTTCTATCAGTAATGTGCGTATATTCTCAAAAGATTTCATTTATAATGAAAGGATATCACTAATTGTTTTCATTGTCAATGAAGTTCCACTTTAACTGGTGGGTAGTTCAGACAAAATAGTTTTTATACCCTTGGGTTCAAAATTATTTAATGAGAGTTGCAAACTCGAGTTAAATGAGTTTATATAACTCTTCATGGCTTCGGGTACTTAACTATCATATTCCTTGCTCTTCAAGCCATTTTACCGCTTCTTCGCCAGTTTTAAATGCAGGAGACGTATTGCCTTTTTTATAGTTTTCCTCTGCTTCCTTAATTACTTTAAGAGTATGTGCGTTTGGTATTTCTTCTTCCCGTATACTAAAGGTAACTGTTTTTGTTCTAATAAATTCTTTTAAAAATCCTTTAATAACTATACTTAAAGGTATACCCAAGGATTGGGCTGTATCCATTGCCTCTTTTTTAGTTTGTGGATCAATCTTTGTACTAACTACTGTATAGCTCATGATTACCCCTAGTATATACACTAGATTTTATTTTGTCAATATTGTATGATTAAATTAATGCCAAAATATTTAATTGCCTTTATCCTATTTTTTATAGCTATCCTATACCCTAATCCCTATACCCTACCCCCTACTTTTGCTGAAAGCATTAATGATGTAGCCTCAATTTATGAAATTCCGGATAATCAGGCTGTAGACGGAGATATATTGGCAATAACTGAAAAGGGCTTAGTCCGTGCTGACAAGCTTAAAGATAATAGTATCTTCGGCGTACTGGTAGACACTCCTTTGCTTGTTTACCGTGATCAGGCAACAAGTGGAAAACCTGTAGTTAGATCAGGAATTGCACAAGTGAATGTAACTGGTGCAAATGGACCAATAAAATACGGAGATCATATTACTTCATCTCAAATTGCTGGCAAGGGACAAAAATCAGATTCCTCTGCTGTAGCCTTAGGCATTGCCCTTGCTTCCTTTGACGGAACCACAGCTGAAAACCAAGGTAAAATACCTGTTGCCATTAAAATTGAATCCATAGCCACTACTGTTGGAAGCGGAGTAACTAAATTGGCTGGCGATGCTTTATTGGAAATTTTGAGGGATCCTAAAAAATTAACAGAGGTACTACGGTACATTGCAGCAGGCTTAATTCTTCTTCTAAGCTTTACCTTTGCTTTTCTAACCTTCTCCCGTTCTGTAGCAAAAGGCGTTGAGGCTTTGGGTAGAAACCCCCTGGCAAAAAATGCTATTCAGCTCTCAATTGTCCTAAATATAATCCTGCTTTTGATAACAGGCGTTATTGGAATTTTGGCCTCATACTTAATTATTAAGTTCTGATCACTTGTCACAATTTTGTTTCTATCGTATTATCAAGATATGTTAAATCTGCCCATAGACTTTACTGTCTTAATAGCCTCAGGTATAGCTTTACTAACTACAATACTCTATATCCGTGAGTATTATTTAAGAAAAAATGCCTATAAAAAACAGTATGAAGTCGCCCAGGAAACCAGACAAAAAAGCATGCAGCTTTTAACGGCTGCTGAGGCTGCGGAAACTCAGGTTTTAGCAGAAGGAAAATTTGCAACTCAAAAGCTTGAACAAGAATTTAAAACTAAATTAGAAAACCTATTAGCGGGTTCTGGTAAATCTGTCATTGATGCCCAAAATGAATTAGTCAGATTTATGCAGGAACTTAAGAAGAAAAGCGAAGAGGCTGAAAGCTTACAGAAAAATCAAAGAGAGCAAAGAACAAATGAGCTTTTTGAAAGACTTGAAACCAAATTATCGGATTTTTTGATTCAGACAGAACAAAAAACAACCACATCTATAGAACTTGAGCTTAAATCAACCCAAGAGCTTATCGAAACATATAAAAACGCCCAGCTAAAATTGATTGATGAAAATATTGTAGCCATGATGGAACAGACTTTAAATATAGTTTTGGGCAAAAAATTAACTTTGAAAGATCAATTAGAGCTGGTTTATGAAGCCCTTGAGAGGGCCAAGATAGACAAGTTCATTGTGTAACAATGAATCCCGTACTGTACGCCTGCCCCTGGGGCATTGATACGGTATCTATATAATAATTGGTATAGATGCTGAATCAAGTTCAGCATGACAGAAAAAGATTATGAACAAAATATTAGATGTTATTTTAACCAACACCTATTCAATAAGTCAGCTTAAACATAGGTTATCTCTTTTGAAAAATCATCTTTTGAAAACTCTTTTCGCCTCCAAACAGGAATTGATTTTAACTGAATCTGAGTCCAACTGGTTAAATTCCCTACCTAAAGATTTTTTATCTCAATTTAACCAAAATAATATATACAAAATCTTTGAAGATCTGGAAAAACAGATAACTTCTCTTAAACCATTAATTATATACCTAACTTTTGAGCCTGATGATGATACATTATCACAAATCGGAGAAAAGACAAGACAAGTATTTGGCTCGCCTCGCTCCGCGGGCGGAGCGGGAAGAGTAATCCTACTGGATATAAAGTATAATCCAGCATTAATTGCTGGAGCCAGTTTTGTATGGAATGGATTATCCAGAGATTATTCTTTAAAAGCTAAAGTAGAAGAAAGAAAAATGGTTATTCTTGATAGTTTTAAGAAATTTTTGAGGTAGCTGACGACTATTATTATGAACAATACAGAAGAAGTTGGATATGTGACAAAAGTCAGAGACTTTTTAGTCCATCTTGACGGCTTTCCCTCCATCAGAGTCAACGATATGGTTATATCTGAAAAAGGATCCAGAGGCTGGGTTAATTCTATTGGACAAAATGAAATTGAAGTTTTGATGCTTGATGAAGAAAAAATCACTCCTAAAAAACTTTTTAAAAAAACTCTCAACAGATTAGGCTTAAATGTTGGAAATTTCCTATTGGGTAGAGCTATTAATCCTTTAGGCGTACCTATTGACGGCAGTGGTCTACTCTCGAAATCCGGAGTTTCAGAAATTCTGGAACTTGAGCAGGAAGCCCCTGGAATCGAGAGCAGACAATTTATTAAACAGCAATTTTTAACTGGTATTACCTTAATTGATACACTTATTCCTCTAGGAAAAGGGCAAAGAGAATTGGTTATGGGTGATGCTCATTCAGGAAAAACTGGTTTCCTACTGGATTTGATTATTAATCAAAAAAATACCGGGGTCATATGCATTTATGCTTCGATCGGAAAACCTTCTGTCACAGTAAGGAACTTGATTGATATATTAAAAAGCAATGGCGCTCTTACCTATACTGTAGTTATTGCTGCCTCATCTTCTGAACCTGCTCCTTTAATTTATCTCACACCAAAAACAGCTTTAACAGTTGCTCAATATTTTCAAAAACAAGGAAAAGATGTACTTTTGATCTTAGATGATTTAGGTACACATGCAAAACTTTATAGAGAAATTGCCCTTCTGGGAAATAAAGCACCAGGCCGCGAATCTTATCCTGGAGATATTTTCTATCAACATGCTCATCTTCTAGAAAGAGCAGGAAATTTTCTTAAAGAATACGGAGGAGGTTCAATCACAGCTCTACCTGTTATTGAACTTGGATTAAATGATTTCACAACCATCATCCCCACGAATTTAATGTCTATGACAGATGGGCATTTGCTTTTTAAATCTTCACTTCGTGCGCAGGGTCAAACACCGGCAATAGATATTTCTCTATCTGTTTCTAGGGTAGGCAGACAAACGCAGGATCCTGTAAGCAATTCTCTTTCAGCAAAAGTCAGACAGATTCTTTCAGAAGCATCTGATTTGGAAACAATTTCCAGATTTTCATCTGAACTCCCTCCTGAAACTCAACTGACTTTAAGAAGAAAAGATCAAATTATAGAGCTTTTAAAACAGGACCCTCTAACCCCTACTTCAAAACCAATTCAGGTTATTTTGCTATCCCTACCATTTACTAGTTTCTTAAAAGATAAAAACAGGGATTTCTTAGAAAAAAATAGAAGAAAAATAATAGAAGCTTTCTTAAATAATCCTCAACTTGTACCTATTACAAAACAGATTCCAACCTTAAAATCAGACGAGGAACTTATTAAACTCCTGGAAGGAGCAGGAGAGGTACTGGCAAAGCTTTGCCAGTAAGTATTTAGTACCTAGTTCTTAGTTCATAGTTAACTAATTTCTAAGTTCTAAGTCCTAGGAACTGACTATTATGACTATAAAAGAAATTGACGAAAGATTAGAGGAAGGTAAGTCTTTAAAAGCTATATCTCAAGCTTTTGCTGAAATTGCCAACCTAAAAATTAAAAGAATTAGATCAGAAGTTGAAAGAAACAGACTTTTCTTTGATGAAATTTCCAAAATTTATGGAATAATTAAAGCTTTTGCCTTAAAGAAAAAAGTGGCTATCTCAAAACCTAAAAAAAGGCTTTGCATACTTATTACTTCAAATTACAGGTTTAACGGCAAGTTAAATACATCCTTGATAAATTATTTTGTTGGATCAACAAGAGAACTAAATGACGTAGATAAGATTGTTTTAGGAAGAGGAGCAGTAGATTTCTTTAAAGCATCAAAAATCCTTCCTGAATATAAAGAGATACTTTTAAAAACCGACTCGCCTACCCCTGAAGAACTAATCTTTTTGGTTAAAATAATGTCTGAATATAACCAAGTTTTAATTTTTCACTCCAAACTTAAAAGTTTGCTGGTGCAAAGAGCTACTTTTACAGATATTACCGCTACTTCATTTTACACTCAAGCTTTTCAAGTTAATCCACATGACAGCAAAAAAGCTAATGAATTTTTAAACTTCATTTTTGAGCCTGAACTGCCTAGGGTACTAAATTTTTTTGAGAATCAAATATTAACATTGCTTTTGGAAGAAACTTTCTTAGAATCAGAACTCTCAAGAACAGCTTCCAGATTTATTTCTATGGATCAAGCTGAAACTGAAGCTAATAAGTTCATTAAGGAAAGTGAAAAAATAAAAGGCTATGCTATAAGAAGCATGGAAAATAATAAGATACTGGAAAATTTTGCCAGTATTGTTGCAACTCAAAAATATGGCACAAGTTAGCGGAAAAATCATTTCTATAAACGGACAAATCACTATCGTTGAAATAGACGATGATTCTTACCCTATGCTTTCTGAAATATTAGTTTGTCCTGACGATTCAGAAGTTATTCTGGAAGTCTTCTCAGAAGTTGATAACAAAGCATCTTGTCAGATACTTTCTAATCCTGATAAATTATTTAGAGGAATGAGGGTAACAGGTACAGGATCAGATTTAAAAATACCTGTAGGAAAAGGAATTATGGGTCGTGTAATTGATTTATTCGGAACCCCCAGGGATAATTTGGGACCAATTCCAAAGGAGGCACTAGCTTCCATTTATTCTAAAGCTCCTTCTTTAAATATTGTTAAAACAAAATTTCAAATTTTAGAAACTGGTATCAAGGCTTTAGACTTTCTTACTCCAATTGAAAAGGGAGGAAAAGTTGGTTTTATCGGAGGCGCAGGGGTTGGAAAAACAATTCTTTTAACAGAACTCATGCATAACATCACTGGCAATACAAAGAACGTATACTCGGTGTTTGCTGGCGTTGGGGAAAGAATTAGGGAGGGACAAGAACTACATCAAAGACTCAAAGAAACAGGTGTTTTACCCAAAACTGTCTTAATATTGGGTCAGATGAATGAGAGTGCTTCCATTAGATTCAGGGTTGCTTTAGCTGGGGTTGCACAAGCTGAATACTTTAGGGATATACAAAAATCAGATGTTTTATTCTTTATAGATAATATGTTCAGATTCGTACAGGCAGGAGCGGAAATCGCTACACTTTTAGGGACAATCCCTTCTGAACAAGCTTATCAGGCAACTCTTCAAACAGAAATATCAACCTTAGAAGACCGGCTTATACCTACAGAAAACGGAACAATAACATCTTTCCAAAATGTTTATGTACCTGCAGATGAGGTAACTGATGCAGGAGTTATGGCTGTTACTTCCCTACTAGATACTGCGGTCGTACTTTCCAGATCTGTTGCTCAAAAAGGAATTTATCCTCCAGTAGACCTCTTCCAATCTTCCTCTTCTACCTTATCCAAAGCTTTTTTGGGTGAGGCACATTTTAAGGCTCTAACCCAGTTTCAACAGTTATTGGATAACTATAACAGATTATCTCATATTGTAGCAATTGTTGGTGAGGAAGAACTTTCTCCCGAAAACAGGATTTTATACAATAGAACTAGAAAAATTATAAATTACTTAACTCAGCCATTTTTTGTAACAGAAGGACAAACAGGAAGAAAAGGGGTTTATGTATCAAAAGATACTACAGTAAAAGATATAACAATGATATTATCTGGCTCATTAGATAACATTCCAACAGATAAATTTATGTATATTGGATCACTAACAGATGCTAAAATAATTTGAAATTTAAAATTAGAAATTTGAATTCAAATTAAAAATTAAAAATTTTAAATTAATAAGATGCCTAATACAAATCTACATGTCCGAATTATCTCTCCTCAGGAACTAATCCTGGATACTCAAGCCGATTCAGTATCCTCAAAAAATGCTAGTGGTGCTTTTGATATATTGCCGGAGCATGCTAATTTTATAACTATGATTGAGAATTCCCCTATTATAATAAAACCTGCCCGCAATGCTAGCCAGCCCGCCAGCCAAGCAGAGCAAGGCGGCCAGGGCGCAAGCGTTGCAGGCGGGCCTTTAGTATTCAACTTCCCTATGGCTATCATCATGACTACTCAAGATAACGTCAATATCTACACCTACCTTCCGACAAAGTCGGATTAGGCAAGCTCCGCTTATATCCAACCCAATTTAGATAAAAAGTAAAAATCCGTCATTGCGAGCCCTGAAGGGGCGCGGCAATCCCTAAATTAGATTGCTTCGTCGAAGACTTCTCGCAATGACGGAAATGACTGATATAGTTTGTTACTCCCTACATATATAATAACCCTTGACAGATCTATGCAAATCTAGGTATGCTGAATATACAAATCTATGTAAAGAGCAGAATATGCATAGATTTAGCAGACGGACAAATTTAAATGAGTTTGTCCAAAACTAAACCCTATACCCTAACCCCTAAACCCTTACTTAAGATTGGTGAAGCCTCTAAGGCTTTAGGCATTCATATTGATACCCTCAGAAGATGGGAGAAGTCAGGAAAGATCACCTCCATCAGAACTCCAGGAGGCACCAGATTATATTCCCTAGAACAATTACAAAAGTTTAACCCTTTAGCCTCGCAAGGCCAGGCCTTGCAAAGCTACAAGCCAAGTTCCCTTAGTACAGAAGAGCTGCTCGCTTCTTCATCATTGCGAGATCCCGAAGGGGCGTGGCAATCTCCTACACAGATTGCTTCGTCGTCCTTCGACAATCTCAGGACTCCTCGCAATGACGTTATTAAAAAATCCTTCTTTTCCATCCAAACATTTTCCCTTCTTACAGGAATTATCCTCACTCTTACAGGAGGATTCCTGACTTTATCTAACCTAATGTCTTCCAAAGACGATACAGCTAAAGTTATTGGAGTATCCTCAAATGTATTAGCAGCCCTAAGCGGACCTAAATTCTTAGAAGTTAATTCTGATACTCAGATTAATGGAGCTTTGGCTGTAACAGGAACAATAAATAATCTGATATTAGAAGGAACTCCTTCAGGAACAATCACAATAGCCTCAGGAGATACAACTTTTACCATATCAGAAGATTCCAATCTAGATCAGGATGTATCTAGCGCCTCCTCCCCTACATTTAACTCCTTAAATCTATCAGCTACAACCAATCAGATAGTATTCCAATCTGGTGGGCCAACTGGAACTCTAACCTGGACTCCAACAGGTACTGCAAAAATAGTTACAATTCCTAATGCTACAGGAGAAGTTTCCCTTTTGGGACAGACAATATCTAATGGTGAGCTTGATAACTCATCTCTAACAGTATCAGCAGGAACTAATCTATCAGGAGGTGGATCAGTAGCTTTGGGTGGATCAGTAACCTTGAACCTAAAAGATTCAATATCACTCTCTGGCACTCTGGGGGTAACCGGTGCTACAACACTTTCTTCTGCTACCTTATCCTCTACCTTAGCTGTAACAGGAGCATCCACCTTAACAGGAAATGTAACAGCATCAGGAAATTTAACTGTAGCAGGAGTAACATCCCTAACTGGCAATGTTGGAATAGGATATACAGGAACTACCCCAACATTTCCTTCACTTGGCCTTGCTGTACAGGGAAATGTAGGTATTAATACTACATCACCTCAGTATAATCTGGATGTTAACGGGTCAGCAAGAGTTAGGGATTTTACAATTGATGGATCTTGTACTGGATGCGGTGGGCTATCCGGCGGGACAGCAGGACAGGTTACATTTTGGTCAGGTGCAACATCTGTTTCAGGTAATACAGACTTTTTCTGGAATAATACATCAGGAAGACTGGGAATTGGAACATCTGCTCCAACCCAGGTATTACATGTAGTTGGAAATGGATTTTTCACAGGAGATATAGATGTAAACGGTGGAGATCTAGATTCAACAGCATCAACATTTAACTTAAGCACAACTCCAACAACACTCAATCTTGCAGGTGGGTCATCCAGTACTGGTTGTACCATAGATTCCTCAGGAAACTTAACCTGTGCAGGAAATTTGGGGGGTGGATCAACAGGTACTGCTGGTTTTTGGACTAGAAACGGTACAACACTTGTCCCCTCTACTTCCTCTGATACTGTAGCAACATATGGGAATGTTGGAGTAGGTACTACAAACCCTACATCAAAACTGCAAGTTGAAGGTTCAGTTGCCTTAAACTTAGGTTCTGATGCAACAGGTGATCTATTTTACAGAAATTCAGGTGGAACTATATCAAGGCTTGCAATTGGTTCTTCAGGACAAACAATGGCTATATCACTTGGAGTACCAATTTGGAGTGATATTAATACTTTTACCATTAGCTCAGCTGCAGGATGGGTAGATGCAGGAGCATATGTAAGGCTTTTAACCATGGGAGATAATGTTGGAATTGGGACAACTGTAGCTCAGGATCCAATTGGAAAACTGCATGTTAGGGGTAATGATGATTCAACAGGATTAGCTTTCCTCACTACCAATAACTCCAACTCAGTTTTTGGATTATCTGTATTAAATAATGGGAATGTGGGAATTGGGACAACTGCACCTTCTCAATTATTCCAAGTAAATATTAATGCTTCTAACCCATTTGTGGTTACATCCGGTGGCAATGTAGGGATTGGGACAACCATCCCAACTGCCAAGCTGGACATAGATACCACCCAAACAAGTGGGGATGTATTAAATATCTCTGTCCCCTCCTCTACTACCTTAACAGGAGGAACAAATGGAATAAATGTTAATTTATCTACTAATGTTACCGCAAGCACACAGAGTTTAACAGGACTAAATATTTCTTTGGCAACAGCAGATAGTATCAAAGGAATAGATATAGGAAGTTTAACAGGAGGATCTTCTGCTACAGGTATAAATGTTGGGGCAATATCTGCATCAACCTCCCCTAATACAGGTGATGGGGTAGAAGGGGCTGCTGTTGCTGCCGGTGCATCTTCCGATAATATAAATACTGAATCTCTGACTACCCCTGCGCACACCTGTAGTGATGGAGGAGCTAATGTTGATGCCCCAAATTATTCTGTATCATCCCTTACCGCAACTACTGCCACCCTTTCCACTACTCCGGCATCAGGATGTATAGAAGCAGGAGATGAAATATTACTGATTAATTTAATGGGTATATCTTCTGCAAGTACCAATGTAGGAAACTATGAAACATTAACAGTTAATTCAGTAGCAGGCGCTGTTGTGACCTTCTCCTCTTCTAAAACCAAATTCTATGGCAGTGGGGCCGGTAATGATAGTGATATTGGCACAACTTCCGGAACTCATCAGAAAGTGATGCTGCAAAAAGTGCCAAATTATACCACTGTTGGCGTTAGTACCGGAGTCACCCTGACTGCTTCTACCTTTGATGGCAACAAAGGCGGAGTGCTTTTCTTTAGAGCCACAGGATTAGTAACCTTAACAGGCACAGGCACTATTTCTGCCAGTGGTTTAGGCTATGCAGGAGGAGCAGGAGGAACTGCAACCAGCAATCCCGGAACCACAGGACAAAGCTATGACGGCACAGGTACTGCTACCTCCGGCACAGATGGTACTGGAAGAAATGGTAGTTCTGGCACCTCTGCCGGATCTGCCGGCACCAGAGGTGGTGGTGGTGG
>Ga0209541_10006833_pt1 | contig 19334 bp, 18 predicted proteins | sample RifCSPlowO2_01_FD_184027 | JGI IMG/M metagenome (GOLD analysis project Ga0209541, IMG submission 184027) | Groundwater microbial communities from Rifle, Colorado - Rifle CSP2_plank lowO2_0.1 (SPAdes) (version 2) | ecosystem: Environmental > Aquatic > Deep subsurface > Groundwater | place... | reverse complement strand
CATCAGGCGTTAGGGTATAAAACACCTGCTGAATATGTTATATTACAAGTTGAAAAACAAACTCATCAACTGTATCGTATGTATAGGTCCTGAACAACTACTTGCATTATATATTTTTATTAGAGTATGATATTTATATATAATTATTTATCAAAAAAAGGGCGGCTGTTAAAATTTTATGAAAGGTTTGTGCATTGTTTAATATACATTAGTTTTTAATGAATACTCTATAGAATATGAAGAGTTCTCTTATTAAAAAAGAAAAATATCTAAGTAAAAAACCGAATCTTATTGACTATGATGAAGCATTAAAAGATTTTTCCTATGAGAGGTATACAAAAGAGCTGAAGTGGTTTGATAAAGGTAAAATAAATGCCGCATACAATGCAATCACCCGTAACGCTTATTCTCATAGAAAGAATAAAACTGCTCTCTATTGGGTGGGAGAAAACGAGGATAAGGAACAATATACTTTCCTTCAAATAGAAGAAAAAAGCAATCAGATAGCACACTACCTTAAAGATTTAGGGATAGAAAAAGGAGATCGCGCATTTCTTTTTCTTCCTCGTATCCCCGAGCTTTATTTCACGTTTATAGCGATTTTGAAAATAGGGGCAGTCGCAGGGTCACTTTTTGCGGCATTTGGTCCTCAAGCCCTTTTTGATAGACTTTCACAATCAGGCGCAAAAATCCTTATTACCACATCTGAGATGGAAAAACGTCTTGAGACAATAAGAAGCAAGTTAGAACATCTAGAAAAAGTAGTTCTTGTTGACAAAGGGTTTCATGAAGCGTATAGCTCAATGAGTCAAGAGCTTAAAGTGACTCATACTCATGAAGACGATAATGCGTTTATGTTATATACTTCAGGTACTACGGGCAAACCAAAAGGAGTAGTACATCGCCATAGGGCAATCCTCCATGAATATTTGACAGCACAATGGGTGCTTGATATACAAGAAGATGATGTCTATTGGTGCACTGCAGATCCTGGGTGGGTTACTGGCATTGCCTATGGTATTTTGGGATCATGGGCAAATGGCGCGTCAGCAGTGGTTCACGCAGGAAGGTTTTCGCCTGAAGCATGGTATCAGATAATCCAAGATTACAAAGTTACTATCTGGTATACTGCACCTACTGCAGTGCGTATGCTCGCGGCAAAAGGAACAGATTTAGTTAAAAAATATAATCTTTCCAGTTTGCGTTACCTTGCAAGTGTCGGGGAACCTTTGAACCCAGAACCTATTCTGTGGGGTTTGAAAGCATTCAATCTCCCCTTTCATGATAATTATTGGCAAACCGAGACAGGTGGAATTGTCATGGCAAATTTTCCCTGTCTTCCGATAAAACCTGGTTCAATGGGAAAACCATTTCCCGGACTTAAACCACATATCGTTGATGATGAAGGTACGATATTGAAAGTAAAGGAGGTAGGAAATCTCGTGTTTGAACCAAACTGGCCATCGCTGATGAAAACTATCTGGAGGAGACCTGAAAAATATGACTCCTATTTTCTTAAAGGGTATTATATAACTGGCGATTTAGCATATTGCGACGAAGATGGGTATTATTGGTTTGTAGGTCGCGCTGATGATGTGATAAAAACAGCAGGTGAACGAGTTGGTCCATTTGAGGTAGAGTCGGCGCTTGTTTCTCATCCATCAGTCATTGAAGCTGGTGTGATTGGCAAACCAGATGAGTTGCGGGGACAGATAATCAAGGCATTTGTGGTTTTGAAGAGGGACGTTAAACCATCTAATACATTAAAAGAGGAACTGATGACTCATGTAAAAAAAAATTTAGCTGGTCATGCGTATCCAAGAGAAATTGAGTTTATTGATAAACTTCCCAAAACTCGTTCAGGCAAAATCATGCGTCGCATCCTGAAGTCAAAGGAACTCGGGCTTCCGATAGGCGACACGTCAACGCTTGAAGAATTTTGAGCAATCTTAAAATATAATCATGACAACAAAAGGACAAAATCAAAAAAAACAATTAGTTTTTTTACTCTTTATCATTCTGCTCAATGTGATTTTGTGGAATAAATTATACGTTACAAAAAAACAAATATATAAAAATCAACGAATATCAGACGTTCAACAGGAACAACAGATACATTGGAAAACGTATACTGACAAAAAAATTGATTTTGCCTTTCAGTATCCTTCAACTTGGATAAGACAAGATGATGAATGCGCTTCCGAGCCGTTTTGTTTGATAGTGATAGATTATAATTATCTTCTCACAGAAAAACAAAGAAATAAGTACTCACTCGATGTTTATCCAGAAAGAGGCGACATACGAGTTTTTACCAAAGAACAATTTACGCAATTTACAGCCGATCTTGAAAAAGGTACTATGCCGCAAACTATTCTGAAAGGATGGAATTTTGTAAAAATAGCAGGTAAGAACGGTATACAAAACGTCTTTTTTGATTTTTTTTCAGGTACCTATATAATTGAAACCATCGTATCTCAGGATAATAATATTATTCAAATTGCTTTGGTACTGCCAGTAGAACCTTTCATAGATCAGAATATAGTAAATATAGAAAAAAGCGAGCAGAAAGTAGAAGACTTAAAACAAAAAAAATTTGATACTGCAACTCAAAAACTTATAAATCAATATAATCAACTGCTTTCAACTTTCACCTTTACGAAGAGCGATTTTGTTTTCTACCAAGAATCGAAAACAAATCTCTCGTTTTACTATCCTTCCCGATACGGATCAATAGTGAAAAGGAGTTTTAAATACAGCACAGATTTTCATTTTTCAGACTTACACTTTCCAGGAAATCCCAACAGAGATATTGATGAGTACTATAATTCCCTCACTGTTTATTCTCAACAAGAGTACCCTGATTATGATAAAATACGATCTCAGTTGTTTGATCAATATGGGTTTTCTATATATAATAGTCAAGGAGAAACAATCAAATGGAATGAACCAGACATACTCAACGAGCCTCAAGAAGAAAAACAAAAAAGATTAGAAAGGCAATCAAAAAAAATACATATACAATCAGAAGTTATAGGTACAGATATAGATGGTATGTATTATTTTATGCGCTCAGGAAATGGGGTTACTGGCAGTGTTAATTTGATATTTGAACTTTTAACGGAAAAAGGAGAGGTTATAAAAATAGATTTAAATCTTTGGAGTAATGAGCAGAGCGTTTTAGAACAACAATTGAATACTATTTTTAAACCTAAGTTTGGCGGTACACGGTATGATGAGGTAGCATTTAATAGATGGGAGAAAAACATGAATGATTTTGTGCAAAATCAAGCATTCTTTGTTTTTAAGAAGGAATTGGAGGAAATGAAAATACTTGTTGAGAGTCTCCAATTACCATAATTGTATTATCTTCTCTATAAGCGGCATGTCAACCGTTAAAGCATATTAATAAACGATAAGCAATTGTTTGTTTTATAAGGGTAATTTCCTGATTGATATCTAAAGAGCTTTTAGTATGCTCAATTACTAAATCGTATTAAGAGCGATCAATTTCACCATACTGTTTTATTGCCGCTTCCAACTCTTCCAATGTTCCTTGATAAGAATTTTCTATTTTAGGTCTTGTCTGCAGTCTTTTGATGAGCTCATCTTTTGGCACATTAAGAAATATAGAGAATATTTTGTACGCGTTGCCATGTTTCATTACGCTAAGCAAATTTTTCATCGCTTCTATCCTTTGAGGCGTCATATTGCGATCAATTCCAAAAGAACACTGTAAATCAACTGCATTTTTAACCAATTCATGGTTGGTTTGTTCAACAAGGTGAATAAAATTTTCAGAAAAAGGATATTTCACAGTGAACAATTTTTTTCTTATCTGGTCAGGAGAAATAACTATGATGACTTCCTCTGAGGATAGCTTTTGTAAAATGCTTGTCTTACCAGCACCTTGCAATCCGCCGATCATTAACAATAATGGTGTTTCAAAACGCGCACGATCTGGTTTCCATTCTTTCATTATTTCTTGTGTCATCGCTTGGACGAGAGATAAATTGCTTTCAGTTTCCATATTCATTTTGAGTTAATCAAAAGCAAAGACAAACAACATGAGACCATATAGAGTAACTATCAATGCAAAACTAATAATGCTGAGTTGAAAGGATTTTGCTCGTAACCATTTGATAGGCAGCGATACACAGATAAGATATCCTCCCAGAATCCAAAACAGATAATTGATAAAAAAAGTGATATATACATTGGAAGGAATGTCATCATGCCCCGTAGTAGGATAGGGGAAAAGATAACCCAACGGAAAAAGATTTCTTGTGTATATATAGATTCCCCATAAAAAAATTAAACCGATACAAAGAGTATACATTGCTGATTGTTTTCTTAAAAGTATTTTAAGTCTGTGTGGAAACGGAATCCAACGGTATATGGAAACAAAAAATATCACAGTCAATAACCAAAAAAGCACAGAAAACAAATTCGTTTGGGCTATTATCACCAGTATAAGTAATGCTAACACTGATTGAAAAAAATCTAACATAAAAAAATAGTTAGAAACAAGACATTGTTATTCCATACACAAATGATAATAATGAAGCGTTTCAATCACTTCAAATCCTGCCAAAGACCGATTACATTACCTTCAGTATCAGTAATTCGCGCGTACAATCCCATATCGCCAACCGTCATTTTTGGCATGACGATTTTACCACCTGCCGCCTCAATTTTAGTTAAATGTTCATCAAGATTGGGAACATCAATAACGATAACAACAGGTTCGTTGAGAGCATTGCGCTTCATCAGTCCGCCGTTTATCGCGCCCGGCGTTTTTGGCATGTTTTGTTCATCAACTTCAACCGTAGTTGCCATATGATATTCCATTCCCGGCATGGGAGCTTTCTTAATTTGCCAGCCAAAAACTTCGCTGTAAAATTTATCTGCCCGAGCGAGATTATCGGCCGGAATCTCAAAATGCACTACTTTATTCATTTTTCCTCACCTCCTTGCTTTACACTATATTGGTGAATTTTTTTTAACTCAACATAGGCAAGAAAAAAAACTGTAGTCAAAAACCAAGCACCTAAATTTAATAACGGTGATTTCAGACTGTCATAAATAATGTATAATACTATAAATACTATAAAAAACGACCATGAAGCAAGTTTTTTTACCATCGTGTTTTCTTCAAGATCTTCTTGAATAATTTGATTTTGTTCTTTTTCTGTAGGATGTAACTTCATTCTCATTATGAGTCTGTCTTTATATTTTGGTAAATACAAAAGTTGAAAAAATAATTTTGCTACTAAAATTCCTAATAGACAAAAAATATATTCCTTGGATAAAAAAGTAATAATCACTGCAATCAGAAGAAAACTTATAAATGCTATTTTTGCTAATTTTATTCTTTTTATGGGAGTATAGTAAATTTTATTCATGTTATTACTTTTTTTTTATATGTTGATGTAATTCTACCACAACCGCAATTTCTCCTTTATATTTTTTGTGAAGCAAATCTTTGGCTTTTCCGCGTATGCTTTCTTCAAATTTTTTTGTCATCTCGCGACAAATGCAAACTTGAGCATCAGGAAAAACCGCATCAAGTATGGTTAATGTGTCGTTTATGCGATGAGGAGACTCGTAAAAAACCACTTTTGTAGGGAACGCAGATCTGCGTTCCCTACAATTTTTCCGATTTAATATGAGTTGATTAAATAATTGTACTGACTGAGATTTTTTCTTGGGGAGAAATCCTAAAAATAAAATAGTATCGGTTGAAAAACCTGACAAAGTTACTGCATTGACAAACGCAGTTGGTCCGGGGATGACGGTGTAGGGAATACCTTCTTTGATGACGTGTTTTAACAATAACAATCCTGGATCGGAAATGGTCGGCATGCCAGACTCCGAAACAAGCGCAACTTCTTTATTATCCTTCAAGTAGGAAAGTATTGATGGTAATTGTTGGAATTCATTTTCTTTATGAAAGTGAATTATTGTTTGTTTTTTTTCAGGCTTGAGACGAAAAAGTTTTTGTATATTCTTGTAAAAAGAATCAAATGTGCGCGCATCTTCAGCAAGAATAACATCGGTGTTCATAAGCGTCTTCGTTGCTCGCATACTTGTATCCTGAATATTTCCAATAGAAGTGCCGACAATATATAACATATTATTGGACTAACTTAAACGTTATTTGTTTTTTAAAAGGATCAAAACAAATTATAAAACGATCAAAAATATCAAGTCGTCCTAAAAGAAGTGTTGAGTCTTCTGATTCAAGAAAATATGATCTTACGGCAATTTCTTGTTGGTCAAATTTAAGAGTAATTTTTCCAGGATAGGCATTTAATGGTGTATCTCCAATACCGTAAATGATAGTTTTTTTATGAATATCAAATGGAATACCAAATTGTTTTGCAAGCTTGCAATTAAGTAATGTCATATCTGCTCCACTATCTACAAGAAGCCATACTGATTGAAATCCATAAACCGTCTTTACAGAAAGGGTGATGAGAGGGTTAATCGAGTCCCCAAACTCAGTTTGTTTTTGTTGATAAGGAAATGTATACACTGATTTGTCCATATTTTTCTATATACCCAATAGTAGTTTTTTGCGGTGCGATATTTTTTTTCCTCAGTAGGTTAAAGAGGTCATCTACCTTTTTTGCCACAGCATATACTTTATTCCCTTTTTGGCTCGTTGATATCCACTGTCCACCGAATTTTTTTTGAAGTTTACTATAGACAGAACCTTTCATCATATGCATGCAGTATATACCAATCATCTATGAAAATCAATTAGACAGAAAGTCTATTCTACACTATTTCTCTAAAAAATTGATACAATAATAGATTACTTATGTTTAAGGTTATCTCTGAATTCAAACCAATTGAAGAACAACAAAAAGCGGTTGCGCAATTATCACAGGGAGTAAAACAAGGTTTGAAAAACCAAGTCCTTCTTGGGGTGACTGGGTCGGGAAAAACATTTACCATCGCTCACACTATTGAAAAAACCCAACTGCCGACCTTGGTTATCTCCCACAATAAAACTCTCGCAGGACAACTCTATCAAGAGATGAGACAGTTTTTTCCGCACAACGCGGTTTCCTACTTTGTCTCTTATTATGATTATTACCAACCAGAAGCCTATATCCCCCAAACTGACACCTATATTGAAAAAGGAGCGCAGATCAATGAAACGATTGATAAGCTTCGTCTTCAGAGCACAACAAACATTCTCACGAGAGGCGATGTTATTGTGGTTGCATCAGTTTCGTGTATTTATAATATTGGCTCTCCGCGCGAATACGGACGGTTTATTCTTGAGCTTTCTATAGGTCAACAGATTGACCGTAAAAAAATATTCAGCCGTATGGTTGAATTACAATATGAGCGAGCAGAATTTGATTTTACCCGAGGAACGTTTCGCGAGCGAGGAAATACTGTAGATATATATCCTGCATATGAAGACTTTGGAATACGAATTATTCTTGAGAATGAAAAAATAGAAAAAATAAGATCATTTGATCCGCTTACCGGAGAATCTCTCAAAAATGACAGTATTCCTCAAAAATTTATTCTCTATCCAGCCAAACATTATTTGACCGATCCTGCGGTATTTAAAAAGGCAGAAAACGTAATCAGAGCCGATCTTGAAAAAGAAGCATACGAATTACGCAGGCAGAAAAAATTATTTGAAGCAGAGCGACTAATCAAAAAAATCAATTATGATCTTGAGATGATAAAGGAAGTTGGATACGTCAATGGTATAGAAAATTATTCTCGCTATTTTGACGGACGCACCATTGGTGATCCTCCCTTTACATTGCTTGATTATTTTCAAGAACGCTATGGAAAGAATTGGTTAGTGTGTGTTGACGAATCACATATGACTATTCCCCAACTTCGCGGTATGTTCAATGGTGATCATGCGAGAAAAAAAACCCTTATTGATTTTGGATTTAGATTAAGATCTGCTCTTGATAATCGACCTCTTCGGTTTGAGGAATTTTATTCCCATATTCCTTCGGCAATCTATATATCAGCAACACCAAATGAATGGGAGATAGGAAAATTAAAAATCCCTCATTCGGGATTGGTAGAGCAGTTGGTAAGACCAACAGGGATTATTGATCCTAAAATCACCATTAAACCAGCGGGAAATGAAATACCTGATTTGTTGAAGGAGATAAAAAAAAGAGTTTCTAAAAAACAGCGAGTGTTGGTGACTACTCTAACAAAACGTAACGCAGAAGATCTCGCAGTTTTCCTAAAAGAAAAAAATGTAAAGGCAGAATATCTTCACTCTGATATAAAGACTCTTGATAGATCAGATATTCTTACTTCATTACGTAAAAAAAATTTTGATGTATTGATCGGTATTAATCTTCTCCGAGAAGGTCTTGATCTTCCTGAAGTTTCTCTCGTAATTATTCTTGATGCGGATAAGGAAGGGTTTCTACGAAGTAGGACATCATTGGTGCAAACTATGGGTCGTGCAGCACGCCACATAGATGGAGAAGTTATTTTATATGCGCACACCATGACAAAATCAATGAAAATGGCAATTGAGGAGGTTGAACGAAGACGAGAGTATCAAAAACAATACAATATAAAACATCAGATCACTCCCTATTCTGTCTTAAAGCCAATAAGGGAAACTATAGCTTCTCAAGAAGGCACGGGTGAGATATGGGATAGTGAAAAAATACCAAATGTAGAGTATATTGAAAAAAGTAAATTTGAATCTCTCACACCGTATGATAAGAAAAAATTGATAAAACGTATGAAGACAGAGATGAAAAAAAAAGCACAAAATCTACATTTTGAAGCAGCGATCGCACTCAGGGAAAATATTAAAAATATCGAAAAAACGCTTGAAACTATATGGATAAAATAATAATTAAAGGAGCTCGTGAGCATAACCTAAAAAATATTACTGTAGAAATTCCTAAGAATAAATTTGTCGTATTTACCGGGGTCTCTGGATCTGGAAAGTCTTCGCTTGCTTTTGATACTATTTATGCTGAAGGACAGCGCCGATATGTTGAATCACTCAGTTCATATGCCCGTCAATTTTTGGGCATTATGAGCAAACCAGATGTAGATTTTATTGAGGGATTATCTCCTGCGATCTCAATTGATCAAAAATCTATCACTCATAATCCCCGATCAACAGTTGGGACAGTGACTGAGATATATGATTATCTACGACTGTTATATGCTCGTATAGGACACCCGCATTGTCCTTTGTGCGGAAGAGAAATATCTCAATTATCGCCTGATGAAATCGTGAAAAAAATGCTTGATGCAATACGTCAAGAACTCAGTACTGATAAAATCAAGCCACATATATTTTCTATAATAGCCCAAATCGTAAAGGAAAGAAAAGGAGAATTTAGTGGGCTTTTATCCAACCTTCGCGCAAAAGGATTTACAAGCGTCATTATTGACAATCATCGTTATGAGCTTGAAAATGAGATACTGCTTATTAAGACAAACAAACATTCTATTGACGCACTCATAGATACTTTTTCACTCAATCATAAGAATCTAAAAGATAAGATTTTTTTATCCAATTTCAACTCACGTCTTTTTAATGCTGTGGAAAATGCTCTCAATCTTTCAGGCGGTAAAGCTACGCTGAAATATGCAGATACCTCAATTTTATTTTCTGAGCAGTTTTCATGCCCTCATTGCAATCTTTCACTTCCTGAGATTGAACCACGTATATTTTCATTTAATTCACCACTTGGCGCATGCGGTACTTGTAAAGGTCTTGGATTCATCTTCGCTATAAACCCAGACAAGGTTATAAATCCTACTCTTTCTATAAATGAAGGAGCGCTTGTTCCATTTGGTATGGTTTTTTACAACTCAACATGGTATTCACGATTACTCAGTCGTTTTCTTGAAGATGTAGGCATAGACCAAAATAAACCACTTTTGCATGTAAAAGAAAATAAGCTTCATATGTTATTGTATGGCAATAGTAAAACCTATAAGGTAAGAGGGAAAAATCGTTTTGGAAAAGATACAGTCATTTTTGAACAATTTGACGGCATTATTCATGAAATGGATAAAAGATACACAGAAAGTACATCAGATTTTACACGATATGAAATAGAAAAATACATGGAGGAAAAAGTATGTACTCACTGTCGGGGAAAACGTCTTAAAAAGGAGGTACTAGGTGTTGTTATTCAGAATAAAAATATTTATGATACGGGAGAGCTTTCAATACATGACTGTCTTTCATTTATACAAACAGTGTTGACGCAACTGACTGTATATGAAACTGAGATAGCATTGCCTATAATAACTGAAATTAAAAATAGATTGTTTTTTCTTAAAAATGTTGGGCTTTCATATCTGACGCTCAATCGCGCTTCTAGAACGCTTTCTGGAGGTGAATCCCAGCGAATCCGACTTGCGTCTCAGATCGGATCAGGACTGACTGGTGTGATATACGTGCTTGATGAACCTTCTATCGGGCTTCATCCGAGAGATGTGTCAGCTCTTGTTGATAATCTGAAAAAACTTCGCAATCTTGGAAATTCAATCATAGTGGTAGAGCATGATCAAGAAACTATTGAGAGTTCAGATCATATTGTTGATTTTGGTTTATATGCAGGGAAGGAAGGCGGCAGCATCATATTTAATGGTTCACTCAAGGATCTGAAAAAATGCGACCGTTCTCTCACCAATCAGTATATGCTTAAAAGAAGTAAAATCACTCCTTTCTTATCACATAATAAAACAATGGGGAATAAAAAGAGTATTCTTTCAATCAATGGCTGTACACGATATAATCTGAAAAATATTTCAGCTTTTTTTCCTCTTGGTGATCTTACTTGTGTGACGGGAGTATCTGGATCGGGTAAATCTACATTAGTTGTTGAGACAGTGTATCCAGCTCTTCGTTCTTATTTAGGTATGACTCACTTTGATAAAAAGATCGGATATACGTCTTTGGAAGGATATCAGTACCTTGATTCAGTCTATTTAGTTGATCAGTCTTCTATCGGACGAACTCCACGATCCAACCCAGCAACATATATTGGTATTTTTGATCTTGTGAGAGATGTTTTTGCTTTGACTGCAGATGCACGAATGCGAGGATACAAAAAGGGAAGATTTTCATTCAATGTAAAAGGAGGACGGTGCGAGAAGTGCGCAGGAGCTGGTACTATCAAAATAGAAATGCATTTTCTTCCTGATGTCTATGTGACATGCGACGTCTGTCAAGGTAAGCGCTATAATTCAGAGACACTTGAGGTACACTATAAGGGAAAACGAATTGACCAAATTTTGAAATGTACCGTAAATGAAGCGTTAGACTTTTTTAAGGGACATCCTCACATCTATAAAAAATTGCACACTTTACAAGAAGTAGGACTCGGATATCTTGAGTTAGGACAACCTGCTCCTACACTTTCAGGTGGTGAAGCACAGAGAATAAAACTTGCTTATGAATTATCAAAAAAAGATTCTGGACGAACACTGTACATTCTTGATGAGCCAACCACAGGACTTCATCCGTATGATATAGAAAAATTGATGCAAACTTTGTATAAATTAATAGCACGAGGAAATACAATCATTATCATAGAACATAATCTTGAAGTCATTAAAAATTGTGGTTACATCGTTGACTTGGGACCTGATGGAGGAGACGGCGGAGGACAGATTATATATCAAGGAGCAATTGAAGGAATATGTGATGTTTCTCGTTCATATACAGGAATGTATTTGAAAAAGTATGCACCACTCACCTAAACTATTTTTAGTAGTATTAGCACATATCGCGCTTTTCCTTATTTTTATCCCCGCACATATTTCTGCTGACGAGGATATACAATTTAAGACTACCTATGAAGCTCATTATACTCCTCGTTTGAATGGCGATTCTGATGTTAGTTTGTCAATAAGTATTGTGAATATGCGCTCAGATATATATATAAAAGAATTTTCTATTTTATTTCCTACACAATTTTCAATGAGTAATCTTTTAGTAAAAGATGACTATGAGACTATTACCCCAGTTATTGATCGTGGGGGAGAATTTACCAAAATAAGCATTCCTTTTTCTCACCCGCCAATTGGCAAAAATGCGGTAGGACATATATATATGAATTTTGAACAAAAGAACCTTTTCAAGACACACGGTGCTCTATGGGAGATAATCATTCCTACTATTCACAATAAACCAAACACCGTGTTCAATATCTCAATTACCCTTCCCGAAAAATCAAACCGCATACTTTCAATCGCCAAACCCAGTCCATCCTCTATTGCAGGGAATACTATTTTTTGGAAAAACATCACAACACGTACTGTCTATGCTGTATTTGGAGATGCACAATATTATACGTTGAATCTGACCTACACTCTTAAAAACGACGGTTTGCGTCCCGTATACTATGATATAGCGCTTCCCCCCCCAACTGCTTATCAGGACATAGTTATCAATTCTCTTACTCCTCAACCTGAAAAAGTATATTTTGATGAGGATTACAATGTATTGGCACGATACACCTTATTTGCTCAGGAGGAAAAAAAAATTAACTTTAAGGGAGGAGCGACGTTATTTGTTCGTCCGCAGTCTGAAATAAATGTACTAAATGCGCAGAATATTGCTCATCAAAATAATTACTTACTTGAGACCACAGGATATTGGGACGCTGGTTTAGCAGGTAAAAATAATGAGATTGAGGAAAATAATTCCATAGAGTCTATATATAGGTATGTAACCTCACATCTTACCTATGATTATTCGCGAATAAATACGAGTAAACGGAGGCTCGGCGCTACCAAAGTACTTGCCGACCCAAAGAGCGCAGTTTGTACAGAATTTACTGATTTATTCATTGCTCTTTCTCGTAAAAAAGGTTTTCTAACCCGTGAAATTGAGGGATATGGGTTTTCACAGGATAAGAATCTTCGCCCTCTTTCATCAATGACCGATATATTACATACATGGCCAGAATATTATGATGAAAAAAATAAACAATGGATACCAATTGACCCAACGTGGGAAAATACCTCGGGAATAGATTATTTTTCATCCTTTGATCTTAATCATATCGTATTTGCCATACATGGCAAAGATCAATCGTATCCGTTTCCTGCAGGTCTGTATAAGGTAGACGACACTGCAAAAGATATTGAAATAACTCCATCAGATAAGCCTTTTGAAAAAAAAATAGCTGTACAACTCAATGAAAATATACAACGTAAAATCACCGATACTACTCAATATAGAGGAACAGTGAAAATAAAAAATATAGGCACGACCTTCTTAATAAATTCTGTATTTGAATTAAAAAGCTCTACTTTAGCAATTGATACGCCAAAAATCACGTTTGATTTATTTGCCCCATATCAAACAAAAGAAGTATCTTTTACCTATAGCGCTCCCTCAGTATCTCAAAAAACAAATGTAAATCTATCACTTCTTTTCAATACATATCCCATACGAAATATTTCCCTCTCCGTAACTTCATTGTATGCAGATATTATTTTAAAGGCTATCGGAATTGCTATAGCGATTATCACTCTTTTATTAGTATATCTATTATTTCGCACGCGGCAAAAAAAAGTATGAAAACTCTATTTTTCAAAAAAGACGCTCTTACTGCAATTCCTTCCGAAACAGGAGTGTATTTTTTTCTCAAGAAAGACATTCCTCTTTATATCGGAAAAGCACTCAACCTGAGAGCTCGTATTGCCTCGCATGTGCGAAGCAGCGAACTTGACCAAAAAGAAAAACAAATAATCAGTCAAACAGATAGAATAAAAATCATCACGATTTCCTCGGAATTTAATGCGCTCATGTATGAGGCTGAACTGATCAAACAGTATAAGCCAAAATATAACATCATCTTAAAGGACGGAAAAACATCTTTATATATCAAAATTACAGAGAGCAAAACCTATCCTAAAATTTTTCCAGTCAGATATGAAAATGAAAGAGGCTCTCAGTATTTTGGACCGTTTCAGTCGCATCAGATAGTAATGAAAGTCCTCAGGGAAATCAGACACATCGTCCCATTTTGTTCACAAAAAAAGATGACAAAACGCGGCTGTTTTTACTCAAAAATCGGTTTATGCAATCCATGTCCCAATACTATTTCTCACATACAAGATAAAGAGGTGAAAAAAAAGGCTGCCAAGGAGTACAAAAAACAAATACGAATAATTCGTCTGATTTTGCAGGGAAAATCTGATATTGTCCTCCGATCACTGACACGACGAATGGCAGAAAAAAGTAGAGTCAATAATTATGAAGACGCATTGAGCATACGAGATACAATCACTTTTTTTAGGAAACTGATTGCTGAAAGATCCTTTCACGAAAATGTCGAAAAGTATACGGTTGGTTTCCCTATTGAACAGTTAATATGTGAATTTAATACATTTATGAAAAATTATTTTGGGCAATCACACGAACGCGATACATATACCACTGAATGTTATGATATATCGCATTTGTTTGGAAGTCATGCGACCGCATCCATGGTTGTTTTTCATGACGGACAACCATATAAAAAAAAATATAGACGATTTCGTATACAGACAGTACGCCATATCTCAGATGTTGACATGATAAAGGAAGTGATAGACAGAAGATTAAAAAGAAAAGAGTGGAAACTTCCAGATATTATTGTTGTTGATGGAGGGAAACCTCAACTTATTGCGGTTACGCAGACACTAACCTTTCATCAATTATCTATCCCTTGTATAGGATTTGCCAAAAGCCCCGATCGAATCATTGTCTCAAACCCTCCACAAACCATCTATTTATCCGAAAATTCAGCACTTCTTTTGCTTTTTAAGTATATAAGAGATGAATCTCATCGTTTTGCAAAAAAGTATCATACGTTATTAAGAAACAAAAACTTTTTTACTACAAATAAGGTATAATATTCCATCTATGAAAAGAATTATAAGAGGAATAATTTTTTCAGCGCTTAGTTTGTATCTGACTTCATTAGTTATACGGGGGTTTAGCATTCGGTATGACCTAAAACCATTTCTTCTCGCAACTCTTATATTAGCGGTCGTCTATTACCTTATAGTTCCTCTTTCCAAGCTTATATTGCTTCCCCTCAATATTCTGACTCTTGGACTTGTTTCAGTTGTTGTATATATTTTTTTATTTAATTATGTTATTCACTATTTTGGATTCATATCAATCCATTCATGGACTTTTGAGGGGTTTACATTCTCAGGTCTTGTGATTCCAAAAATACAGTTAAATTATCTTTCTACTCTTATTTCCTCAGCATTGCTTTATTCCACCATTATAAATGTGTTTGAATTAGTCATATGAAAAACATTCTGCTTATCGCAAGTAGTATTATCAGTATTTTTATTGTCATTCTTATTCTTATACAAGGACGAGGTGCAGGACTTGGAAGTGCGTGGGGAGGAGGTGGCGAACTTTTTTCCACACGGAGAGGCATTGAGAAATGGACGCTCCGTTTTACAGTCGTACTCATTATATGCTTCTTTATCGTATCAGTCGTTAAACTTTTATTATGATTGCCCCGTATAAAAAAGTACGGTATTATTATTGGCTGTTCGACAGTTTTTTTAAGAAAAACATAAAAAGCTTGATTATTAGTTTTGTTCTCGGCTTTTTTCTACTGCTATTTTCTATCACTTTTTTCCCGTATATAGTCACTCTTTTTAATCGCAAAACAGAGCAAATAGGCATCGTTGGAAAATATACTTTATCCAATCTTCCTGACGATATTAAGGGAGATTTGTCAAACCCGCTCCTTATAGTTAACCCAAAGGGTGAGATTATTCCCATTTTAATCAAGTCATATGAGTTGCTTGATCAGAATAAAACGTACCGTTTCTTTCTTAAATCAAATCTAAAGTGGTCCAATGGAGACATATTTGTTGCGCAGGATATGCACTATACATTTAAAGGTGTTGAGCAAAAAGTCATTGATGACACCACTATTGAATTTAGACTGAGTCAACCACTCTCTACATTTCCCGCATATCTGACAAAACCTTTGTTTAAAAATAAGACAGATGGTGTTGCAGGATTGTACGAATTAAGTAACTATTACGAAAAAAATGGTTCGTTACAAAAAATTTCATTTAGTCCAAATAAAAAAAAAATTCCCTTTAGAGTGTATAAATTTTACGACACTGATAGCAAACTCATTAACGCATATAAAAAGGGAGAAATCACTCATGTGGTAAATACCAAAAAAAATATAGCAGATATTTTCTCTACATGGAAAAATACTAAAATTACTCGCTCAGTCAGTTATAATCAGATGTTGACGCTTTTTTTCAATACAAACAGTAAATTATTTGCAGAAAAAGAGGCTCGTGAAGCCTTCGCATACGCACTTCCTGACGTTGAAGAATATGGAATTTCAGCAATTGGGCCTATTTCTCCACTTTCATGGGCATACAATACACACTTGAAAAAGAATGTACTTGATCTTGACAAAGCATCTTCCTTATTAAACAAGATCATAGAAGGTCAGAAAAAGCCTCAGATAAACTTCTACACCTTTTATGAATATCTCACCATTGCAGAGGAAATTAAAAAAAATAGCGAGAAAATAGGATTATTTGTAAATCTTAAAGTCATATCATATCTTCCTACAGACTTTGATATTCTACTAACGGTATGGAATCCGCCGCCTGATCCAGATCAATACTATTTTTGGCATTCAACGCAAGATCAAGGAAATATTACGCATTACAAGAATGTGAAAATAGATAAATTACTTGAAGACGGACGAAAAATAATGAATATAAATGAGAGAAAAAATATATATGAGGATTTCCAAAGGATACTTATAGACGATCATCCTGCTCTTTTCATATATTATCCATATACCTATACCATTGAGAAAAAGTGATATAATTACAATATTAAAAATAAAATATAAAAAATAAAAAAATATCAAGACATAGTAGGTTATAGTGACAAAAGTGGAATTTTTTTATCTTTGATTTTTTATATTTAATTTTTTGAGCCGCGGTGGTGGAATGGCAGACACGCAGGACTTAAAATCCTGTGATTTCAAAAATCGTGAGGGTTCGACTCCCTCCCGCGGCACCGCTTCCCTTACTCCCGCATCAGTAATTTGATATAATGTCTTATATAAAGAGTATTTATATTTTATTTTTTATATTTAATTTTTCATTTTAGCCGAGGTAGCTCAGTGGCAGAGCAACTGTTTTGTCCCAGAAGCAGTTAGCTAAATTTGATAAAATTTAGCGTAACGCTTCGGGATCCCGTACATTTACGCTTTTGCCTGCTTAGCTCAGCGGTAGAGCAGCTGTTTTGTAAACAGCAGGTCGTCAGTTCGAGCCTGACAGCAGGCTCAAAAAGCAAAAGCTAAATAGTACTGGGATAAACAGTAGGTCGGGGGTTCAATTCCTCTCCTCGGCTCAAAACAGTCATGAGTTTTGAGTCATCTAACTTATTGTTTATTACGTTTCAAGATTAATGACTAAAGTCTAACGATTAATTTGCGCTTGTAGCTCAACGGATAGAGCAATTCCCTTCTAAGGAATAGGTTGAGCGTTCGATTCGCTCCAAGCGCACAAAAATACCGTAGGTCTATTTCACCTCGTAGGTGAAATAAATATAACCTCGGGAAAATGTGCACATAACATTTTACCCATGAGGTGGGATATGTGAAGTATTATCTCAATTATGGCAATGACATTTGTGCTCGCGTTTCGGGAGTATTTGGAGGCGTTTTTGATCATCGGAGTATTTTTTGGACTATCGCTAAAACTCAATTTAAGAAGAGAAAAAGAAATACTGTTAGCATCAGCCATCGGTATTTTTTTATCATTTCTTCTCCCTCTTCTTACTTTTTATCTTGGAGATCATGCTCGCATACTCCTCACTGAAAAGCGTGCAGAGCTTCTTGAAGGGTACCTCATGATATTTTCCGGCTGTTTTATTGCTTATATAGTGTTCTCCTTACACAGATTTTTTGTCCAAAAAAGAGCTTTTCAGGTGATTAAAGCACATCAAAAACTGACAAAAAACATATTTGATTTTTCCTTATTTGCTAGCATCGTCTTTTTTGTAGCGCGTGAGGGATTTGAAATTGCGCTTTTTACCGCAACAACTTCGCTGTTTTCTACATTTATCTCTAATTTGATTGGGCTCACTCTTGGTTTTTTTACTGCCGCAATAATTGGAGTACTCACTTCACTTGCTTTTATCGCTTTTCCCTTGGGTAAAATTTATAAATTGACTGAATATTTCATTTTAATACTTGGGGCATCTCTTGTAAAAAATGGACTATCAGAACTTACTGAAGTATATATGGATATTCACATATCACGTATTTTCCCTTTTCCCCTCCATTTCCTGCCTCAAAAATCAACAATTGCAGGCCATCTGATTGCAACTCTTTTTGGTCTTGAGAAGAATTTTGGACTCCTTGACGGAAGCATTATGATAGGGTACATTTTTCTAGTATATTATTTTTTAATTCGACGCAGAAGAAGTGCGCCAATATTTAATTAATTGTAATGAAAGTGATATTTGTTCCTTTTTTAAGATTGATTTTTTTTACTTCACCAGATTTCAGTTCAATGATTTTATTTGCTCTTTCTTTTGAAGTAAAACTATTCGGATACGAACGCGGCGACAGGTTTTCAATAAAATCAACTATTTGATTTTCATTTATAAAAATAAAATCAAGGGGAAATTGCATATCCTTCATCCAAAAATGATAAAAATCTGGTTTTTCAAAGATAAAAAGCATTCCTTCATTACTTTTTAAGGAAGGAATACCCGATAATCCTTTATTCCTTTTTTCTTCTGTATCAGCAATAAAAAGAGTATATATCTTATTGCCGATAACCGAATTTACTTTTTTATATTCCATCAAATGCTTTTGTTGTGGAAAGAATAAAAAAAGAATATAAAAAAATATCGTGGTAAAAAAAAGTATATATATTTTCTTGCTCATGAAAAGTTCTGATTTGTGGGACAAGGATCGTCCATTAGTGCGCGTAGACTAAAAATGTTACCATCCTTACATCATGCGTCTATCAACCCGGTCATCTTCCGGGGGACTTAAAATGGGGATTCCTTATCTTGAGGTATGCTTCGTACTTAATATGCTTTCAGTACTTATCACCAAGAGATATAGCTACCCAGCAATGCAGTTTTTCCACAACTGGCACACCAGGGATCTCCTCTGCCAGGTCCTCTCGTACTGTGGCAAAATCCTCTCAAGAATCCAAACGCCTGCACCGGATAGAGTCCGAACTGTCTTGCGACGTTCTGAACCCAGCTCGCGTACCGCTTTAACGGGCGAACAGCCCGACCCTTGGAAGGTACTGCCCCTCCAGGA
>Ga0209541_10006828_pt1 | contig 19349 bp, 23 predicted proteins | sample RifCSPlowO2_01_FD_184027 | JGI IMG/M metagenome (GOLD analysis project Ga0209541, IMG submission 184027) | Groundwater microbial communities from Rifle, Colorado - Rifle CSP2_plank lowO2_0.1 (SPAdes) (version 2) | ecosystem: Environmental > Aquatic > Deep subsurface > Groundwater | place... | reverse complement strand
CCCGCGTAGCGGGCGAGCCAATGACTTCATTTCCTAACTGGCGGAGAAGGAGGGATTCGAACCCACGAACCGGTTTTACCCGGTTAACGCATTAGCAGTGCGCTCCGTTCAGCCTCTCCGGCACTTCTCCCTAAAAAAACAAAACTTCAGGTATTATTTTCTATTATATCTTTTATATCTTTAAGTTTCCAGCAAGGTCAATGGAATGACCTTTTTAACTCCGGCTTGTTTTAATATTCGCGAGCATTCTTTTAAAGTTGAGCCGGTAGTTTTAACATCGTCAACCAGCAAAATTATTTTGTCCTTAACCCTATTATCTTGGCAGACAAAGCAATCTCGGACATTGAAAATTCGTTTTTCTTTAGCCAAACGCATTTGCGCTTTGGTGTTTTTAATTTTTATTAAAGCGTTAATGGTTTTGGCTGGGTCAATTTCTTTGGCTAATAATTCCGCTTGGTTAAAGCCGCGCCAGCGTAGACGTTTTTGGTGAAGCGGCACCGGCACGATTAAGTCATAATTTAAATTTAGGGCCTTTTTAGCCAGTAATTTTCCCAAGGGCTTAGCTAAATCTTTAATAAATTGATATTTATACAAGTGAATGGCGCGAGCTAGAAGTTTATTATTATAAGAGAAATCATTGATATTATTTAAGCAATAATCGCAAAGCCATTGACCTTCTTTTTTACAAGACAAGCAATAAATTGGGAATAATAAATCAGCGATAAATTTTATTATTTTTTTCACTTAAATTAAGAATAGCCCTGTTCTCGCTTGGAAAACAGGGCTAGAAAACTAATTGCTTCATAAAACTCATCTCGTTCCTCTCGTTTTAATCGCTCCCCACAAAACTGGCAGGGAGCTAGGTCCGATGATCACTGGAATGTCAATATCGCCGAATTGGCGAAGGTCTTCCAGTGAAATTGTTTCGGCAATTCCGGGCGCGGCCAGAGGAGAGTCGTCTTTGACCACCCTTTGATAGGGCTCGCCGGAAAGCTGGAGAGTGGTTTCTTGAGAAGACATCACCAGGAGCGATTCGCCGCCTCGGATTTCGGGATCAATTCCCGGCCAGCCGCTGATTTTATCACTGACCTTGCCAAAGACGCCAATGGCGCCGGTTAATCCAGCCAGGTCGCTGAATTTTTGGAGGCGGGAGTCAGCAACTGGCAAACCGATTAGATTTAGTCCGGGTTTAAGGCGGATAGAAGTATCCTGCCAAGTTGGGCCGCCAAAGGCCACGTGTTGGGGCTTGGCTAAGATAATTAAACCAGTATCTGGTTTAATTTCTATATCTACCTGACTGCCGGGTTGAGACAGAGACGAATAGCTCTCAAACTTTTGATCTTTTAGATAGATCAGAAGTTGCGGGCTATCCAGAATCTGCCAGAGATCAGAAAGCCACGTGATCCTGGGATCAGCCACTGGCAGATGAAAGAAGTTTAGGCCGGAATTTAACGTGGCCGTGAACTTATATTCTTTCTGAAGTTCGATCGGAGGAACCTCTGCTTTTGCTGCCTTGACTTCAATGGGCAGGTTGAAGTAAGGAGAATTTCGCAATATTTCAACCGCTCTTGCAGATATCACGTATTGATTTTGCTCATAGAAGTTTGGACTCATTATGTCTTGAGCATTATTTTCGTGTTCCAGACCGAAACAATGCCCCAATTCGTGAGCTACAACTCCCCACTGAGGATATTGCGGCCAGAATTGAGCGGTTATGGGAAGATACGCAACTGGCCATCCTCCCATGGCGTGAGCGCCGGTGTCGCGCACTATAAAAGCTATCATAATGTTGTTGTCTTCTCCGGCGCCAGCTTCAAAAAGTTCCGGCCAGATCAACTCAACGTATTTCTTGTTATTGTCCGGAGCTTTATTATCATAATAAGCATTGTTGTTTTTTCCATTGATAATGGAAATAACCAGTTGATCATCTTTATCTCGCATACCCCTGGGGTAGCCGGATAAATTATGGTTTTTGGCCTGTTCTCGCCAAAAACTAATGGTTTGCTCGGTTTTTTCCCGAATTATCGGATAGTCGCTTTCTTTGGGAGAGCGATCTTTGGGAATAAAGTAACCGATAGTTATTTCGTAGCCAGCCAGCGCTTGAGCAATAAAAAATATACTCAAGATGATTAGAATAACAAAAAATCGGCGCATAACCATAACCTCCTTCCGGTGGCTAGTTGTCAATGAGCCGAAACAAAAAAGTTTTAGAATATTTTGGAAAACGAACAAAGTTTTATCTTATTTAAAAGCTTAATAAAAAATGTGGATTTTGTCAATAGATTGTGGATAACTTTTTCCTGGGAATCAGGTTTTGTGCTAGAATAATTAACAAATAGACATGAATAAAAAGGATTTATTCATTATTATTGGAACGCTTTTAGCCGCCTTGCTTTTGGTGGGCTATTTGTCCAAGCAAACGGAAAATAAATTAATCTTGCTGGAAAGCAGAACCCTGGCCGCTGAAGAAATGGAAAAATTTAATAATTTAAATGAGAAACAGGCCTTTTGGGCTGATCTCTTGGATTTTAAACCAGACGGATTGGTTTTAAAAAAAGATAATGGCGAAGAAGCAGACTTAAAATTTAAAGACGGCTACTTAAAAATATTAGCAATTAATTCAGAAATTTCCGAAACCGACACTGCTGTAGGGCAGGCTAATATATATGATAATGTTTCTTTAGAAAAAGGAGATCGGGTTTTGATCACCCTAAACAGCGACAACACTATTTTTAGCGTGATTAAAAAAATAGATAAGCCATGAATACTGTAATTAAAAAATTAGCGCTGGTTTCTTTATTATTAATTGCGGTTTGGTTTATTCCGGAGACAGTTCAGGCAGTGGTAAGAGCTAACGCTTCGGGCAGTCTTAGCGTAAGCGGTCCAGGCGACACGCCGGCTGGAGCCACAGTTTCAGTTTCCATTTCCGGATCTAATATGAAGAATTGGACTTTGTATCGCTATGCTGGTTCCGCTTGTTCTCCTAGTTATGTTTGGGGCTGCAGTTCCAGTATTATCAAATCAGGCAGTGGCAACCCCAGCGGCACAGTTAGCAATACCGTGCCAAATTCAGCTACTGCTATCTTCTATAAACTAGGCGGGACTGATACTTCCGGCCAATTGGTTTTTGATGATTCTAGCTTATTTTATGTTTATGCATATAGCGTTTCACTTGATTCGCCAACTTATGCTTTAAATGGAGATACGAAGTTTCGTGTCACCGGAAAGGAATGCAAGGATGGCTTCTGCAACCCCAAATCAGGCTTAACGGTTGCTTTGAATGGTGGGGTTGTGAGCACAAGTTGTGGAGTAGTGGGCTATTCGCCTTTTTCTAAATCAACTGATAGCAATGGTATTGCAGAGTTTCCTGCAGCTAGCGGAGGGCAGGTTGGATATGTAATTTTTTTCGTGACTATTGGAACAAGTACGGTTGGAGGGAGTACTTCTTATTCTGGTGCCGAGCTCGTTAGTTTGAGCACAGCAAACACCACTGTTAATACTGGCCAAAATGTTTCTGCGTCCTATCAAGTTAAGAATATGTTTGGTTCTGCTTGTGATAGTGTTTTTGTTCCCGCAGTGATGCTTACTAATTGGAATTATCAGGTGTTTGATCCAGCCAATAAAGTTGTTAAGCAAGCTAGCGGCTCAAGCTCTCAAGGCGGCAATATAGATTTCATTCCTAATGCCGTTGGCAATTACACTATTAAATTAGAGACCACTCAATCCAATGGTTATAAAGAAAGTAAAAGTTTAAGCATTACTGCCAAACCAGTAAATAATCCACCGATTATTGATAGCTTTACTTGTGCCTCGCCCATAACTTTATCTTCCGGTAAAGCAGATTCTACCTGTGCTATTCAAGCGCACGATCCAGATACTGGCAATACTTTGACTTATGCTATAGCCAGAAGCGATACCGGAGAAACTAAGACCGGAAGCTCTGCCACTTTTACTTTTACTAAAGACGGTAACTATACTATGGTCGCGGCAGTGAAAGACAATAACAACGTCCAAGCCAGCCAAAAGAATTTTACGGTTGTTGTAAACCAAGAACCAGTTTCTGTTAATAATCCTCCGGTAATTAGTAATTTTTTCTGCACCTCTCCTATCACGTTAGCCAGCGGCAAAGCGGATTCCACTTGCACTATTACGGCCAGCGATCCAGACAGCGAAAGTTTAATTTACGTCATTACTCGTGTTGATAATTTAGAGATGAAAACCAATAATCCGGCAACATTTACTTTTACTAAAGACGGTAATTTCAACATGAATGCGGCGGCAGTAGACAATAAAGGTGCTCAAGCTACGCAAAAAACTTTTACAATTATAGTTAATAAAGAAGGTGGCACAAATCAAGCGCCGACAGTTTCTATTTCCGCGCCTGCGACCGCGCAAACCGGTCAACAAGTAACGTTTACCATCAATATATCTGATCCCAATGGAGCGTCAGACATTAAAGCCTGGTCATTGGAAAGTAATGAATTAAACGTGTTAACCAGCGGCAATTCAGCGGAAACTAACAAACCTTTTTATAAGACATTTAATTCTGCTGGTACCATTCATTACTTGCTTCAGGCCGAAGATAAATCTGGCACGCTGTCTAATCAAGCTACGGGCGCGATTACCATTACAGTGAGCGCGTCAGCACCACAAAATCAAGCGCCGAATATCACTAATTACGGTTGTGATCCTGATAATCCTAAAGTTAACGAGTCAGTTAGTTGTTCTTTGTCTGCCTCTGATTCCGACGATACTAGTTTGTGGTATCGAATCCAAATTACTGGTCCTGATAATCGCGATAGCGGTTGGATGGGGCCGAATAATGCAGATGGCTTTTCTATTACCTATAATCCACCGCAAGTCGGCAATTATACAGCTAATTTCTCGGTCAAAGACGAAGCTGGCTTAAGCGACTCTAAATCAATCTCGTTTACTGTTACCGCGCCAGCACCGGTTCCAGTTCCAGTTAATCAAATTCCAATTACCGATTTTTCTGCCTCTCCTTTGTCTGGCGACAAGCCATTGCAAGTTCAGTTTACTGATCTTTCTAGCGACGCTGACGGCTTCATAGTTTCCTGGAAGTGGGATTTTAATGGCGATAATGTTATTGACAGCGCCCAGCAGAATCCTAAAAATACTTATAGCAGCGTGGGAACTTATACTGTCACTTTATTAGCGGAAGACAATCAGGGCGCTAGCAAATTAAAAGTCAAGTCTAGCTATGTATCGGTAAACGAAAGCGGTTCCTGCGACACTACTAATAATGGTTGCGGGGTGGGCTCTTGCTATCCTTCGCAAATAAATTGGCAAAGAGACTGCACTCCGGACAATTTTGGGGCGGGAGACGACAGCTGGTGCGAAACTAACACTTCGGTGTGCGGCTTAACTTGTCCGGCTTGCGAAGTTGACTCTTTCGGCAATCCAATTTTCCAGCCGGACCGAGATCCAGCTTGTTCTCCTTGCGTTTGGTTTCAGGAAATTAAACCTTAAAAAGAATTAATAATGTTTGATTTTTTTTCTGACCAACCAGACGATCTTTTGGGAGTTGATATCGGAACTAAAAATATAAAATTAACCGAAATAAAAAAAGGCAAAGAAGGCAAGATGCTATTGGCAAACTACGCCATTGCCACTTTGTCCGAGGCTTCGGCTAGAGACATCAGCACCCAGGAAATTGCTGGCATTGTAAAAAATACGGTTAAGCAAGCCGGAATCAAAACCCGAGACGCGGCTTTTTCTCTACCGGCTTATTCCACCTTTTTAACTTTAGTGGATATGCCTCGGCTCTCGGACAACGAATTGGATCAGCTGATTCCGGTAGAAGCCAAAAAATACATTCCGATTCCGGTTGATAAAGTGACCATGGGCTGGAGCCGGGTAAAAGAGAAAATTCTGCTTATCGCGGTTCCCAAAACGCTTTCCAGGCATTATGCGGAAATTGCCGCTTTGGCCGAGCTGGATTTAAAGACTCTGGAAGCGGAGACTTTTTCTTTGGCCCGGGCTTTGGCCCGAGACGAAACCGGCTGCGCGGTTTTGATTGACGTAGGGGCTCGGAGCACCAATGTCAGCTTAATTGAGAAAGGCAATGTTTTTTTAAATCGGACCTTAAGCAAAGAAGCTTATAATATTCAAGCCATTGCTCAAATTATAAACAAAAGTGGTCAAAAAATTGATTCGGTGATTATGACCGGAGGCGAGCTGAAATCAGAAATAGAAGAGGAATTAAAAAAATTGCTGCCGCAAGCGAAATTGCAAAGAGGCGATCCTTGGAAAAATATAATTTATCCTAAAGAACTTGGGGCTCGGCTTAAAGAATTGTCCCCGATTCTTTCGGTTTCGGTGGGATTGGCGATCAGAGATTTTATTAAACTAAATCCGGGAGCATGAGCAGAATAAGTTTAATGCCCGAAGGCTTTCACCAGTCCCGGGTCCCAGAAAACAAAAGATTTATAATTTTAAGTTCCGGTCTAGTAGCTTTAACCATAATTTTTTATTTGTTTTTTATTTTATTGAGCTCTATTACTCAAAATTCTATTGATAAAATTAATGCTTCAATTTCCGAATCGGATCAAATTATCAATGAAGCCAAGATGATTTCTGAAGATTTGAGCATTGATCAGCTGGGCGAATTTAAAAAACGGCTGGATAATCACACTTATTGGTCGCAAATTTTTCCGGAAATAGAAGCTCGCACTTTGCCTAATATTTATTTTTCCCAGCTTTCCACTTCTTTAGACGAGGCAGGAGTGGCGACTTTGGATTTAGCTGGAAAAGCTAACAATTATAATGATTTGGCTAGACAAGTGATTGCTTACCGGGAGAGCGAAAAGTTTCTAAGCGTGGATTTTTCCACTTCCGGAGCCGATAAAGATGGCGGTGTAAATATAAATTTCCGGCTAAGTCTGCCCCAAAATGAACTTCAACATTAAATCCTTATATAAAGTTATTCCACTGGCTAATATTCTGTTGGCTATCGGTCTGTTATTTTTTTTGAGCTTACCGCAAGCTCAAGACTATTGGAATGAATTGTCAATGCTGAATCAGCAGAAAGAAATTCAGAGTTCTCGGGAGGAATTTATCTCCTTGCTGAAATCTTTGGATCGGGAAAAAATCAATCGGCTACAGCAGGTGATTCCGGTCCAGGCGCAAGAGCCGGAGCTTTTAATCCAGTCCGAAGACCTGGCCAGTTCAGCCGGCCTAGGATTGAGCTCAATTAATTTTTTAGTGAAAGAAGATCAAGGAGAGGTGATTATGAGTCAGGAATTGAGCGGATCTTACTCGGCTTTTAAGCGGTACTTGGAAAAGGTGGAAAGCAATTTGCGGTTAATGGACATAGAAAATATTTCTCTTATTTCCGACGATAAAGGCGTGCTTAAATTCAAAATTGATATCCAGGCCTATTTTAGAAATTATAATAACGATAATCATGGCGTCTAAAGATAAAAAAATGCTGATTCTACTGATTTTGGTGGTCGCTATAACTTTTATAGTTTTGTATTTTGTCTATTTTAAGAAAGCCGCCGGAAATTATTTTGTTGATGCCCTGCCTGAATCCCAATCCGGAGAAATTGATTTAGGAGTTTTAAGCGACGAAAGATTTGAGCAATTAATAGAGCACGGAACCCTTCCGGTGACTTCAGGAAAAACTGGCAACCCCAATCCCTTTAGATAAAATATGGAAATTCCTTCAGCCAACTTAAAAGACCGGCTTATTCCTAAAGAGGTTTTAAATTATATCCCTCAAGAATCCGCTTCTTTTTATAAAATGGTGCCTTTCGCTTGGTCTAACGGGATTCTGCAGGTAGCCATGCTCAATCCCCAGGATATCAACGCCCAGGAGGCGTTAAAGTTTATCAGCCAGAATAATAACAATTTAAAATATCAGATTTTTTCTGCCCGTCAGGAGGAGCTGGTCAAGGCGATTAAACAATATGGAGATTTGGCCGGAGAAGTTAATCAAGCCCTAACCAATTTAGAAGCGGAATTGAAAAGAGCCGAAGCGCAAAAGACCGAAGAAAAAGTGGCGATTAAATCACTCACCGAAGAAGCCCCGATCACTCGGGTGGTAGCGGTTATTCTGCGTCACGCGGTGGACGGTAATGCTTCGGATATTCATATTGAACCAGAGGAAGAAAAGTTAAGGGTCAGATTTAGAGTTGACGGCTTACTGCATTCCAGTTTGATTTTGCCGAAAAAAATTCATGCTTCTATTGTCTCCAGAATCAAAATTCTTTCCAAATTGAAAATTGACGAATCCCGCAAACCGCAGGACGGCCGGTTTCGGGCAGTGATCCGGGACAAGAAAATTGACTTTCGCGTTTCCACCATGCCCACTAATCACGGAGAGAAGGTGGTTATGCGTTTGCTAGACGTCACGGTCGGCTTATTGGAATTAAGCGAGCTGGGAATGACTGATAGAAACTTGGAAGTTACGCAAAAAGCTTTACAAAAAACTACCGGTTTAATTTTAGTCACTGGCCCTACCGGATCCGGAAAATCAACTACGCTTTATTCGCTTCTAAAGATTTTGAATGAAGAAGCGGTTAATATTATTACTTTGGAAGACCCAATAGAATATTGGATTGAAGGGGTTAATCAGTCTCAAGTTATGCCGGAAATCGGCTACACTTTCGCTTCCGGCTTGCGATCTATTTTGCGCCAGGATCCGGATATTATCATGGTAGGAGAAATCCGGGACGCGGAAACCGCGGAACTGGCAATCCACGCGGCTTTGACCGGGCATATTGTGCTTTCCACTCTGCACACCAACGACGCCAAAGGCGCTATTCCCCGGCTTATTGATATGGGCCTAGAGCCTTATTTATTGATTTCCGCTTTAAATTTGGTGATAGCGCAAAGATTAGCCAGAAAAGTAGAGAAGCTGGGCTCTTGGCAGGAAGCGAGCCCGGAAATTCAAGCCGTGTTTCAAACTGCTTTTGAATCGGCTTCGGAAGAGGCCAAAGAGAGATACCAGGAGAAATTTAAACCTCCTTTGCGATTGCCGGAAGTTAAAAGCGAAAAAGGTCGGATTGGGGTTTTTGAAGTTTTGGAAATGACTCCGCAACTGGAGCAATTGGTGATGAAGAGTTTGAGCGACGATGCTCTAACTAAAGAAGCCCGGCGCCAAGGGATGACCACCATGCTTCAAGACGGTTTAATTAAAGCTTTAGGTGGTTTGGTCAGCATTAAAGAAGTTATGCGAGTTGTCCAAGATTAAAATTAGTATTAAAATATAAATAACAATAAAAATTATGGCTGAAAAAAGAAAGGTCCTGATAATTGAAGACGATCCCTTTATCGTTAAAATGTATCGCAGCAAATTTGAAGACCTGGGTTTTATTTTTCGTTCTGCCGAAACCGGAGACAAGGGAATGTCTTTAGCTCACGAAGAAACTCCGGATATTATTATTTTAGATATTGTTCTGCCCCAGAAAGACGGCTTTGAAATTTTAAAAGATATCAAAAAAGACCAGGGGCTAAAAAATATTCCGGTGATAATTTTATCCAATTTAGGGCAAAAAGAGGAAGTTGAGAGAGGTTTGGAATTGGGAGCCAACGATTATATGATTAAAGCTCATTACACACCCTCGGAAGTGGTGGAAAGAGTTAAGAAGATATTAAGCTGATTTAATTTTAATGGATCTAAATTCCTTATTGAAAGAGGTGATTAAAAAAGACGCTTCTGATTTGCATTTATCGGTGGGGAAGCCGCCCTTATTAAGAATCCATGGGTCTTTAATCCCGATCAAAGATTCCGAATTAACTCCTAAAAGCGTTGTCTTTTTGATTGAGGCCCTAACTAATCAGGAGCAAAGAGAAAAACTGGCGGTGGAAAAAGAAATAGATTTTTCTTATGACTTGGAGGGTTTAGCGCGTTTTCGGGTGAATGCTTATCACCAATCCGGGTTTTTGTCCGCGGCCCTGCGCTTAATCCCCAATAAGATAAGAACTATAGAAGAATTAGGTCTGCCGCCTTTGATAAAAGATTTTGCCAAGCCGGATCAGGGTTTTTTTTTGGTGGTAGGACCGGCTGGACATGGCAAATCAACCGTGATGGCTTCTTTGGTGGATATTATAAATCATACCCAGGAAAAGCATGTGATCACCATAGAAGATCCGGCGGAGTATGTTTTTAAGTCGGATAAATGCATTATTTCTCAAAGAGAAGTAGGAAGAGACACTTTATCTTTTAAGAAGGCCCTTAAATCAGTTTTGCGCGAAGATCCGGACGTGATTATGATCGGCGAAATGAGAGATTGCGAAAGCATTGCCGCGGCCATGACTGCGGCAGAAACCGGGCATTTGGTTTTTGCCTCGCTTCACACCAACACCGCGGCGCAAACCATTGATAGGATAATTGACAGTTTTCCGGCGCACCAAAGCCAGCAGATTCGTTCGCAGCTGGCCAGCACTTTGTTGGGAGTGGTGTCAAGACGTTTGATTCCTAAGCTGGGAGGCGGTTTGACTTCAGCCGCTGAAGTGATGACCGCGAATTCAGCGATCCGGAATTTAATTCGCGAAGGCCGAACCCATCAGATAGATTTGGTGATTGAAACCAGCGCCAGCGAGGGAATGGTTTCTCTAAATCGTTCTTTGGCTCAATTATTCAAAGCCAAGCAAATCAGCCGTGAACAAGCCCTGATATTTTCCACTAACCCCACAGAATTAAATAATTTGATCCGATGATAAAATTTATTTACGAAGCGAAAAATCGCGACGGGATTTTGCAAAAAGGAGAAATTGAAGCCCGTAATCGGGAATCGGCTTTGGAGACCTTGATCAATAATGGGCTAACCGTAGTAACTTTAAAATTGGCTAAAGATGCGCCGGTTTTTTCTCGACAATTGACCTTTTTGGAGCGCATAACCTTAAAAGACATGGCTATAGTTATGCGGCAATTGTCGGTTATGGTGGAAGCTAAAGTTCCTTTGGTTCAGGCCTTGAAAACTTTGGCCTCGCAAATTAAAAAAAGTTCTTTTAGAAAAATTTTAGATACCGTTTCCAACGACGTGGAAAATGGAACTCTGTTAAGCGATGCCCTGGGAAAACACGCCAAGATTTTTTCCGAACTTTATGTTGCCATGGTGAGGTCCGGCGAAGCTTCCGGCCGATTGCAGGAATCCCTGATCTATTTGGCCGATCACTCGGAAAAAGAATATGATCTGCGCTCCAAAGTTAAAGGCGCCATGACTTATCCGATTTTTGTATTGATAGTTTTCGTTTTAGTGGCTTCGGGAATGCTGGTCTTTGTTTTTCCCAAACTCACGGAAATGATTGTGGAATCCGGCGCGGAAATTCCTTTGATGACCAGAATCATTATCGCCGCTTCTGATGGTTTAAAGTCTGGCTGGTGGTTGATATCGTTAATTATTATCTTAGGAATTTTTGTCTTTAAAAAATGGAAGAATTCAAAATCCGGTCGTCTAATCTGGGATGCTTTTAAATTAAAATTTCCGGTTTTTGGCAAATTAAGCCAAAGAATCGCTATCACCAGATTTTCGGAGAATCTGGGTAGTTTAATTGTGGGCGGCATCCCGGTGCTTAAAGCGTTGGAAATCAGCGGCCAGGTGGTGGGCAATAAAGTTTATGAAAATATAATTATTAGCGCCATGGAAAAAGTTAAGTCTGGCCAGGGAATTGCCGTGGCTTTGGAAGGACAGAAGCCGATTCCCAGCATGGTTACTGATATGATTTCGGTGGGCGAGCAAAGCGGAAAATTAGATTCGGTTCTGGAAAATATTGCTAAATTTTATCGCCGGGAGGTTGATTCCATCGTGGGTAATTTAACTTCTTTGATGGAGCCGATAATTATGGTATGCTTAGCAGTAATGGTCGCGATATTAGTGGCTGGCGTTCTCCTGCCGATTTATCAAATTTCCATGAGCGCCGGAGGATTGTAATTATGAAAGAGGGTTTCACGCTAATTGAATTATTATTAGTGGTTTCTATCATCGGAATTTTAGCTACCTTTACCGCGGTCTTAGTAACCAATGCTCGGGCTGATTCCAGAGATTCGGTGAGAATTGCCAATTTAACTCAAATTATGACGGCCATAGAATTGTTTAAATCTATAGAAGGCGCTTATCCGATTGCAGGAGCTTGCGGAGAAAATGGAGTTTTAGCCAATGCCGGTAAATTGTGCGGGAGTTATGTTTTTCAATCGGCCTCAAAAAAATATATCAGCCGTCTGCCCCAAGATCCCCAGGGCGGGGATTTTGCCGCCACTATTAATTCTTCTAGTTATTCTTTAAGCGCTAATTTAGAAAACGGAAATAGATATATATGTTCCAACACAGCCTGCAATGAAGGGGGTGAAAATGAATGAAAAAAGTTTTGTCTGTCGTTAGACCGGGTTTCACGCTGATTGAACTTTTGGTGGTTATTGCCATTATCGGAGTTTTGGCTTCAGTGGTTATGGTTTCCGTGGGCGGAGCCAGAAGCAAAGCTGACGATGCCAAGAAAAAATCCAATGCCAGCCAATTAATGACGGCTTACGAATTATGTTATTCTATGGGCGAAAACTGGTCTAATACTTGGGTGACAATAAGCAACGCAATAAAGTGCGGAGGCGCTGTGGGTGATGCCACTGACGGAGATACTGTATTGCAAAAAGTGCCTGGTGATTTAGCCATCACTGGCACAGCTTATTCTAATTATCAAATAGTTGCTACGCTTTCTGACGCTACAACTTATACTTGTAAAGGTGGCGCTTGCTACTAATGATTTTTTTGTTTTTTTTTGGGCTAACTATCGGCAGCTTTCTTAATGTCTTGATTGACCGTTTGGCGAAAAAAGAAAGTATTCTAGGACGATCTTACTGCGATCACTGCCGAAAAACTTTGCACTGGCATCAATTAGTGCCAGTGCTTAGTTTTATTGTTTATCGCGCTCGTTGCCGTTATTGCCAGGCGAAGATAAGCATTCAGTATCCTTTGCTGGAACTTATAACCGGAATATTGTTTGTTCTCTTCGGTTGGGGCTGGAATTTAATTTTTGTCGCGATTTTATTGGTTATTTTTGTCTATGACGCCAAATATATGCTGGTGCCGGATATTATCGCGATTCCGGGAATGATTCTGGCTCTCATTATATCGCCAGAAAATTGGGAAGCGGCCGCGCTTAGCGGAGGATTTTTTGCTTTTTTAGTGCTTATTTCCCGCGAGAAATGGATGGGCTGGGGAGATGCGGAGATCGCGATTATTATGGGGTTTTTATTGGGATTTCCGGAAATAATTTTCGCTCTTAATTTGGCCTTTGTTTTGGGATCAATTTATGGTATTATCTTGATAGCCAAGAAAAGGAGGTCTTTAAAATCGCTAATTGCTTTTGGCCCCTTCTTGGTTTCAGCTACAATAATATGTTTAAAATTTCCTATTTTAGAAAAGGTGTTAGCTTGGTGGAATTATTAGCGGTGGTTTCTATTATTTCTCTATTTGCGGTTTTGGCCGTGGTCAGCTTAAAAGGAAAGTCAAGCCAAGACAATTTGGATATTGCCGCAGAAACCCTGATTTCCAACATCAGAAGAGAGCAGGCCCTGGCTCTGGCTACCCAAACTTCGTGCTCCAGCTTTGGCGTGAAACGTCTGAACGATTCCAGTTATAAACTAATCTGCTCCAACGAAACGGTTAATTTAGCGCCGGACCTAACCCTAAGCCAGGGTGAAGTTTATTTCCTTCCTCCGGCGCCGCAAGTTAATAAGTTGAGCGATTTTAGACTAAATAATAAAAATATTATTATTAATGCCAATGGCAATATTGAAATTCAATAGGGGTTTGACTTTGGTAGAAGTTATGGTCTCGGTGGCCTTGCTTTCGGTTGCCATTACCGCGGCTTCGGTCTTGATGGCTAAAACCATTAAAGATTTTTCCTTAACCGCCAGACAAATTTCCGACTTAGCTTTGGCCCAGAAGCAAATTGAAACTCTGCGCAATCAAAGAGATAACAATCCGGATTCCCTTTCTTGGGACGCTGAAGGCAAATATGAAATCAACGCCCAAGTCGGCGCTGTAAACATAAAATATCGTTTATATGACTGGAAATAGAAAGGGCTTTTCTTTATTGGAAATGGTGGTGTCCGCGGGAATTTTTGCTTTGGTTTTGGAAGTGGTGTCCGGAGTTTTCATTACTTCTTTAATTTCGCAAAAGCAAAGTTATGGATTGAAGCGAGCCCAAGAAGACGGCCGCTATATTATGGAATTTTTAGAAAAAGAAGCCCGCATGGCTCAATACAACAGCGCTTGCGCCGGAAGCGACATTTTTAAAATTTTGGACTCTGGCCAGGAACTTAAATTTACCACTTCTAGCGGCCAGTGCGTTAATTATAAATTTTCTGGAAATCAGCTCTGGCGCAATGGCGAGCCCATGAATTCCAATTTGACCAAAATAAGCCAGGCAAATTTTTCGGAAAGCCAGGGCCTTTTGAATTATAGTTTTGATATTTCCTACCTGAAGGGAAATTATACTATTAACATCAACTCCAGTGTTTCTTCTCGGGCTAAATAAAGGATCGGTTTTGATTTTTACCCTGGCGGTTTTAACCGCAATATTAACTATGGCTATTGCCGGTTCGGCTTTTTTGGTGAAACAGGCGAAAATAAACCGCAATCTGCCCTATTCCGCTCCGGCTTATTACGCGGCCGAATCCGGTATTGAGTGCATGCTTTATCAGACGATTATTAAATCCGAAAGCCAGGGAAACGCCAAAAATTATTGTAACGAGGCTTCTCGCTCTAAATTAAACGACGCGGTTTACGCGGTGGAGTTAGGTAACGCCGGTTGGATTAAATCCACCGGAACCTACGGCTCCTTACAGCGATCAATTCAGATTTATATAGAATAACGATGAAAGCTGGTAGCGCCAAGATCCGGATTCAAAAACTTAAAAAAGAAATAAACCAGCACAGTTATTTTTATCATATCCTAGACCGTCCCCAAATTTCCGATGCGGTTTTTGATTCGCTGAAAAACGAATTAGAGGAATTGGAAAAAAAATTTCCTCAATTTATCACTCCGGATTCTCCCACCCAGAGAATTTCCGGGAAATCTTTAGATAAATTTAAAAAAGTTAAGCACCAACATCCCATGCTTTCTTTGTTTGACGCTTTTTCTGAATCGGAATTGGAAGATTGGGGAAAAAGAATTAAAAAATTAACCGGTAAAATCTCGGATTATTACGCCGAATATAAAGTGGACGGCTTGGCCGTCAGCTTGATTTATAAAAAAGGCGTTTTAGTCCAGGGAGCAACTCGCGGGGACGGACAAGTTGGCGAAGAAGTTACGCAAAATTTAAAAACCATAAGCACCATACCCTTAGAGTTGCGGTTAGCCGTGGATTGCGAAGTCCGGGGCGAGGTCTATATCACTAAAAATAATTTTAAAAAATTTCAAGCTGAATATGCCAATCCTAGAAATCTGGCCGCCGGCTCTATCCGGCAATTGGATCCTAAAATCGCCGCTTTTAGAAATCTAAGTTTTCTGGCCTGGCAGCTTTTAGGAATAGAAGATCGCTCCCCGGAAGAGGAGCATAAAAAACTTTTGGAATTGGGCTTTAGAGTGGTTCCGGGAAGGCGCTGTTTTGACTTAAACCAAGCCCGGCAATTTTTTAATAATATAAATCGAGAAGAGCTGGAATACGAAATTGACGGCATTGTGATCGGAGTTAATGACAATGAATTATTGAGCGAATTAGGAGTCACCGGCAAATCGCCGCGAGGTATGATTGCCTATAAATTTTTAGGTCAGGAAGCCGCTACTTTAGTGAAAGATATAAAAGTTCAGGTGGGGAGAACCGGCGTTTTGACTCCAGTCGCGATTTTAGATCCAGTCAATTTGCAGGGAGTCACTATTTCCCGGGCCACCTTGCATAATCAGGACGAAATTGACCGCCTAGATCTTCGCATTGGTGACACCGTGATTGTGCGCCGTGCTGGAGATGTTATTCCGAATGTGATTAAAGTTCTAAAAGGTCTACGGCCTAAAAACAGCCAGAAATATGAATTGCCGAAAATTAAAGAAGAGCAAAAGCAGTTAATCGTTAAACGCCGCCGAATTTATCATTTTGCTTCTAAAAAAGCCTTTAATATTGAAGGCCTGGGTCCTAAAATAATTGATCAGTTGATTGACCAAGGACTGATTCAAGACGCGGCCGACCTGTTTTCTTTAAAAACTGGAGACTTAATTCTTCTGGAGCGTTTTGCCGAGAAATCAGCGCAAAATATTATTAGATCTATTAATAATTCCAGAAAAATTGACTTACCTAGATTTATTTACGCCTTAGGGGTTTATCAAACCGGAGAGCAAACCGCGATTGACTTGGCCAATTATTTTGGTAATTTAGAAAATATAAGAAATGCTTCTCCGGAGAGCTTAGAGAGCGTTAAAGATATTGGCCCGATAGTCGCCCGGAGCGTTTATAATTGGTTTGGAAAAAATCAAAAGTTTTTAGATAAATTATTGCGCAGTGTGAAAATCAGCAATTTCTTTGTCTAAAAACACTAATTATCTGGTGGCTGGAAAAAATTCGGGAAGCAAGTATAATAAAGCTAAAGCATGGCGAATAAAAATTATAAATGAGCGAGATTTTATCGCGATCACAAGTTAAACATTTGGCAAAATTAGCCAATTTAAAACTCACCTTGGAAGAAGAGGAGGCCTTGGGAATTGATATTTCGGAAATTTTAAATTATTTTTCGCAAATTTCCCGGCTGAATTTAAAAAAGACTGAGCCCCTGACCCAGGCGACAGAAATAAAAAATATAATGCGCCAGGATAAGATCAGGAATAAAGCCATTCCTACTCCCAAATATTTTAAAGCCAAAATTTTATGGACGAATTGAAGGCTTTTTTATTTAAAAAAAAAGTAGTTAAAGGCATTCCCATTGCAGTTAAAGATAACATTCTAGTTAAGGGCTTGCCTTGCACTGCCGGCTCTAAAATTTTAGAGCATTACATCGCTCCTTATTCGGCCACGGTCATTAAACGGTTGAAAAAAGCCGGTTTTGGCGTTTTGGGAAAAACTAATATGGATGAATTCGCCATGGGTTCTTCCACTGAAAATTCCGCTTTTGGTCCGACCTTGAATCCTTTAGACCAAGAGCGGGTTCCCGGAGGATCTTCTGGTGGTTCAGCCGCGGCAGTAGCCGCGGGCTTAGTTGATTTCGCGCTGGGGTCAGACACCGGGGGTTCTATTCGTCAGCCGGCCAGTTTTTGCGGGGTGCTGGGCTTAAAACCAACCTACGGCGCAGTTTCTCGCTACGGATTGATTGCCATGGCTTCGTCTTTGGATCAAATTGGACCCTTGGCTCGGACGGTTTCAGATATAAAAATGATTTTTGACATAATTAAAGGCCGAGACAAAATGGATTCCACCTCCATTGATCTGCCTTTGCCGCCCAGAATTCCCGAAGAAATCAATATCGGAATTCCCCGGGAATATTTTAAAAAAGGATTAAATCCGGAAATAGAGAGATTAATAAAAGAAAAAATTAAAATTTTGAAAAAATTGGGCTTTAAAATAAAAAAGATTTCTTTGCCCAATTCTAAATACGCTCTGGCCGCTTATTATTTAATCATGCCGGCAGAAGTTTCTTCTAATATGGCCCGTTTTGACGGCATTCGCTATGGCGAAACCCGAGACCAATTCGGACCGGAAGTTAAGCGCCGAATAATGTTGGGAACTTATGTGCTTTCCCATGGTTATTACGACGCTTATTATAAGCAGGCGCAAAAAGTCCGCCGTTTAATCAAAGAGGATTTTGATCGGGCCTTTAGAAAAGTGGACTTGATTATAACCCCCACCACTCCTACCACAGCCTTTAGATTAGGCGAAAAAACTGACGACCCCTTAACCATGTATTTGTCAGATATCTACACTGTGCCGATTAATTTGGCCGGAGTTCCGGCTATGTCTATTCCTGGCGGGAAAATAAACGGATTGCCGGTAGGATTACAAATTATCAGCCGGGCCTATGAAGAAGAATTAATTTTTGAATTAGCCAATGTCTTTCAAAGAAATATCGGATTCAATTTATAATTTTTTTTCTAGTCCGTCCCTGCTCAACAATATCAAGGCGGTTTTGATTTTTTTTATTGCGATTTTGTTTCTAGCGATAATAATTACGGCGATAAAAGCTCATAAATATATAACCTGGGAATTAAGAGAAAAAATTCGGGGCACGGATATTGAGCCGCAAAAACCTTCTAAATTGAAAAGAAAGTGGAACGCTTTAAAAAAACAGCTGGATTCAGAAAGTGACAGCGCTTACAAGCTGGCGATGATAGAAGCGGATAAAATTTTAGACGACATTCTAAATCAAGCTGGCTATCAAGGAGAAACCACTAACGAAAGATTGGTGCAAATGGATGAATCTAAATTATCTAATATAGAAAAGGTTCGCCGAGCGCATCGCTTGCGCAACGAAATAGTTCACGATCTGGAAGTTAAGGTTTCTAAAACCGAAGTTAAAGAAGCCATAGAAAATATAGAAAAAGCGCTGCAAGAGCTTTCGGCGCTATAGGTTTTTGCGTAAAAAACTACTGGCGGAGCCGACCGGATTTGAACCGGCGATCTCGTCCGTGACAGGGACGCATGTTAGACCGCTACACCACGGCTCCCGAGTGTCAGAGGAGGGATTCGAACCCTCGACCTCGCGCTTATGAAACGCACGCTCTAAACCGGCTGAGCTACTCTGACTTTTTTCTCCTAGTAGTTGTGGGGCCTGGATTTGCGCCAGGGCCTCAAGCTTATGGGACTCGCATGCTACTACTACACCACCCCACATTGCGACTATGAAAAATTATTTTAATAATCTTTCCAGGAGCAAGCCCAGCCGGTCGGCTGGAGCAAATGCTCCCAATCGTCTTTATCCTAGCCATGATAACAAACTTGATAAGATAAGGCAAGAATGCTATAATTTCATAGAAATGATTAGGATTTTTTATTGGCTGTTGGTTTTTGGGCTGGCGGTTATATCCTGGATTTCTTGGTTTTCCATCTTACTGGGCTTCGATCCTTATCAATCCGGCATAGCGATAAAAATATTATTTTTTTTAAATTTAGCATTCGCGATTTTAAGCACTATATTGACCATTGTTTTATGGAAAAAAAGAAGATACCGATAGGCCAGCTTCATCCTTTAACTCAAATTCAATACCAAACCGAAGATTTTTTTAAAAACCTAGGATTTTCCGTGGTGGAAGAAGATGAAATTTCCAATGAATTTTATAATTTTGATGCTTTGAACATCCCCCCGGATCATCCGGCCAGAGATGAAATGGATACTTTTTATTTATCCGACGGCCGGGTTTTGCGAGCCCATACCTCTGCCGGCCAGGTTAAATATTTGGAAAAA
>Ga0209541_10006827_pt1 | contig 19355 bp, 16 predicted proteins | sample RifCSPlowO2_01_FD_184027 | JGI IMG/M metagenome (GOLD analysis project Ga0209541, IMG submission 184027) | Groundwater microbial communities from Rifle, Colorado - Rifle CSP2_plank lowO2_0.1 (SPAdes) (version 2) | ecosystem: Environmental > Aquatic > Deep subsurface > Groundwater | place... | reverse complement strand
AGCTATGCAACTTCTTAAAGGTTGTTCATCCCATACCTTTTTTAAAAACCACCCTAAAGCTCGCTTAAGATATCCGCAAGGACATCTTTGGAGTAGAGGCGGTTCCGCTGTCACAGTAGGTTACAACCAAATTTCTGACACTGTGAAATATATTTTGGAACAGGCACAGCATCATGCTGTTGCTTGTTAGGTCGAACATTCCGACCTTAGCTGGATACTTGGGACTTTAGTCCCAAGAGGAAGTCATTTTTCACATAAAGCAACCAGCCAAAAGGTTGAGTTGCTTATCAAAACTTTTTGAAAATATTTTTTAAGTAATTTGTTTAGTTTTGTTTTTCCAAACCTTTGGACGTGCCCTGGATAGTTCCCAAATTTCCTAAGGTACTTAAGCCTTGCAAGATTGGCTATTGTAAAAAAAGGTTCGTAAGGAACACAAACAATGGCATATTTTTTAGTTATTCTTTTAATTTCTTTAATGGCTTTTTCGGGGCTGCAAATGTGCTCAATAACTTCTGAGCATAGGACAAGATCAAAAAAATTATCTTTAAAAGGCATATTTTCAATGTTCCCAACAAAAAATTTTGAGTTGGGATTAAGCCCTCTTGCGTAATTGACTGATTTTTCTAGAATATCTATTCCATAGAATATGGGTTTAGTGATTCTTTTCCGCAATTCTTTCATTAAAAACCCATTTCCGCAACCAGCATCAAGAACCCGTGAGTTTTTATTTAGGTTTAAGGAACATGCTAATTTGCTAATATCATCTGCAAATTTTTCAAGTACCATCTTGAATAAAAGATTTTTTGTGTGATATTTTTTTAATCCTGTAAAAAATTCAGACTCGTCCATCACATTATACGGCAAGGATACCCAGCTTTAGCTGGGAGGAATTGCCGTCCTCCATAAACTTTTTCTTTAGCATCCTTTAAATGTAAAAGTGCAGGGTAGGACACCTGCGCGGATTTTTATGATTTTAAAAGGTATTTTATATTTGCTAACAACTCACCCACATTTATCTTATCCATACAATTCGGCTTTTTATCGCATGTTTTTTTATAGCAGCAAACACAATCAATCGGAGCAATAATCTTCTTGCCTCTTCCATACAATTCTATTTCTGCTGCCGGCGTAGGACCAAAAAACGCGATTACATTTTTCTTTAGAGCTATCCCAATATGCATTGCCAGGCTGTCGCTTGCCACCAAAACCGCGCACAAATTTACTAATGCGGCAAACTGCCTTAATGTGTTATAACAGCCAGCATCTATTACGGTAGTTTTGGTTCTTTCTTTAATCTTTTGGTTTCTTTCTATCTCTTCTGGGCCGCCAAACAGGATAACTTTTGCATTTAGCTCTTTGCTTAGCTTATCTGCCAGTTCAGCAGTCTTTTCTATGCTTAGTTTTTTACATTGCCATCTTTTTCCAGCGCCTGTATTAATGCCAATTATTAAATCATTCTCTTTAAGATTGTATTTTTTTGCAAACCTCTCTGCAAATCCAAGCTCTTCTTTATCTAAATTTAATATTATTTCAGAAGGTTTTATCCCCAACATATTTGAGATTATCTCCTGATATGTTTTTTTATTTAATTTTTTTAATTCATCAGCATTTTCTTTGCCGTATTTTGAAATTAGCCCCATATCAAACCATTCCGATGAATCTTCTGTGTAAGTTTTTTTGCCATTTTCATAATATGCCCCAATTAATTTTTCTTTGTTTATTTTGGTTGCCAATTCACAGGCTTCATCCTCATCATCAAGAGAAATTATGAGGTCAAACTTGGCTTTATTAAGCTCTTTTAACGCCTGGTTAATAAAAATAATCTTATTGATATATTGATTATTCTTTAGAATATCACTGGCTTCTTTTTTTGTTACCCATGTTATACTGGATTCTGGATATTTCTCTTTGAGGCCTTTAAGAATGAATGTAGTCCTTAATACATCTCCAATAGCAGCTAATTTTATAATCAATATTTTCTTATTCATTTGAGCATAATCTTTTTATCAGATTGGTAGTTGAGAAATCACCATATTTTTTTATAAGGTATATTTTGCCGCCATTTTTTTTAACAACAGCTGATTCTATACAATTTTCACCGTATTCCTCGCCATTGACATGGATATCAGGTTTTATTTTTTCCAATACTTTTCTTGGGTCTTTCTCTGAAAAGATAACAATATAATCCACACATCCTAGAGCAGCTAATACCCCTGCTCTGCTATTCTCATCATTTATTGGCCTTCTATCCCCTTTATTTAGCTTTACTGAGCTGTCGCTGTTCAACCCAACAATAAGGGCATCCCCCTGCTCTTTAGCCTCTTTGAGAAACTTTATATGGCCTATGTGCAGTATATCAAAGCAGCCATTGCATGTGACTATTTTTTTGCCGTCTTTCTTGAGCTTTTCAGCTATCTGCTTAATCTCTCCTGCTGTTTTTATTTTATCGATTTGCATCTTAATCTTTTCTTTCCCTGCTTACTATCCATTTAGCAGCATCATACAGGTCTTCTGCTATAAAATCAGCCGCCTTTGCCTGCCCTTTGTGCTTTTTTCCATGGCCTGTCAGCACATACGCTGCCTTGCAGCCCGCTTTTTTTCCCATCTCTATATCGCTTGGATGGTCACCTATGACATATGACCTTTTTAGGTCAATATTAAACTCTTTTTTGGCTTCTTCTGCATGCCTTGTGCTTGGCTTTCTGCAATTGCACGATTCATCAGGATGATGCGGGCAATAATATGTTTTCTCTATTTTTATTTTATTTTTTGAAAGCTCATTTATCAGATGATTGTTAAACTTCAAAAAATCTTCTTTTGTGTAATACCCTCTGCCAATGCCTGACTGGTTTGTTATTATTATAAGCTTAAAACCTTTTTGCGACAGCAGCTTAAGAGCATCAACAGCCTTTGGTATAAACCTGAAATCTTCTACCTTGTGGACATAGCCTATGTCATGAATCAATACGCCATCACGGTCAAGTATTATAGCTTTGTTTTTTTCTTTTCCTATACTCTCTTTCTTTGAGTTTGTGATACTCATTATATTTCCTCCTATAATCTGGATTTTTTAATCTTCTTTGTTGGTTATTTCCATTTTACATATTCATTTTATTATGATTTTTAAGCCATATGTTTTTAGGCTTATCGTAGCTGACCTTTGCTGAGGAAAGGGAAAAACATAATGAGTGAAAAAATTGCTTTATTCATTTTCCAGGCTTTTTTTTATCTCATCTACAGTCACTGTTGATGTTCCAACCTTCCCAACAACTATGCCTGCTGCGTGGTTTGCCAGTATCGCTGCTTCCTTTATTGTTGCTCCTGATGCTAATGCAAGGGAGATAACAGCAACTACGGTATCGCCTGCGCCAGTTACATCATATACTTCTTTTGCCTTTGTCGGTATATTTGTTATTTTCCCGTTTTTTTCAAACAAGCTCATGCCCTTCTCGCCTTTTGTTATCAGGATTGTGCTGTTCAGCTCTTCAAGAAGCTTTTTCCCGATAATAGCGGAGTTGTCGCCTTCCTGCTCACTGTTTGACATTAATGCTGCTTCTGCATAGTTTGGAGTTATAAGGCTGACATTTTTATAGAAGTCCTTATGAGCAGGCTTTGGGTCAACAACTATTATCTTTCTTTCTTTCTTTGCAATCTCAATTATATGCTTTGCAGTGTCTTTTGTTATAACCCCTTTTGCATAATCCGATATAACAACAGCATCAACACGGCTTATTATTTTTGATGCTCTCTTTATTATTTCCATTCCGGACTTATGGTCAATATCCTCTTTTTTCTCGTAATCAACCCTTAATAACTGCTGGTTTTGGCCGAGAATCCTGACTTTTTGTATGGTCGGCGTTTTGCTTACTGCCACAACTCCGATTACATCTACTTTTATTTTCCTTAGCTCAGAGAGAAGCGCATTTCTTGCGCTGTCATTCCCAACAAGCCCCACCATATATGCCTTTGCATCCAGCGAGGCTATGTTGCTTGCTACGTTGGCTGCGCCGCCAGGCACATAATTTTCCTTCTGGACATTTACCACCTGCACAGGAGCCTCTGGCGATATCCTGTTAACAGAGCCCCAGATATACTTGTCAAGCATCATATCCCCTATCACAAGTATGCTTCTTTTTCTGAATCTTTTCAGTATTTCATAAAATCTCTCATTCATTTTATTTTTTTATTTCCCCCGCATATTCTTTAATGGCGTCCTTTAATTTGAATTTTGATTTGAAATTTAGATATTTCTCAGCATTTCTTGTGTCTGCCTGCGTGTTATCCTGGTAAACATCTTTAATAGGGTTTTCAAAATACTCTGTCTCCATGCTTGTGCTTAGAGCATCATTTAAAATGCTTATTAATTCATTGAATGTTGTTGCTATGCCAGTGCCAACATTATATATGCCGCTCTTTTTTGCATTTATTGCTAAAATAGTTGCATTAACAACATCTTTCACATAAATATGGTCTCTTTTTTGCTCTCCATCTATAAATATCCCTGGCCTTGTTCCCTGCATCATCCTTTTGCCAAGCTGGTAAATCATACTGGCTGATTTGCCTTTGTAATCCTCTTTTGGCCCGAAAACATTAAAGTATCTCAAGCCTACAATATGCAATTTATCAAAAAATTTCTCTGCAATATCATCGATTATCTTTTTTGAGTGGGCATAAACGTTTAATGGCTCTAATTTCTGGTTTTCCCTCATGGGCACGGGGCCATTGCCATAAACTCCCGCAGAAGAGGCATAGATAAATTTTGATTTTTTTTCTATAGCCAGATTCAGCATATTAAGAAACCCAGCCAGGTTCTGGCGGTACATCTCTGTGTTATTTTGGAATGTTGTGTCGGTTATTGATGCCAGATGGAATATAACATCAAAATTGTTTTCTATTCTTATCGATTTTGATACATCAGCCTCGATTAAGCTTCCATGGAATCCCTTAAGGTTTTCCTTTTTGCTGGAGCTCAGATTATCAATTACCGAAATGTCATTGCCTTCTTTTTCAAGCTCCAGGGCAAGATTTGAGCCTATAAATCCTGCTCCGCCAGTTATTAGGATGTTCATCTTATTCTTTATTCTGAATCAAGGTTTTGAGCTGAGGCTTTCCAGATCAACCCTTCCGCTTTGCGTTTTCCTATAGCTGTCCTCTTCCATATGCTTTGTTGAAAATTCAAATATCTCTGAGTCTTCAAGCCCTGTAAAACGGTGCCATGTGCTCGGCTTTATACGCACTGAATCGCCCGAATTCATAATTCTCCTTTCTTCTGCGTTTTCGCCGAATTCCATAAGCACCCTTCCGCTTTGGATATAAAATGTCTCATCCTTAATCTTATGGTGATGTATGCTGCATCTAAACCCTTTTTTCAATATCAATTTTTTGCCGCAGTATTTATCACTATTCACAATCCAGCGCTCTTCTCCCCACAGTTTCGGAACAAGCTTCATTTTTTGCTTACCAGCTCCCTGTAAACCTTTAAATAGTTTATTATGTTGTCCTTAACAGTAAATTTCTTAAGTTTTTTATAATTTCCCTTGTTTTTGTAAATCAGCTCAACTCCCCTGGCTATATCCTCAGGGCTTTTTGGCTTTGTCAAAACATAATTCCCTGAAACAATCTCTGGCAGCGAGGTTGTGTTTGTTGCCACAACCGGCTTCTGCATTGCGCATGCCTCTGCTGCTGTAAACCCAAACCCCTCTGTAAGCGACGGAACAACAATGCAGTCAGCTGCTTTTATGTAAGCAGGAAGCTCTTCTCTTTCAACAGGATTTAACAGCATAACTTCCTCTTTTAAGCTTAAGCTGGAAATCAGCTTTAATATAAAATTATATCTTTTTTTTGGCTTCTGGCTTAGTATAAGCAATAATCTTGAGTTATGAATTTTTTTTGAAATAAGCGGAGCAGCCCTTATAATATATTCTATGCCCTTGGTTAATCCTGGCCTGCCATAGCTCATATAAACAAATTCCTTTCCTATTTTCAGCTTTTTTCTTATATTTTTTCCATCATATTTTCTTGGGTTAAACAGCCTGTAATCAACTCCGTTATAAACCACCCTAATCTTGTCCTCTTTTACATTTGACTCAATAAGCTCATTTCTTGTGCTGTTTGAAACTGCAATAAAATAATCAAAACTAAGCCTGACTATCGCCTTTTCAAGCAATTGGTGGATTTTGGAGCTGAAAACGCCCATGCCGCAGTATTCCCACCTTTTACCAAGTATTTCATGGACTGTTATAACAGACGGCTTTTTAAGAAGTTTTGAGGCAATTATCGCAGGCAAGGAGCCGTTATATGTTGTTGTGTGTATTAAATCACATTCCTTTGCAATGCTGATTGTTTTGGGTATAGCAAAAAATGAAAACAGGTATCTGCTGTAAAAGCATGGAATCCTGAAAATTTTCACATTGTTAATTACCTCGTATCTCTTTGTACCCTTTAGCCTGTGGGTGACTATTGAAATATTATGGCCCAGGCTAGCTAAGCCTTCTGCCAGGCTTCTAAAAACAGTTTCAACACCGCCTATATTAGGCGCATAGTTTTCTAGCACAAACAGGATTTTCATTATAGAAAGGCTAACTATCTTTGTTTAAATTATTTTCTCTTTTTTATCTCCATTCTTAATTGCAAGTCTCCTTACAATCTCCTCAACTCTTTTCTGGGTTTTTCTTACAAGGGCATATGTGTAAAATACAGCCCCAACAAGAAACATAAATCCAAGAATAATAAAAAAATCCATTGTTCTTGCAATATTTAATGACTCAACAACGGGGTCAAGCAGCCCAGGGAACACGGTTACAGTGAGGAACATCACCCATAATACCATCCAAAAACTGTACTCTCTTGCTGTAAACTCCTTTCTTTTCATCTGCAGGAAAGTGTAATAAAGCATAAAAACCGCAAAAAAAATCCCTAAAATCTGTATGCCCAGTATGTTGACCATCTTATTTTGCCGCTCTCCACCAGATTAGGTTCAAAACAATCTTTATGCCATCAAGTATTGTTGTGCCCTTATATTTGTCGCCGTATATTGTTTTGATTGGTATTTCTTTGTAGCTAAGATGCCGTTTTCCTGCTTTTGTAATCATTTCGCTTTCCATGCTGTAATCGCACGCACTCCACCTTATTTTTTTGTAGGCTTCTGCTGTAAATGCCCTATAGCCTGATTGCGTGTCCCTTAGGTTTATGCCATACAATAATCTTGTGGCTAACCCTATAAACCAGTTCCCAAGCTTTAAAACAAAAGGCATATCCTTATTCCGCTGCCTGTAACCAAACACAATATCAGCTTTATTTAAATTTTTTATGAATTCCGGAATCTCTTTTGGGTCATGCTGCGCATCAGCATCAAGAACAACAATCTTTCCGGCGCCTTTCTTAAAGGCATAATCACAGCCTGTTTTAAGCGCAGCGCCTTTGCCTAGGTTTACTACATGCCTCAAAACCGCAATATTAAATTTTTTTGCTATATCATATGTACTGTCCTTAGACCCATCATCAACAACAACGACATTCTCAGCATATCTTATAGTTTCCCGTATAACCTTCTTTATTCTTTTTTCCTCATTATATGCAGGCATAACCACCCAGACTTCATTTGCTTTCATTTGGCAGTGCTGCTATTTCTGAAATATTGCCGGACTGGCTTGATTCTGTCCTAGACTGATTAATCAAAGCGGCTCTTTTTTCTTCTTCTGCTTTCAGCTCTTTCTCCTTAAGCTCTTTAAAATAGTCCATAACATTTTTATCGCTGCCTTTCCAGTCAACCTTGTACACAATTATCCTGTTTCCGAAAACGCTTTCTTCATCACTAAACTTTTTGAAATGCTCCAGGCCATGACCATCCATATAAAAGAGCCGTGTAAATATGCTGCCTGTAAGCGCGTAGTCCATAACCAGTATTCTGTAACTTTCTCCTTCTGGAATCAATGCTATGCCAAGCGGCCTGCCATTCTGCAGATTAAGCAGTGAGCCATTGTATTGTTTTATCATCAGGCTTCCGTCTTTTGACGGCACTGCAAATGCTTTTGGATGCATTTTCTCATTATTCTGGTTTAATGCAAAAACATCATAATTTTTCAAGTCAATCTGAATGCCATTGCCGCATATAAGATTGAAGTCATCTTTTTTCTCGCAGGAATCAGAGCCTCCAAAGGAAGGCCATGGAGCTATCCAGTTATTCACTTCAGAGCTGCTGGCTAATGACTGTATTTCATAATATATGTTACTTGCATCATTATCATTATAGCCAAACCTTTCTTTGAGATAGTTCACAGATGCTTCCTTGTTGTCGTTATATTCTTTCTTATTTAATGTGAAATATATCATTGCCTTGTTAAAATCCCATGAGCCAAAATGAGCCCATACGCCAGACTTGCTTACCATATCCTCTGATGCAATAAAGTAGTCTTCAGGCGGCTCGCAATGGGTTTTAGTTAGTATCAGATCTGCGTCTTCCCCGCTTATATTGCGCTCCAGCAATATTTTTTTTGCTTCATCTTTATCTTTGACAATTACCTCACGCAGTATTTCTATTGTATACACTGTGTCATTCACAAATTTGTCTAGCTCATCAAATGCGTCATTAGCACCGCAATCAAGCATCTTCAATATTCCTATTGCAGTGTCTTCATCATCTGTCATCAAAACATTGCCTATCCAGTAAGCCTGTGGAGAATCCTGGGTTGTACCATCAAATGTAACTGCCCTGTCTGCTATTGTCTTGAACCAATGGCCAAAATCCCACCACGAATTTATTATGGCGTCAGGCTTTGATTCAAGCCTTATCTTTTCGAGCGAGTCCCACCACGCATCATTTACCATTGGAATGCCCTGTTTTGCTATTGACCTTGCAGAATTCCATGGGCCTATAAACAGAAGGGAAAGCAGAATAATAACAACACCTTTGGCAATCACCTTGTTTATGCCCAATTCTTTTATTGCTGTTGCGCTCAGGTATTTGTATATTTTTCCTATTGCAACGCCCAATGAGATGCTGAATGCAGGAACAAGCAACAATATCCACCTGATTCCTTTTGTGGCTGCGTATAATGTTGAGCCATACCATATCAAAAGAAGGATAGCCATTTTAATATTCACTTTTTCATGACCTTCTTTCATAAAAAGAATTAACCCAACCATCGCAGGGACCGAAAATAATACAACAAACGTTATCATATCTTCCAGGCCAATACTCAGGATTATATACATCCATATAACTGATACCACCAGAAATCCTGTTTTAATTGCTTTTCTGCCGCCTTTATCCATTATCATAAACAAAACACCGATTAATGATAAAAAGAATAAAAACTTACCTCCAATATTTGAGACAACACCTCCAAGAGCAACTTCGTTTTGCTCAGCAACTGTGGTCATAACATTTGGCCATATTCTTTGAACAGCAACATCTTTTATCTGCGTAAAGCCAAAAGGGGATTCCAATACTTCATGAAATGTGTCAAATCCCCTGAAAACACTCACAAAAAATGCAGATGAAACTGTAAATATTACCATAATCATAAATGCAGTTCTTATTTCTGGCTGCACAAAATATCTTTTAAACTCTCTCTTGAATTCTTTTGCCCGGGAGGTTAGAATGTATAGGATATACACTATAGAAGCCGCAAGCATAAAATCAAATATAAACCACCATCCGCCCCAGGCAAAACTATAAACCCCGACAAATAAGCCAGAACTTGCTGCAAGAATAATCTTTTTTACCATACTTTTTGACTCCATTGACTCAAGATAAAGCCAAACTATAAACAATGGGAAGAATATATTATGCGGATCCGTGTCAGCAACACCGCCTGCGGTTCTTGTTAGAATAAAAGGATTAATTGCAATAGTAATTGCTGCAACTGCTCCTGCAAAATTCCCTCCAAGGCGCCTTGCTATAAAAAATGCAGGAATAATTGACAAGGCAATTGGTATGGCAGAGATAAAGAAAATAACATCTTTTAATGCGGCATCCTTGTTGAATAATGCAACAATCCTGTAGATAAATGCCTCAAAATAAGCATGGAATTGGTCTGGAGTAGCATAAGCTCCTTTTGGCGCAAGCATGTGGTTGTCAAAAGGTACGCAGCTTTCTGTTTTCTTGTAGCATATCTCATTAGTTTTTATGTCTTTCAGCTCATCCCATGGATGGCCTTGCTCTATAACATTCCTTGCATATCTCCACCAGAAATATGTGTCAATATCACCTAAGTAAGGATATCCCTTGCTGTCTTGCAATTTTGATTTGAAGAAAGCTGATGTTCCTTTAATCTGCTCATCAACCGTTGAGCTTTGCTCTTTTAGAAATTTTTGGAATTCTGCATCAACCAACACATTTTTATTGGCTTCAGGCAAGTTTGGGTATTGCTTGTTTATCTGCTCCATTATCTGTGACCTGAAATATGTGTGGACAGAGTTCCTTGCCCAATCATCTGTCATTGGAAGAGAAGCAGGCTGTACCCTTAGGTATACACTTAATGACACAGCAAACAAGATGATGACCAGCGGAACTATCATGCGCTTGTTATTATCATAAAAACCAACTATGTCAATAGCATCAACTGGTTCTTCAGAATCTTTCGTTTCTTTTTTTTCCTCCTCTTTCTCTTTTTTATCCTCTCTTTTGTTCTTGAAGAAGGATTTAATTTTGCTAAAGTCAAGGGAAATTTCCTCATCATCCCCCTTTTCTTCTGCTTTCTTGGCTTCTTCTTTGGCTTCTTTTGTTTTCTCTTTCTTTTTGAAAAGAGCCTTTAATTTTCCAAAATCCAGCGAGATATCTTCATCATCTTCTTTTTCATCTGCCTTCTTTTTGCCTTCACTTACATTTTCAGACTCTTCTTTGTCTTCTTCAGGTTGTTTATCCTTTCTTTTGGATATACTCTTGATCTTGCTAACATCACTATTTATTTCTTCATCTTCTTTCTCGTTTTCATCTTTACTGGTTTCCACTACATCTTCTTTTTTTATCTCTTTTTTGTCTAGTTCTTTTCTTTTAAATATACTCTTGATTCTGCCAAAATCAATATCTATCTCCTCATCCTCCTCCTTGCTGTCATCTTTACCAGTTTCTGCTGCCTCTTCCTTTTTAGTTTCTTTTTCGCCTTCTTTTTTTCTTTTAAAGATGTTCTTTATTTTACTAAAATCTATAGAAATCTCCTCATCTTCTTTATCACTTTCCAACGCCATACCGAGTCTTGGCTTAGAAAAAGCCATAATAATAAAAAGCTTTCTATTTAACCATTAGCTTTAAAAAATAAAAAAATCTTGGTTCCTTTATTACCAAATCCAGCAACATCCTTGAAGGGTGGTCTCTGTCATGGTTTTCAAGAATATCTTTTACACTATCTCTGCCTGCAAGGGATATCAGCTTGTTATAGTCTTCATCTGAGAACTTATTTAGCATCTTTCTTATGAGCAATGATATAAAAAGCTCTTTTCCAATCTCATTTCTCCACATCTTTTCATAATCCTTATCCTTTATTATAGAGTTTGCCAGCGCTTTTGCGGCCAGCAATCCGGGTATTATACCTCCGCCTGTTGTTGCCTTTACCTGCAAAGCGGCATCGCCAACTATATATACATTATCTGATTGAGCCCTGTTTTTCGGGTTATAAACAGGAATGAGGCCAGACTGCTTTTCAATGATGTCCTCTTTTTTGATTTTTCTTGATGCCATAAAATCTTTAAAGTGAAGTGCGGAATTCCTTTTTGCAGCCAAGCCTACTCTTGCTATGCTGTCATTTTCAGGCACAACCCACCCAAAGAAATCTGGGAAGCCATTCCCAAAAAAAGTTTTATAGCAGCACGGGTCTGTTTTTAGCTTTACCCTTGCCTGGAGCCCAATATAGAATTCCCGTTTTCCGAATAATCCGGAGGATTTTGCAACGCTGCTTAAATGGCCATCTGCGCCTATTAGTATATCTGTTTCTATCCTCTTTATTCTTTTCTTTTCTGTGTCTTTTATTATTATCCTGTTTTTTTCTTTAGCAATAAACCTGTGGTTAAGGAATAAATTTGCTCCAGCATCAACAGCTTTGCTGCACAGATAGCTGTCAAATTTTTCCCTGTCAAGAACGAGTTCAGGGTTCCTCAGGTTAAGCTCAAGAAAATCTTTGCCAGGGGGATATGCACGAATTCTTCTTATCCTGTTTTTTATAAGGCTGTCTTTAATTTTTAATATGCTGCATATAGATGATGTTACAAGACCGGTGCAGTGCACTGGCCTTCCAATTTTGCTGTGCTCTTCAAACAAACAGACATTATAGCCTTTTCTTGCCAGCAGATAGGCTGTGTAGCTGCCTGACGGCCCTGCGCCAATAACGGATATCATGGCAAAAAGAACTCCAAGTTAGTTTAAATTATTTTTTGTTTTTTGCCTGACATAAACAATCATAGAAAAAATTATATACTTTGAAATGTAACTTTAAAATAGTCATAATTAGTAACTACTTAAGTATGCTCAAAAATAGAAAAGTTTATATATGAGATATATTTTACTCACTCTTTGTTAGTATAAAAGGAGTAATCCATAATTCAACTAACTCGATAAAATGTTGGGGGTAAAAAAAATGAATAAGAAAATTTTTGGTTTATTGGCTATCGCACTAATACTTGCAGTTAGCTTGGCTGTTTCTGGTAGCGCTTTATCAGCAGCAGAAATTGCTAATTTGAAAGTAGAGGTGAATGATGATGATGTTACAAGCATAACCTCATTAAAAGATTTTGATAAGACAGATGAGCTGGAGATTATGGTTGCTTTTGATTACAGCAACAGCAGTTTGCAGACAGATATGCAAATTGAGGCTTCTTTAAGAGGCTATGACCATCCTGACCTGATTGAAGACATATCAGATGTTTTCACTGCAAAGCCAGGCAATAGATACACAGAAATATTAAAATTAAAATTGCCTTCAAGGATGGATGCAGGAAACTATGATTTGAGGATATGGTTTACGGCAACAACAGGAGACGCATACGAAGTTCGTTTCCCACTTGATATTTCAGGCAAAAGGCATTCCTTGGAAATCAGGGACATTGTGCTGAGCCCTGAGAATGAAGTTAGGGCAGGCTCTTACTTAATAGTAAACGTTAGGATTAAGAATAGGGGAGAGAAAGCAGAAGAGGATGTTAAAGTCAAGGTAAGCATACCTGCTTTAGGCTCAAGCGCATCAGCTTATATAGACGAGCTTGATGAAGGGGACTGCACTGGCACTGACTGCGACGACTCAGCAACAAGCGAAGACCTTTTTTTAAAGATACCTGACAATGCTGAAACTGGCGATTACACAGTCAAGGTTGATGTTGAGTTTGATGACGGCGACGAAACCGACAGCATGACAACAAAGATAAGGGTTGTCGGAGAGGAAGGCGCAAGCGCACCAATTGCTCCAGCATCAAAGACCATAATCACCGTAGGCCCTGAAACACAGAATATTGCGCAGGGCGCAACTGTTGTTTATCCAATAACAATAACAAATGCAGGAACATCATCAAAAACCTACACAGTAAATGTTGACGGCGCAAACTGGGCGACATTCCAGGTAAGCCCAAGCAATGTTGTTGTGCTGAATGCAGGCGAATCAAAGTCGCTATATATATATGTGACTGCTTCGCAGACAACGGCTGCTGGAGAGCAGATGTTCTCGGTAACGGTGTTAAGCGGAAGCGAAACATTAAAGCAGGTGCCTCTAAAGGCAACAGTTACGTCACAGGCAGCAGCAGCATTCGGATGGAGCAAAATCAAGAAGGCTCTTGAGATAGGGCTGGTTGTGCTTGTCGTATTGCTTGTAATCCTTGGCCTGATAATCGGCTTTAACAAGCTGAAAGGCAGCGAAGAAGAGAGCAAGGACGAAGAAGGCAAAACCTACTATTAATCTTTTATTTTTTTATTACTTATTCTTTGCCTTATAATGCAGAAGTTGATTTAAGCCAGTCAGCGTAAGCGGGGAAAGAAATGCAAAACAAAAAAAAGGTGTTTTTGACAGGTGTTTTGTTTTCTATATCACTATTATTATCATTATTATTAATGTCTTTTGCGCAGGCTGGGCCAGAAACTTACCAGTTCACTATAAATAATGATGGCGATAAGGCAGAGAGCTATGAGCTTAGTGTTGATTTGTTTTCTGAATATATAACCTTTAGCGAGAATCCTGTTTCTATTAACGCAAAAGAAAGCAGGATAATCACATTAACAGCAGATATTCCCTGCGAAAATACAGGCAGCTATAGCCTTAATTTTGTCGTTTACGCCAGGGAGAGCAAGGAAACAATAAAAATACCATTTAGCATTAATGTTCCTTCTTGCCTGGGCTATGATGCGCAGCTTGGCGAGAATGTTATAACAAAGAATGCCACAAAAATAGTTTTCAGGCCTTATAGCGGAATTTATGAGCTTTGCGCGAATGAAAAATCGTCTATTCCTGTGCTTATAACAAATAATGCGCAGCCAAAATCTTTTGGATTTGATGTAACTGATATAGGTTTTGCAAAACTTTCTGGAAAAAAATTGTCATTAAAGGCAAACCAGATGGGAGTTGTTTACTTAAATCTGATTCCAGCCGAGGAGGGCAACTATACCCTTAATGTAAGCATAGCAACTGAAAAGGCAAGGAAGCTGCCTTTAAGTTTTGAGGTAAAAAAATGCTACTCTGCTTGGGTTGACTTTGGCGTTGATGATCTTTCTATCTGCGGCTGCGAGCCCTACAGCTATGACATTTCTGTCGGAAACGACGGAATAAAAAGAGAAGAGATAGCACTAGAGCTTGATGCTCCTGACTGGATAAGCCTGGGGGTTAACCAGAATTTCTGGCTTGACGCAGGCGAAAACATGAGCATAGGGCTTAATATGAATGTTCCGTGCGCAGCAAGAAAGTATAGCGCAAAGCTGGCTGCTTATATTTCCGGGCAGCCTGAACTGAAATTTGAAGATTCTCTTGGGGTAAGTGTGGTGTCCAAGGAGGAATGCTATAAAACAGCAATAGAGGCGCCCGACAGGATTGTTACTGACTATGATGGAATTTCTTTACCCATAAAGGTTATAAGCTATGGAGCGCAGCAGATAGCTTACTCTGTTGATATTGAGGGCCCCGAATGGGTTAAGAGCGACAGCAGCAATGTTAACCTTGGACCAGGAGGAATTGTTGTTATTAATCTTGCAATAAATCCTGGCGAGGATGTTAAGGAAGGAAACTACAAGGCAAAAATAAGCATGGATTCAGAGAAGGTTTCTTATTCAAAAGACATTTACATAAGGCTAAGAAAGAAAAACCCGTTTTTTGAGGGCTTTGCAAAGCTATTCTCTTCTTATTCAGCATATATTTATAGCATAGCCGGAATTGCGCTTGTCGTCATTCTGATGCTCTTCTTGGCGTCATCAGCCAGAAAATCACAAAAAATAAAGACTGAGAAAAGAAGAAGAAAAAGGAAAAGCAGGGCATGGCTGGCATGGCTTTTTATCCTGATTTTTGCCGGGCTGGTTTACCTTGCCAATACGCTCCTTGCAAAACAAACCAGTTTATTGTGGCAATGGATTATTTGGTGGAGGTATTATATATATGCGCTTGTTATAGCCATACTGATTATTGGCATTATATCCAAATACGGCAGAGGAAAAAAGAAGGGGAGAAATAAAAAACAGGAAAAATGGGCAGAAGCTGAAGAATCCAAAAAAACAGAAAAATCCAAAAAAACAGAAAAAATTCTTAAAGAAAAGAAAAGAACAAAAAAACCAAGAGAATACCTAAAATACCTTTTTATTATAAGTTTCATTCTCATTTTAGCTGGAGTGCTGGTTTACTTTTCCATTTATTTTGATTTATGGAAGTACGTAGCTGATTTTCTGCTTATCTACTATCCTTATATTATTGCGGGGTTTGTGCTGCTTATAGCATTGATTATTGTCTTAAGATTCTACAGAAAAATTTTTTACCGCAAAAGAAAGAGGAAAAACAGCGATGACAACGAGCCTAAATCCTAACCAGCCCTATAATCTTTAGAGACTCGTAAACCATTCCTGCGAGAAACATCAGTATAAGCAAAATATCAACTATTCTTATTGAGCTTATTGAATACTCCGGATTTCTGTCGCCTATTTTCTTTGCATTCCATACCATCATTATAATCAGCACGCCCATTATCCCCCCCGACACAACCCCAGCAAGGTCAATAACCTTCACGAACGCATCTTTTGTTTTTATCAATATAAGGGCAACTGCGGCTATGAATGGTATAAAGCACGCCAAGAATGTTGATAATCTCTTGCTGCACTTAAAATCAAAGTTGTACATTTCCTTCAGCGCAAGGCCGACTGCTATGAAGCTTGTTGCCATTGTCAATATGCCAAAAGCAAGGCCAACCAATAAAAATTTTTTTCCGAGAACAGCGCCAAGGCCGATTATAGCATCCTCTGTCATTTTTTCAGGGCCGACGATTCCAACAACAACCAATGCAAAAAGGACATAAACCACAATTGGTATCAGCGAGCCGATTATTATTGCTTTTTTAATCTTCTTTTTGTTGTCCTTAAGCTCAATGCCTATTTCTGGAATTGCTGCTGCGCCAAGATAGGCAAACAGAATAACTCCATAAGGCAAAAATAATCTTGCTGTATTAAACCCAGCCAGGTTCTCTATCTTTACTGAAGAATAAGCAAAAACCACAAAAAAAAGCATTATGCACAATATCAAAAACACCATCAGCAATTCGCTTTTTTCTATTGCCTTTATATCCTTATAGACAAGAAAGCCTGCAATGGCAAAGAACACTATAGAATAAACCAGAATACTACCGCCAATAAGCGGCGCAAAAATAGCGTGCAAAAACTCGCCAACCTTGATAGTATACGCAACCAAGGCGCCGTACAATCCAAAAATCATGCTGAAAATCATCAGGGCTTTTCCTGGCCTGCCAAGATATTTCCCGGCATAGCCCGTAAGCTGGTGGTCTTCCCTTGTCCTGAGCATAATTTCGCCTACGTAGAGGTTTATAACCATAACGCCAAGGCCTATAATTATAATGTCAACAAGCCCTGTTAGGAATCCTGCTTTTGAAACAACATAAGGTATGCCCAGAATGCCTGCGCCAATAACCATGCCGACTAATGTCGCAACTGCCTCTAAGAAATCGCCCCTCTTTTTTTTAAACATGCAGCAATCTTTTATTTGGCTTTATATAAATCTTTTTGTTGGAAAAGGATGGGGATGCTGGGATTTTCGTTATTATTTCGAACCCAGATTCACCGGTATCTTCTTCATCGGCAAAAAAGCCTCATCGCTCCAATGACTGGAGCCGGTAATAATAGCCAGGTTATACTACATCCCCATCAGAATTTCAGAGAATTTTGTCATTATATAAATATTATGATTTAAATTTATTTTTTATCAATAGCGCAGTTACACACTCACAATTAGTTGTTTATGGCTTTCGTTTTTCTCGGATTTTATTGTTATCATTGTTGCAGTTACACATTCACAAATAGTTGTGTACCGGTTTGTGCTTAACTATTTTTATTTTAATTTTTTATTAACAAAAATTATTTTTAATTATTGCACACAACCAACAACCACAAATAATTGTGCTCTCATTTGTGCACCAATGATTTAATTTTAATGATTATTATTCTAACCTTTGCCAGCTCGCCTGCACGGCTCGCATTTATGTTTGTTGGCAATCGCTCTTTTCGCTTTATTAACACTTAAAACCTAAAAACTTATCTTGTCGCCAATCCCTGTTTTTGTTTTCTGTATTATCCCCTCTGGCAGCTCCAGGATATATGCCGCTTTTTTCTGCGTTGTATAAAAGGAGAATGGCTTGAAACTCCTTTTCATCTCGATAACTCTCTTATTTTTGCCTAAAAATAAGACATCAATCGGGAAAAACACAAAAACCATGTGCAGTGATATCTTCTCTTCTTTGTCATAAATAAAAATTAATCCTTTGTCTTTTAATTTTTTATGGAGGATCAGCCCTATTGACTTATTTAGAAAATTTCTGCAGAATTTTATTTTATCGGCAAGAATCTTATTTTTTGTCGTATTCTTCAGTTTCATCAGCTTATTATTCTTATCCTTTAATATAAATTTCTTTTTATTTGTTTTATTTTACAACTTATTAGAAGTTCTAAATGTTTATATAGCCTCTGGTTTTCCTAAAAGAATCAGAAGGGGGTCGTTAGACAAAAACAGATTTTTGATTTTTCCGAAACATAAAAAACACAAAAAGTGTTTTTTAGTCTCGAAAAAGCAGGCTTTTTCGAAACATAAGAAATGTCTAAAACATTTCTGGGCTTCGAAATTCATTCTGAATTTCGAAACATTTAAATATTAGTATTAAAATTACAATACAAAAGGGGTTAAGCAATATTGTATTTAAAGAGGATGTTTAGATGAAAAAAGGGGCAAAGACAAACCTAAAGATAATCTTTTCTGCTATAGTGCTCTTGGCTGTGATGGTTGGTGTTGTTTATGGTTTTAGTATAACTTTTGTTCTTCCAGCACCGAACTCTCGATTAAATTGGTCATCTAGTGGTGTTTTTATCTTAAATATTACTTTAGGGGGAAATGCAGGAGGGGTAAACCTGATATCAACAAATACTACTGTTGTAAATGCCTCTTTTTATTTTAATCAGAGTAATACTTGGACCTTGATAGGACATAATACCACAGGTAATGTTACAAATATGACTTTTGGTTGGGTTATATCAACCATAACAAATGGAACATATACTATTAATGCAACTGCCTGTATTAATTCCACAAATGCTGATGAAAGATGCAATAGCACAATTGTAACAGGAATTCAGATTGATGCTGTTCTGCCAACACTAACAAGCTTTTCTCCAGCTAATCTTGGTAGAACTTTCAGATATATCCAAATTGCACCAAATGATGCTAATCTTGATACGTGCATAGTGTATGTCAGAAATACTTCTAATACACAACCTGCTTTAAATGACTCAACAGGAACCGGTTTTCTAGCAAACTTCACAAACAGTTCAATGACTTCCCAGCAAACATGGACAATTAATGTTTTGCAAAGCGGATACATTAATGGAACTTATAACTGGAGCGTCAGGTGTAATGATACTTTCGGAAATGTTAATGCAAGTTTGTTTGATACAAATTTTACCTTTAATATTGATACAAAGCCATTCTTAGAAAGTGTTTATCCAGCTAATCTTGGGTCAACCTCACAATACATAAAAGTCACGCCAACTGATTATAAAGGGCTTGATACATGCACAGTTTATGTTGGAAACACTTCTGCTAACCAACCTAATCTAAACCCAACTGGCACCGCATTAACAGCAAACTTCACAAACAGAACAGGCAGCGGCGGTAACTTATCTTCTGGTC
>Ga0209541_10006825_pt1 | contig 19359 bp, 22 predicted proteins | sample RifCSPlowO2_01_FD_184027 | JGI IMG/M metagenome (GOLD analysis project Ga0209541, IMG submission 184027) | Groundwater microbial communities from Rifle, Colorado - Rifle CSP2_plank lowO2_0.1 (SPAdes) (version 2) | ecosystem: Environmental > Aquatic > Deep subsurface > Groundwater | place... | reverse complement strand
GTTCTAACTTTTTCTAACAAACACCACATAACACGATTTGAAGGATTTCGGAGCGCGCGGATTGCGGAGCTTGGATTCTTTTCACCAATTTCGCCAAGCCAATTCCACGGTTTTGCGAACGAAACGTTAAGACGGCCCCCCACGATACGGCGGTTCGTAAAAAAGTTTAAAAACAATATGGTAAAGTATTTCATTTACTGTAGAAAATCTAGCGAGGATGAAGAGCGGCAGATTTTGAGTATTGAAGCACAACTTCAAGAATTGCGTGATTTTGCCAAGCAAAATAATCTGTTTGTAGTTAAAGAATTTTACGAAAGTAAAACCGCCAAGGAACCAGGGAGAGAAGTTTTTAATGCTATGGTTTCAGAAATTGAAAAAGGAAATGCCTCGGGAATTTTAGCGTGGAATCCTGACAGGTTGGCTCGAAATTCCATAGATGGTGGAAGAATTATCTATTTAGTGGATACTCTCAAAATCCAATCGCTTAAATTCCCTACTTTTTGGTTTGAGGCTACACCCCAAGGAAAATTCATGCTTTCGGTGGCTTTTGGGCAAGCTAAATACTACACTGACAATTTGAGAGAAAACATTTTGCGTGGCATTCGCCAGAAAATCCGCCGTGGCGAACTTTCGGCAAAAGCCCCGATTGGGTATTTTAATGAACCAAGATTAAGAACTATTGAACCCAATAGAAAAACTTTTACAAAAGTAAAAACCATTTTACGGGCTTTTGCCACGGGCGAATTCTCGCTTACGGCCATTCAACGCAAAATGTTTTCTCTTGGCTTGGTTGGTAAAGACGGAAAACTCCCCCACCTTTCCACCATTTACAATATGCTAACCAATCCCTTTTACTACGGACATTTTCGTTATCGGGGTGAAGTACATCAGGGGAGCCACAAGCCCATGATTTCCAAGAAACTGTTTGATAAAATTCAAGCCGCACTTGTTGCCAATGGCAAACCCCGCAAAAATCGTGGGCCGAAAAACTTTGAGTTTCTTAATTTTGCAATTTGCGGAGAATGTGGATATTCCATAACCGCCGAACGGCATATCAAAAAAAGTGGATTGAAATTTGTGTATTATCGCTGTACCCACAAGAGCAAAATCATTGCTTGCACCCAACGCTTTTTGCGTGAAGAAGTTTTAAGTGAGCAAGTAAAAGAAAATATCCAAAAAGTTTCTTTGCCTGACGAGTGGAAAGAAAAGTATCTTGCCAAAGTTGGCGAGTGGGAGAAAGAAAATTCTCAATCATCAACTTTGTTTACTGAAACTCTAAAAACCGAACTTTCGGCCGTGAAAATAAAAATAGTCCGTCTGATGGACGGCTATCTTGAGGGAGGTTTTGAACTTTCTGAATTCCAAGAAAAGAAAAATATCCTAATGGGACAAAAGAAAGATGTTGAAGAGAAATTATCGGAATTTGAGCGGGAAGGAAACCATTGGCTCGAACTGGTCAAAAAATGGATAATTGAGGCTAATCAAGCACAAAATCTGGCATTATCCCAAAACTTTTCTGAAATGAAACAATTTTTGAAAACCGTCGGCTCGAACCGCCGTATCGTGGGGGGCCGTCTTAACGTTTCGTTCGCAAAACCGTGGAATTGGCTGGGCGAAATCGGTGAAAAGCATGCGGGCTCCGCGGTCGGCGGTTCCTCGGAAATCCCAAATCTAAAAATGTGGACTTCGTGCTAATTCAGTGGAACCAAATCTTACAAGAGTTGCGACAATGGCATCAACTTAGCATTGACGCAAAACTGCATGTTTCAGCTTAGAATAAGCACGAATTCACTTGTATTGTGCTATTTATAGCAGATTATTGGCTCCCATGCAATTATGATTTTTACCCCACTCCCCCGCTCACTATACTTTTTGGAAATTTTATTTGGAACCACCCCAGTACGGAAAATCGAGTACCTTCTACTAAAATATATTTCTCATAGGATCCTTCTGCGCGGGCGCGCGACACCCCACCCCAAAACTGGAAAATCTTTTTTCAAAAAGGGTGGTTATACATCTAATTTATTTTTACAATCTGGCAATGGAATTACGGGTGGTTTTCCTAAATTAACCCACTCTGTGCCAGTATCTCTTTTTAAAAACCTACTGAAATAATTTTGATTCTTGTTCTTTTCTAATTCTTCTTGCAGGTTAAATCTAATTAACCCCTTACGAGGATATACCTGTGTGACCTGGTAATCATGATCCGCATAAGCAAGTAAAATCCAGATTTCTTGAAATGGAACTTTTTGCTTAGAAATTTCATCGTACAAGTAATCGAAATTTATTGCTTTACCTGGCCACCGCACATATACTACAAGGAAAAAATGATTAGGATATCGCTTATTTATTTTCTTATTGATAATCTCCATTAGATCTCCCTGGCTATTTTCTACCCAATCAGTTACTTCAATGTTCGCAATTAAACGCTGGTTGCCTTTATTAGTAACTTCCAAATAAGAAACATACACATCAGGAGTTTCCTGTTCAGTTTCTATTTCAACATGATAGTGGTATTGGTATTGCGAAATACGCCTTTGCCCCAAGGCAAAGAGTGCGCCAACCCAGGCCTCACGTTCGTGTTTGCATTTTACACTCTTTATAGCAAAATCGCTTCCACATTGTTGAATAATTTCGTTAAAACGCTCAACGATGAAGTTTGGACTTATCCATAGTCCTTCATATAGTGAATCACTCATAACTTGAATTTACCAGTTTTTTGTTTAAATACAAATAAAAAAGCATCACAAGATACTTTCAAAAAAATACGCCCCAGTGAAATTGCTTTCACCGGGGCTTATTGGAGTAGTGATGGGCTATTTAATGCCCAGTAGCCGTTTCCACCACAACCGAGTGATTTCAGGTTTTGGCAGAAACTTTTGTGGTTCGGGGTGGACTTCGATTGAGGCGACCATGTGTAAGTTGAGATCGTGATAGTTGGAGCAGCTATCAAGTCGATGACCGCCTTGAAAAACGCCCAAGGCATTATCGCAGTGGCTGTAATACACCATCGCCTCGTCTACTCCCCATACGCCGCCATGTTTGAACCGAATAATTAGATGCGTCTTATCAGGAACACACTGGTCGAGAATCGGGAACATCTCATTTTTCATTTGAAATCTTCCTAAAAAGGTGCTGGTAATTATTTCAATCTTCCACTTCAGAAAAATCTATTCGCATAAATTCCTCTGAAGTGAAAGGATTTTTTAAGGAAATCCTTGAAACCATAACGGCCTTTGCATTCTGAAAAATTCAGAACGGACTTTTACGACATTTCTTGGTGCGACCACGTTGGCTTTCGCCAGCTCCAAGCTCGTCGGATTTTTATTTACGCCGAAGCTAACTCACGAACACCGTCACGTTGCACATCAATTGCGATAGCGTCCCACTTGCCTTCGTCAGGCCAGCGGTAGGACTCCCATTGATAGGAGGTTCCGTGATTGTAGAGCTTCTGCCACCACCATTTGGCAATGGCCCACTGTTGGAAAGTGGTGCCGCCATTGATCACAACCACCGTGTGGTAGTCGAAATCCTCCGGATAGAAGTCCCCGTGACGAGTGACCTCCAACCTCTCGACTGGAGCGACTTTTTCCAGAGCGGGCGGTGTTGGCAATTGATCTCCCGGAGCAGTCACAAGCAGGATGCTCGTGATTTCCCCACGGTCGGTGGTTTTCAGCCACTTCTGAACGTCAGAGATGATGCCTTCCACGCTGCGCCCCAACGGAACGATAACTTTCATGGGTTTTTCCTTTCTTGTAAGTCCCATGGATTCAATGCACAACGAACGTCGTTAATGCACTGAAATATGGGGGCAATTTATTGTTTAGCTTGCCCAGAACTAAGTAGATTTGGGGTAACCTACAACCTTACGCTCACAACTCGAAACTTGGTGGCTCATTGTGCAAGGCCAGATTAGGAAGAGCGATCGCCCTCTCTCTTTTTCGGCAGTAGATCATATCCCAGTGCTTGGCACCAACGGGGTAGAAACCGAAGACTTGAAAGTTTTCGGTTCTCTCAACGGCTTGATGAGCCACACCCGCCGGAATGACGATTGCGTCACCTTGGCTAACCTTCACAAGCTTGCCAAGCCGATGGCCGCCCAAACGCAGGGTAGCCGAGCCTTGATACACAACTAACGCCTCATGCGTTGTTGAGTGATAGTGTGGTCGCTTGAAAACTGGCCACAACCATTCAAGATTCCAGCCGATTTCAAAAGCACGATTCTTGATGACGACCTCAGCTTCCACGGGGCCAGCACCAAGAAACGTAACCATCTTCCGAGTCACGATGACCGGAAAACGAGAATTCGGAATAAATCCATCATCTTCGAAAAAGAACTTTTGCATTGTTGCTCCTTGTGAAAATTTCCATCGTACACTTCAGAAAAGTCTATCGAAATAAACTGCTCTGAAGTGTGGCGGTCGATGAAATCATTCCATCGACCGCCTTGTTGATTAGTATCCGCCGGACTCGGTCTGTTTTTCGTACATTTTGTCGGCGTCTGGGCACTTTGGTGCCAGAAAGGCAGATGCATATTTTTGGTGCGTAGTATCCACCCCAGAAAGATGCAACAACCAGATGCTATCGCCTTCCTTCAATCCATCAAATTCGGCTAAGAACCGATGGGAGTGAAAGATTTCGAGGTGCAGGGTTGTGCCCGGCGTCAGTTTCGCCAGACCCGGTTTATCGTAGTCGTATTTCAGCACGACTATGATGCCCCGTTCGCGGAACTTACCCAGCTCCGCTTCTTTTTTGCTCACCACCGTCCAGTGACGGTGAGCGATCTTGCTCGCATCGTCGTTGGCGCGAACAACCAAATCGTCCTGCGGCCAGATTTTCTTCTCACGGTTTTGTTGGCAGCCTACGAGGCCGATCAACGCAATCAGTCCGAACATAACGAAACGCATGGTTTTCTCCTGCCTAATTTTAGGCGATTAAGGTGCAGTCGGTCACTTCAGAAAAGTCTTCACTGAAAACTGCTCTGAAGTGAGGGAGAGATTTTATTGTAGGCACTCTCCCATAGCCTTTGTTTGGATCAGCTCGGAATCGAGCTGTAACCGGTTAACCATCCGAACATGATCGATTCGCGATGCTGTTCGGACAGGCGGACGTTACCGACGTAGGCGACGACTTTCGGATGCACGGCGAGCAGGCAATCAGAGTTTTGGCCCTGAATGACCTCCTTGACGGCTTCGCTGCGCCGGCTGTAGGTCGGCACGACCACGCGGGGTCTCTCCTGCTTAATGCGGGCGAGAGCCTTCGCTGCGATTCGCTTGAATTCCGCCAACTCCGATTCGGAGATGACGATGGGCGGTTCGCACTGGCATTCGAAGCATCCGCACTCGGTGCACGGTTCTTCTTCCTGGGGCCGAATAGACTGGCGCCAGGCGAAGTCGTGCATCTTGTAGATGGTGATGGTCGGATTCGGATCCTCCCAATCCCAGCCCTCATCACTGGCCTCGACGATGTATTGCACATCGCGATCCAGTTTGAGAAGCTGAGCACCGATCTCGCTGGTCACTTCGTTGACCCTGGTTCCGTGAGGAACTCGGGTGGTGTGTTGTCCCGATTCGAGCTGAACCAGCTCGCCGGGAGACACACACCAGAAACGACGGTAGCCGCTGTGCGAACCCCAGCTATCGGCATCGTGATGCCAACCGCCGGGCCGAACTTCGAGCAGGTTACGATCCCCCCGCTTCACGATCACGTCATTGACGGAACCGGTGAAGGAAGGCAGATTCGCAATGACCTGCTTGATGAACGGAAACTCGCGCACCATCTGATCGAACTTCTTGCTATCCATGTCGGACTCCTTTTCCCTACCAGGGAAATAAAGGTACTTTTGCCGCTTTCCAAGCACCGCTTGGCACGAGGGCAAATTGACGTGTCTTATAGGGGAAAGAACATCTTTACCCTATATACCTCTATTATAGCATAGGCCAACATATATGTCAATAGTTGCAGGAATTTGTCAATCCCTCACTCAAAGTGGGCTAAAAAGCCCCTATTTTACAACTATTTTACTCTATCTAAAAAGTGGGTATGAGAAGGTTGAAATGCAAGAAAAATACCGTTTCTATCGTTTATTTTAGTTCGATTTTGTAGATGCTTGTACCTTACTTTTATAACCTTCCTCGTATGAAAAATACAAAGCAGAATACATAAGTGCGCAGGAAACCAGCGAGGCAACTATTCCGTACTTTATATAAATGTCTGCCGCCAGTTTTAATATAGCGATCATCAAAAGAAAAATCCCTGATGCGTAAACTATTTTCTTGGCGTTTTTCCAGGTAAATAGGCCTTTCAAGAAATTAGAAAATTTATTTTTTGTAGGTCTTTCCTCCCAGTATCTATATTGTTTTTCTTCTCGCGGATACATTTTTTTTCAGATTATGGTAAATTTCGATGTTATTTCATTAAGAAATTTCTTCACTTCGACCATAGTATTTATAAACAACCCTCCGACAAGCATCATAATGGCCAGGTGACTGCCATCTTCTTCTTTACCAAAAAAGTGACTGCAAAAAATCTGGCCAAATTGGATGTCCAAATCCTTATTTTCTGGAGAAAGGATTTTAGAATACTCGTTGGATCTTTCCCAAAATAAATTACCAAATTGATCCTTCTCTGCTGGATCCCTAAAATACTGATTGAAAATTTTGTATTGAATCCCGCCAATGATATTTTTTGTTATGGGGGTATCGCCGAAAATTGTAAAAACTGCTCTTACAACTGCAAACATTGAAACAATCATTATTTCCCTGTCCTGCTCCCTACTGATTAAAATTTGCTTATCAATATTTTTAATGTCGAAAACCAAGGCGCCGTAGCTGGCATCAAAAAATCCACTAAGCGATTCAGTAATTTTATCTGTTGTTATTTTTCTTGAAAAAAATCCCATAAAGTTGCTTACCTCGTGGGAACCAAAAAGCCCACCACGGGAGATAGTGCCGAAGCACTCATGCAAGTTTCCCTGCACGGCCAGTAACGACAACCCCATGATGGGTTTTTTACTCGTTACTGGTCTTGCTTCCATATCCTACAGAAAATCTATAGGGGTTAGGAAATGATATTAAGTTGTTAATTTAACTATAAATGAAAAGTGGCTATTTTTCAATGATTTAGATTGAAATAACCCTCTAAAAGCTATATAGTTTAAGCATAATGAAAATGAGTATGAATATGACAGAATTAAATCAATTTCAAAAAGATATAATTGATGCGCTTGGTATTATTTATAAAAATTTCCTCATTCAAAACAAGAGAAGTATTGAAGTATTTCTTGGAGATTTTCGTACCAGTAAAATTGACCCAGAAACTTTTTTTGACACCGTATTTGCCCTAAAAAAGCATGGCATTGGCATTGATGAGTATGACCGGGATTCGGTGCTTTCGCAAGAACAGAAAATGGGAGCAAGAAATACTCCGTGTTGCGAAATCCAGTTACCGGAAAATTTTGAAATGATCTATCATACCCTTCGCACTGAATACGGGGACAGATCAGAGAAAAGTATAAAGGAAAACAAAAAAAGTGATGTGCTTTATCTTAACCCTGTTGGGGACTTATGGCGGGAGCCAAAACAGGATCACTGTTATTCCATGGGCGAAAACAGTGATCGGCATAAAATTCTTCTCTATCTAATCAAAAATAAAGGCTACCAGTCCGCCTCCCTAATTGTCGAAGATTTGCCAGGAAAAAGCGAGCAAGTTACGAGAACAGAAATACAAAAAATAAATAAAAACTTTACAAAAAATCTCGGAAAAAAGATGGGTAAACTTATAGATGGCAGAAAAGGTAGTGGCTATCGAATAGCCCATGCTATAAAAATTGATAAATCTTGATATTCCTCTGATACTCCCTTCATAGTGTTTATAACTTTTTTATAAAACGGCAATTTGAAGCCGTTTTTTGTTTTGTAAAAATACCAAAAGATTATGTCGGGCGTAGGAATGAATTTTGTAATATCAGGGTATGAAAAAACTTGATCAAAATTCTATCTATCAAACATCTGACCTTCCGCTCGCAACTGTCATATCCCTTTCCTTCTCTATTAAGTCAGTAGACAGGGAAAATCCGCGCAAAGCGCAGTTTATATTTGAAAGAAACTCAAAACTTGATGCGCTGATCGAAGATTATTGGAACGGCAATTTAAAAGTCGAACCCCAGCAGTTCTTTAACCAACTTCGGATAGTCAAAGCGCGACTATACGGAGAAAATTAGCCATGCTAAGCATCGAGCGGGTTAAGGAATTACTTGGTGATCCTACCATTTCAGATCAAGAAGTAGAAGAAATCAGAAATGCTTTTGATGCACTTGTACGGGATGTGGTCTTCGAGCAGTGGCTGGGCGAAAGGAACAAAAATAAAACAAAACCATGAAAACTAAAATCGATGATGAAAAGTTAATCGACGGCATACAAAAAATACTTATAGAAACCGGTAATGAAAATACTTCGAGAGAATATGCAACCCGCCTTCTTGAAATTACTAATCTCATAATCGAGGTTGCCTCCGGTGAATTTGAGTGTAGTAAATGTAAGGAAAAATTCCAAATTTACTTAGCGCGGCCAGATAAAAATAAGCAATAAAATTAAAATATAAATTCAAGGATATGAAAATTCAAGAGCTAAAAACTAATCTCGACTGGGCGCTATACTATCGCAGTATCGGATGGAGTGCCTTTCCTATAAAGTCGCGCGACAAGACACCCATTTTTAAATGGGAAAAATATCAAACTGAAATCGCTACCGAAGAACAGATGCGCCAGTGGTGGAAACAATTTCCCGATGCCAGCATTGGGGTTGCCACGGGAAAAGTATCCGGCATAGTAGTCGTAGATATTGAAGCCGGAGGAAGTATTACCGATCTTCCCCCAACTGTTATGGCTCGCAGTGGCGGTGGCGGTTTTCACTTCTTCTATAAACATCCTGGTGCCGTAGTCAAAAACAGGGTAAGGATTTTAGATAAAACCGACATACGCGGAGACGGCGGTTATATCGTTGTAACCCCATCGCTGCATAAATCCGGTAAGCGTTATGAGTGGGCCGTTGATCCCGAAAGTGCAAAGCTGGAAGAATTTCCCCATTGGATCGTTGAAAAATGTACGGAAAGTGCAAAAACAAAAGTTGATTGGAATAATTTTTTAAGTGCCGATAACTCGAAAGGCACGCGGAATCAGCAAGCCGCGGCTCTGGCTGGTAAAATTTTATATCATAATCCCATAGAAATGTGGGATGTAATTGGCTGGCCCGCGCTACAGGAATGGAACAGAATCAAGAACAGTCCCCCACTTTCTGAAAAAGAGATTAAATCTGTGTGGGAAAGCATCAAAAAAGCAGAACTTGAAAGAAGGGTAAAAAGGGACAAAGAAAATTCTGGTGATAACAGAAAAAGTCAAAGTGAAAAACTTATGAGGACTATTGACCAGCAGGAACGAATCGTACTTTTCCATAATGAATTAAAAGAACCATTTATCAGGGTGCCTATAAAAAATCATGAGGAAATATGGTCATGCCGTAGTAAAATGTTTAAGCGATGGCTCGCCAAGGTTTATTGGGAAGAACATCGCAAGGCCATCAATAGTGAAAATTTGCACTCGACAATTAACATGATGGAGAGCCAGGCGTGTTTTAGTGGTAATCAATACACACTACACAACCGGAGCGCATGGTATGAAAATGCTATATGGTATGATCTTTCTGATTCAGAATGGCAGGCAGTCAAAATTACTACCGAAGGGTGGGAAGTAATAAAAAATACTCCCATACTATTTAAGCGATACTCTCATCAACAGGCACAGGTTGAACCGGTACAGGGTGGGGATATAAAAGATATTCTAAAATTTATTAACATTCAAAATGAGGATCAGAAAATTTTGCTTCTTGTATGGGTTGTTTCATGTTTTATCCCGGATTTTCCCCACCCTATTCCTAATTTTTACGGCGCCCAGGGATCGGCGAAATCATTGATGTGTAAAATACTAAGGAAAATTATCGACCCTTCGGCTATTGAAGTATTAAGTTTCCCAAAGGACATTCAGGAATTCGTACAAATTATGGCGCATCATGCGTGTATCTTTTTCGATAATGTATCTCATTTATCGGATCATATTTCTGATGCACTTTGCAAAGCCGTCACCGGTGATGGTTTTTCAAAGCGAGAACTATATAGCGATGAAGACGATATTATATTTTCGTTTAGGCGATGCCTGGGTATTAACGGCATTAACATAGCGGCAAAAAATCCTGACCTACTGGAAAGAAGTATACTTTTTGAACTGGAACGGGTTCCGGAGGAAAAAAGAAAACAAGAAGATGATATTTTAAAAGAATTTGAAAACCAGCGCGCGCAAATTATGGGTAGTATTTTTGATGTTGTAGTTAAAGCATTAAAAATCAAGGAATCCATAAAACTCAATTCATTGCCTCGTATGGCAGATTTTGCTGTATGGGGATCCGCCATTGCAGAAGGAATAGGATACACAAAAGAGCAGTTTCTTGGCGCATATTATAGGAGCATCAAAGACCAAAATTCAGAGGTTCTCTACAATAGCTTGGTGGCAATAAGTGTCATTCAATTCATGAAAGATAAAAATGAATGGAGTGGCACTCCATCCCAACTGCTTGAAGAATTGAAAATTGCCGCTGGGGCCCAGGATATAAAAGTAGAAAAAGAAAAGGATTTTCCAAAAGCAGCGAATACATTAAGCCGGCAACTAAATAAGCTAAAAACAAACTTGGCAGACGAAGGTTTAGAAGTAAAGTTTGGCATTGAGAATAAAAGTCGAAAGGTGTATATCCGAAAAAAGCAGAAAAATATCGAAGGCATCGATGAGCCGTCACGGGAAATCGAAAACGATGAAAACGATATTTTACCTAACTTTTAAGATTACATGTGCCCATACAAATATGGCAGACCGCCTAAATTAAAAATTTATAAAGATTGGCAATACATAATATCGTGCAAAGTGTGCGCGGTGGATTTTCGTCCCCAGCATGAAGACAGGTATCGTCGATATTTAAAATTGTGTCATCCTTGCCGGATGAATTACAGCAAGCAACGATACCATAAATACTATGTGCCATACTTTAATGCTCTATCACCAGAAAGGCAAGAAACGATCAAAAAAGCGAGATATATTGTATGGAAACAGTGGGTGCAAACCCATATAGATAGGCGCAGAGAGCAAGCGCGGCGTAGCTATCATAAGCGTAGGATAGCTATCGGCGGCGCGAAATAGAGGGTGCATTAGATTTTTATGTTGATTGTCAAGTTTATCCCCTTGCCTTTTTATTTTGATGGGTTTATTATTAAATTGTTCATCCAGGTTCGTAGTTTTACCCCGAAGTTTTTTTATTGCTTGTTGCCTTAAAGGGGCGGCTATGCCAATAAGCAATCCTTCGGGAATGTGGATTTGGATGAACCTTAGCCGTCCCTTTAAGTTACTAAAATTTATGACAAAAGGTATTATCTATATTAGGGTAAGTTCTGAAGAACAGACCAAAGGCACATCGCTTGATGATCAAGAAAATCGATGTCGAAAGTATTGTAAAGATAACAATATAGAGGTTTTGGATGTATTCAGAGAAGAAGGAGTATCGGCCAAAACCACCGACCGAAAAAAGTTACTTGAAGCGATGGAATTTTGCAGAAAAAACAAAGGCAGGATGGAATTTTTTGTAGTCTGGAAAGTGGATCGTTTTGCGAGAAATACGGAAGATCATTTTGCGGTTAAAAAGATCCTTGCAGATTCCGGAGTAAGTTTAAAATCTGTAACAGAACCCATTGGCAAAGATCCATCAGAAGCATTGTTTGAAACAATTCTTGCCGGCTTTGCGCAATTTGATAATGCAATCCGTAAACAGCGATGCTCTAATGGTATGCTTGCCCGTTTGAGGCAAGGCATTTATCCTTGGCATCCGCCGGTGGGATATACGGCACTTGGTGCAAAAAAACGCGGTGAAAAGAAAACTGGCCCCGATCCGATAGATGAAAATATATTTCCTATTCTTCAAAAAGGACTAAGAGCGTATTCCGAAGGTAATTTTAATTCCCAGGTTGAGTTAGCGGGCATGCTTGATAAATGGGGTTTAGCCAAAATTCGTGGTAAAAAAACTACTTCTCAATTTGTAGACAGAATTATTGGAAGGCATCTTCCCTTTTATATGGGTGTTTTGATTGATCCCGAAACAAACGAAGAAATTCTTGGTTTGCATAAGCCGATGATTACCAAGCAAGAGGCGTATAAAATTAGGCTGATCCGCGCCGGTAAACTTACCAATAACTTTAAAAGGGATGTCTATAACCCTAATTTTCCATTGCGCAGGACTGTAATGTGCCTGGAATGCAATAAAGCGCTCACGGGAAGCATTTCAAAAGGCAATGGCGGAAATTATGCCTATTATCATTGCCGAACCAAAGGATGCCCTATTTACGGCAAAGGAGTAGCTAAAAAAGAATTAGAGGAACAATTCATCACACACCTTGAAGAAATAACTCCAAAGGATAAGTGGTTTACTATATATCAAGAAACGGTAATGTCTATTTGGCAGGAAAAAGGAAAAAGTTTTGAGTTGGATGCGGTAAATTACCAAAAACAGTTGGATGGCCTTTTGCAAAAGAAAAAGAAGATCCAGGATCTTCTCGAAGACAATACCTATACCAAGGAGGACGGCAAGGAACGCTTAGCAGAAGTAGAAAACCAAATTATGGCTTCCAAAATATCGTTAAGCGAAGCCAACATTGAAAAGTTTGATATTGAAACTGCTTTAACCTATGCAACGAACTTTATCAAAAATCTGGGCCGGCAATGGATTGATCTCGCTCCCCAACTCCGGCCACGGTTTCAAAAGTTAGTATTTCCCGAAGGAATTCCCTATTCCCGCGAAAAAGGATTTGGAACCGCTAAATTAGGCCTTATTTACGAACAAATTAAGCAATTTGATGGAAAAAAATCACAAGATGTGGACATAGCGGGCAAAACATTGAACAGACTTCAAGTCTATCTTTTAAAGTTTTGGGACTACTATCAGTCTAGTCCGGCACTCCAAAAGTCGCTTTCCAATGCTTAGCCACCATACTTAATGCTGTTAGTATAGCATTTTATGCCTTCAAAAATCAATAATAATTTGGAAAAGAAAAAGCCCTTGATGTAATCTCGGGCTTTCTGATTTTTGCGACTATTTAGTCCTCTTGGGCTCTCAAGTAGAAGGCTCCTCTTGTTGAGTCGTACTGCACACGTTTGCTTACTCCCAAATTAAACTTCTTAAGAGTGCTATCATCCTCTTCTGAGTTCATAGCATACTCGTCTGGAGAGTAAACTGACACATTAGCAGTATCTAAGCTTTCCGTAGCCTGATATGCCGCTCCACCCGGTTTCTGGACAACGTAACCTTCCTTGCTTTCGAAGTACTTCTCGCCATTAGCAGGAACGATGGCCCAACCACCATTCCCATATTTTTTCAGTACTCCGACATACTCTTTCCCAGCATAAACCGTGTAGGCTTCATCCCCTTCAGTGGGAACAAGACTTTCAGCCTGTTCTGCAAGCAACTCTTTGATGGTTTTTCGCACGACTTTCTCCTTTTCTTGAATAGGTTCTTGTGATTCCCCGCTAGAACGTTCTGACATAGTTTTTTGTTGACTTTTTCTATGTCAGTGTGCTAATTGTATATTAGCACACACAAAGGAATAAGTCAAGTTAAATTAATAAATAGTTGCAATATTTTCTATTGGCTAAATTATACTATACGGCAATATAAAAATCCAGTATCGCCTTAACTAATCAGTAAGAATATACACCACCGCATTAGGCTTATGGTTTTTATCCGGCATTAACTCCCTGTCCGCAACTGATAGTTCGCTGTATTCTTGGCTTCCAATCCGTTTCTTTTCAGTAAGATTTTTCAGTGCCGAGCGGAGCGTTTTATCACTTACACTTTTAGCAAACTTCAAATCAACAAAATCTTGACGTGTGAAGTATTGGTTTTGGTGTTCACGGAAGTAAGTTATCATTTTGGCTTCCACGGTATCAACAGCGCCTTTGTCAGCATTATAGAGCCCGGCATAGTCAAAAGACAGACGTTCTGGTACTAATCTTGTACCAACATTAAGCACAAATGGCTCAATGCTCTTTGCCGCCTTAAGTTTTAACTGAGATACCACAATATGTTCACCCCCTGTTTTCTTGGTTTCGCAGGCGATATATCCATGGACAGCTGCTACGATTCCTGACGAACCTCTAGCCCCATCTATCCCCTCTTTTTGCCCTTTGCCATTGTGGTGAACGAATAACACAGTTAATCCTTTGCGTGCCAGACTCAAAAGTACATCCATAACTGACTGCATTTCGTCAGAATCATTCTCCTTTTTGGTGTGCAACGCACGAAGACTATCCAAAATCACAAACTGGATATTGTTCGCCGTGGTATATTTTAGGATTTCTTCCGCCCATTTCTCATTGATTTTTTTACCACTTTGAATAATGAAATAAATGCCACCCGGCTTTTCGCCGTCCTGGAGTAGCATTTCGTACCGGTGTTTTAGTAATGGCATCCCGTCTTCTTCGCTTACAATCAGGACATTACTTTTTAATGTTTCAAAATGATTAAACAATGGAAACCCATGCGCAACGCTCAATGCCATGCGTAGCACTAGCATGCTTTTGTATTGATGTGATGGAGCGGCAATCATATTTAACGTACTTTTTTCAAACAGCGATTCTATGTGCCATGTGATTGGTGGAATATTCATGGCAAGTAAGTCAGTATCTGACATGAATTCAAAATACGGAGCAGAATCCTGCGAATCTTCACTCAATGACGGTTTGTATGTTTCTGTTTGATTTTTTATGGCAAAATCAATGGTTTTTTCTCGATAATCTTTGCGCTTTTGCGTTTTTTCACGACTGCCAAGTGGTGACGCAAGCCACAAGGATTCAATTCTAGCAGCGTCTTTGCCAGTCCAAAATGCGAGATGTGAGCAGAGCGAAGCTTCAGCGACTGATTCGTCGCCACCAAAATCCGACGTGTCGCCGTTGTACAATGCCTGGATTTTCGCCCCATGTTGTGAAGCGAACATTTTCTGACGAAGCACTTCGTCGCTCAAAGAAATACTACTTTTTTGGTAATTATCTATATTTTGATTGTTTGGTCGCGTTTCCTTAGCCCACGGATAACCAAGAATTGAGATTAGTGATATTGCTTCGTCTGGCGTAATTGGTGCCCTGATTGGTTTTATTGTCCCAAATGGAATACCGGTTATCGTAAAATATCTGCCCCAAGTATATATTTCATATGGTGCATGTTTCTTTTTCACAAGCTCAATCGGAGCGATAATTGGAAGAAATATATGCAAGCCGGTACCACTTGGCGATATTTCACAATACGTGTCCGCCCTATTAATAAATTCCAGTATTTTTTCCTTTTCTGGATGGGCTATTTGGTTATTTTCAATGCAATGATCGATATCAATACCAAGCAGTGTTTCATTGAACACAATTCCAATGCCATTAAAGTGGTTTTCTGCGGCCATTACCATATCTAACGTATTCCACGTTGCTGGTACAGTTGTCAGTGCTTTCTTTCCGTTCGTTTGGTACGGCACCTTCGACCATTTGCCCTTTACTAATTCATATCGCCAATTCACCCAGCGCTTCTCATCTGGAGCCGAAAGCCCTAAGATATTCTGGTGTATCAAAGGACTTCTGATATAGATTTTTAGGTCTTCAGCTACGCCTACCGTCTCAAATGTATCTGTTATTTCCATGCTGTTTTAATTGATTTTAATAATTTTTCTATTTCACAAAATGGGGCTTCTTGGTAAATACCACTCTAAAGAGTTGGTATATTACCAAGCAGGATTGTGCCCTAGTCTGGTAAACAGGACTTTCGCACTACCAGGCAGAAATATAGCAGTTTTTAAGCTAAAATCTGTCTGCTTGGTAGTTTTTATTTTCTCTACCAAGCAAAATGTTTCATTTCCAGCTACTCCCTACGATAAAACAAAAATCACCCACTTCTTGCGGAAAGCGGGTGATTTTTGTCTAATCACAATCTTCCGCAAGAAAGTTCAGATATTTGATTATGCTCTAATTGTAAAACAGTCCTATGCACACCTGTCAAATGCTCATTTTTTGCCGAATATTTTCCAAACCTGTGGATAATATTTATTTTGCTCCAAACGTGCAGGTTAGGTAGTTTTTACCGATATTCAGAAACTACTCTATTGGCTTGGGCGGTAATATTTCTCCGTAGCGTGGAAATCCCTGCCGTTTATTAAAATAGCGTCGCAGGTGGTAATTTGGGTAGAATTTGAGCACTTCTCTGGTGCCAATGACAGCTTGGAGCTTTCCAAGCCAAGCGACTCTAGGTTTTTGCTCCACCAAACAAAAATCGCCTAAAATCGGCAGTCTGACAAAATTGTGCTTCCGTAATTCGTCGGTTATCAGCATTGCCATGCCGACATAAAACAGCATGGTCGTGTCCGGGTCAATGAAATTTGTTTGCGCTGACAATAAACGGTAAAACCGCTTGCTGTTTAGCAATTCTTTCTTTTTTAAATACTTTGTGGGTGAAACGTATGGCATATCTACATATTACCAGACGCCTAATAATTTCCCTGTTTTCAAAAAAATAGCGCAAATTTTCAGCGGCCATTGGATATTTACGGCGCAAGTACCTAGTCCAAGAAATTAAGAAAAACCGTCTCTCGGTTCCTTACCATTTGAGGCTCAAAGTCCGGCTTTAAGCCGCCGAATCACCCCCCCCTAAGCCTACTCAATAAAACTCCAACCTGATGCCACTCCATTGCCTACCAACTTGATGGGCGAAAAGGTAAAAAACTACGTCAACAAAGCCTTTTAGCATGCACGGAGTCGAGTGCGTGCTTTGACATCAATATTTTTAATCAAATGAACATCTTTCCTATCAAAGCCTGCGAAGATAACCAAGACGAAGCATTCAGTGAAATTCTTGGCTTTCAGGTACTAGATTCTAACGGCCGCATACTGGCAACCGGCGAAAACGAGGAAGAAGCCAGGAACGCCGCACTTACTGCCTTGTTTTTGTCTGAATCAAACCCAATTTCAAAAAAGGTAAAGCTGGGGCACAAGCTCATTAGTAAGAAGACGGCCAGGATTTCGTAAGGACTCTGTTAATATTATCGTATCGCCAAGTAGAAATATCAAAAGGGTAACATCTGGTCGGACCTGAAAAAGAGGCATCGAAGATTTTCTACTTGGCGGTAAAAAATCCCTTTCGTTGCCTCTTTTTCGTTGTGCGTAATATTAACTAATTCAATAAAAATCTATGGAAGAAGAAATTATACCAATTCCCCTTCAAATATCAGTTCATGAAACGATCTATGTTTCAGAATGGCTGGTTGTTGGAGTAATTGTCGGAAGAATCACTACTTGGGATTTTAATCCTAAAAGTAGTGAAACTATCGTGTCTGTGGCTGAATATCGCAAAATTCTGGGCGATACTACAAGCACAGACAAAAGCATCACAAAACGATTGCAATTTTTAGAAGCGTTTTGCAGGAATATAATTAAACTGGAATTACAAACTTATGAGCAATAATATAAGACAAATGGTCACTAAAACCAATACCGCTAATATCAATCCATATGAAGGCTGTGTTGGCTTAGTCTATACTCGTGTATCGTCCAAAAAGCAGGAAACTGAAGGAAATGGACTTGATAGCCAAGAAGAACGCTGTAAGGCTGATTTGGCAAGCGTAGGCGTTCCTTATGCTAAAACCTTCAAAGATACCTACACTGGCGGCGGAGATTTCTGGCAAAGGCCAGCTATGCGTGAACTACTGGAATATATTGATGCCCATCCCCACCAAAAGTTTGTGGTGGTGTTTGACGATTTAAAGCGGTTTGCACGAGATACAGAGTTTCATATCAAACTGCGTTCTCATTTTAACCGCAAGCACGTCATTTTACGCTGTTTGAATTTCAAATTTGACGATACTCCTGAAGGAAAGTTCGTAGAATCAGTGTTTGCCGCTCAAGGCCAACTGGAAAGGGAACAAAACAAGCGCCAAGTGATTCAGAAAATGAAGGCTAGACTTGATGCCGGCTATTGGACGTTTGGCACCAAAAAGGGCTACGACATGGTTAAAGATCCGCTCCATGGAAAAATCTGTGTTGCCAACGAAGAAGGTGCCATCCTTGCACAAGCACTAGAAGGCTTTGCCAAAAGGACGCTTCTGCGGAAAATAGACGTCTGCCACTTCTTGGTTGAAAAAGGCTTTTGGAAGGGCCAATCATCGGAAAAATACATTGATAAGCTAACACTAATTCTGAAAGATGTATTTTTCGCAGGCTATATTGAATACCCACGTTGGGACGTTTCACGCAGAATTGGCAAGCACTCAGGCATTATCAGCCTTGAAGTATTTGAAGCGATACAAAAAGTATTGAGAAAAGAAAATACCTTGGTGCGAATACGGCAGGATATTTCGCCGGACTTTCCTATTAGAGGTTTAGTAGTTTGCGATCACTGCGGCAAACATCTTACCGCTGCATTTTCTAAAAAGACATTTGGCTATTACATCTGCCATAACAAGTCATGCGTGCAGTATGGCAAGTCTATTCCTAAAAAGGAGATTGAAACAAAATTTCTTGAGCTTCTAAAAAGGAATTCCCTGAAGGCAGAAATTGGGGCACTGGTTGAAGTAGTTTTCAACAAGGTCTGGGAGCAGGAAATACGCAACATAAAGGCACGAGAAGCCACCAGAGCGAAAGAAGGCAAAGAACTTGAGGACAAGGCCGTGCAACTTACTAATCTGTTGATTGATGCCAAAACACCGCAAACAAAAAGCGTCTTTGAAAAACAGCTTCAAGACGTGGCTGATAAGTTAGAACAAATAGGCACAGAATCTATTGCCAGCATTGACTTATCAATTCCTTATCGAACTGCGCTAACTAAAGCCACTATGCTGCTAAAAAATCCGTATTATGTATGGCAAACGATGAATGTCTATGAACAGCGCCGCCTTTTCTTCTTTATTTTTGAAGAAAAACTGCCCTACAATCAAATTACAGGTTATCGAACTAACGAGATTAGCTCTATTTTGAGGCTTTTTGAGGAGTTTTCCGATGAAAACTCCCATGATGTGGTGTTTGTTAGAAAAAGTTAGAACTTACTACGAACAAAACCCGAACGCCGACTAACTGTATTTTAGCAAGAAAGATTTTGAAAAACAAACGGCGAACGGACACCGCGCGCCCGCGGGCGCGCGGAAAAACGGGGGCAGAGCGGCGACCGCACGGACGGGCAAAAATTTTCTCCCCCAGCCCAGAAAATTTTTGCTTAAACGCTGTTAAAAACTTCTAAAACTCTTGCTCGA
>Ga0209541_10006824_pt1 | contig 19360 bp, 22 predicted proteins | sample RifCSPlowO2_01_FD_184027 | JGI IMG/M metagenome (GOLD analysis project Ga0209541, IMG submission 184027) | Groundwater microbial communities from Rifle, Colorado - Rifle CSP2_plank lowO2_0.1 (SPAdes) (version 2) | ecosystem: Environmental > Aquatic > Deep subsurface > Groundwater | place... | reverse complement strand
CCCGTTAATGCGTTTTGAAGTAAATCTACAATGCTCATCTGAAGTGATATTTGGCAGTTCTTTATAAATATTTTGTTGAATACTCCTCAATAATAGTAACCAAATTGCCCCGACACGTTTATATTCTCTGATCTTCTCCTTCTCTGTATGCCACTCAAACAAGTCATCCTTGTCCGTCAGGATCTCAAGCTTCCCAAAGGCAAACTCGCTGCCCAGGCAGCCCATGCTTCTGTGGAAGCTGTCTTGAAATCAGATCCGAAAAATGTCAAAGCCTGGCGTAATGAAGGGATGGCCAAGATCGTGCTTAAAGTCAAAGACGAAAAAGAATTAATCGCTTATTTCCAGAAAGCAAAAGAGTGCGGGCTTGTTTCTTCGCTGATTACTGATGCCGGCAGAACTGTCGTCGCTCCGGGCACAAAGACCTGCGCAGCTATCGGGCCGGCTGAAGAAGAGGAGATTGATGCACTTACCGGAACATTATCTCTTCTTTAATGTCTATTCATTCCATGTTCGATATTCCGTTGCTTTGAGAACGAGGCATGCTGGTTCGAGCAGGATGTCGGCAAGCTCCAGCACTTTTTGTTGATTTTTTACTTGATATTCCTGCGGAGGATCACTCTCGATCTTCACGAGAAGGCGCGCGTTATTTCCATCGTTGATATCGGGGAAAACGAGATGATATTCGGCGAAAACTCCCCTCTGTTTTGAACGCAGATCCAGCTGAAGCATTGGTCTTTCATAGGCAAAAAGGTCGAGGCGCATTTCTGCACCGCCTTCAATAGAAAGCCCGTGAATTAACGCATCTGCATTCCTCCGTGGCGTTCCAAAACGCTTTACTCCCTGATAGGTTGCTTTGATTTTCTCTACCCGGTCGTAATCGGAGCAGACTCGTGCGGCATATTGTTGGGCGTTTTCATTGGGAAGCGGGGCAATCACTTGCGGACTGCTGCAACCCACAATCAGTGCTGCTAATCCGGTCATCGTCCATTTGTGAAGTACAGAATAGCTCATTGTCAGTAGCGGTGAGCAGCGTGTACATAAATATTTCCTATATGCTTTATTTCTTTCTCGAGAACGGCTTTCTGCAGCTTGCTACTGTTGGTTTTTTCATTTCTTAACTCAATCTGCTTTTTTCTGCAAGGCAGTACAGGATATGTAAAGAAGAGTATCAGCCAAGCGTTCAATAACTGCTCGCTCTTTCTCTTCATAGGAAAGAGCATCATGCGGGGCGATCGCCAGATGCATTTCATTTTCATATTTTACATCCGGAAAAGAGAGGGCATACTCCGTCGTCCCGCCCTCATCTTGTTGGGAAAGGATCAGATACAAAGAGGCATCTCCGTATGCTAGAAGTTCGATGGCCGTGTCATCATCCCTTTGAATCACAATTTGATGAAGCAATCCATCCCGACGGGAATTACCTTTCCGCTTTACAATATCATAAACTATTTCCAATTTTCTGGTTCTGCTGTAACCGCTACAGACCTGTTCTGCTTCTTTGGCGACATCCACCAATGGAAATAGTTCTCTCTGTGGTGTTGCACTACAGCCGAGGACCAATGCTGCCAATCCGTTAACCGCTGCTTTTTTGAGGGTCAAATAATTCATTAAAGCCCGGGTAGAACAGTTCTTCATAAATGTTTCGAGAAGTTTGAATAATTCAATTATTTGTTTACAAACTTCTCTTTCCTCTTGGCGTAGGGAAATAGTTTCGGGATAACACATACGTACGCTTCGTCGGCTCTGTAGAAAATCTCGAAAAAGTCAGCCTGGCCGTTGCCTTCGTGCTTCTCCAGCTACTCAGAGGATAGTTAAGAAGCACCAATAACTGTTGGAGATTGCAGTTCTCAGGCAACCTCTTGGCCAGGCGGCTGAATTTTTTCTACAGAGCCCGCTTCGTCAAAAGCTTTATAAATAAGCTGTATTCCTAAGACCGATATGAAGATTCCCAAGACGATCAAGCGGGTCTGCAAGTTCTGCAAGAAACACACAGAACAAAAAGTGGCGCAAAATAAAAAACGCGCGCCCAGCCCACTCAGCCATGGATCTAAATATCGTGCCCGTCTGCGCGGCCGTGCCCGGGGAATCGGCAATCTTGGCCGTTATTCCAAGCCAGCAGTGACCAAGTTTAAGCGCACTGGGGTCAAAAACACGAAAAAAACTGATTTGCGCTATACCTGCAATGTCTGCAAGAAAACAACGTGCCAGCCGTACGGGCTGCGCGTTAAAAAAATGGAGTTAGTCTGATGGAACGCCAAACTGAAACAAAGAGTAAATTTATCAAAGTCCGTTGCGCTAAATGCAAAAATGAGCAGATCATCTTTGGCAATGCCAGCCGGAATGTTTTATGTTTGGTCTGCAACAAAGAAGTGGCTTATTCTACTGGTGGCAAATCACGGATTTCCGCAAGAGTGCTGGAAGTTTTGGAATAGGAGCGGGGGCTATTAAGCGGGCTATTGTCTTGAGGAATAATCTGATTTTTGGTTTGTGAATATCCTCGGGTTATGGGTGCAAATTAGTAAAGCACATCACCCTGCGTTGAAAGAGATTTCCGAAATAGCCAGCGGCAATGTTGATAGTTCCTCCCGTCCAGGAATCTTCGTCAAAGACAATAATCTCTTTTCTTTCCGCTTTTTCTCTAAGCATTTCTCTTTCTCTTTCATTTAATCTCGGTTCGTGATCTAATTTTTTGCATCTCGAAAAACGTACCACATAGAATTCAGAATCTCTGGAATCAGCCAAAGCGCAATAGCGCAAGAAGACATCCATCCCCGCAGCTACACCCCCGTGAGCTAAGGCAATGAATAAGAGGTCTTGTTGAGTGGTTGTTCCCTGAATATTTCTGGCGGTTTGTACTGAATAGTTTGGTGCGGACGAGGTAAAAGTCGTTTTATCTGGGGGTTGGTATACATTTTCAAAAAGCAAATCTTCATCCATTTCTCCAATGCCTCGTTCTAACTTGGCGATAAGCGCTGAAGTATCTTCGCCCCTATACGTACGCAAACCAATTTGAAGAGCATCACAAAATAATCTACCCCCTTCCGCTAGGTAAGATGTATCGCGCTTAGTGCCAAGCTTATGATCTAAGAGCTTTCTGATCACTCGGGGCGGATGGAATACTCTCTTTTCCAAATTTTCAAAATCCGAATCAGGTGTCCTTACTGATACTGCCGATTGAAGTTCTGATAACAATTCTTTAAAAATAGCAAGGTAACAAAGATCATCCTTCCTACCTCTAAAATAATCATTATTACCCATCAATCCTTTGTCCAACTCATCAAACAATGATTGGTATGTCATTATTCCCTATTTTGGTGGATATTTTTAAATAATTTCTGATTTAAATTGCCATTCTCTCTTCCCAGCTAAATCAATGATCCGTACAGTTTGCCTTTCGCTTCCCTTGTCATGATATTTGCAACTACACGCACTTCTTGTTTTGGAAAGAGTTTTTGGAAATACTTTTTCGCTGATCTTAATGTGTCTCCTGTATGGCTATCCTCATCAAGGACGATAACATCTTTTCCTAATGCCCATTCTTGAAGCATTAACCTCTCACTTCTGTTTAGTTTTGGGCGTTTATCATCATGTTTAGTTTGAGAAAGGCGTACCGCATAAAAAGAAGACCGAGAGGATTCAACTTGGTCGCAATAGCGTAAGAAGACATCCATCCCCGCAGCTACACCACCGTGGGCTAAGGCAATCAAGAGAACATCATTTTGTGTTATTTTGGCAATCCTCTGAGAAGTGAGATTGGAATATTGCGGATTTGACGCTTCCCATGTTACAGCATCTTTTAGTTGCAGAACATATTCTTCTAATAAAGCAGCATCCCGCTCGATGATGTCTAATTTCAACCGGCTAATCAAAGGAGAAGTATCTTCACCGCAATATGTTCTGAGACCAATTTCAAGGGCATCAACAATAAGACTTTCAAAATCACCGGTGCGCTTCTGTATTTTATGATTAATGAGCGCTCTGATGATTCGTGGTGGGTGGAGGACTCGCTTCAGCGTTTCGGGTAAGGTTTGGTCGTTCCCGCCGATAGATACTACCACTTGTGTTTCTTCTAAGAGAACATCAAGAGTACCACTATATCCTTGAAGATTGAGATCACGGTCAAGGTATCCTAAGGAATCAAAAAAGATCCCTCTTTTCTTTAAATCATCAAATGGTGACTCATACATTAGCTTTATTTTCTCAATTTCATTTAAAAATATTTCCCCCGAGAATTGTTAACTCCAACCGGCTCTGTCAAAAATCTCGAAAAAGTCAGCCTGGCCGTTGCCTTCGTGCTTCTCCCGCTACGAGGAGGATAGTTAAGAAGCACCAATATAGCAAATGTGTTAAGAGAAGTTTGCATAATTCACTTTTTTAGAAAATAGGTTCAATTTTATCCTCTAATCTCTTAAAATGTCTCTTTTTTTGGTTATGTTTCTTTCTTTTTTCTCTTTTTTTCCATATTCATCGAGAGCTCTCGCTATCCATTAACTAAAAATCTCAATCGATAAATATTGTATGCCATCCCCACAAACACTTGTTGCACAAATACACGTGCAAGAGTTGTCAGCTTTGTTCTTCCTCCATGAAAACTTCGATCAATAGTGCCATACGGATGTTCTCCTTCTGCTCTTTTTTTCGCAATACGTTTATTGCGAAGTTTCTGCTTGGCAGAAAGTTTTCCTTTCTTCATTGTTCCATCTCCTTTAGCTTTTGTCTTAGATCCAGAATATCCTCTATCTCTATAAACCACATCTCCTTCTTTTGCTAAATCAATATGGCCATCATATGTTTTTGCGGTGGTAACCGCAATCTCTTCGATCAACTTTGATCCTTTCTGCATTAATGTATGAGCTTTAAATCCAAAATGAGATTTACCTGCTTTCTTTGTCCATGTTCCATCTCGGCTACGAGAGGTTTTAGCCTCTCGTCCTCTTTCATCCATTCCCGAATTCTTCTTTCCCGGGTCTGCATCAATAAATGTAGCATCCTGTATTTTTCCCACTTTAACGGCAACATTATGCTGGCCCAATTGCCTCTTTTGTTCCTCCCAAATTTTATCAATAGTATCAGATTCCGTAAGTTCCTCCCGGAATCTCCAGATGGTAGAATAATCGGGGATTGAATCTGGAAAATCCAAGAATTGTTGAAAATCAAGACGATTATATATTTGATATTCTAATTCTTCATCGCTGACACCAAACCAACTTTGTAAGAAAAGACATTTTAATTTGAGGATAGTTTCATAGGAGGGTCTTCCTACAGTTGTTTCTTTGTTCGGAAACAAAGCTAAAAATTTATCCCAATCTATCAATTTCTTCATCTCGTCAAGACGAGAACGAAGTTGATGGACTTTCTCATATTTTTCTTTTAGTGCAAAATCAGTTAATGTATGCATTATTATCACCTCAAAGAAAAAGAAAAGAGAATCCGTTTAAAGGTTTTATGGAACTAATAATTTTGCAAACTTCTCCATACATATTCAGTTTCGCCTCAAGGTGAGTGAACGGCAAACTAAATACGTACTCTCTCCGAAACAAAAACCTTAATAAAACAAGCCTGTTTTTAAACTGTTAGTGGGGACGTAGTATAACTTGGCTAGAATAGGGGCCTCCAGCACTGGAGAGTTGAGCGTCAAGCGATGACATGACTTTCCCTGAAGTCAGCCTCGGATCCGCGTTCAAATATTGGCGTTGAGCGGCAATGCTTTGAACGTCAGTGAGAAAGTCGCGGCGTCCCCACTTTTTTTTAATCGGAAGTTTTTTAATTTCTAACTAATTTAGACGTCCTATGAACGTCCTCTTCATCTGCAACCAGAATAAAAATAGAAGTAAATTGGCTGAACACCTCTTTCAGGATAAATTTAATGCTAGATCTGCTGGTTTATACAATGGTAAACCTCTCAGTAAGAAGCAACTCTCTTGGGCAGATGTTGTGGTGGTAATGGATGAAGAGCAGCGTAATGAAGTAGAGAAACGTTTTCCTCAGTTAAGTGTCCAGAAAAGAATACTTTCTTTTGACATTCCTGATGTTTATAATTATGATAATCCCCAATTAAAAGCGTGTTTAGAATTAAAAGCAAAGAAATTTGCGTGCTATTTATCCTAACCATTGTTCAAATTGCTGTTTAGCTTCTTCTTTTGATATAAAGACTTTTGTTTCAGCTAAATGTAATTCTGGTACTCTTCGTGTCACTTTGTATTTAGTTCCGGTTTTATCTTGGAATCTCAAGAGGGTCACTTCCCATTTATTGATACTATTTGCCATTATTTTTCGAATAGAACAGTTGTTTATATTCTTCACCCGCACTTGACTAGTGGGAAGTGGCTTTACTTTGATAGAACCCGCGGTTTAAATCAGATATGGCAAAATCTCCTACTCAAAGCCAGCGCTCGGCAGACGATCTCGACCCTGCCCGCACAGACTTAACTTAATACGTACGGCCAAACCATAACCATAATTATATAAATCACAGATCCCTCATTTTTCCCATGTCCAAAAAAGAGGTTCCCTCATTCTTTACCAGAAATCGCTTTCCGATATCTGTTGCTACATTGATGGGGATCATTGTCGGCGCAGGTATTTTAGGCATCCCTTACGTCATCGCCAAAGCCGGATATCTCTATGGATTTTTAATCCTCCTGATCATCGGCCTTGCCTATATCTTTCTTAATCTTACCTATGGAGAAATCGTCCTGCGCACGAAGAGACTGCATCAGCTCCCCGGCTATGCAGAAAGATACCTTGGAAAAGTCGGAAAGACCATCGCCACGATCGCGATGCCTCTGGCTGTCTACGGCGCACTGACTGCCTATCTTATCGGTGTCGGAGAAGCAGCGTTCGCCATCTTTCGATGGGGAGCGCCGTTGCTCTATACGATTATTTTCTTCCTGATCAGCGCCGTCATCGTCATCTGTGGGATCAAAGCGATGGGTAAGGCCGAACTCATTCTCATTCCTTTTCTTGTTATTGTCGTTCTGATTATTGGGATATTCTCGCTTAACCGTCTGGATTATAGTTCTCTCTCCGCTTGGGATCTTCGCTATTCATTTCTCCCCTATGGTATTCTTGTCTTTGCATATATGGGCTTTGCCGGAATCCCCGAAGTACGAGAAGTTCTCGGTTTGGAAACAAGAAAGATGAAAAAAGTGATTATTGTCAGCTCGATCATTCCCATCGTCCTCTACGCCATCTTTGCGTTTATTGTTATCGGCATCGTTGGTTTAGACAACTTTGAAATTCTCCAGCCAAACGAGCGCATCGCTACTGTGGCGTTAAGTCTCTATGCGCATCCCTTGCTGGGCATCCTCGCTAACGTATTGGCCATCCTCGCCATGTTCACCTCTTTTCTGACTAATGCCATCGCGTTGAAAGGGGTGTATCATTATGACTATCGGCTTTCCCCGGTGTCCAGCCTCTTCCTGACGTTGATTATTCCTTTTTTGATTGCAGTCTTTGGCCTCACCACTTTTTTAGCTGTTCTCGGCTTTACTGGCGCTGTTTCCGGAGGATTAGAAGGCCTCCTGGTTATTCTGATGTATTGGAGAGCCCGCCGCCTTGGCGATCGCAAGCCGGAGTATACTTTGGGAAAGATGCACGTGCTCGGCAGTATTTTTATGGCGATGTTCTTGTTAGGAATCGTCTATGCTTTCTGGTCATTGTAGATTGGAAGTTATGAAACGGTAGCAGATTTCCGCTCAGATGCACGGCTTGCCAGAAGAACTAAATAATTACGTTTTTTTTTGCTTTCTGTTTCTACTCCAAAATAATAAATTTAAAGAAAGGTTTAAATAGAAACGTCTATTTTAGGGAATAAGTAACTACTTTAGAGTAGAACCCTTGGAGTGGGACACTAAAGTAGGACACTACGCCCATGGTCTCTCACCAAAAAATGATTGGATTTGCCAGCGCAGCCGTTATCGCCGCTAGTGCTGCTGCATATTATGCTTTCTCCAGAGATATTCCCTCATTTGAGCAGATTGATCCAGAGATAAAAGTAACCTACAGCACCACTTTCACCTGTGACCGTGGAGGAGAAACACAATGAACAAAAACCATTTGACATCGGCAATCGCCTCAACAGCAGCCGCATTTGCTTTCTTTGCTCTCCCTTATTCCGCCCGCGCCGAACCACCTCGTACTTCGTCTCGTACGTCGCAGACGACGGAAATCTGTGTGGATGTCACTCAGTTGGAAGACGTTTGTAATGACCAATATCCTTGTGATCCAGCACCGGAATGTCCTAGCGGCAAAGCGCGCCCGCGCATCTCGCGAAGTAAATGTGCAGATCATTACGCTACCAATCCTGCCGTCGTCGGCCTCTGCTTGCATCGTGATGATGCTGCCCGTCTGGGTAAATTAGAAGGCCTGATCGTCGAAGAAGGTCCGGACAATCTCTGCCCTTGGGGAGAATCATATCATTGTCAGGCGGTCAGTGTCGAGAAAGTGGCAGAAGTGGTAGAAGAAAAAAGGAAAAATCTTCAACGTCTGGAGAGGGATCGCCTGTGGAGAGAAAATCATCAGGATGGTCCAGTTAAGCCGTCGCCGCGTGAAACAGATGATGACGAAGAAATTATCGGGGCCCTTGAGGATGCTTTGAAGAGAGCACGGCGTCAAATCGAGGAACTTAAAAAAAGAAAATCCCCCTCTTCCGGTTCTGGTAGTGGTTCTTCCGGTGCACCACCTGATTTAACGATCTACATCCCTCGACCACGCCGGGTTGAACATGAACTGTTTGTCTCCCTCGGCGGGCTCGCTCCATTAACTTCTACTTCGGAAGCCTTCACTGTGGATGCAGGCTATCGACATACACTTTGGGAGTATCTCCTTCTGGGAGTCGAGGCCTCATTCTCCACCGGTCGTCGCACGGCATCGCGTTCTGTTTCTCCGGGAAAAGAATTGCTTCCCGATGGTAATTATAAACAATGGGAAGATGTTACCACTCAAACCCACGGAACAGTCGTTGGTGGAATCGGCAGCACGTTGGGCGTGCGTCTTCCTGTAGTCACGTTCGGAAAAAGGACTCAGCTCTACCTCGAAATTCAGGGTGGTCTTCATGCTTTGTGGGGAACAGAAGAAAGCAATAAAGAACGGACAACGCATCTGACTTTGCCCGACGGCACCCTCTTCATGGGACCGAAAACAATCTCTGAACCACAAGATGAAGAAACGATCACCCTGTTTGGCGCTTCCGCAGGTGCGGGAGTGGGAATCAGAATACCGTTTGATTCTTCTTATTTAGCTATTGGTGCAAATGCTGTCTATCTCTCCATTCCAGCTTGGTCATCTCATCATCTTGGTGGTAAAGTGCATGTAGGTGTGCAATTTTAGGAGGACACAATGACAATGATCACACAACATCAAAAAATATTCGGAATTGTACTCGCTTTATTGCTCTTAACCCTGACTCCCGTGGTGTCTGCGGGAAATGTCTCGCTCTTTGCCTATTGGGTCGGCGTAAATCAGCAATCAATAACGGTCACGCAAGGCGATCTGCCTCAGATCATGCTTGTTGCGGATAGTCTCGCTCCTACCGCAGACATCCGTGTCAACCTCTACAAAGGAGCGCAGAAGATCAACACGCTTTTGGATATTCAAAACTATACACAAGACTCTCTGACGAAGATGTTAACGCTGGGAACAAAAAACCTTCTCGGTGATTATACAGTTGTCGCTTCTGTTCACAGCGGCAGTTCCCATGATTTTCAATTCCTGAAATTACATATTAATCCTCAGTCACCTTCAGAACCAACCGGGCCACAGCCTGACGTGCCTCCTCCAAATCAGAATCATGCCCCCATCTTAAAATCAGTCGGAGATAAAACAATAGAAATAGATCATCCCCTCAAATTCACCCTTACCGCAACGGATGCTGATGGCGACCTGCTTTCATTCAGCGCTTTGCCGCTTCAGCCAGGTATGACTTTGGATTCCACTACTGGGAAATTTTTCTGGAGTCCCTTGCAGGCTGGTGATTATTCAATCACTTTTTCCGTCTCCGATGGGAAAGCAAAAGATAGCGAGAGCATCGTCATTCATGTCGTCGCGGGGGAAAAGCCAGCGCCGAACACTCTACCCGTTCCCGATGAATCACTCAATGCCGCTCCCGTACTCAATCATCTCCCTCCGCTTCACGTTAACGAAGGTGATACGTTAACGTATCAAGTCAGCGCCACCGATGCGGAAAAAGATACGCTGACCTATTCTGTCTATCTCCTCCCAGCCGGCGCTCATTTTGATAAACATACTGGCGTTTTGACCTTTAGCCCTAATTACGATGTTGTCAAACATCCACAAACCCAGAAGACAATCACGATCGGTTTTGCCGTACATGACGGAACAGTATCTTCAACCTGGAAATTCACTAAAATCACCGTTAATGACCTCAATCGCCCACCCGTCTTCGTCGAAGTTCCGGACATGGATGTGTACACTGGAGAAACCATCGGCTTTACTTTGCTTGCAACGGACGCCGATGCGGAAGATACACTCTTCTTTAGCATCGTGCAAGGGCCAGCCCAGGCATCGATCATCGTTGATCAATCTGGCAACCATTTCTTCACGTGGAAGACTTCTCCGAAAGATGTGGGGGATCATGAAATAATCTTTAAGGTTACCGACGGTTTCTCTCCTGTTTTTCAGAGAGTTATTGTTCACGTCAAAAATGTGGCAACACTTCCGCAATGTTCTGACAATCGGGACAACGATCGGGATGGTTTAGTCGATCTTAGCGACCCTGGCTGCCGGTCCATAGATGATAATGATGAATGGAACAAACCTTCATCCCCACCAGTTGACCCAAACAGCCCTCCCGTGATCAGCAGCATACGCACTCAGCTTGGAAAAGAAGGACACCTGATGGAATTTACCATCAGCGTCTTTGATAAAAATGGCGATATAGTCACGCTGACTCCTTATTCAGCCAATCAGATCCTTCCTGACCTTGCTCCTCTTGGCAGGAACGCCGTCCGCGTCGTGGATAATCAAGATGGAACTTATACTATCCAGTTGAAACCATTGTACTCCTTTGTCAAGCATCCGGATAAAAGCCGGGCGTTCACGCTAGCTCTTCAAGCTGACGACGGGAAAGCAAGATCACTTCAACAGGTTAAGATCATTATTGCCGATGTTAACCAACTGCCTCAACTTGACTCTTTAAGCGACAGTAGGGTATATGTTGGCGAAACCCTCTCTTTCCCGGTCAAAGCAAGCGATGCCGATACAGAAGATACACTTCACTTTAAGGTCCAGGATCTTCCGGTAGGAGCAAGGTTCACGCGAGCCGGTTTCAGTTGGACACCAACTGCCCAACAAGTTGGGTTGCATCAAGTTACATTCACGGTCAGTGACGGCCTGACGACTGTTTCCGCTCCGGTTACAATTAAAGTTGTGCTTCGCACCACTATTCCACCACCTATCGAGCCACCCGTAGAGCCACCTCTAAAGACAGCTCAATGTTCAGATGGTAAAGATAATGATGGCGACGGCTTTGTTGATCTGGCCGATCCGGGATGTACTTCTCCCGCAGATGATGATGAGAAGAATAATGACCCATTACCACCAATTACTCCCCCACAGCCACCGCAGCCGGAACTACCGCCTGCTGCTAAACCGGGAGACGCTGATTTTGTGATTACATCGGTTGTGCTCGCCCCAGAAGACCTCATCGGTGAAAACAATTACACCAACATCTTTGTCACCATCCGGAACGAGAGCTCGATCAAAGCAAAAGATCTCCGCGCCGTGGTGATGATCCCGGAGTTAGGGGTGGTCCAGTCCACAAAAACAGTTGATCTCGCTAAGCAGAAAGAGAAGACAGTCAGCCTGACGCTCTCCTTGCCGGACAAAACACCTGCCGGAACATATCTTGTCCAGGTCTTGGTCAAGAACGATACCCTGCACACCACGGCGTACCGTCAATTAACCATTAAAGAATAAAAACATGGTGTAGTTACTTTAAGATACTCAAAATGGCGAAACATTTATATATAACCAGCCTTTTGGGAGATGAAGATGGGGGCTTTAGCACCCATGTCCGAATCGTGTCCCGCTAAGGGCAAGAAGAGGAAATTTGGAGGAAGATACAAAATGAGAAAACTACTAAACGTAATGGCTTTTTTCGTCATCAGCGTACTGTTAGTTTCTTTGGTAAGCGCTGCTCCAGTGAGCGAAAGCACACTTGGTAGCTTGGTCGCAGACCATGTGACTGTAATGGTAAATGATGAAGAAGTTGACGAGAACACCCTTCTTGTTGTTGAAGAAGGCGAAAAGTTAGAAATTGAAGTTGAATTGAAATTACCTGCAACCGTGAAAGATGCAAATAATCAAGATGTTGCAGCCAAAGATGCAAAGCAAATTGAAGTGCTTGCCCGCCTAAGTGGGTATGAATACTCCGATTATGTGTCTTTACAGGACGCATCTGATGTCTTTGACCTCAAAGCGGGTACAAAGAGAACAGTTGATTTAGAAGTAACCGTCCCTAGCGACCTAAGCAATGGCAAAAACACCCTGCGTGTTTTGGTTTTTGATCGGAATTCAGAAGAGATTGTAAAAACATTTGTATTCCATGTAGAATCTCCACGCCATGCAGTCGGCATCAATGATGTCTACTTCTCCCCTGGAGAAACTGTCAAAGCTGGTCGAGCTCTCTTGGTTACGCCTGTCTTGGAAAACTATGGTGATCGAACGGAAGAAGACGTTGTTGTTACTGTAGAAATCCCAGCTCTCGGCGTTAAAGCTACGGAAGTAGTCAAAGAGCTTGAAGCTGACGAACGCAAGGATGTTCCTGAAATGTTCTTGCCGATCCCTGCTACTGCAGCTGCTGGCACGTATGACGTAAAAGTTACGGCTAAATACGACCGGTATGAAACAGTCACTAAAACCGCAACCGTTACTATTGTTGCTGGTGAAATGACCAAAGCTGACAAAGTCTTGCTTGCTGTCGGACCTGGTGCACAAACAGTCGCACCTGGCAAAACAGCTACTTTCGGTGTTGCTTTGAGCAACGAAGGAACAACGACCAAAGCATTTACCTTTGATGTTGTTACCGGCGGTGATTGGGCAACGGCTTCCGTCAGCGAAATGCTTGTTGTTCTCTCCTCTGGTCAGAACAAAGTCGTCTATGTGGACGTAACCCCTGCTGTTGATGCTCCAGTCGGCCAACATGCCGTCTCTGTTGCTGTCAAAGCTGGCAGTGAAACCGTCCAAACGCTTCCTCTGCAGGTAAATGTAGCTGGTGCTGCTCCTGCTCAGGCAAACGATTTCAACCTGCGCAACGGCCTTGAAATAGCTTTGATTGTACTAGTAGTCTTACTGGTCATCATCGGCTTGATCGTCGGCTTTAGTCGGTTGAAAAAAGACGACGAAGAAGAACAAACGTACTATTAGGGGTACGCGCTATCTTCTTCCATTTTTCTTCTTTTTTATTTTTTTCTTATTTGTTCTTATTTAGTAAATGTTCTTCATTAACAAAATTTTTAAAAAAACTATTTTATAAATACTCTCATGAACATTACAATCATCGGCGCTGGACCGATCGGCTGTTACGCCGGCTATCTCTTAGCTAAAGAAGGTCATGCCGTCACCATCTATGAGAATCATCCCCAGATCGGCTCGCCGATCCAGTGCACAGGCATCTTAACTTCTGACTTTGATCAATTCGGCTTTCCGCTCGATTCATTTTTGGTGAACACGATCAATTCCATCGAGGTATATTCGCCCTCCCAGAAGAAGATCGCAATCAAGCAGAAAGATTACATCGTCTGCCGCATCAGATTTGACAATTTCTTCGCCGACAGGGCACGAGAAGCGGGAGCAAAGATTTTTGTCAATCACAGTTTCCTTAGAAAGGAAAGGGAAAAATTAGTGATTAAAGATATCATCGCCGATCGCGAATTGATTATTTCTCCAGAGATTGTCATCGCTGCTGATGGCCCTTTATCGCCGACGGCAAAAGCCTATGGTTTCTATCACCCGCAGAGGGAAAATTACTACGGGGTTCAGGCTGTCGTGGAAGGCGTGTTCGAGCCGCAGACAATTAAGACCTATTTTGGTAATGACATCTGTCCCGGCTTATTTGCCTGGATTGCGCCTGAATCAACCACCACTGCCCGCGTCGGCGTCGCGACACTCAAGAATAGCAAATATTATTTTGACAGGTTCATGAAAGAACATCATTTTACTGCAAAAGAGATGCAGGCCGGTACGATCCCTGTCTATCATCCCAAACAAAGGTTGCACAAAGATAACTGCTATCTTGTCGGCGATGCTGCCGGCTACGTCAAAGCCACCACGCTGGGTGGCTTGGTTCCCGGACTGCAGCAAGCGGAGATTCTTGCCCGCTGTATTCTGGAAAAAAGAGAATACCAGCCTGAACTAAAGCCCTTACGCAAAAAGCTGTGGCTGCATCGGCAAGTTCATCGAATTATGGCAAAATTCTCAGACCAGGATTGGGATCGATTGATCACCTACGTCGGCCAGCCTCATGTTCGGAAAGTGTTTGAGAGCTATACTCGAGATAACCCGATCCCGCTATTAAGTCATGTTCTCTGGAACGAACCGCGATTTTTAAGATTTATCAAATATCTTTGGTGATGAGCTCAATCATTCAATCATCCTCCAAAAATGAACCCCCTAGTCAATCCGCAAACCTCGCCAACACTCGCGTATATTCTTTGGTCAATCCACCCAATCTAAAGATAATTACCTCTTTGATCTTCTGTTCCCGGGCGATCGTTAGATCACGTTTCAATTGTTCCAGTGCCAAAAGTGGTTCGTCTCCCTGAATTCCAGGGGCGATAGTGCCTAAACCCAGAATGTATTTCTTTCCTAATTCTTGGCGTCCTTTTTCCCAGCTTTCACGCAGGAAATCTTCTGTAAAAGGATGTAGAGAATGATAAAACATCTTCACTACGTTCACTTTTGGATTCTGATAATGCAACCCGACCAATTCTAGTCTCTTCTTTCTTTTTTCATCAAGTGGAAAATACTCCGCCAAGTACGTCTCACCATAGTACGAATTGATGAACTCTGAAATCATTTTCTTATTTGCGCTAAAGTGCAGAAATTCTGTGCAGAACAACGAAGGGTGTTGTGTTGTCGGTAATTCTAGGTCTAACATCACGGGTACTACTTGTTTTTTTAACTCAGAAAAGACCCGTTGCAATGCTTTGCGCTGGGAGAATGGTGAGATCCAATATCCCTCTTTTTTCTTCAATACCGGCCAATAGATCGTCTCGAGGACATTCTCACGCTTCAGCAATTTTTGCTGAAGCTGTTTAAACAAAGCCAATCCCGGCGCCGCAAGATACAGCTTTGTTTTCCATTTGATCAGATCCAGCTTCGCTAAATCTTTCTCTGTGGGGAATTCTTCAAAGAAACTGATTAACATCAGATTTAACTGGTCATTGTGGTTAATATAAGTTACGATTTCTACATTCCCACTACTATTATTCCACTACCCAAATCTATTTATAACCATTTTTTTAACGATAGACGCATGAACAATTTTCCGCTCGCTGTCGCCATCGCTGCTTTGATTCACGAGAATAAGATTCTGCTGATCAAACGGGTAAAAGGGAGCTATGTTGGTTTCTGGGGTCTTCCCGGAGGCAAGATCGAAAAGAACGAGCATGTTTCCGACGCCGCGATCCGGGAGATTGGGGAAGAGACGGGCATCCCTTGCCGGTTTGAGGAGCATCTTGGTTTTGTGTCAGAACATCTTCGCGAGAATAACGAAGTCGTCCAGCACTTTCTGCTCCACCTCTGCCGTCTTCAGCCGCTGTCTTCCCAGCTTGTTGAAGGGCGGGAAGGCGCTCTTGCCTGGTTTAATCTTCGAGATTTGTCCACACGTCGGGCGGAGATTATCCCCAGTGATTATGCAATGATTGAAAAGATGGTTCTTGCGCATGGAAAGAATTATTATAATTGCGTTGTGGAGAAACGGGGAGAAGAGCACACTATTCTCCGCTTTGAATAATTTGTATTTGTTTAGCTGGCGGTAAGGCCAAGCGGTGTATCCGCAGAGACTTTGTTCCTAGCTAGGTGCGGAAATCTTCTGGTTCACCGCGAGAGGCAGAAAATATCTTTGCCGATTTCCGCGCGGATACACGGCCTGCCGGAAAAGCTAAACAAATACGAATAATTTTTAAAACCTCTCTTTCTTCTGAGCAGTATGCCCACACTTCTAGCCTGCTTGTCTACGGGGAAAGGGACTTGGTCAGAAGTCTCCAGAATCATCCAAGCCCAGCCCTGGACAAAGATCTTCTTGATTACCAATCGGTTTGGAGAAGAAAACTTTACAATAAAACCAGAGAGTGTTCAACTGCTTGTTCTTAATTTAGATGCCGACTGCTCTTCACTCATTCAAGAGATCAAAAAACAGCTGAAAGACAAGATCGTAGACTTTGAAGTCGCTTTAAATCTTGCTTCTGGTTCCGGGAAAGAGCATATCGCTTTATTAGAAGCAGTATTGGAGCTGGGGTTAAATTTTCGGTTAGTTACCGTCATCAACAATCAGTTTGAAGTGTTGGGAATGAGAAGGGAATGATTCCTCCAATGAGGGAGTATCATCCCTTTTCCAGTAGGAAGTATAACCCCGAAATTGTTATAAACTAAATATTTCTTCTTTCTCCCCATGGCTTGGAAAACAGTGGAAAGACCGGGTTATCTTGGAAAGAAACGGAACGAGGTTCATGCTTCTTGGACCAAACAATATGGTGAACACCAATGGAGGTTAGCCTATCAATGGGGTGATTTGGTCATCCCCCGGGATTTTGGAATTCAGATTTATGAAGACGGGTATTATGAATTCTTTAAAGAGAATCCTGAAACGTTAGAATGGCTGGTTTCAACAGCATCAGATGTTTATGATACTGCTCCAACAAACGTTCAAGCAGGTTTTGACTATACCCAACAAGAGACCCCTAATAGCCATATCCACGATGTGGCAATCAGAAGAGCAGTAGCAAGATCTGGTACGTGGTTTACCGGTGATCATCTGATGCATGTGCGTTGGAAAGAAAGTGAGGGTTTCAGAATAAATCCCGGGGTCGTTCCTTTTCACCAACCAGAACTAATTTATTCTGGAGAAATTAAAGATTACGGAGGGAGAGGCACTTGGTGGAATGAAAAAACAATAGAAGATTTCTATCAGCGCAACAAGCTTCTTCAAGTTCAAGAATAGGATGTTATAGTAAATCGCAATAATTTTTGAACTTTTTTTGTTGCGATTTACTATTCTAGCAAATCTCCCCAATGTTCTATCATTAAGGAGATTTGCTATTATGCTAAGAACATCACGTTCTCTTTTCTTCCAGATACACTAATCTTCCATCCGGATCACGTAAGAGTAGCCCTCGCCCGTCAACAGTATCAAACGGCCCACGTCGTACATATTCGGGAGCAACACAGTCTAAAATCTGTTCTAAAGAATCAACGACAAATCCCAGCTGATCAGTTCCTCTCTCGTTAGTTCGTTGTGGATAGATCTCTAAAATGAATTCTCCCAATAAACACGAATAATGTTTTGGGCCGTTCCCGTGCTGTTCCTCTTTGAGCTCTTCGCCCAATAGGTGCTGGTAAAATAATCGTGTATCTTCTATATTTTGACTTTGTAAAACAACCAAAGAAAGAACTATCCCACTCATTTCATAATCCCATACCATTGATATAATAACCGATCGACAGATTTTGTGAGATTATACCCTTGGCCGGTAATCTTGATACACGAACCAGCAAGCTGGACGGAAGGGATTTCACTATATTCAAATTCGATCACTGGTTTCCCTCTCGTCTTCTCACAATTGATGATTTCCCGTTCGAAGCAGACATTTTCGTTCTCTTGAGTACAAGAGCCGATCGGCGCGCGATTCATGATTTTTGCCAGATTGAGGCTTAACTCCGAGATGGCGAGAGTATAATATTTATCGGAAACTTCTGGGTCGATGGCAACATAAATGTCCGGCTCATCATTAAAAGAGCTGTTTAATTGTCCAGAGATAGCAATTTCCTCTACATCTCGCGGGCCGAAGTGAAGCGGCACTTTAAACATTGTCCCCGCAAAAAAAACATCCGACCACCACAACCCTTCAGTCATCACGATACTATTGCCTTCGTACATGTATCCCCGTTCCGAAGAAAGTTTTCCCTGCCTATTGAGATCATGCAGTTCGTCAACAGGCAAGGCCTGCGGCGCTTTAGAGAAATGAAAGAGAGAAAATGTTCCCGATCCCAGCGCCAGCAGGACGGCAATGACAATGATGATCGTGACTAGCTGTTTCCGTTCTTTCTTTTTCTGGTGCAGGAGCGGATCTGGTTGCAGTTCAGGCTTGGTCTCCACAGCTTCCAGTTTTTCTACTTTTAATTCGGTGGTGGCCATCATCAGAGGGGTTTCTGAGAAGTTGGTTTATATAATTTATGGTGGATTAGTGGCTGCCACCATTCATTATCCGTACAAATTCTTCTACCGGCTTTATGCACTGCTCCCGGAATGAATCCTCTCCCTGGGCTGCGCAATGGTCCGTGATCAGCACATTTCCTTTGTTCATTTTCTCTTTCAATTGGGGAGAACAGACATCTAGAGCAATTCCCCTAAATCGGCCATCCCGGTACTCCTGGAGCAAATCCTCTTCGTGGACGACTTCCGCCCGGGACGTATTAATCAAAAAGCAATTCCACTTCATCCGCTCAAAGCTTGTGGAAGTAATCATCTTCTCCGTGTGTCTATTTAATGGCACATGAATTGTCAGTAAATCTGCTTCCCGCAAAACAGTGTCATAATCTTTCATCTCCACTCCCAACTCCGTCAGAACTTTTGGATCTTGCTCGATCACATCAAAAGCGATAAGACGTGCCTGGAATCCCTGCAATTTCTTGGCGACGAGCTTGCCGATCGCGCCAAATCCGATGAGACCGACCGTCTTGTTTTTCAATTCGGCATACGGTTTTTGGGCATCTTCACGCAATAACGAAAGCATCAGATAAAGAGTATGTTCGGCGACGCTATTTGCATTCGTTCCCGGACAATGGACGAGCTGGATATTTCTCTGTTTTAATGCTCCCAGGTCGAGATTATCTGTTCCCACACTGCACGCAACGACGTATCTCAGCTCCGGGAATTTTTGCAGCTCTGCTGTCTTCAGCGGGGTAAATGTCCTGAGAACGACGGCTTGGACATCAGGAAAAGACTTTGTTTGCAGAAATTGTTCATTGGTTATTTTTAGAAGTTGGGTGTTCTTCCCTAATAGTTCTTCAGCAGAGAGGTGGATTTCTCCAACCAGGAGAGTATTCATTGGCAGAATTTCCTGTTCCTCCTATATAAAGATTGGGAAAAAGAGAACTTTGTGGAAAATCTCGAAAAAGA